>Ga0207676_10001192_pt1 | contig 19520 bp, 21 predicted proteins | sample KBSSwiS72_FD_184307 | JGI IMG/M metagenome (GOLD analysis project Ga0207676, IMG submission 184307) | Switchgrass rhizosphere microbial communities from Kellogg Biological Station, Michigan, USA - KBS Switchgrass S7-2 (SPAdes) (version 2) | ecosystem: Host-associated > Plants > Roots >...
GCTGCCGATCGCCATCTGGCCGGGCACGAAGCGGAACGCACCGATCGGAAGCAGCGCCAGGCGGATCGGGCCGTAGCGCGCCGCCTCGGCCGGCCAGCGCATGTCGCCCGCCCCGGTATCGCCGGCGAAGAAGATGTTGCCGCCCGGCAGGCGCACCACGAAGCTCGACCATAGCGCGCGGTTGCGGTCGGCGAACCAGCGGCTGCCCCAGTGATGGTTTCGCGTCACTACCACCTCGACGCCCGGCCTGATCGTCACCCGCCCGCCCCAGTCGAACGCGCGCGCCGGCACGCCGGCGCCACCGATCACACTGTCATTGCCCAGGCTGGTGACGATGACCGGCCGGTCGCGGTCCCACAGTTTCCTCAATGTCGGCAGGTCCATGTGATCATAATGGTCGTGGCTGACCAGCACGACATCGATCTTCGGCAGCCGTTCGAACGCGATGCCTGGTTCGGTGACCCGGCGCGGCCCGATGCCGAGCGGCCCGGACGTCGCGCTCCACACCGGATCGGTCAGGATGTTGAGCCCCTGGGTCTGCACCAGCAATGTCGCGTGACCGATCCAGGTGACGCGCATGTCCTGCCCGTCGACCCGCGCCGGCGGTGCCTGCGGATGAATCGCGACATGGCCGGGCCAAGGCGGGCGCCCGTCGCTGCCGGTCGCGAAGCGCAACAGGAAGCCGCTCCGGCCGCCGCCGGTCGGTGGGCTCGCGGTATCGACGTCGCCATCGGGATTGGCGAAGACCTGGCCGTTGAAATGATCGGTGGCGGGCCCGCGATAATAGACCCGGTCAAGGAAGGCGGGAACGACGGTGATCGCCAGGCACGCGGCGATCATCAGCCACCACAGCCCGATACCGATCCAGCGCAGGGCGGATTTGAGCAGGGCCATCGTCGCGCCCATCACATAGCGTGGCGCGCATCGCAAGCCGTTGGCTTTTTGGAACTGTCATCCTAGACCAGCACACCTGTAGCGCCTCGCGGCGCTCTTCTCCCCCAAGCGCCTTTCACAGAAGGCGCTGTCGATAAAGGAATGCCCATGCGGCTCGGGTTCGCGCTTCTCGCCACCACGCTCCTGTCGAGCGTCGCCATCGCCCAGACGGCGCCCATGCCGGGCGCGACGCCCAGCGTCGTCGCCGTGCCCGGCGGCGACGTCCCGGCCAAGTTCACCCCGCCGACCGACGCCAACGACTATATCAAGCGCGAGGTGATGATCCCGATGCGCGACGGGGTGAAGCTCTACACCGTCATCGTCATCCCCAAGGGCGCGGTGAACGCGCCGATCGTGCTGACGCGTACGCCGTACAATGCCGCCGCCCGCGCCAGCCGGATGGATTCGCCGGCCATGCTGTCGACGCTGCCGCTGTCCGACGAGCCGTTCGTCAAGGCGGGCTATATCCGCGTCTATCAGGACATTCGCGGCAAATATGGTTCGGAGGGCGCCTATGTCGTCACCCGCCCGGTCATCGGCCCGCTCAATCCGACCAATGTCGACCATGTCACCGATGCCTATGACACGATCGACTGGCTGGTGAACAAGGCCAATTTGCCGCAATCGAACGGCCGCGTCGGCATGATCGGCTCGTCCTATGAAGGCTTCACCGTGGTCATGGCGCTGCTCAAGCCGCATCCGGCGCTGAAGGTCGCCGCGCCGGAAAGCCCGATGATCGACGGCTGGATGGGCGACGACTGGTTCCATTACGGCGCGTTCCGCCTCGCCAACATCGCCTGGCTCGGCGCGCAGACCGGCTATAAGGGCGCGGGCAAGGCGCCGCCGACCGGCGGCTATGACGATTACGACAATTTCCGCGACATCGGCTCGGCCGGCGACTGGGCGAAGAAATCGGGCTACGACCAGCTGCCTTACTGGCAGCGCATGGTCGCGCACCCGGCTTATGACAGTTTCTGGTCCGGTCAGGCGCTCGACCGGCTGATCACCACCAACCCGTCCGACGTGCCGACGATCTGGGAACAGGGGCTGTGGGACCAGGAGGACATGTATGGCGCGATCCATACATGGGAGGCGCTCAAGGCAGCCGGCAAGCTCGGCAACAACCATCTCGTAATGGGGCCGTGGCGCCACAGCCAGATCAACCGCGAAGGCCGCAGCCTCGGCCCGTTCCAATGGGATGGCGATACCGCGCAGCAGTTCCGCGAGCAGATGGTCGTGCCGTTCTTCAACCAGTATCTGAAGGACGGCCCTGCCGTCACGCTGCCCGCCGCGACGATCTACAATACCGGCGAGAACCATTGGGACCGTTTCGCCGACTGGCCGCTCGCCTGCGCGAAAGATTGCCCCTCGCCGCTCACCCCGCTCTATCTCCAGGCGGCGGGCGGCCTCGGTTTCGACAAGGCCGCGACCGGCGAGGACAGCTATGTCTCCGATCCCGCAAAGCCGGTGCCGCACCTGCCGCGCCCGGTGAACTTCAATGACGGGCGCTGGGGCGACTGGCTGGTCAGCGACCAGCGCGGCGTCGACGGGCGGCCGGACGTGATGACGTACCAGACGCCGGTGCTGACCGATGCGGTGCGCGTCTCGGGCGTACCGATGGCCGACATCTTCGCGAAGACAACCGGCACCGACGGCGATTTCGTCGTCAAGCTGATCGACGTCTACCCGGCCGAGAACGCCGCCGATCCCAAGATGGGCGGTTATCAGCTGGCGATCAGCCTCGACATCTTCCGTGGCCGCTATCGCCAGAGCTTCGAGCACCCGAGCGCCATCCCGGCCGGCAAGGTGCAGGAATACCGGTTCCGCCTGCCGGCGGTGAACCATGTCTTCCTGCCCGGTCACCGCATCATGGTGCAGGTCCAGTCGAGCCTGTTCCCGCTCTACGACCGCAACCCGCAAACCTATGTGCCGAACATCTTCCTGGCCAAGCCGGGCGATTATCGCAAGGCGACCGTCTCGATCGAGCATGGCGCCGCCGGGGCGAGCGCGGTGTTGCTGCCGGTGGTGGCAATGGCGAAGTAAGCGAGCCTAATCCTCCCCATCTGCGATGGGGAGGAAAGAATCACGCCAGCAACTTCTCCCGCGCGATCTTCTCTTTCCACACCAGCGGCGCGAGCTGGTGGACATTCGCCCCTTCGCTATCCACCGCCACGGTTACCGGGAAATCGCTGACCTCGAATTCGTAGATCGCCTCCATGCCGAGATCCGCGAAGCCGACGACCTTCGAGCCTTTGATCGCCCGTGCGACGAGATAGGCCGCGCCGCCGACCGCCATCAGATAGGCGCTCTGCCCTTCCGCAATCGCCTTGGTCGCATCGGGCCCGCGCTCGGCCTTGCCGACCATCGCCAGCAGGCCCTGGCCGAGCATCATGCGCGTGAAGCTGTCCATCCGCGTCGCGGTGGTCGGGCCGGCGGGTCCGACCACTTCCTCGCCGACCGGATCGACCGGCCCGACATAATAGATCACGCGACCGTTGAAATCGACCGGCAGCGGCTCGCCGCGATCGAGCATGTCCTTGATCCGCTTGTGCGCCGCGTCGCGCCCGGTGAGCATCTTGCCGTTGAGCAGCAGCCGGTCGCCCTGCTTCCAGCCGCGCACCACCTCGGGCGTCAGCGTGTCGAGATCGACCCGGATCGCCGCCTTGTCGGGGGTCCAGTCGACGTCGGGCCATTCGTCGAGCTTCGGCGGCTCGAGATAGGCCGGCCCCGAGCCGTCGAGCGTGAAATGCGCGTGGCGCGTCGCGGCGCAATTGGGGATCATCGCCACCGGCTTGCCCGCGGCATGGCATGGCGCGTCCATGATCTTGACGTCGAGAATGGTCGACAGGCCGCCCAGCCCCTGCGCGCCGATGCCCAGCGCATTGACCTTGTCGAAGATCTCGATGCGCAGCGCCTCGATGTCGTTTCGCGGTCCGCGCTCCTTGAGCGACGCCATGTCGATCTGTTCCATCAGCGCCTTCTTGGCGAGCAGCACGCAATGCTCCGCCGTGCCGCCGATGCCGATGCCGAGCATACCCGGCGGGCACCAGCCGGCGCCCATCTGCGGCAGCATCTCGAGCACCCAGTCGACGATCGAATCGCTCGGGTTCATCATCTTGAACTTCGACTTGTTCTCGGAGCCGCCACCCTTGGCCGCGACGTCGATATGAACCTTGTCGCCCGGGACCATCTCGACGTGCAGCACGCAGGGCGTGTTGTCCTTGGTGTTGCGGCGCGTGAAGGCCGGATCGGTCAGCACCGAGGCGCGCAGCTTGTTCCCCGGGTTGAGATAGGCGAGTCGCACCCCCTCATCGACCACCTCCTGCAACGAGCGCGAGGTGTCGTCGAGGCGGCAGTCCATGCCCCATTTGACGAACACATTGACGATGCCGGTGTCCTGGCAGATCGGCCGATGCCCCTCGGCGCACATGCGGCTGTTGGTCAGGATCTGCGCGATCGCGTCCTTCGCCGCCGGGCCCTGCTCGGCCTGATAAGCGACGCCCAGCGCGCGGATATAATCCATCGGGTGGTAGTAGGAGATGAACTGCAGCGCGTCGGCGACGCTCTCGATCAGATCGGCTTCACGGATGATGGTGCTCATGCGCAGCGCGCCTATCGCGTTTCGGTCGCTTTGGGGAGGGGGCAAGACGTGCGCCCGGCGCAACTTCTTGTTCACCACATGAAACGAACAATTCAGCAAGGATCGCGTGATAATGCGATGACGTGATCGGATCGCTTCATCCCTTTCGTGCGCTTGCGGGTGCGGCCGGCGGGCTGCGCGACGATCTCGTGCCCGGCACACTGGCGTCGCATCGCCACGAGGATGCGCTGCGCGAGCAGCTTCGCCAGCTCTCCGCCGCCTGGCCGATCGCCTTTCTCGCGCAATGCTGTGCCGGCGCGCTGATCCTGCGTGCCGCGCAACTGTTCGGTGATCTGGTCATTTTCAACCAGGTCACGCTGTTCGCCGGGGTCATCGGCGGGTTCGGCGCGATCCTCCTCGCCGCCGTCAAACTTCCCTTTGCGCGCCGCTGGTCGCCGCACCATCATGTGCGGATCGCCTCGCTGTGCGGCGCCGCGGTCGGCGTCGGCCTGGTGTCGTTCCTGTCGATCGCCGCAGTCTTCCCGGTCGGCAATTATCGCCTTGCCGGCTTCGTCGCGGTGTTCGGCACGATCATCGTCACCATCGTCGCGCTGCATCCGATGCGCGCCGCGACGCTCGCCTTCGCTGCCGCGCTGGTCGCCACGATCGGCATGCGCGCCGGCCCGGGGTTCGAGTTCGTCACCGCCATCGCCTTTCTGCTCGGCCTCGTCGTGGCGACCTATCGTCTCGCGCAACTCGACCATAACAGCGCCGAGGAGCGCGATCGGGCCGCAATGCAGGGTCGCATGGCGGCGCGACTCGTCAGCGAGTTCGAGGAGCATTCGACCGGCTGGTTCTGGCAGACCGACAGCCAGGGCCGCGTCACCTATCTCTCGTCGAAAGTCTCCGCCGAGCTCGACCTGCCCGATCGTCCGGCGATTGGCGCGCCGCTGACCAATCTGTTCCGGGTCGACAGCGCTTCGCCGGAAACCGAGCGAACGCTCGCTTTTCACCTGTCGTCGCGCACCGCCTTCTCCAACTATTCGGTGCGCCCGGTGAGCAGCAGCAAGCTCGAACGCTGGTGGTCGATCTCGGGCCGGCCGATCGCCGACGAGCTCGGCCGCTTCCAGGGTTTCATCGGCTCGGGCAGCGACCTGACCGAACGCCGCCGCGCCGATGCCGAGATCACCCGACTCGCGCTGTTCGACGGCCTGACCGGGCTCGCCAACCGCCAGCGCATGCGCATGTCGCTCGACCAGACGCTGCATCAGCCCGGCGGCGCGCACCGCGCCTCGGCGCTGTTCCTGCTCGATCTCGATCGCTTCAAGGCGGTCAACGATACGCTCGGCCACCAGACCGGCGACGCGCTGCTCAAGCAGGTCGCCCAGCGCCTGCAGCGCGGCATCGGCGATGCCGGCCTGGTCGGGCGACTCGGCGGCGACGAATTCCAGGTCATCCTGCCCGGCGAAGCGCGGCGCGATCAGCTCGCCGCGCTCGCCAACGATGTCATTGCCGCGCTGTCGCAACCCTATTTCATCGATGGTTCGTCGATCACCATCGGCTGCTCGATCGGCATCGCCATTGCCCCCGATCACGGCAGGGATGCCGAGACGCTGGTGCGCAACGCCGATCTCGCGCTCTATGCCGCCAAGGCCGACGGGCGCGGCATCCACCGCTTCTTCCGCGAGGAATTGCTGGTCGGGGCGCAGAGCCGCAAGCAGCTCGAGGACGATCTGCGCAACGCCCTGGCGCACGACCAGCTCTATGTCGCCTATCAGCCGGTGGTCAGCACCCGGACCGAGCGGATCGTCGGCTACGAGGCGCTGGTGCGCTGGAACCACCCGACGCGCGGCGCCGTCTCGCCGTCGGAATTCATCCCCGTCGCCGAGGATACCGGGCTGATCGAGGCGATTGGCGAATGGGTCCTGCGCACCGCCTGCCTCGAGGCCGCGACCTGGCCCGTCGATGTCCGCGTCGCGGTCAACGTCTCGCCGATCCAGTTCGCCAACCCCAATCTGCCGATCGTGGTGACCAGCGCGCTGGCCAAGTCGGGCCTCGCCCCGGCGCGGCTCGAACTGGAGATCACCGAAGGCGTGTTCCTCGACGACAATGCCTCGTCGGAGCATATGTTCAAGATGCTGAAAGGGGTCGGCGTGCGGCTCGCGCTGGACGATTTCGGCACCGGCTATTCATCGCTCGGCTATCTCAAGAAAGCGCCGTTCGACAAGATCAAGATCGACCAGAGCTTCGTCAAGGGCGCCGCCATCGCCGGCAACCGCAACGCCGCGATCATCAAGGCGATCGTCACGCTCGCCGATACGCTCGGCATGGAGACCACTGCGGAAGGGGTCGAGGTGCATGACGAGATCGCGCTGATCCGCGAGCTCGGCTGCAGCCACATCCAGGGCTATGTCTATGGCAAGCCGGCCCGCGCCGCCGACGTCGCCCTGCAACTTGCCGCCAAGGACGGCATGGCCACCGCGACCGGCTACCGCGTCAGCCGCGCGCCGCGCACCACGCTGCTGCGTACCGCGAAGATCGCCGCCGGCGGGGCCGAGGGCGAGGTGCGGATCCGCAACATGTCATCGACCGGCGCGATGATCGACGGCATCGAGATCAGCGGCGAGGCGGGCGATCTCGACATCATGATCGAGCTGCTCGAGGACCAGATGTTTCCCGCCAAGCTGCGCTGGGCGGCGGACGGCAAGGCCGGCCTCGAATTCGCCGAGACCTTCAACATGGAACGCCTCAATGCCGCCGCCCCGACCTTGCCGGCGCGCAAGACGGGCTGACCGCCCGCTGCCGCGAAGGCAAGGATAGCGACGAGGCGCCGAAAGCTCACATGAAAGATGAGCAATCCGGCACAATCCACTTGGATATCGCATGATCATCCCGCGTTCGACGCCAACGCCCCGCCGGATCGGCCGGCGCGCCGGTGTCGTCGGCAAGGCCGCCCCTTCCTCACATCCTGTCGCAGGAACAGTGCCGATCCCACTGCCTTCGCTCATGAAAGCGCGCTCCTGCAAGCCCGTGACGGGACGAAGCCGCCGCCGCTGACCTTTTCGCCCCGGCCCGCACGGGCGCGCGATCCACCGCACCAAATCGCCCGGGCGCTACCCACCGGCCCGGGCCCCTTCCCGCGCCCTCGTCATCGGCGCTCTCGCGCCCGACGCACGACCCGCCTCGACATGGTTTCGGACCCGCCGGATTGTGGCACGGCAAGCGCCGAAAGAGTGACAAAAAAATTTTCGTTCCCTGTTCGTCCCCTTGCCTTTCGCGGAGGCCGCAGAACTCCGCGCGTCGCCGCATTGCAACATCTCGTCGCATGCCATGAAGCGACTCAAAATAGCGACGAACCGAGTCATCAAAGAGTCATTTACCGTCTTGCGTCGCGCGCAGAACAGGCACAATCTGTTGGGGTTGAGTTCGGGGGCGAACCCAAGAACTGGTAGAGCGACCACCGCAACACCATATTGCGGCACTGCACCGCCTGCGCATCCGTTGCGCGGGGGAGGGTAGATTTTGCTCACCGTCTGGTCGCCCGGAATGATAGCATGGGGGTTCGCCCCCGATTCGAACGGACCGGGAACACTGGTCGCGGGGCCAGGGTTGGAAAGAGGGCGGCAGGGATATGGATTTCAGGGACAGTCAGGAAGCGAATGTGAACATGGCCACCGATGCGATCGACGCCGGCCAGGCGAGCGCGGCGCCCGCCACCCATCCCGCCGACGCCACGGCGGCAAAGGCCGCGCCCAAGGATGCGCAGGACAAGAGCGGCGCGAAGCGCAAGCTCGCCGCGCGCGGCGATTCGAAGGAAGTGAAGGCGCAGCTCTACCCGGTCGAGGTCGATCATTCGCGCGACGCGCTGCTGACCGACTTCGGCAAGGAGACCCTGTCCGACCGCTACCTCCTCCCGGGCGAGAAGTTCCAGGACCTGTTCGTCCGCGTCGCCTCGGCCTATGCCGATGACGCCGCGCATGCGCAGCGCATCTACGACTATATCTCGCAACTATGGTTCATGCCCGCCACGCCCGTGCTGTCGAACGGCGGCACCGGGCGCGGCCTGCCGATCTCCTGCTTCCTCAACTCGGTGCCCGACAGCCTCAACGGCATCGTCGACACCTGGAACGAGAATGTCTGGCTCGCCTCGCGCGGCGGCGGCATCGGCACCTATTGGGGCAATGTCCGCGGCATCGGCGAGCCGGTCGGCCTCAACGGCAAGACCAGCGGCATCATCCCCTTCGTCCGGGTGATGGATTCGCTCACCCTCGCGATCAGCCAGGGCAGTCTCCGCCGCGGGTCGGCCGCGGTCTATCTCGACATCTCGCACCCCGAGATCGAGGAGTTCCTCGAGATCCGCAAGCCCTCGGGCGACTTCAACCGCAAGGCCTTGAACCTGCACCACGGCGTGCTGATCACCGACGCCTTCATGGAAGCGGTGCGCGAGGGCGGCGAATGGGTGCTGACCAGCCCGAAGGACGGCAGCGAGCGCGCCCGGGTCGATGCCCGCGCGCTGTTCCAGAAGCTGGTCGAGACCCGCCTCGCCACCGGCGAGCCGTACATCGTGTTCGCCGACCATGTGAACAGGAACATGCCCAAGCATCACCGCGATCTGGGCCTCAAGGTCTCGACCTCGAACCTGTGCTCGGAAATTACGCTCCCGACCGGCAAGGACCATCTCGGCAATGAGCGTACCGCGGTGTGCTGCCTGTCGTCGTTGAACTTCGAGACCTGGGACCAGTGGAAGGACGCCAAGGGCTTTATCGAGGACGTCATGCGTTTCCTCGACAACGTCCTGCAGGATTTCATCGACCGCGCCGAGCCCGGCATGGAGCATGCCGCTTACTCGGCGATGCGCGAGCGTTCGGTCGGCCTGGGCGTGATGGGCTTCCACAGCTTCCTGCAGGCGCGCGGCCTGCCGTTCGAGGGCGCCATGGCCAAGAGCTGGAACATGCGCATGTTCAAGCACATCAAGGGCCAGGTCGACGAAGCCTCGATGCAGCTCGCGATCGAGCGCGGCCCCTGCCCCGACGCCGCCGACATGGGCGTGATGGAGCGTTTCAGCTGCAAGATGGCGATCGCCCCGACCGCGTCGATCAGCATCATCTGCGGCGGCACCAGCGCGTGCATCGAGCCGATCCCGGCCAATATCTATACCCACAAGACACTGAGCGGCTCCTGGTCGATCAAGAACCCCTATCTCGAAAAGCTGCTCAACGAGAAATCGAAGAACAGCGACGCGGTGTGGAACTCGATCCTCGAACAGGGCGGCTCGGTCCAGCATCTCGATTTCCTCAGCCAGGAGGAAAAGGACTGCTTCAAGACCAGCTTCGAGATCGACCAGCGCTGGCTGATCGAACTCGCCGCCGACCGCACGCCCTATATCGACCAGTCGGCCAGCCTGAACCTGTTCATCCCGGCCGATGTCGAGAAATGGGACCTGCTGATGCTCCACTTCCGCGCCTGGGAACTGGGCATCAAGTCGCTCTATTATCTCCGCTCCAAATCGGTGCAACGCGCCGGCTTCGCCGGTGGGGTGGAGGCCGACAACACGATCGACGCGCCCAAGTTCGAGGTCGAAAGCCGGGATTATGACGAGTGTCTGGCGTGTCAGTAGCGGGCTAAATTCCCTCTCCCTTTGGGAGAGGGAGGGAGGCGCGAAGCGCCGGAAGGGTGAGGGCAGGGTGCGCCTTTACGAACGCCAACCGACAGGGACGGTGCCACGTGCGCGACAGTTGCGTCGCGACGCGTCCGACCCCGAGCGCCGCTTGCTGCGCGCCCTTCGCGAGGCGTTTCCGGAGCATAAGTGGCGCCACCAGTCGCCGGTCGGCCCGTTCTATGTCGATATCCTGTGCTTCGCCGAGCGCCTGGCGATCGAGGTGGACGGCGATACGCATGCCGACAGCGATTCATACGATGCGACGCGCACACGGTTCCTCCAAGGCGAAGGCCTACGCGTCCTGCGCTTCGCCAACGGCGATGTAATGGAGAATGTCGAGGGCGTTCTAAGTGTCGTGGCTGCGACGTTGAGTGGAACGGGGAAGGGCAGCGCCCAGTGACAGGCCCTGCCCTCACCCTTCCGGCGCTACGCGCCTCCCTCCCTCTCCCAAAGGGAGAGGGAAATGGAAACCTACGCCTCTTCCTCGAACGTCACCGCGACATCGGCATTGGCGCTGAGCCGCACCTTGTCGCCCTCGACCTCGGCGACCAGGCCGGTCGAGATGAAGTGATGGTGCCCGGCATGGCTGCCGATCCCGCTATCCTTCTTGGTCAGCTTGATGCGGTCGCCCTCGACATGGTCGACGGTGCCGACATGCACGCCGTCGGCGCCGATGACTTCCATATGTTCCTTGATTGCGCTCGTATCGGCCATGGTCGGTCCTTCCTCGTGACGGATTCGACTGCTCAACGCGCGCGCGGCGGATTCGATGCACCCGCCGGCGGAACCGCGACCCTGCCGCCGATCGCCGCCCCTTCCCTCCCTCCCGGGACGTGCGCATGATCCGCGTCCGCACCCTCGCCGCCCTCACGGTCGCCGCGAGCCTCGCAGCCTGCGCGCATCAGGTCGGCACCGCCGTCCAGCCGGCCGCGCCCGGCTTCCTGCTCGGGCTGTGGCACGGCTTCATCTTCCCGGTCGCCTGGGTCCTGTCGCTCTTCATGCCGGATGTCGCCATCTATGCCGTGCCGAACAATGGCGGCTGGTATGATTTCGGCTATTTCCTCGGCATCGTCTTCTTCGGCGTCGGCTCGCACCGCGGCTCGAAGACGGTCTATGTGCGGAGCCGCCGCGCATGAGCCTCCCCGCCCCGCTGATCATGGCCGCCGTCGCCACCACCAGCGCCATCGCCGCCGCGATCGTGCTGCTGCGCCCGGTGCACAGCGAGGCCAGCGCTTACGGCAGGCGCATCGCCGGCACGATGTTCGCCGCCTTCGCGATCATCCTCGGCGGGTTCGCGGCGTCGCTCTGGTCGTGGAGTGTGCGGTGACCGTCATTCGCACCGCCGACCTCGCGCCGCTGCGCTATCAGCTTCCGACCTATGTGCTCCTGCTGGTGCTGATGGTGCCCACAGTGATCGGTAAGTTCTCTTGGCCCAGCGACACGGCGCCACCCTGGCTAGCGCTCGTCCGTGGCGCGTGTTTCCTCACCTTGGGTGCTACCTTGATCGTTTGGCCGAACGGCAGGCTCGGCAACCCGCTCATCATTCGCGTCGTCGGCGCACTGATCGCCGCCGCCAGCCTGTTCTCTCTCGTCAAATTCTTCTTACATCATCTCGTCTGAAAGGTCCGCCCATGTCCCTCACCGAAGCCCGCAAGCAGTACAAGCCGTTCGAATACCCCTGGGCGTTCGAGTTCTGGAAGCGTCAGCAGCAGATCCACTGGATGCCGGAGGAAGTGCCGCTCGGCGAGGATTGCCGCGACTGGGCGCAGAAGCTCTCCGACCATGAGCGCAACCTGCTGACGCAGATCTTCCGCTTCTTCACCCAGGCCGATGTCGAGGTGCAGGATTGCTACCACGAAAAGTACGGCCGCATCTTCAAGCCGACCGAGATCAAGATGATGCTCGCCGCCTTCTCCAACATGGAGACGGTGCACATCGCGGCGTACAGCCACCTGCTCGACACGATCGGCATGCCCGAGAGCGAATATGGCGCCTTCCTCGAATATAGCGAGATGAAGGACAAGCACGACTATCTGCAGACCTTCGGCGTCGACAATGACGAGGACATCGCCAAGACGCTGGCGATGTTCGGCGGCTTCACCGAGGGGCTTCAGCTCTTCGCCAGCTTCGCCATGCTGATGAACTTCCCGCGGTTCAACAAGATGAAGGGCATGGGCCAGATCGTCACCTGGTCGATCCGCGACGAGAGCCTGCACTGCGAGGGCATCATCAAGCTGTTTCACACCTTCGTGCGCGAACGCGATTGCCTGACCAAGTCGGTGCGCAGCGACATCATGGACATGTGCCAGACGACGGTGCGGCTGGAGGACGCGTTCATCGACCTCGCCTTCGAGATGGGTCCGGTCAACGGCATGACGCCCAAGGAGATCAAGAAATATATCCGCTACATCGCCGACTGGCGGCTGGGCCAGCTCGGCATGAAGCCGATCTACATGATCGACGAGCATCCTTTGCCCTGGCTCGCGCCGATGCTGAACGGCGTCGAGCACGCCAACTTCTTCGAACAGCGCGCCACCGAATATTCCAAGGCCGCGACGCGCGGCAACTGGAACGAGGTGTGGGACGGGTTCGACAAACGGCAGAAGGCGAAGGCTGGGAAGGCGGCGAACGAGGATGCCGATGGCGGTGCCGCTGGTGGCGAGGGGGATATGTTCTCGAAGGCCGGGATTGCGGCGGAGTAGCTGAAGTCTCCCTCCCCCGCTTGCGGGGAGAGGGTCGGGGAGAGGGGCAGTCCCGCAATGCCAACCGTCCTGAGAATCGCGGGCTACCGCTTCTACTTCTACAGCCACGAACCCGGCGAGCCGCCGCACGTGCACGTCGATCGCGCCGAATATTCGCTCAAGGCATGGCTGGAGCCCGTCTCACTGGCGCGCAACATTGGCTTTCGCGGGCACGAGATCAATGCGATACTCGGCATGGTCGAGGAGCATCGCGAGCGGCTGCTGGAGGCGTGGCATGAATATTTCAGCTAGGATCACAGACGAACGCGTTGCCGACGTTCGCTGCAACGATGATGATTTGTCCGTCGACCTGATGGACGGCCGTACCATTTCGGTTCCGCTCGCCTGGTATCCGCGCCTGCTCGGCGCGACACCGGAACAGCGGAAGCACTGGGAACGAAGTGGCGGCGGCTATGGCATTCACTGGCCAGAGATCGACGAGGACCTGAGCACCGAGGGCTTGCTCCGGGGCGCGCCAGCCCCGCACTCAAAGGCGGCGTGACTATTTCGCCTGGGGCCAGCGCGGTTCAGCCAGCGCGGTTCAGCCGTTACGGTGCCAGCCGTTGTTACGGTGCCGTTGTTACGGTGCCAGTTTACTAAATGCACCAAATAACGCCCGACATAGAAGCGCAGACGAGCGCTCAAGCTTCCCGATCGAGGTCAGGATTGATTCCCCGGTGGCCACGCACATGATTGAGACAACCCGCGCGCAATTCACCGCGCGCCTGTAGGATTGGCCACACCCGTCGCATAGGTCCCATGCCCCTCGATCACCAGGTCGCCGTCGAATTTCAGCACCTCGCTCACGCGGGCCTGCTTCTGGTTCACATAGGCGATGACGATGCAATCCACGCCGGCAAACACCTCGTCGATCGAAAAATGCAGGTCCGGGATCCGCGCAATGCCGGCGGTCCAATAGTCCCGGATCGCCTGCTTCCCGAACAGTTTGCCGCCGCTTTCGGGAAAGACATGCAGGGCAAAGGGTGAGGCGAAGGTCGCATCCTCGTGGAAATGGCGAAGTACCGCTTCCACATCATGCGCGTTCCACGCGGCCGCCCATTCGGCGGCGTATTGCTGCGGGTCGATGGTCATGCAGAGCCTCCAGGGAATCCGGTCGAATTACAGTGACGCACACGAAAACCCCTAGATAGCGAGGTCTGGACACCCCCCCGGGACACGTAGCCAAGCAAACTCGACGGCATCACAAAATCTGCGATCCAAAAGGCATCCCCACCAACACTACCCCAGATCGGCGAGCGCTTCCTCTACGCGGTCGAGCTGGGCTTGCAGGGTCTGAACGGCAAGATCATCGGCGGCATATCCGCTGCCACCTGAAAATCTCGCGGCATTCTGCATGTCGATCTGGCGGCGCAAATTCTCCGAGGCCGCGACCAGCTCGGCACGCAGCGCGGCATCCGACTCGTCGGCATCTGGCTCGGGTCGCTTGGGCCGGCTCCACCACATTTACTCGCTCTACCGGCCGCGGAAATCTAACGCCACCGGTTGCTATACGAGCGCCCGAAATTACGGTTACAGAAAGTAAGTTGCCGGTTGACGAAATGCGCCTAAATCGCGTCGCGCACCGCCGCTTTATCCCGCGTTGCGTTACGGTGCCAGTTTACTAAATGCACTAATTCGGCGCGCGCCCTACGCCCCAATCAGCGACGACGTCCCCACGCCCTCCCGCAACGCCTCCCGCGCGCATTGCTTCAGCTCGTCCATCTGCGCGCCGATCGCGCCATAGGTCAGCGTCATCACCGATCCGCCGCCGGCCAGCGCAAAGCGGATCTGCCAGCTCTTCGCCATGCTGTTCAGCACGCCCTCGCCGCGCAGCGTCATGATATAGCCATGGTCCATGCCGCGCGCGGTGATCGGCGTGTGGCGCGTGTCCGGCGTGCCGTCGCGCACCGGCACCGGCGCGATGTCATAGGCGCGACCGGCGACCGCGTCGAAGCGCGGGTCGCGAATGCCGATGAAAGTGCGATAGGCGCCGGCGTCCTCGGCGATCTGCATCACGCCGCTCTCGCCGAAATGGCCGATCAGCGTGCAGCCGCTGCTACGGCGATACAGCTCCCAGCCGGGATAATGCTTGATCGGCATGGCGCTCTGCGCCGCCAGCAATAGTGCGATCGCGATCATTCCGGCTTTCCCGCCCAACGAATAGGAAGGCACAAAATATTATAGATGCGGTCTGCTGCCAATTGCCGGCATCGCCCGCTCCAGCGCGGCACGCATCCCACAATAACCGCCCGATCATAACAGCCTACCCGCCGCCGACATGGACAAGCCCCGGCCCCCGCATTAGCCTGCCCCCTTGCGGACGCCGGTGGCCGGCGCGGCGCCGCAACGGGCTGTCGGCCACCGGGGGTATCGATGATCGAGGGTTCGCCACGCTGGCATGTCATCCGCGCAGGTGCCGCCCTACTCCTCGCCATCGGCCTATTGGCGTCCTTTGGCGCCACGCCCGCCACCGCATCCGATCGGGCGATGAGCTTCACGCTGGAGGAGGAAACCCCCGCCACCATCGCCGCGCACCGCCAGCACGATCATGGCGATCGCACCGTCTATGCCAGCGGCCCGATCACCGCCGGCGCGACCGAGGCCCTGCTAGCGCTGATCCGCAGCGAACATCTCGAGCATGCGCGCATCTATTTCGACTCCCCCGGCGGCGAGGTCGCCGAGAGCATGAAGCTCGGCGAGGAAATCCGCAGCCACCATCTCAACACCGCGATCGGCCGGCCCGGTGACACCGCCGACGACGAGTCCGAGGCGATCTGCGCCAGCGCCTGCGTGTTCGCCTATGCCGGCGGCGAAAACCGCTTCATGGCTGCCAATAGCGGACGGCTCGGCCTCCACCAATTCTCCAGCGCGAAACGCAAGGCCGCCATCGCCGAAACCCAGGCCATTTCGGGCCTGATCGTCGCCTATCTCTCCCATATGGGCGTCGACCCCAACGCCTTCGCGCTGCAGACCATGGTCGATCCCACGTCGATCATGTGGCTCACCCCGAAACAGGCCCGCGCCCTCGGCTTCGTCAACGACGGCGCACGGCCCAGCACCGCCGAGATCAAGGTGATCGACATGGTGCCGGTGCTGATGCTCACCCAGCAGCGCTACGACATGGAGATGAGCACCGCGGTGATCTGCGGCACCGGCGGATATCGCATCAACACCTGGCTCCACGCCGATTATACCGATGCCGCCCATATGCGCGGACTGACACGCGCCTATTTCGAGCTCGACGGTCAGCTCGCGCTCGATCGGCGCGGCCCCGATTCCGCACGTTATGATCGCGGCGGCATCACCGTCTCGCGCGGCATGTCCGACGAGACCCTTGCCCGCCTGCTCGCCGCCAACGCGTTCGCCTTGTGGGTCGAGGACGACAGCGGCAAGCGCTGGGGCAGCGCCATGGATCTGCGCGACATCCACGACAAGATGGCGGAATATTTCGCCGAGTGCAGCCGCATCCCCCGCGCCGTGGCGGCCGAACCGGCCCGCCCGCCGGCACCTGCCCCGTCGCCACCTCCGGCACCGGCCCCGACGCACGCCGCCGTGGCGACACGACCGCCGGCCCCGGGTCGCGGCGTGGCGGCCGGCACGCACATCGTCCCGGTCTCGGCGCCCGGCCGTGCCGATCTGGTCGTCACCGGCCGCGTGATCAGCCCGGGCAACCGGCAGCTGGTCTTCGTCGACCTCGCGACCACGGTGCGAAAGGGTAATCTCGCCACGGCGACCGGCTATGTTGCCATATTTCAAAGCAATGTGTGGGATTTCTTCGAGGACAGTTACACCTACGAATGCGATGGCCCGCACTATCGGGCCGTCGGCCATGCCATCGATCGCTCCGGGCGCGATCTCGGCGCGGAATCGACTGCATGGACGACCGTACCGCCCGACAGCGCGGGACAACGCATGCAGCGCCTCATCTGCGGCCAGATGGCGGTGGAAGACAGCCTGCGGATCACCAACACCGACCCGTATGAAGTGCTGCGCGGGTTCGTCGCCCGGGTGGCGGATCCTCCCGATGGATATGACGGGGCGAAGCCCGGGTCCGGCGGGAAGGACGTGGCGGAATAGCAGCAGGCGAGCGAAGCGGTCGCCGCCTCGAGCCACGCCACCAGCATGCGATGCGCCGGCGCCAGAAGGCGCGGTCCGCACCCCGCCCATCGCGGCATCCGGCAATCCCTTCCCCGCCATCCCCGTAATTTCCCGCAATAGACCCTGAGCCCGGCCGACCTACCGTCGCCCCAAAGGATCGACGATCGCATGCACGCAAGGTTACCCGAGCACCATCCGCACGCCCAGGCCGACGCGCCGATCGGGCAGCGCCCACAGCTCACTTTCCGCTATGATCTCGCCACCCGGATCATCCGCGTGACCGGCACCGAGACGTGGACGCTCGACGATATCGACGTGCATTTCGCCGAGCTCGCCGTGCTGATCGATCGGGTGCGCGCGCAGAATGGCGTGGTATCGGCGCTGGTCGACCTGAGCCGGGCGCCGGCGCAGTCGCCCGAGGTCGTCGCGCGCATCCATCACGCGACCGGGCGGCTTTATCACCCCGCCGACCGCGTCGCGCTGGTCGTGCCATCGTTCCAGCTCAAGGCGGAGCTGGAGCGCCTTGCCTGGCATGACAACACCGCCATCTTCGTCGCCGCGCCGGCCGCCGAGTCCTGGTTGAGCGCGACGCCCAGCGGGTAAAAGCGAGGCCACGCCCCACCCCGCATCGGCGCCCGCCCCCATCGTGCAACCTGATTCAATCGGGCGCCCATCTCCGCCATCATCGCCCACGCCAGGGACGCGCCCGCGCGGCCCTGGCGCGCTCTTTCTCATTGTCGATGTTGGATGTGGGTCGGTCCTGCTCCGCCACCTGTTCCGCCTGCTCGCGGGCCTGTTATCGCGCCTGCTCCCCACCTGTTATGTTGGAAACAGGGATTCACGTCATGGCACTGAATTCGCAATGGAATCCCGAAAATCCCGGCAACCTTTGTCCTGCTAAAAAAAATCTTGTCCTGCAATAACAGGCGGAACAGGAGACATTGTTGGACGATTTTTCATCGCGGCGCAGGCCCGGCGCCGGGATTGAGGCTGTCCCGCCCGGCCCAGCCATGCCCTTCTCCCGCATCGACAGAACAAGGGAGGGAACGGCACATGTCACAGGAGAATGTCGCGCTGGTCCGCGGCTTGTACGCGGCCTTTGCCAGCGGCGACGTGCCCGGCGTGCTCGGGGCGATGAGCCCCGACATCGTGTGGAACGAGGCGGAGAACTTCCCCTATGCCGACGGCAACCCCTATGTCGGGCCGATGGCGGTGGCGCAGGGCGTGTTCGCGCGGCTGGGCAGCGAATGGGACGGTTTCACCGTGGTGCCCGGCGAGATCCTCGATGCCGGCGACACGGTGGTCGTGCTGGGCCATTATCGCGGCACGTTCAAGGCGACCGGCAAGGTGATGAACGCGCAAATGGTGCATGTCTGGCGGATCATCGACGGCAAGGCCACGGCGTTCCAGCAATATGTCGACACGCTGCAGGTCGCGCGGGTGACGGGCTAGCGGCGGGTCGACACCCCCGGCGTGGTCTCCGAGGTCAGCGCGACCCAGCGCTGCAACCGCTCGCGGCGCTGCGCGTCATTATGGAGCAGGGCAAGGCCGGCAAGCGTGCCGAACAGCGCGGCGCCGGCCACCACCGCCGGCAGGTAACGCCACGGGCTGATCGGGCGCGGCGCGTCCGGCGGCGGGCCCCAGTCCGCCACACGCCGTGCCTTGCGTTGCTGCCCACCGAACGCCTCACCCATCGCGCATCTCCCACCGCCCGCGATCATGGCGCAACGCTGGTTTCCGGATGGTAAGCGGCCCGGGCGATTTGACGGCGATCAAGGCGGCGGCACGGGCGCCGCGCCATGGCTGACCGGTCACCATCAGCGAGCCGCCTTATGTCCGACGCCACACCCTATGACCAAATCGGCGGCGAGCGCCTCGCGGCGATCGTCGATCGCTTCTACGACCTGATGGACGAGGATCCCGCTTATGCCGGCCTGCGCGCGATGCATGCCGCCGATCTCGGCCCGATGCGCGCCTCGCTCACCGGCTTCCTCACCGCCTGGCTCGGCGGCCCACGCGACTGGTTCGGCGCGCGGCCGGGCACCTGCATCATGTCGCTGCACGGCGCGATGGCGATCGGCCCCGACGTCGCCAACCAGTGGATCGAGGCGATGGAGCGCGCCATCGCCGCCGAGCGCGGCCTCGCGCCCGATCTGTCGGTCACCGTGTCGCGGGCACTCGGCCGGATGGCGCGGGCGATGGCGCGCATGCCGCAAGCGGCATGACGCGCGCCCGCCTCAGGCGCGCGCTTCCTCGATCAGCTCGCCGCTATTGTGGCGGAGCGCCTTGAGCACCGTCTCGACGATCGCATCGGCGTCGAGCCCGGCCTGGGCGTACTGCACGTCGGGCTTGTCCTGGTCCTGGAACAGGTCGGGCAGGCGCATGGTGCGCAGCTTGAGCCCGCCATCGATCAGCCCGGTGTCGCTGGCCAGCGTCAGCACATGCGCGCCCAAGCCCCCGACCGAGCCCTCCTCGATCGTCACCGCCACCTCGTGGGTGGTCAGCAGCT
>Ga0207676_10001203_pt1 | contig 19369 bp, 17 predicted proteins | sample KBSSwiS72_FD_184307 | JGI IMG/M metagenome (GOLD analysis project Ga0207676, IMG submission 184307) | Switchgrass rhizosphere microbial communities from Kellogg Biological Station, Michigan, USA - KBS Switchgrass S7-2 (SPAdes) (version 2) | ecosystem: Host-associated > Plants > Roots >...
CTTACCGTCAAGGGCACGCTGATGGCAGGCAAGGGCGCCCTCCCGGCTCAGTTCGTCACGCAGCTGATCGCGTTCTGGCAGGCCGGCAAGCTGCCGGTGGAAAGGATGATTCGGCACTATGAGTTCTGCCAGATCAACGAAGCAATCGCGGCGGCGAAGGACGGCTCGGCGGTGAAGCCGATCCTGCGTTTTCCGGAATATGGGTGACGACATGACCGAAGCACAACTGGACAAGCCCGCGATCGCCCGCATTTTCGCCGCGCAGCGCGCCAATCGCGTTGCGCTAAAGAAGCGCGATGCCGCAGGTCGGATCGCGCGGCTCGAGAAGCTGCGAGACGTCATCGTTCGCCGAATTCCCGATATCGACGAAGCGTTGCATCTCGATCTCCGCAAAGCCAAGGCGGGCGTGCAAAACAGCGAAATTGGGGCGGTGCTTGGCGATCTGGACACCGCGATCGCCAACGTGGCCAGCTGGATGGAGCCGGAGCACATCGAGCCATCGCCGCATTTCGCCGGCAACGAGACGTTCATCCAGTATGAGCCGCGCGGCGTCGTGCTGCTCTATGGTGCGTGGAATTTCCCCTTCGCGATGGTTTTCTCGCCCCTTGTGCCGATCGTCGCAGCGGGGAATGCCTGCATCGTCAAGCCCAACGAACTGCAGCCGCACACGTCGGTCATCGTTGCGCAGATCATCGCCGAAGCCTTCCCGGAGCACGAGGTCGCTTGCCTCGAGGGGGGAGTGGCTTTGGCCCAGGCATTGGGCGAACTACCGTTCGACCATGTGTTCCTCACCGGCAGCCCGGCCGTGGGCAAGCGCGTTATGGCGGCGGCGGCGAAGCACCTGACGAGCGTGACGCTTGAACTGGGCGGCAAGTGCCCCGCGATCCTCGATGACACTTATCCCATCGTGGATGCGGCAGCAAAGATTGTGGGCGCGCGCTTCCTCAACGCGGGCCAGCTCTGCCTCTCGGTCGACCACGTCTGGGTGCCCAAGGAGCGACAGAGCGAGCTGGTCGCCGCTCTCGGTGCGGTGATCGACCATATGTTCTATGTTGACGGTGCGCTTCAGCGCGAGCGCTTGCCCCGACTGGTTGACGCGCGCAATTTTGCTCGCGTGAAAGGTTATGTGGACGATGTGGTCGCCCGGGGCGCGCAAGTTGCCAAGGGCGGGCACAGCGACCTGTCCGATCTCACCATCGAGCCCACGATCGTTCTCGATCCCCCCTTCGATGCGCCGATCATGCAGGAGGAGATCTTCGGACCCGTTCTTCCGGTGATCGGTTATGGCAGCGTGGACGAGGCCGTCGAGCAGATCGACGCCACCGGCAAGCCCCTGGCGCTGTATATTTTCAGTCATGACCAGGCGTTCGTCGACGACGTGCTTGCGCGATCTTCGTCGGGCGGTGTCACCGTCAACAATGTGCTGATGCACTATGCCGAAAGTCGATTGCCGTTCGGCGGGGTCAACGGCAGCGGTATCGGTCGCTACAAGGGAATCTACGGCTTCCGCGAGCTCTCCAACGCGCGCTCGATCTTCGTGCAGAAGGTTTAGCAGGCAGGCTGATCGCTGGGCTCCTCGATCGTCGGATTTGCACGCCGAGGAAATGTCAGGGAGTACCGGCCGAGTGGCCGCATTCCTGGGGCTGGCCGCGCGCCGACTGGCCTCGCGCGAAAGCAGCGCTTTCGGCTGACAGTCTCGAGCAGCGCTTCGAGAAAAGCAAGCTAATCGGTGACGATGATGATCACGGGTTTCGCCCGCCCTATGGCTACTACTAAGCGGCTGTCGAACGGCGTGATTTTGCCTTTGTCCGGGCAGTCCAGCCTTTTCCAGACGATGTGTTGGTGACATTGATGATGCCGGTGATTTTCCACTCCGAAACCACATCGCAGGCGACCGAACAGTCCGGGGTGCAACTTTCCAAGCCCGATGCCAGCGGGTTTGCCGATGCTGCGGAAGGCCTGAAGGTCCATTACGAAGTCTATGGCAAAGGCGAGCCGATCGTCGTCATGGCCGGCTGCCTGATGGGTATTCGCGAAGCTCAAATGAGAGTTGGGCCATCAGCGATCTCCATACCGGCATGATGGCAGCAGCTGAAAATGCCCCTACGTTCATCAGCGCCTTTTGGGATGGTTGCGAGCAGGTGCGTGCGGACTACCCAGAAGTCGGATTGCCCGACGCCGATGTCATCAATCAGATTCTCTACGAGCACGAGCTGCCATACGAGTTGCGTCCTCCAGCGCTCTTGGCGCGTCATCCGCAGGCCCCCATCGCAGTCTAGGCTCCCGAGAGATCGGTCGGCGAACAAGCATATGCCATAATCCATGCGTCGCTGGATCAGGCCGATCGGTTGCTGCTCGAACAGCGTCCGCGCCAAGCCAGGGGGCGCGGTCGCATTACGGCGTCGGATAGTCCCAGACATCGGCTGGTAGCTGGTCCTTGAGCGAAGCATACATGGCGTCGCGGAACAGTTTCACCGCCGGATAGGGCCGAAGGGCAATTGTGCGCTCTGGATCACGCGAAGCGGGCTTGGTGGGAATTGACGCCTATTTCCCGCCGGAATCTCACGTCCCGGTACGCAACTGCGCAATGGCGGTTGCGATATGCGCGACTGCATCAACGCCCGGATCGATCAGTGACTGCAATTGCAGCCCGTCAGCCAGCGCAATGAGCGGGCGCACTTCAATCTCCGCATCGACTTCGGCAACGATCTTTCCCACTTCCTGTTCCCGCCTGATAGCCCCAGCAAGGCTATTGCGCGCATGCCCAAAGCGTTTTCGAATGAACTCATGAGCGGGATAGCTAGATTCTAGCGCTTCGGCAGCAAAAGCCAAATATAGGTCTACAATCCCCGGCCTCGCAACATTATTACCAATAGTTGTAACGTATTCGTCTAGGCCTATTCCGTTCGATGGACTGTAAGGATTCCGATTTATGGCATCCTCGTCCCACCGGACGATAGCGGCCTGCATCAATTCTTCGCGGCCTCCAAAATAATACAGGATGTGCGCCGGTTCGATGCCCAGAGCCTGACCGACTGCCCGTAGCGACGGATTGCGAAGTTCGCCCCGCACAAGGGCGTTCATAAGCCCGACCAAAATTTCTTCGCGCTTGGCGAGACCCTTGGAATAGCCCGCGGCAGAACCACGCTCCACTTTCGCGCGCGATGTCCGGGATTTGGTCAAAACTTTGCCCTTGTGCAACTATTTAATTCCATTAAAAATTTAAGTTGCAACGACAGCAGCGTAGCATGATGGGACAGGAATGAAGTTGGATTCTTTCGACGAAACCGGCTTCGTCAGTTTGTTCGACGGGTTCAGCCTGGCAGGCTGGCATGCCGAACCGCGCGTTTACGGCTCGCTTTATCCAGGTGGTCCTGGCGTCGATACGCTGTTCGCGAAACATGGCATCGAGCCACCCGTGGACCCCGAAGATCATCCGGCGGTGTGGCATGTCGAGGGCGGTGCGATTATAGGACAGCAAGGTACGCCGGGATACGGCGGCTATCTGGTTAGCGACGCAGATTTTGGCGATTTCGAGTTGGTGCTGGAAGCACGACCCGACTGGCCTGCGGATACCGGAATCATGCTTCGCCGCGCGTTCCGCGACTGGACGGGCTTCCAGGTGCTGCTCGATCACCGTGAATCCGGCGGCATCGGCGGCTTCTTCGGCAACGGCCTTGCCAATTTCTCAGCAGTGCCCTTCGCCATACGTTCGCTCAAAAATGCCGATGGTGTAGTGATCGGCCTCGCAGCCGACGAGCCGACGACCTCGCTCGAGCCGGTTACGCGCGAGAAAATCGAACGCCTGTCGTACGCGGGCACCGTCGAGGACTTTCTTGGGGTGTGGAAGTGGGACGATTGGAACGAAATCCGCATCCGGTGCGTGGGTGCGCTGCCTGTGATCACCACCTGGGTCAATCGCCTGAAAATCGCCGAGATTGACACCGCCACGATCGACGTGCCCGATTACGATCCGCAGGCCGTGCTCGATTACCTTGGGCCGCGCGGACACATCGCGCTGGAAGTCCACGACAACGACGCCTTCTTCCGCGATACCCGCTGGGGCCCGGGAGCGGTATGTCGGTGGCGCGCCATTCGCGTTAAATCTCTCGATTAACGAACGGATCAATCAACAATGCCCCAACTCGCCGTTTCCAGCTTCAGCCTTCACAGCGTGCTCGGCCCCATCGCGATCGAGCGACGCGACGAGGATGGTGTTCTGAAGGTGAAGTCCTTCGATTTCCCACAGCAACACACTCTGGAGGAATTCGCCGCGCTAGCCCGCGAACGCTTGCATGTGTCCGCGATCGAACTTTGCCAGATCCAGTTCGACGCGCACGATCCCGCGCGCATCGAAGCGTTGCGCGCAGGGCTGGATGCCGCAGGGACGCGCCTGCTGACCCTGCCCATCGACCTTGGTGACTTCGGCACGCATGATCCACGTTGGCGTGCCGAGGACGAGGCGCGCACAATGGCGTGGTTCCGCATTGCCTCCACGCTTGGTGCGCGCTTCGTGCGCGTGAATGCGGGCGCGCCGGGTTCAACGCTCTCCGACGAGGTGCGGCCAGCCCTGGTCGAAACACTACGCCGGCTTGGCGATGCTGCAGGCGCCCTCGGCCTTTCGCTTCTGATCGAAAACCATGGCGGCACCAGTTCCGATCCCGCATTTCTACTCGCCCTTCGCGATGAAGTGGGAACCGACCGGCTGGGCCTCCTGCTTGACCTCGGCAACTTTGACCCGCTCGTCTCGCTTTCGCACGCACGTTTTGCGGATCCCGATTGCGACGATGCAGGGCTGGACTTCGAACCGCTCTATGCCCGAATCGCCGCACTCGCGCCACACGCCAGCCTGGTCCATGCCAAGGCCGTAGATCCCGCGCGAGACGGCAGCCCGCTCCCCAATGTACCGCGAGCGCTGTCGATCATCGCCGCAGCAGGCTATGCCGGCGACGTCAGCATAGAATGGGAAGGCCGTCGTGGCGATCCATGGGAGAAGACTGCCGAAGTCGTCGCGCAGGTGCGCGCGGCGTTCCCCGCCCTTGCATGAACAAGCCCAGACCATGATGCATCAGGTCTCTTGCTAGCTGGCGAGCCCGGACGGCGAAGATGACCGCGCGCCCCTGATCGCGGGGCTGGTGGAACAGGCCGCCAACCAAATCGATCCGATCCACCCCATCTTCAGTGCCGAATGCGGCGCGCGGTGGCGGAAGGTGGTGGTCTACAACAGCATCGCCGCGTGATCAGCCGGACGCGGCGATGCCACACCCGCTGCCGCAAACCAGCGATCCAGCGCTTCGGCGTTGGCCAGGCTGTCGACTGCTGTCATGGCTGGCCACGCGAGGCTGGGCGCGCGCGCGGCGATGGCCCGATTGGCGGCCTCGAACTGAAACGAGTAAAGGTGTTGCGGCGTTTCGACGCAAACCTTCTCGTGCCGTCCGTCGGGATAATGCAGGTGAATCACTGCCACGCCTCCGGCCTTGCCGCCGCCGAACCACGGGAAATCCAATTGCAGGCGCGCGCGCGTACCCATGATCTCCAGCACGTTGTCCTGCCACACGCTGATTGCGCAGGAGAGCTGGGCGATCACGCCGTTAGGGAAGGTAAGCAGCGCCGAACTCCACTCATCGACGCCAGTGGCTCCCACGTAAGCGCTGGCGACCACACCGACGGGTTCCGCAATGCCGTCGGGCGTGCCCACTCCTGCGATCAGCCGAGCCATCGAAACCGGATAGCCGCCCACGTCGAGGATGGCGCCGCCGCCAAGGTCGGGGCGGAACAAGCGGTGTTCGGGAGCGGGTTCGGGCAAGGCGAAGCCAAAGCTCGAGCGGATCATTCGCACCTCGCCGATGACGCCTCCGGCGACACAATCGACAATCGCCCGCGTCAGCGGATGGTGCCGGTACATGTAGGCTTCAGCGAGAAACCTGTCGGCGCTGGCCGAGGCCGCGAACATGGCGCGCGCTTCGGCAGCGGACAGGCCCAACGGCTTTTCGCACAGCACGTGCTTGCCGCGTTCCAGCGCGGCGATCGCCCAGCGCGCATGGTGGCTGTGCGGCGTCGCGACGTAGACGGCATCGACATCTTCATCGGCCAACAGCGCGTTGTAGTCTCCCGCGATGCGGATACCAGGAAACGCCCGGGCCAGCGCCGGATCGTGGGGATTGCGTGAGCCCAGTGCCACAATACGCCCCGTTGCCGATCCGGCCGTTCCGGCCAGAAAATCATGCGCGATCGTGCCTGGCCCAAGGATACCCCAACGAATCGGGAAATGCTCCTTCATGGCGACCTCCATTATCTTCACCGCACCTTGCGGATCGGCAGGATCGCCGCGGCGCCTCCCAGTGCGCCGAGCGCGGCGAACAGGAAAAGTATGCGATAGTTCTGGCCCGCAAGCCCCCCCAGAGCCACGCCCAGCAGCAACGGCGCAATCGTGGGCGCGAGCGATTGCGGCAGCGAATTGGCGATCTGTAACACCGCCATGTCACGCGCGGCGTTGGCTCGATCGGGTAGAACTTCAACGCACAAGGCGATGTCCACCGCAAAATACAGGCCCTGCCCCACGCCGGTCAGCGCCGCTGCGATCAAGAACTGGTCGAAGCTAGTCGCCAGCGCCATGCCGCCAAGGCCAAAAGCCATGATCAGCGCTGCCAGCCCGACAAAAGGTTTGCGCCGCCCGACTCGGTCAGATAGCCACCCGCCGCAGCACGAAATGAAAAAGGTCAGCGTACCCATCAGCGAGGTGGAAAGCACCATGAATCGCGCCACCTGCGCCTGCGGGACGTGGAGATGGTCGGTCAGGTAATAGACCTGATAAGTCATAGCGAAGGCCGCGCCAAGCGTCACGAGGAAGCGGCTGGAGAAGGCCCATGCGAAATCGCGATGGCGCAGCGCTCCTATGCCGATCGAGCGGACCCACCCGGCAAGCGTGATGGGTTGGCGGAATTGTCGCGGCGCCGGAGCATCGGGTACGAGCCACAGGAACAGCGCCACTGCCAGCGGGCTGACGAGCCAGGGAACAAGGAACATCGCCAGCGGCGATCCGCTCGTGAATTGAGTCACGAACACGCCGGTGACGATCGCGGCCGTCACCGACCCGCCAAGCAGCGCCGACATAAGCCCATGCTGCCCCTCGGGAATGATGTCACTCATCACGGCGTTGAGCGCGGCTTGCGCCGCATTTGAACCGATTTGGCAAATAAGCCAGCCAATGCCGAACACCATTGGATCTCGCGCCATAGCCATGATTGACAGGCCCGCCAGCAGCGAGACCGCGCCGACAACGATCCAAGGCTTGCGCCGTCCCATGCGCGCGGTCGTACGATCCGAGATCGCGCCCCATATCGGAGCCGAGATCATCGCCGCCGCCGCACCCACGCCAAGGATCAACCCGAGCCATTCAGCCTTGCCACTTTCGCCAGCAATCCGGCTGATCTTGAGCGCGATGGTGATGACCAGAGGAGTCAACAGTGCAAGCCACGCGGCGAACTGGACCAGCCAGTACGCCACCATCACTTTCCAGTCGATCCGCGCGCGGCTCTTGTTTGCGACTGCGCCCAATATGTCTCTATCCTCTGCCATTGCCAGGTCAGGGCGCGTCAAGCAGCACGCGCAGCAGGTCCAAATCGCGGCCGAAGGCGCGCAGGGCGGCACTGCCACTCGGCGCGCGGGTCGATGCCAACAGCGCCCGTAAGCCGCGGCGATGCCCGCCTTCGTGAATCGCAGGCAACGTCCGAATTCCAGCCACATTAGCCAACGTCACTTCAACCGGCCGTGCGGCGGTTCCGCCACGCCAAGACAGCCGCGCAGTCGCGGCGGCAGCGTGAGCGGTGACGGCCAGCCGCTTAGGCCCCGCGCCGACCGCGCCCGACAGCCGCAGGCGCAGTGTCGCCGGGCCGAGGCGCCCTTCGCCCTCGATAATGATGGCCGCACAGGTGGCGTCGATCATCGTCAGCTGCAGGCCTTCCAGCCCCAGCGCTCGCAGCACGCGCAGTTGGGCGAGCAGCAAGCCAGAACGGCAATCGGCGCGCGCGCCGTCTACTACAAGTTCACCGAAGGAATCATCGAGGAGATTGCGAAACCCCGCGAGTGCGGCGCTATCAGCCAGTGCGTCAACCAGCGTTAAGTCTGCGCCCGCCTCATCGACCGCATCAGCCAACGCCGCGAGCTCGTCGGGATCGACAAAGCCCGGTTCGACGACCACGAGTGCGCGAACACCCTGCGCCAGCGTCTGCATCGCGGCAATGGTCCATCCGGGCACGCCATCGACCAGCATGATATCTGCTGGCAGCATACCGTCGTTCGTTCGCCGTAGCGATCGTGGAAGCGAGGCCACAAGTTCGCGTCCCCAACCGGCCCGCCTACTCGCCAGCCCGACCGTTCGCGTCGTATCGTCGCTGTTCATCGCGCAATCTCCCCGCCAACCAGCGCGGCCGCCTGTTCGGCGATGGCGTGCGCGAAGCGGAAGTCCTCGGCCACCTCACGCGGGTCAGGCAGGTCGCGCGCGCCGCGCAGAATGGCATCGATCGCCTGCCACTGACCGGCATAGCCGTTGAAGTCGGACGGCAGGTGAACGCGTGCGTCGTGCAGCCCTTCCCAGACCATCGTGCCCGATCCCGCCGCCACGAACGAGGGTGTGAAATCGAGCCTGAGCGAGCCCTGCGGGCCGGTCGCATCCAGGGTCCAGGCGGTCTGCCAATGGCCGTGGAGGAACCCCGTCAGATCCACCAGGACATCGCCGTAGCGCACACTCACGGCGTAACCGAACGGCTGGCGCAGCCGCGCCGCCAGCACGCGCGGCACCTGCCCCTCCGGCAGCAGCCGGCGCACCAGCGGCAGATCGTGGATCGCCAGCTCCAGAATGCACAACCGCATCAGCTGCGCGGCATCCATCGCGACGGGTGCACCCTGCGCGGCGACGGGCAGCAGCGGCTCGGTCGTCCATTCCTCGAAACGGGCATTTGGCGGCAGAATGATCGACGATCGCACCAGCGCGGGCGTGAAGATGGTCTTGGCAAAAACCTCCCGTGCCGCCAGCCACGCCGGATCGTGCCAGTGCATGGCTCCGACCAGCAGCGCCACGCCGCGCATATGAGCTTCGCGTGCGATTGCCTCCGCTTCGCCGGGCGTCCTGCAAAGCGGCTTTTCGACCAGCACGGCGCGCTTGCCTGCGCGCATGGCTGCAATTGCCTGTTCGGCATGAAAGCGCGCGGGGCTGGCGATGACCACGACGTCGATCGAAGGATCCGCGAACAGGCTGTCGCAGTCGGTCGCCACGCGCGCGCCAAGCCAGTGCGCCGCCGCTGTCGCGCGCGCGCCATCGGGGTCCCAAACCGCGCGTAAGGAAAACTGCTGGGACATGTCTTCCAGCACGCGTGCATGGATGGCCTGGAAGGCCAGTCCGGTGCCCACAACGCCGACGCCGATGGGAGTCGCCATCGTTCCCGATCCTTCCCGTTACAAGCCCAGCAGACGACGGCAGCCCATGCCATCGACCGCTGCGGCGGCGAAATCGTCGAATGCCTGGTCGGTCACGTGGATGATGTGGTCGCGGATGAAGGCGGCGCCTTCGCGCGCGCCGTCCTCGGGATGCTTTATCGCGCATTCCCATTCCAGCACGGCCCAGCCGGCGAAATCATATTGGGCCATCTTGGAGAACACCTGCCCGAAATCGACCTGTCCATCGCCCAGGGAACGGAAGCGCCCCGGCCGGTCAATCCAACTCTGATAGCCACCATAGACCCCGGCGCGACCGTTCGGTCGGAACTCGGCGTCCTTGACGTGAAACGCCTTGATCCGCGCGTGGTAAATGTCGAGGAACGCAAGGTAATCGAGCTGTTGTAGCAGAAAGTGACTGGGATCGTAGAGGATCGCCGCGCGCGTGTGGCCACCCACTTCGTCGAGAAAGCGCTCGAAGGTCACACCATCATGCAGGTCTTCACCGGGATGCAGTTCGAAAGCGCAATCGACGCCCGCATCGTCAAAGGCGTCGAGAAGCGGCCGCCAGCGACGACCCAGCTCGGCGAAGGCTTCCTCCACCAGGCCGGCAGGGCGCTGCGGCCAGGGATAGAGATAAGGCCAGGCCAAAGCTCCTGAAAAGGTCGCGTGCGCGGACAGTCCGAGCCGGCGGCTCGCCTGCGCGGCGAGCCGGACCTGCCGTTCCGCCCAAGCCCGCCGTTCAGCCGGCTTGCCGCGCACCTCGGGTGGCGCGAAGCTGTCGAACAGGGTGTCGTAGGCGGGATGTACCGCGACAAGCTGCCCTTGCAGGTGCGAGGAAAGCTCAGTCACGCAGATGCCGTACCGCATCAGCCGGCCTTGAAGGTCGTCGCAATAGGCCTGACTGTTCGCGGCCGTTTCAAGGTCAATGAGCCGCGGATCGCAAGGGATCTGCACGCCTTCATAGCCAAGTCCGGCCGCCCATTCTGCAAGATGGTCAAGCGCATTGCCCGGGGGTGCGTTGCCAAGAAACTGGGCCAGGAAGATCGCTGGCCCTTTGATCGTTTTCATCGAGATCTGTATCCATGGTGGAATGAAGGGCAGGAGGCGCCTCGGCGCCTCCTGCCCAGGCAGGGATCAGAACTTCATGCCTGCACGCGCGCCAAACTGGCGAGGATCGGCAAAGCTGACGAAACCGAAGAAGCCCGCTGAAGCGGTCGTGACAGTGACTCTGTTCTCCAGATTCTTGACGAACGCCCCGACGTAGAACCGGCTTTGCGGCGCCTCATAAGTCAGGGAAAGGTCGGTCTTGGTGAAGGCCGGCTGATAGAAGTAGGCGTAGTTGCCCAGATCCGTCAGTTCATAGCGGCTGCTGAACCGGGTGAACGCCGAAGCCACGACGTTCCCTTCGCCGACCGGCAGCTTGTAATCCAGTCCGGCCGTCCAGGTCCATTTGGGGCTGCGATCAAGCGTGCGCCCTGAAAAATCGATGCCGGCCTGTGGTGTAAACTTGGCGTAGTGTGCATCGAGGTAGTTCAGCCCAAGGTGAACAGAAAAGCGATCGCTTGGCCGCAAGTTTGCCTCAAGCTCGACGCCATCGACCTTGGCAACCGCCGCATTGCGAGTGACGGTGCATGGCAGGTCGCCCTTGGGACCGCAGATATTGACCACCTGGGTCAGTTGCAGACCGGAATAGTCATAGTGGAATACCGTACCGTTCAGACGGAATTGCGGGCCGAACCTGAACTTGAACCCGGCCTCGTAGGCAGTCAGCGTCTCGGGGTTGTAGTAAAGGGAATCGGCAGTCTGGTTACAGCCCGGTCCGGTGCCGACCTGGCAACCGTCGTTGAAACCACCGGCTTTGTAGCCGGTCGCGACCGAGGCGAAGACCAGGCCAATCGGGCTGTCATAGTCAATCCCGGCGCGCCAGGTGACCTTGTTGAAGGTGCGCTTTGCCCCTGTGACTTCGAGCGTGGTGCGGTTGAGGAATGTGCCGATATGGTAGGCATCGACGATGGAGGTATATGTGTCGATCGCCGTGGAACCAAAGCGCGATTTGGTATCGCTCGAATAGCGAACGCCGCCTGTCAACTTCAGCCCTGGAGCGATTTCGTAGGTCGCCTGTCCAAACGCGGACTTGTTTTCCGAGATGGTGGGGTTGCGTATGAACTGGTACGCGGTGTTCGGCCCCAGCAAGTTAAAGAGCGATAGCAGAAGGTTCGACTTTTCCTTGAAGTAGTAACCGCCGACCTGAAGCTGGAGCGGACCTTGCCCCGTCAACGCAAGCCTTAGCTCATGCGAAGTCTGCCAATAATTGCCCCCAAAATGGGCCGCGACGAGGCCATTGGCGTAGGTGGGCGCTTCCCTCCGGTCGAATCCGCGATATGACCCGAGATAGGTCAGCCTGACCGGGCCGAAATCATAGTTGACCTCTCCCATGATACCTTTGTCGTCATTGTCGCTGCTGGTGCGCTGAGCCAACCGATTGGTCAGGGTCCGGCTGTCGCTGCTGCTGCGATCAAGGAAGGTCGGCGCGTTAAAGGTCGGACGCGCGCCGGTGACGATATTGGAATAGAAGTTGGTCGCCGGCACGGTGAAGTCGGTAGTCCCCTTCGACTTGCTGTAATCGCCCACGATATAGACACTGAACGCGCTGCTCGGCTCCCACAGCAACGACAGGCGACCGGAAATGACGTTCTTGTACGGATCGAGCGATATGCCGTCGCCGGGATTGCCATCAATAAGGAAATTGTCGCGCCGGTCGATATTGACCGCCGCGCGGATTGCCAGGTTCGTTGCCAGGGGCGCGTTCAGCACGCCGGTGGCGTTGATGTTGTTGTAGCTTGCGTACATCGCATCGACCGAACCGCCGAATTGCATTTTCGGCCGCGCGCTCAGCACGTTGACAACGCCTGCTGTCGAGTTGCGCCCATATAGCGTGCCCTGCGGTCCGCGCAGCACCTCGACACGGTCGATATCGAAGAAGCTGACTTCCTGCGCCTGCGGGCGGGCGATATAGATCCCGTTCAACATGAACGCGGCCGATGGATCGCCTTTTTCGGTATTGTCGGCCGACGTCACGCCGCGGATGGTGATTTGCAGTCCTTGGTTCCGCGAGATCGCCAAATTGGGGACCGCGGCATCAAGCTGCGTGGGGTTGCTGATGCCGGATTTGGCAAGATCGTCCCCCGTAACCGCGGTCATTGCAATCGGCGTCTTGGACAGCAGTGATTGCGTCCTGCTGGCGGTGACCACGATGTCATCGCTGGTAGCCCCCTTTTCCTGAGGGGTTTCCTGGTCCACCGCCAGCGCGGGGGTCGCGGCCACCAACGACATGCCGAGCGCGAGGGCGCCGCTGAAATGCAACAGCCCGCGCTTGTAAGTGATTGTATGAGTCATCCGTGTCTTCCCTCCTTATGTGCCCCTGTTTTTCTAGCTGCAGGGGTATTCCCGGGCCGTTCGCCCGAATTCAGTGCCTGAGCGCAACGCTCCCGCTCAGTGCGAAGGCGAGGTAAGCCGAGCCTCGCGGTCCTGCGTGATCGCGCGCACCGCTGGCGGCGATCACCACGAACTGACGCCCACCAACGCTGTAGGACACGGGCGTCGCTACCCCGGCGTAAGGAAGGCCAACTTCCCAGAGCACCTTGCCGCTCTTGGGGTCGAAGGCCCGAAAGGCGCGGTCGTAAATGGTCGCGCCGATGAACAGCACACCGCCCGCTGTCAGCAACGGCCCACCGTAATTCTCCGAGCCGCTTTCGGGCAGGCCCGGCTTCGCCAGTTCGGGATAGCGCCCCAGCGGTACGCGCCACAGCGTGCGCCCGTCATTCAGGTTGATCGCACTGAACGTACCCCATGGCGGCACAATCGCGGGGTATCCGTCGGGATCGACAAACTTGCGGTAACCCGTGAAAATGTAGCCATTTGCGCCCCTTGCCGACAGGTCCTGCGCAGCCATTTCGTTGCGCTCGATCACCGGCGGCTGACGCAGGTAATTGATCAGGTTCAGCACTTGCGTCTGGTCGAACTGGGAGAACGCAGGCATGCGCCCCCGGCCACCCATGATAATGCCAAACACGTCGGCCTCCAGCAGCCGTCCCATAACTCCTTGGAGCGAGGGAAACGCCGGTGGCGAGCCCTTGCGGTCCATGCCGTGACAGGCGGCACAGTTCTGCTGGTAAAGCGCTTCTCCCGTCGTGCCATCACCACCCGCGACCGGCGCCAGCGCACCCGTCCACGGTACGTCGTTGGCGTTGAGGAAGAGCACACCCGTGCGCGGATCGACCGCTTGCCCGCCCCATTCTGCCCCTCCGTCAAAGCCTGGGAACACTACGGTTGGCTTGCCAACCGAAAGAGGCACGAAGATGCCTTCGCTGCGCATCCCGGCAAAGGCCGACGCAGCGGCATCGTGCGCTGCCGGGTTGCGCTGCGTCAGCATCTCAGCCGTGAGTCGCTGCCTTGCGAACGGGGCTGGCCGCAGCGGCACGGGCTGGGTTTCCCAGGCTTCCTCGCCCGGCACGGTGCTGGCTGGAAAAGCGCGTTCCTCGATCGGAAACAGTGGCTTTCCTGTCACGCGGTCAAACAGGAACAGGAAGCCCTGTTTGGTTGCCTGTGCCACCGCATCGATGCGCTTCCCCCCCCGCGTGACGGTCAGCAGCACGGGTGGGCTGGGCAAATCACGATCCCAGATGTCGTGATGGACGATCTGGTAATGCCACAATCGCCGGCCTGTAGCGGCATCGAGCGCAACCAGCGAATTGGCGTAGAGGTTCGCACCCTTGCGGTCAGCGCCGTAGAAGTCATCAGCGGCAGACCCTGTGGGCACGAACACAATGCCGCGTTGCTCGTCGACCACCATTCCTGGCCAGGCGTTGGCCCCACCCGCCGTATTGAGCGCACCACTCGGCCAAGTCCCGCTGCCGGGCTGACCTGCGCGGGGCACGAAGTCAAAAGTCCAGCGCAAGGCGCCGGTGCGTACGTCATAGGCGCGCGCCGCACCAGGCGCGGCCGGCTTTGACTCCGCAGTGCGGAAACCGACGATGATCGTGTCGCGCCAAATCACACCGGGACTGGTCATCGCAAGAGGGACTTGCCCAGCCGATCGTCCGAGCCCTTCGCGCAAGTCCACTCGCCCGCCCGAGCCGAACCCCGGCACGGCCGCCCCGGTTGCCGGATCGAGTGCAACCAGCCATGGACCTACACCGACAAGCAGGCGCTGTTCGCCATGTTCCCGCCACAGCGTCAGCCCACGCACTGGCTGCTGCCCGGCATCCTGAACCGCGTGCTTCCACAACAAGCGTCCATTCGCAGCATCAAGCGCGATCACTTCCTGCGCCGGGGTCATCGCGTAGAGCACCCCATCAACGGCAATCGGCGACGTCTGCAAGTCACCCGGCCCGGAATCGAACCGCCAAATCAGGGCAAGTGCTGCGACGTTGCCGCGATTGATCTGCTTCAGCGGCGAAAAGTGCTGGCCGCCAGCGTTGCCGCCATAGACAGGCCAATCCACTGCGTCCGGCGCGGCCCGCCCGATCGCGCCCGGCTCTGCGACCGACATGGCCAGCGCAACCGGCACCGCCAGCAGCGCCGCTCTTGTCCCGTGCCGGCTCACTTTACCCCCCGCAGGTAGGCGAAGGACTGCGCCATGGCATCTAAGGCATTGGTAGCGAACGGTGGCTCCTGTTCCACGAAGTAGCCAGTTACGCCCTGCTCGCGGGCGAGATGGAGCAGTTCGGGCCAATGAACCACACCCTTGCCAACCGGCGCGGAAACCTGCTGCGCGATGAAATTCGGCTTCGTCACCGGGTCAACGTCCTTGACATGAAGCATCCGCACACGCCCCGGATGGCGGCGCAGCACATCCACCGGATTGAGCCCGGCCGCAGTCGCCCAGCCCACGTCGAGTTCGAAGCCGACCAGCGCAGGATCGGTCTCGCTCATCAACACGTCCCAGCCAGTGGTGCCTTCCACCGGTGCGAATTCCATGTTGTGGTTGTGGTAGGACAGCGCCAGCCCCTCGCGACGGAGCGCCTCTCCCCGCCGGTTGAGAAAGGCCGCGCTGCGCTGCCAGTCAGCCACGGTAAAAGCCGACACCGCCCGAATCAGCGCAGCGAGGACATGTTCGTCCACTACCGGGATCGCGCCATCAGGCAGTAACATCAGCGGCATGACCACGTGCTTCACGCCCAGCGCGTGAAGATCGGCGGCGAGCGCACCTATGTCGGGATCTGTCAGCAGACGGTCACCCGCGGCCAGCCGGAGCTGCGGTTGTACGTGAGCGGACACGATAGTCAGGCCGGCACGATCAGCCGCCGCCTTCAGTTCTCGTGGGCGTTTGCCATGGAACCCGGAGGTTTCGACTGTGCGATATCCCATCGTCGCCAGCGCCCTGAAAGTCGCGCCCATGTCCTTTGCGACGGCCTCTGACAGAGGGTAGAGCTGCACGCCGAGGCGCGGGCGACCTACGTCATTGCCCTTGCCGAAGAACGCCGCGCCGCGTACCGGCGCTGCCGCCACACCTGCCAGCATCGCGCCAACGAGCATCTGACGCCGGCTCCACTGTGCGCTACCCGCCCCTGTCATGCGCTTTCTCCCGCCGGGATGGTCGCGTTGTCATCGTCAAATTGCGTCCAGCCTGCCGCGACGGCGCTCGCGCTAACCGCTCGTTCGACAAAGCGCATCGAGCGCATCCCGGCGCGGATTCCCGGAAGCTGGGCATCGACCAGGCCGGTTTGCCCGCGCACGGCGGCGGCAAAATCCGAGTAAAGCGTGGCAAAGGCTTCGATGAAGCCTTCGGGATGCCCTGTCGGCAACCGCGCTGGGCCGGTTATGCCAGGCGATCCGGCGCGCAGTGTCTCTGACCGGCCGCCGGGCCACAATATGGTGAGGCTACCGGGATCCTCGTGAGACCATGCAAGCGTGGCCTTGGTACCGTGGACATGCAGACGCAAATCGTTACGCTCACCCGTTGCGACTTGCGAGGCGGTCAGGACACCCGGCGCACCACCGGCAAAGCGCAGCAGGACATTGCAATCGTCGTCGAGATCGCGCCCCGAAACCAGCGCGGAAAGATCGGCAACGAAACGCTCCACCGTCAATCCCGAAACATATTCGACGAGGTTGAAGGCATGCACGCCGATGTCGCCGATACAGCCGCCAGGGCCCGCCCGGGCCGGGTCCACCCGCCACTGCGCTTGCCGGTTACCTTCGGCTTCCACACGCTCGGCCAACCAGCCTTGCGCATAGCGAGCCGTCACTTTGCGGACGGCACCAATCGCGCCCGCAGCCACCAACGCGCGGGCGTGGCGGATCATGGCATAACCGGTATAGGTGTAAGTCAGCGCATAGACCTTGCCTGAGCGAGATACCGCGTCGCGTAAAGCCAGTGCCTCGTCCAACGTTGCCGTCGCAGGCTTGTCTGAAATGACATGCAGCCCTGCCTCCAGTGCAGCCAGCGCGACCGGCAAATGCAGGTGATTGGGTGTGACGATCGCCACTGCCTCGGCTCCGTCAGGCCTGGCCGCCTCTGCTGCGATCAGCGCGCGCCAGTCGGCATAACCGCGGTCTTCGGGCAGACCGCATAACCGCGCGCCGTCTCGCGCGCGCTGCGGATCGGACGAGAACGCACCTGCAACAATTCGGGCCACCCCGTCGAGTTCGGCCGCCATGCGATGGACCGGACCGATAAAGGCGCCAGGACCACCACCGACCATGGCGATGCGCACGGGGTCAAGATGAAGTTTCTCGGCCATCGATCAGCACTCCACCGGTCCGATGGGTCCCCGTGTCGGCGGGCGGAAGGCAAAGGCGAGGAGCAACGCGGACAGCGCCGAAAGCGCGACCGGCACCATGAACAGGCTGCGATAGTCGACGGCCGCCGTGCCGCCGGCAAAATTGGTGAAGTGGGTGACCAGCGCCGGGAAGAGGGCGCTCGCGACGACCATGCCCACGCCCAGGATCAGCAAATTGAATAACCCTTGCGCGCTGGATCTTAGATCCTCGGGGAAGGCGTCATCAACGAAGATATACACTGCGGCGAAGAAGAAGGCGTAGCAAACCCCGTGCAGCAGTTGCACCGCCACGATCGTGCCCACACTGTCGGCCGCGAAAGCGAAAATGAGGAAGCGCGCGGCATGGCCGAGCACACCTACGACCATCGTCGTGCGCCAGCCGAGCCGCATCAGCACTGCGCCCAGCACCAGCATCGTCCCCATCTCGGCGATCTGGCCAAGGCTGAGCACCACCATCGAGAGGTTTCCGGCAATTCCCACACGATTGGTCAGGAAGGCATCGGCCAGCACAAAGTAACCGTTGTGAATGACCGAATCGAGGAACGTCACAGCGAACAGCACCGCGACGAACGGCTTCTTGAGCAGGCCGAATGCCGCGCGCCAGGCCAATCGGTCGATGCCTTGACCGCGCCGTGGCGGCGTATGCGGCAAAGTTAGGGCATAGCCCGCAAGTGCAAACGAGATCAGCGCGGCGACGATGAAGATCCAGCGCGTTTCCCCAATCGTGGCGTGGGTACCCAACAGGAACACGAACGGCCAACTCGCCAGCACCCAGCCCAGCGTGCCCCCCATCCGAACGACGCCGAAGTCACGCGCCGGATGCCCCAGGTTGGCAAAAGCCAATGCATTCGAAACTGACAATGTTGGCACGTAGATCATGCTGTAGGCGAGGAAAAAGGCGAAGAATGAGAGGAAGTGGGTGGAAAAGGCCACACCCAGCAGACACAGCCCCGACAGCGCATGGCTCGCCGCGAGGAAGCGCTCGCCAGCAAAGCTGCGATCGGCAAATTGGTTGGAAAAAAACAGGCCGACCAATGCAGCGATACCCCAGCTGCTACCGACCAGCGCCTGCTGCCCCGCACCGAAGCTCAAGCCGGTCATGTAAGGGAACAGCTTCGGAGCCCAGGCGCCCCACACCGCCAGCTGCAGTGCCATCATCGCGAACAGCCGCAACCGCACGGCTCTTGGCACATTTCCCACGCCTCTCTCCCAATCCCGCATTTCGCGATTATTCAACGCTATTAAACTTCCTTGCGGGACGATGTAACCCATTACATTTAGTAGGCGCGAATATGGGGTCATGAGACCAAGAGAGCATGGACGAGGTGAAGCGTCCCGGGTTTTCCGGAGGCTCCGACTTGTGAGAGGCGCATCCGATATGAGCAAGACGACGAACAGATTTTCGCCTGACGTGCGCGAGCGCGCGGTGCGGATGGTGGAGGAACACCGGGCGGAATACCCGTCGGAATGGGTGGCGATGACATCGATTGCGGGGAAGATTGGCTGCACAACGGAGAGCCTGCGTGAGGCATCGGCGTATTTCGCGATGGCGGAGCTCGACCGCCACGGGAGATGATGATGGCGTTTGTTGACGCCCATCGTGAGGATTTGGGTATCGAGCCGATCTGCCGCGAGTTGGCCATCGCTCCTTCCTCCTGGCACGAACATGCCGCCCGCCGGGCCGATCCCGGCAAGCGTCCGGGCCGTGCCCGGCGCGATGACGAACTGCGCGAGCAGATCAGGCGTGCCCATGCGGCCAGCTTTGGCCTTTGTGGATCGCGCAAGATCTGGCACCAGTTGCGGCGTGAGGGCGTCACTGTCGCCAAGTGCACGGTGGAACGGTTGATGCAAGCGATGGGCTGGCAGGCGTGCGGGGGGCAGGAAGACGATCACCACCGTCAGCAACCCCAAAGCGCCATGCCCGCTCGACAGGGTTAACCGTGAGTTCCGTGAAGCGCACTCGTGCCCAGGCCCGATGCAACACCGACCTGCTCCGAACTCGCACATAGAGGTCCAATAGCCACCCCTGTTCTTAGTTGGGGGCCCATCGGTACAGCCGCCCCCGGCGAAGCTCGACGTTCGATCCTCAGGGCTCCGGCGGCAATCACCGGGTGCGACCTGCACCACGCGCCGATCGGCAACGCGGCCTC
>Ga0207676_10001205_pt1 | contig 19357 bp, 17 predicted proteins | sample KBSSwiS72_FD_184307 | JGI IMG/M metagenome (GOLD analysis project Ga0207676, IMG submission 184307) | Switchgrass rhizosphere microbial communities from Kellogg Biological Station, Michigan, USA - KBS Switchgrass S7-2 (SPAdes) (version 2) | ecosystem: Host-associated > Plants > Roots >...
CGACGAGCGCTTCGCGCGAATGCTCGAACTGGGCGCGATTGAGGAAGTGAAAGCGCTGCTTACGCGGAACCTCGATCCCAAGCTCCCGGTCATGCGCGCGATCGGTGTCCGCGAAATCGCGGCGTATCTGCGTGGCGAGACCTCGCTCGAAGAGGCCATCGCGGCCGGCCAGCAGGCCACCCGCAACTACGCCAAGCGCCAATATACCTGGTTCGCGCACCAACCGCCCGAGGGTTGGCCCCGGCTTCGAGACATTCCCGACGAGCGCGCGCTGGAACTGCTCGGCGTGAGCGCCTAGGCGGCGGCGATGGAATTGTTGCGCGACGCCGACATCGATCCCTCGCCACTCGCCGGAAAACGCGTGGCAATCGTCGGTTACGGCAATCAGGGACGGGCCCAAGCGCTCAACCTGCACGACAGCAATGTGTACGTGGTCGTCGGCTTGCGCGGCGGTTCGGGCAGCACGATCGAAGCGGAATCGGCGGGGCTCACCACCGCCTTGCTCGAAGACGCGGTCGGTTCGGCCGATGTCGTGATGGTGCTCGCGCCCGACGAGATCCACGGCGCGCTCTACCGCGAGATTGAGCCATATTTGCGCACCGGTGCGGCGCTCGGCTTCAGTCATGGCTTGTCGATCCGCTTTGGTTATGTCGCACCGCGCGCCGACCTCGACGTGTTTCTGGTCGCGCCCAAGGGGCCGGGCACCGCGCTGCGCTCGCTGTACCGCGAGGGCAAGGGCATGATCGCTCTATGGGCGGTCCACCAGGATTCGACTGGAAACGCGCGCGACATTGCACTCGCCTACGGCCAGGCGATCGGCTGCGCGCGCGCCGGCCTGATCGCGTCGAGCTTCGCCGAGGAGGCCGAAGCCGATCTGTTCAACGAGCAAGCAGTGGTGTGGGGCGGCGTGCCCGAGCTGCTCATCGCCGGATTCGACACCCTGGTCGCCGGCGGGATTTCGCCCGAAGTGGCGCTGCTCGAATGCGTCGGCGAGCTGAAACTGATCGCCGAGCTGATTGACGAGCGCGGGATCGCCGGGATGCGTGAGGCGATCTCCAACACCGCTGAGTTGGGTGCGACTTTGGGCGGAAGGCGGATCGTCGACGACGGCGTGCGCGCCCGCATGGCCGAGGTGCTCGCCGAGGTCCGCGCTGGGAAGTTCGCTGCGGAGCTCAGTCAGGAAGAAGCGGGCGGCTATGCCCGGCTCGAACGGGCGCGCGACGAGGCGCGTTCAACCCTGCTCGAGAAAACCTTCGAAAAATTACGCGAAATCGAGGGCTGATCTCAGCCGACCGGATCCGACACCTCTTGCGGGCGGGCCCCGACGCTGGCGCGTTCAAGATACGCCCGCTGCAGTTCCTGATGTGCTTTGGCGACGGATGGATCGCTGGCCGCTTGCGCGAGCTCCTGCTCTTCGGCGGCGCGGCGCGCGAAATAGATGCGATCGTTGCCATCCATCACGCAACTCCTTCCGGGAGGGCGCACTATAGTCCAAATTGGCGAAAAAGTCTCGTTCAGGCGGCTCGGGCGCGTTCGATCGCCTCGACCAGAACGCGCCGCGCTTCATCGGCATCGCCCCAATGCCCAACCCGCACCCATTTTTCGGGTTCCAAGTCCTTATAATGGGTGAAGAAATGCTCGATCTGCTGGAGCACGATCGAGGGCAGATCATGCCGCTCGCCGACGTCGGTGTAATAAGGAAAGGTCGAGTCCACAGGCACGCAGATCAGTTTCTCGTCGCCGCCATGCTCGTCTTCGAGGTTGAGCACCCCGATCGGCCGCGCCCGCACCACCGAGCCGGGCACGAACGGCGTGCGCGCGATGACCAATGCATCGAGCGGATCGCCGTCGGGCGAGAGCGTATGGGGCACGAAACCGTAATTGGCCGGATAGCGCATCGGCGTGTGGAGGATGCGGTCGACGAACAGTGCACCCGACTTTTTGTCGAACTCATATTTCACCGGTTCACCGCCGAGCGGTACCTCGATGATCACGTTGACGCTGTTGGGCGGATCATCGCCGGTCGGGATGAGGTCGATGTTCATGGCAGATGCCCGGCGGTCCTAAACAGGGCGAGGCCAAGGAACAATGCCACGAGTCCCGCCGCGACCGATCCGAGCACATAGGCCGCGGCCAGGGCATAGGCATGGCGCTCGATCAGCAACGCAGCGTCGAGCGAGAAAGCAGAGAAAGTCGTGAAGCCGCCGAGGATTCCGGTGGTGAGGAACAAGCGGGTCTCCTGCGGCAGGCCGGGACGGAACGCGAACCAGCCGGCCAGCAGGCCGATCAGGAACGAGCCCGCGACGTTCACGATCAGCGTGCCGAATGGGAAGCCAAAACCGAACAGCTTGGCCGCACCAACGTTGACGCCGTGGCGTGCCGCCCCGCCGATCCCGGCCCCGAGGAAGACGATCAAATAGAGCATCGCGGGTCGCCTACCTTCGGCCGAACAATTTTTCGATCTCGCCGTGACCGAGTTTCACCCAGGTCGGGCGACCGTGGTTGCACTGCCCGGAGCGCGGCGTCGCCTCCATCTCGCGCAGTAGCGCGTTCATCTCGGCCACCGACAGCACCCGCCCGGCCCGAACCGAACCATGGCAAGCGATGGTCGCGGCGACATGATCGAGCTTGTCGCGGAGCGACATGGCGCCGCCGAGCTCGGCGATTTCCGCTGCAAGGTCGGCAACCAGCGCGGCGCTGTCGGTCTTGCCCAGCGCCGCGGGGACCGCGCGCACGAGAATCGACGACAGCCCGAAGCGCTCAATCTCCAGCCCCATTTCGGCAAGTTCGGCAATCGCGCCTTCCAGCCGGTCGCAATCGGGTTCGTCGAGTTCGACCACTTCGGGAATCAGCAAGGCCTGACGGGCGACCGCGCCGCCGTCCCGCGCGGCGCGCATCCGTTCGAGCACCAGGCGCTCGTGCGCCGCATGCTGGTCGACGATCACCAGCCCGTCCGTGGCCTCGGCGACGATGTAGGTCGCGGCTACTTGCCCGCGCGCGACCCCGAGCGGATGGCTGGTGACCGGCGCGACCGCCGGCTCGGCGCGGCCAGCGGGGGCATGATCGAAGAGCCGTTGGCCTTCCATGACGCTCGACACTCCCGCGAAAACGGGAGCCCAACTTTCTTGTTCGGCTGGGTCCCCGCTTTCGCGGGGATGACGAATTAACTCGCCACCGTAAGTCGCGCTGCTCGTCCACATCACCGGCGCGGCCGCCTGCTCGCGCGCGGCGCTGCGCTGGCTTTCCTCATCGAGCGCCCTTCGGAGGCCGCCGATGATCAGCCCGCGGATCGAAGATGGATCGCGGAAGCGAACCTCGGTTTTGGCCGGGTGGACGTTGACGTCGACATCCTCGAGCGGGATGTCGAGGAACAAGGCCGCGATCGGGTGACGGTCGCGGGCGATCAGGTCGCGATAGGCCGCGCGCAATGCCCCGACCAGCAGACGGTCCTTCACCGGGCGTGAATTGACGAACAAATATTGCTGGTCGGCGACGCCGCGATTGAACGTCGGCAGGCTGATCACGCCGGTCAGGCGGACGCCTTCGCGGGCGCAATCGATGCCGACGCCGTGGCGGTCGAGCTCGTGGCTCAGCAGTTCGGCGACCCGGGCCGGCGCGTCCGCCGGCTGCAGGGTCAGGATCCGCCGGCCATCATGGTCGAGCGAGACCGCGACATCGCTGCGGGCCATCGCCAGGCGCTTCACCGCGTCGAGGCAAGCGGCATATTCCGAGCGCGGCGAGCGCAGGAACTTCCGCCGCGCCGGGACCTTGTCGAACAATCCTTCGATCGCGATCCGGGTGCCCGGTGGGAGCGCGGCCGGCCCCTCGCCCGCCGCCCGGCCATGGTCGACCTCGATCCGCCAACCGTCAGCGCCGCGCACCCGGCTCTCGATTCGTAGCCGTGACACGCTGGCAATCGACGGCAAAGCCTCGCCGCGGAACCCAAAGCTGGTGATGCGGTCAATCGAATCCTCGGGAAGCTTCGACGTCGCATGGCGTTCAAGCGCAAGGCGCATATCTTCGGGCGTCATGCCGCAGCCGTCGTCGGTAACCTCGATTAATTCGAGACCGCCGGCGGCCAGGCGCACCGCAACCTGGGTCGCGTTGGCATCGAACGCATTTTCGATCAGTTCCTTGAGCGCGCTCGCCGGACGTTCGACGACCTCGCCCGCGGCGATGCGATTGACGAGGTCCGGCGGCAGCCTTCTTATTGACATGTTAAGGGTCTTATCCCAATCCGAGGTGGCCGGCGAAGGCCTGATTTTTCGCGGAAATTCAGGCCGCATTCAATGGGAAGTGTTTAATCGAAAATAAAGTTGCGGGCACGGGTTTCGCAGCCTTCAGGCTAGTTGGCGAGAGACGGGGAAAGAATGTTCTGGACGCGGTGGTTTAAATGGATGTCCCACGACATGGCGATCGATCTCGGGACCGCCAACACACTGGTTTACGTCCGCGGCCGGGGCATCGTCCTCAATGAGCCGTCGGTGGTCGCGATCGAGACCATCAACGGGGTCAAACGGGTCAAGGCGGTCGGTGACGACGCCAAGCTGATGATGGGCAAAACGCCCGACCAGATCGAGGCGATCCGGCCGCTGCGCGACGGAGTTATCGCCGACATCGATGTCGCCGAGCAGATGATCAAACACTTCATTCACAAGGTGCACGGCGGCAAGATGCGCGCCTGGCGCTTTCCTGAAATCGTGATTTGCGTCCCATCCGGATCGACTTCGGTCGAGCGTCGCGCAATCCGCGACGCCGCCTCGAATGCCGGAGCGAGCGCGGTTTATCTGATCGAAGAGCCGATGGCCGCGGCGATCGGCGCCGACATGCCGGTGACCGAGCCGATCGGGTCGATGGTTGTCGATATCGGCGGGGGGACGACCGAGGTCGCCGTGCTCTCGCTGCGCGGCCTCGCCTACACTACGTCGGTCCGGGTCGGCGGCGACAAAATGGACGAAGCGATTAGCTCTTACGTCCGGCGCAACCATAACCTGTTGATTGGCGAAGCGACCGCCGAGCGGATCAAGAAGGAAGTTGGGATTGCCAAGCCGCCGGTCGATGGCATCGGCAAGACTGTCCACATCAAGGGCCGCGACCTCGTCAACGGCGTGCCCAAGGAAATCTCGATCAACCAGGGCCAGATCGCCGAAGCGCTGTCCGAACCCGTGGGAACGATCGTCGAAGGCGTCCGCATCGCCCTTGAGAACACCGCGCCCGAGCTGGCCGCCGATATCTGCGACCAGGGCATCGTCCTGACCGGCGGCGGCGCGTTGCTTCAAGGCCTCGACGAAGTGCTCCGCGACGAAACCGGCCTTCCGGTCACCGTGGCCGAGGATCCGCTGACCTGCGTCGCGCTCGGCACTGGCCGAGCGCTCGAGGAAGAGCAGTTCCGCGGCGTTCTGCAGACGGCTTAAGGAGTCACTGGGGGTGGCGACCGCGCGCCCCGGTTGGTCGCGGCGAGCGCAATACTCGCTGTTCTTCAGCTTCCTGGCGCTGATCGCCGGAATCCTCGTGGGTTTGTTCCTGCTCGCTTTGTCGCTGCTTGCGCCGGCACGGTTCGAATCGGTGCGCGGCGCGGCGCTCGATATTACCGGGCCGATCAGTTCCGCGCTCCATGAAGTCACCGAGACAGCCAAGGGACTGGTAACCGGTGCCGGCAATTATTGGGATGCGGCCAACCAGAATGGCGGGCTCAGGCGCGAACGCGATGCGATGCGCCGCCAGATCATCCAGGCCAAAGCGATCGCCCAGGAAAATCGCCAGCTCAAGGCAACGCTGCAATTGCGCGAAGCTCAGCACGATGCGGTCGCAATCGGCCGGCTGGTTGGATCATCATTCAGCAGCCCGCGCCGGTTCGCGATCCTCTCGGTCGGATCGAGCGATGGCGTGCGCATTGGCATGCCGGTTCGCTCACCGGACGGCCTGGTGGGCCGGATCGTCGACGGCGGCGCGCTTGCGTCGCGGGTGCTGTTGGTTTCCGACCGCGCCAACATCGTCCCGGCGCGGCTGTTGCGCGGCGGTATTCCGGTAATCTCGCAAGGCCGCGGCGACGGAACGATCGACGTCCGTCCGCTCGAGGTCGGGCGCAATCCGTTCAAGCGCGGCGACATCATCATCACTTCGGGGACCGGAGGGCTCTATCCGCCGCTGGTGCCCATCGCCCGGATCGTGAAGCTCGACGATGATGGCGCGGTCGCGATCCCGCTCGCCGATCCTGCCAATACCAGCTTCGCGATTGTCGAGCCGCCCTACGAGCCGGCGGCGATCGCGGCGGACGGGCCCTAATGGTTCGCGCTGCACTCGCAACCAAGCGCAAGATCGGCCAGGGTCCGAAAACCCTCGCCGTTTTCCTGCCGGCGGTAACCGTGGTTGCTGCATCACTGCTCGCGGCGCTGCCGATCGTCGCCGAAGCCGGTTGGTATCCCAATTTCGGCTTCCTCGTCCTGATCAGCTGGCGTTTGCTCCGGGCCGATCCGTGGCCCGGCTGGTGGGCCGGCCCGATGGGCCTCGCCAACGATCTGCTGACCGGCGGGCCGATCGGCCTGTCGGTCGCCTTGTGGTCGGCGACGATGCTCGCGCTCGACCTGGTTGATCGGCGGACGATGTGGCGCGATTACTGGATCGAGTGGGGGCTGGCTGCGGTGCTCATCGCAATCGACGAATGGCTGCAATGGCGCGTGGCGGCGCTGGGCGGAGCCCGGGTGCCGATCCAGGCGATCGTCCCGCCGCTCATCCTATCGATCTGCGTGTTCCCGTTGAGCGCCTGGCTGGTGTCGCGCATCGATCGCTGGCGGCTTGGCCGATGAACCAGGCCAAGCGCTTCACCTCGGCCCACCAGTCGATCACTTTCTCGCGCCGGATGATGCTGCTCGGCGGCGCCCAGGTCGGCGTCGGGGCGTTGCTGATCGGCCGGCTCGGCTGGCTGTCGATCGCCCAGAACGCGAAGTACCAGCTGCTGTCGGAGAACAATCGCGTCCAGTTGATCCCGGTGCCTCCGCGGCGCGGGTGGATCATTGACCGCAACGGCAAGCCCATTGCCATCAACCGCGCGAGCTTCCGCGTCGACATCATCCCGCAGCAGCTGACCGACGGGCCGCGGGTCGTCGCGACACTCACCGATCTGCTCAAGCTGCCGCCCGACGAAGTCGATCGAATCAACCGTGAGCTCGAACACTCGCGCGGCTTCCAGCCGGTCTCAGTCGCCGACAACATCCCGTACGAACAATATGCCGCGATCACCGTGCGGCTGCCCGAACTCGCTGGCGTTGCCGCATCGCGCGGATTTAGCCGGTTCTATCCCGGCGGCTCGGCGGTCGGCCAGCTGGTCGGCTATGTCGGCGCCGCCTCGGCTGCCGAATATGAAAAGGAAGACAAGAACCCGCTCTTGCTGATCCCGGGCGTGAAAATCGGCAAGGAAGGTCTTGAACAATCGATGGAATCTACGCTGCGAGGCCAACCCGGTGGACAACGGGTCGAGGTCACCGCGCGGGGCAAGCTGGTCAAGGAACTCGACCCCAAGCCAGATCGTAGCGGCGGCACCGTCCAGTTGACGATCGACGCCGACCTCCATGAATATGCTGCGCGGCGGATTGGCGATCAGTCATGCTCAGTCGTGGTTCTCGACGTGACCAACGGCGACATTCTGGCGATGCCGTCGATGCCCTCGTTCAACCCGAACAATTTTTCGGACGGGATCAGCACCAACGAGTGGAAAATGCTGTCCGGCGATGATCATTTGCCCCTCGTCGACAAGGCGTTGGAGAGCCTCTACCCGTCCGGCTCGACGATCAAGCCGTCGATGGCCATGGCGCTGCTCAACGCCGGTATCGACCGTACCCAAAAAGTAAATTGCACCGGCGCCTTTCAGCTCGGGAACCACACTTTCCATTGCGACAAGCGGCACGGCCCGGTCGATATGGACGCGGCGGTCGTCCACAGCTGCGACGTCTATTTCTACAGCATGTGTCTTCGCGTCGGGGCGGAAAAGCTATCGCCGATGATTCGCTCAATGGGCTTCGGCGAGAAGTTCGACCTGCCGTTCGACAACCAGCGCTACGGGACCGTCCCCGACCCTGACTGGATGCTCCGGAAATATCATCGAAAGTGGCAGGGATACGACACGGTCAACATGTCGATCGGCCAGGGCATGGTCCTCATCAATCCGCTGCAACTGGCGGTGATGGCCAGTCGACTCGCGACTGGAAAGCGCGTCGTTCCGCGCCTGCTCAAGAACAAACCGGTCGTGCCGCAAACCCAGCTTGCCGTCGATGAGGATCATTTGAACTTCATTCACAAGGCGATGTGGGGGGTGGTCGATCACGGAACCGCCGCCGCCGCGAAACTGCCGCTCGACGGCATCCAGATGGCGGGAAAGACGGGGACCGCCCAGACCCACAATTTGAGCGCGAGCGAACGCGGCGATTACACCAGCGCGACGTGGAAGCTGCGCGATCACTCGCTGTTCATGGCGTTCGTGCCGTTCGACAAGCCACGCTACGCGGCGGCGGCGATCGTCGAGCATGGCGGGTTCGGTGCAGCCGTGGCCGCGCCCTTGATCCGGGACACGATCACGTTCCTGTACGACAAGCCGAAAGCCATCGCGGCGCTGCACAGCTTCGAAGAGAGCATCGGTGGCCCGCTGGAAGAGCGGGCCGCGCGCAAAACAGCCGTGTGGCGCGCGGCGAACGGACTGCCGCCCCTACCCCCGACCCAGGTATGATCACCTCGGCCATCATCCCGCGGCCGCTAGCGCGGCTGCCGTGGCGCCTGATTTTCCTGGTCGCGGCGATCGCAGGCTTCGGTTTGCTCGTGCTTTATTCGGCCGCCGGCGGCTCGGCGCAGCCGTGGGCGGTCAAGCAGGCGATCATCTTCACCGTTTTCCTCGGCATCGCCATCGCCATGTCGTGGATCAGCGAGTCGACCATCAAGGCGATTACCTTTCCGCTCTACGGCGCTACGCTGCTGATGCTCATCGGGGTCGAGGCTTTGGGCTTCGTCAGCAAGGGCGCGCAGCGCTGGCTTGAGCTGGGGCCGATCCGGCTACAGCCGTCGGAGTTCATGAAGCCGGCGATCGTCCTTACCCTGGCCCGCTTCTACGAGTTGGTGCCGGCCGGCGAGATCCGCAAATGGCGGGCGATCTGGCCGGCGCTACTGCTGCTCGGCGTTCCCGCCGTCCTGATCCTGGTCCAACCCGACCTCGGCACCTGCATCATGGTCGGGCTGTGCGGCGTAACGGTGATGTTCCTCGCCGGCTTGCCATGGTGGATCTTTGCCGGCCCCGCCGCCGCAGTCGCGGTCGCGGCACCGGTCGCGTACAGCATGCTCCACGGTTACCAGCGCAAGCGGATCGACGTTTTCCTCAATCCGGAAAGCGACCCGCTCGGGGCTGGCTATCACATCAGCCAGTCGAAGATCGCCATCGGCTCGGGCGGCATCTGGGGCAAAGGTTTTCTCCAGGGCAGCCAGAGCCACCTCGACTATCTGCCCGAGGGTCACACGGATTTCGTGTTCGCGACCATGGCCGAGGAATGGGGACTGGTCGGCGGGGTCCTGCTGATCATCGCCTTCGGGCTGGTGATCCGCTGGGGCATGCGGGTCAGCAACAATGCCCGGACGCGCTTTTCGCAGCTCGCCGCCGCCGGCCTGTCGGCGACGATTTTCTTCTATGTTTCGATCAATTTGATGATGGTCATGGGCCTTGCCCCGGTGGTTGGCGTGCCGCTGCCGCTGGTCAGCTTCGGCGGCTCGGCGGTGATGACCGTGATGCTCTGCCTCGGCCTCTTAATGGCCCTCGAGCGGCAGCAGAGGACCGTCTCGACCATCACTTGAGCAACGCGGTTGCGCCCCGCCAAAGCCCATGCTACCGGCGCGCCCTTCGCGCGGCAGATGCCGGCGCGATCCGCCCAGGTGTGGACGCATAGCTCAGTTGGTAGAGCAGCTGACTCTTAATCAGCGGGTCCTAGGTTCGAGCCCTAGTGCGTCCACCATTTTTTTCAAATACCTGCACAAAATCCGTGGGCCACTTGCGGTCCGGCAAATCAACCGCTGCTCGAGCGCGTCTCCGACCGATGCTCAGCCTTTCGGGTGAAACCCAAGCGACAGCGTTGCACGGCGCAACCTCCAGTACAGTCTCCTGATCAATCCGTCGGCGACATAATAAGTCACCATCATGGAAACTCGTTCACCGTCGGCAGCGGTCGTGCTTGCGGCGCTGTGCCAGCTCTTCGTCAACGAAACCGGAAAGGCGTAGCCGGTTGCCGGCATGAACGGCATTTGGGTCGTTCGTTCGGCCGGTTCGCCTTTGTCCCCTTCATGAAAGATCGTGCCGATATGACGCTGGGAGTCGTCGCGCGGCAGAAAGAATTGCACGGTGATCGCCTTGGTCGGGATGTCGCTGTGAATCCCGATCCGGTAACCAGGCTGATCGCGCAGCAGGATCGGAACCGGAAAGAGGCCGAGCTTTTCCACGGGTTTCCCGAAACGCTGCTCGAGCGCGGCGCGGAACTTACGCTTGAAAGCAGCTTGCAGCCCAGCTGAGCAAAGCGCCCGTGCGATCGGCATCCATACGCGCCTTTGCTCGGTGGGCAGTTTGCGGAGCAGTTCCGGATACAGATACATACGGAGCCGCGTACTGCTGCCGTCACTTCGCAGCGCATCCTGATGCCACAATTCATGGTAGAAGCGGCGGTCCGGCATCGCCGATAGCAGGGTCTCGTAGCTGCGGGGCTCGAGCACATTGTCAAAGTAGATATGGTCGAACGGATCGTGCTGGAGCGCGCTGCGCTCGACAGCGTCCGCGAAGCTGCGTTCGACGTCCGAGCCAGCCAGGGAAGAATTGCGGTCCACGGTATGCACCAGAGCTAGACGTCGGCGCGGCTTAAAAACCGCATCATCTCCGAATCCCGAGGATTTGAACCGTCGACAGCGCCAGCTGCAGGAACATGACCAGTGACGCGCCGATCGAGGCGAACGCCGCTCCCTCGGCCCCGATCGTAGGCAGAAGACCCCCGAGGAGACCCGCATAAACCGCTGCTCCGATGGCGCGGGAACGCAGCACTCGCCCGGAACGCCCATGGGCATTGTGGAACGGCTCCAATGCAAAGCCGGTCAGATCGATCGCCGCCGAAATCGCGAGCAGAAACAGATAGCCGCTGGCGAACTCGAATTCCTTTCCGGCGACCAGCGCGAGGATCGAGCCGCCGGCGAGCCCCGCGATCGCCACTATTGCGACGGAGAAACCGGCGGCAATCCAACTGGTTCGGATAAGCACCTTGCGCAGCACCGTACGCTCGTCCGTGGCGACCAGACGCGCCATCTCCGGATAAAGCGCGCGAGTCAGCGTTTCGACCGGCTTGATGACCCCTTTGGCCATGCGATCCGCGATGCGAAACCCGCCGGCCTGCACGGCGCCCGCAACCGAGCCGACGGCCAGCGTTCCGGTCTGCAGCCAGAACAGACTCAGCGAATTCGAGAGATTGGTCTGGAGCATGAACCGCCACAGGCGGCTGTTCTCGCTCACGGCCAGCGCGAACGACCGCCGGCCGATGGCAATCTTCGAGCGGCGAATCAACAAAGCCGCGGTCCATTGACCAACCATCTGGCCAAACGCCGCGAGCGCCCAGACCCAGAGATAGGCGGCGATGCCACCACCCAACCACCAGGCGATGATTGAACCCAGCAAGCGCACCAGCGGTGAGATGGCCTCGGTCCAGGTGAGCAAGTCAAAGCGGTCGAACAGCCGAAGCAAGCCGGTTGGCGTGGCGCCGGTGGTCAGGAGCAGGACCGCGCCAAAGATTGCCGCCGTCCCTTGCTCTCCGGCCGACCAGTGCAACAACGGGCCGACCACGGGGACAGCGACAATTGCGATGAGCGCGCCAACGGCGGCGCTTGCCCAGTCCAGAGTCGCTGTGAATCCCAGCAAACGCGCTAGACGATCCAGCCGATTCTGGGCGACGTGGATCGCGCCAAACCGAATGACGCCCTTCCACGATTGGAATTGGACGAGGTTGGCGATCAATTGGCCGTAGGTCAGCACGATCACAAAGGCGCCGAAGCGGGCCGGACCAAGGGCCCGCGCGGCAATCGCCAGATAAGCGATACTAACGATCGCACTAAACGCCCGGCCCCCGAGCAGCCAGCCGATGTTCCGGCCGATCCGTACAAAGACGGTTGCGTGCCCCTCGGCGCCTGCCTCGGCATCACGCTTCAGTTCCGACTTCATCAAAAGGCCCGGTCTATTCCCAGGCGGACGGTTCGCGGCCGCAAGGGGGTGATCTGGTTACCCTCGGCAACCGAGAATGGATTGCCCAACGAAAATTGATTGCCACGGGCGTTCCCGATATTCCTGACGTCGAGCGAAATGCCGGTGCGGCCGAAGGCCAGGCGCAGCCCGGCATCGCCAACCGAATAGCCTCCCTGGCGAAGGTTGAGTGGAGCCCCCAAGCCAAGCCGCGACTTGCCGACATAACGCAGTGAGGAGGAAAGGCTGAGGGTTGCGTTGGCACCCAGTCGCGTCTCGAACCGGATCGCTCCGCGGGCTCCGGTGTCGGCGACATTGGGGAAGTCTCCCCTGGCCCCTGCCGGGACCGCAGAATCAAATTGGTTCAGATCTGAATCGTTGAAGAAGGCCGTGGCTTCGAGCGTCAATTCGCGCACCGGCTGCCACCGTCCCTGGAGTTCGAGACCGGTAATTCGCCCGTCGCCGAGGTTGGTCGTGAACGGCAGACCGTTCGGATCGATCAAATCGGCCTGGACGTCCTTCCACCGTGCGCGCGACGCCGACGCGGCGACGTCGAATCCATCCCGTGCCAGCTGGCCGATGCGAACCCCCGCCTCGAACGAAGCGAGCGAATCCGTTTCGAAACGGCGCACGGACTGGCCGGGACCGCTTCCCGAAACAGCGAGCCCGCCAGCGCGGTGGGCCCGTTCGTAGTGTACATAAGCGACCACCTTTTCACTGATCGGAAAGGTCATTCGCGCGCTGGGAGAGAAGCGCACCATGTGTCGCCTGGGCTCTTTGAAATCGGTCGCAACCTGCCCCGCGCTGCCTTCTTCGGTACTGTAGGTGACGCGGCCACCGGCAGAAAAAATAGCCCATGGCGCGAGCGCGAACCCAAACTGACCAAACAAGGCCGCCTCGCTCGCCTCGTTGCGCAGGTGGGAGAGCGGCGCCAGGGCGTCCGATGGACCGAGCCGGCGCGAGATTTCGTCGACATCATGGACCAGGGCAAAGCCGGCGACCCAGCCGGCGCCACGCGCATCCGCATGCGACAAGCGGGTCTCATGAGAGATCATCGATATGTCGATGGCCTCGGCGAAAAGCTGCGGCCCGCTTGTGCCGGGAAAGCCGGTCGCATCGAACCGGGACTCGAGCTGATGCCGGACGATCCCGGTAGCGGAGACAAGGTCGAAGCCGGGAAACTGCTTGCGGATGGTGATCGAGCCCAAGCGGTAATCATTGTCGAACGGCTGACGAAAATCGGCCGTCCGCGTCAACGGCGGGAGGGTCGACAAGGCATATTGCCCGTCTTTGCCGGTAATGTCCTGGCCCAGGCCGCCGAGTTCGATGTCCCAGCCGCTTCCGGCATCGATCCGCAGCGCCGCACGCCAGCCGCTAATCCGGGTGCGATTGATACCGCGAAGGCCGAGCTGAACATCGTCGATATATCCGGGTGAATCCGCGCCGTAGACGAGGACTCGCAAAGCAACGCGGCTTTTCACCAGCGGCAGGTTGATCATGCCGCTCGCGTCACCGCCCGATCCCCCGTGAGCAATATCCATTGCCCCCGCCGATACGAGACCCGAGAGTTGGCTGAGATTAGGGCGGTTTGGAACGAGTCTCAGGATGCCGCCTAGCGACCCCGTCCCATACAATGCGCCTTGTGGGCCTTCGAGCAGTTCGACCCGGTCCATGTCGTACAAGGCGAGGTCCGGGTCGGGGGCATTGTAGGTCAGGCGGACGTCACCGAGGTAGAGCCCGACGACCGACTGGCTCGGTCCATTGAAGCTGCTGTCGGCGACGCCCCGAACATAGATCTTGTCACGCCCGGGGCCCAAATGTGTGGACGCGACCGCCGGCAGTAAGTCGAGGACCGCTTCGGTTCCCTCGCTGCCCCGGCGTCCGAGCTCGGACGCATTGAGATCGATCAGTTGAATCGTTCCGCCAAATCGAGACAGGCGCACACCCTGTTTGCTCGCGGTGACTACGATGTCCCCCTGCGGCGGCGGTGTGGGCTCAGATTCGGCCCCCGCCGATCGCGGTTGCGGAGCACGTTTCGGTGCCTCGCGGACAATGCGCACCGATCCCGCCGTCAACACGAAAGTGTAGCCAGTACCGGCAAGCAACCGCGTGAGCGCGCGCCTGAGATCCATTCGGCCATGCACCCCGCGCGAGCGCGCTCGGGCGGCGTTCGGGTCGGTAACGCCGACCGTGATCTGCGCCTGGCGTCCAAGTTCGATCAGGGCCTGGCCGAGATTGCCCGCCCCGATATCGAATTTGACCGCCGGAGCAGCCTGCGCCGGCGTTGAGACGCCAAGCAGCAACCCTGCAACGATCCCATCAATCCGCCGGCAACCCATATTTATTGGATTAGCCAGCCATCTTGAGTCTTGCGAGCGCGCGCCGCGATGGTCGCCGAAAAATCCGCGATGACCTTTTCGGGCCGCCCTCGTACGTCGATCGCGCCAGTGAACTGCCGAAGCGCTAGTTGGGGCGTCACGGAAACCTTCACGCCAAGGTTGCGATCGAGGTCTTTCACCACCTCCGCCAATGGGGCGCTCTCATACACGAGCTGGCCTGCGCGCCACGCGCCAATCGCCAGAGGCGTCTTGCGGCCAACCAGCGCATCGCCGCCGGGCTCGACGTCGAGGGTCTGCCCGGCTCGCAGCTGCAACGCGTTATCGCCCCGGCGATAGCGGACGGCGCCTTCGGCAACCTCGACCCGGACCTGATCCTTGTCGCGGATCAGATTAAAAGTCGTTCCGAGGTCCTGAACCTGATCGTCCCCGACCCTGATCACGAACGGCTGATCGGCATCGTGCCGGATCCGGAACAAGGCCTCGCCGCTGATCAATTCCGACTCTCCGGCGCGCGACCCGGACAGCCGGACGCGACTGTTTCCGTTCAATGCGACCGAGCTGCCATCCGCCAATTGAACGGTTCGCTGTTGGCCGGGACCGGTGGCAATCTCGGTGGCAGGCGCCGAATGCTGCGCCCACGGCTGCAGGAAAAACGCTGTCCCGACGGCGGCGACCGCCGCCAGGGACCCGAATACGCCCCAGGCGCGAGACGGTCCGCGCGGCTCCTCCCGAAAATAGCGATCGACGTCGAGCTCGGCCCGGTTCGATGGAATGGAAATATCTTCCAGCTCGTAATCAAGGGCGGCGACGCGTTCATAAGCATCCGCATTGGCCGGGTCGTCCTCCAACCAGCGGGTAAATTGCGCCCAGTCGTCGGCACCGCCGCGGCGAAGCCGAAGGTGCCAGTCGATCGCAGCGTTCGGGCGGTCGTTGCCGGTAATCTCTCAATACCCCTCTTTTTCAGGACGTCGCGGTGACGGAACTTCCGCACCAATTTTGTTGCGAGAGTCGAGCAGCGCCCGGTACGCGCGCTGCAAATGCTTCTCGACGGCGCTCACGCTGATCCCCAATTCCGCGGCGATATTCTTCTGCTCAATCCCCTCGAGCCTGAAGCGGCGAAAGATCAGCAACGTACGTTCCGGCAGGCGCAGCAGCGACTCCCGGATGAGATTCAGCTGCTCCTTGGCGATCAACGCCGCCTCCGCACTTGGTTGAGCGTCGGCTTCGCCGCTGCTGCGATGCGTCGCCATCCACGCTTCCTCGCGCGCTGACCGCCGGCTCTGAGATCGGCGCAAATCGACCAATAGATTGTCGACCATCCGATAGAGGTAGGCGAGCGGGTCTGCGATCGGGCCCGTCGGGGTCGCCCGGATCTTTAAAAATGTCTCTTGCAGGATGTCTTCAATTTCATCCGGCCGCGCCCGGCGAGCAGCCAGAAATCGACGAAGCGCGTGACGATTTGCTTCGAATACGGCAGACAGGCCGCTCGTCAGATCTTCCGAAGCAGATTGAATGTTACTGACCTTTCGCGCCGAAAGCGGCTCCGGTTTCATTGCTAAGCCCGACGACCACCGCGGGCAACTCAACATCGCCCGATCGTGACGGCAGCGAAAGCCGGCGACGACATGCGCAAACCCAGGGTGTGGGCGCTCCTCGGCCCCCATCGCGGCGACAACAATCAGGTTCTCGCGCTGGCCGAGGCGCTGGGCGTGCCGTTCGAGATCAAAGCCTTGCAATACAATCGCTGGCGCCACCTTCAACCAAGGCTGCTTGGGGCAAGCCTGTGGAGCGTCTCGCGGGCGTCACGCGCCCTGGTCGTGGGCGATCCGCCCGATCTCACCATTTCTACCGGCCATCGCAGCGCACCCGTCGTCCAGTTCATTCGGCACCGGTCCGGGGGACGCACCCGCTCGGTCCATATCGGCTTTCCGCGACTGCCGCCCGAGCGGTTCGACTTGCTTGTCGCGACTCCGGAATATCCGATCCCGGACCGTCCCAACGTCATGCGCATTCCGCTCGCCTTGAGCAGCGGAGGGCCGGATCCCGCCAAGGTCGAACCGTCAGACGCGGTGCCGGAACGGTTCAAGTCGCCGCGCAGCCTGCTCGTGCTTGGCGGACCGAGTCTTTATTGGACCCTGTCGCCGGACGACGTTTCGGAAGCTCTGTCGCGCCTGCTCGACAGCCAGGGTTCTGAAGGCTCAGTGCTCGTCGTCGGCAGTCCGCGGACACCGTCCAACGTCCTTCGCGCCGTCGAGCGCCAGCTTGCCGCGGCAACTTGCGGCGCCATGCTCGTGCCCATGAACGGCCCACCATCCTATCCGCAGCTGCTCGCGGCGGCCGATCGGATCTTTGTCACGGCGGACAGCGTGGCGATGGTTTCGGAAGCAGTCGCAATGGGCAAGCCGGTGGGGCTGGTGATGATCCGCCAGACGCTCGGCGGGCGCATTTATATGAATCTTATGGATCGAATCAGGCCGGAGAAACGCATCTATCCGCGCGACCTGCGCTTCTTCTGGCGGGGCCTCCACGACGCCTGTCTCGTCGGGACCGTCGAGCACCCGGCGCAGGGCCGCGTCCCCGACGTCATGGCCCAGGTCGTCGCCCGGGTCCGGCGTCTGATCGACTGACCCCGGAAACGGGGCACTCGAGCCTGACGCGGATGCGGGTTTCCCGCCGCCACGACGTCTCCATTTCGCAAGCGCTCAGGAAGGGTCCGTGCGCGATCGGGTGTGGGGATCAGTATGTGCGGTATCGCGGGTTGGTACAGAAGGAATGGACGACCCGTCACGCGTGCGGACATCGCGCGCCAATGCGACCGATTGATCCATCGCGGGCCCGATGATGCCGGATATCTGATCGATTCCGATTTCGGCTTCGGAATGCGCCGGCTGAGCATCATCGATCTGGAGCGAGGCCACCAGCCGATTTCCAGCGCGGATGGCCGCTATTCGATCATCTGCAACGGCGAAATCGTCAATCATCGTGAGTTGCGCAGGCAACTCGAGGGAGAGTTCTCGTTCCGGACCGGCAGCGATACCGAAACGCTCCTCGCCACCTACCTCAAATGGGGTGATGAGGCCTGGACGCGGCTGGAGGGTATGTACGCGGCGGCGATCTGGGACCGTCGAGAAAAGGCCTTGCTGCTCGCGCGCGATCCGCTTGGGATCAAGCCACTGTTCGTCACCGAACAACAGGGTGGAATCGCGTTCGCTTCCGAGATTCCCGCACTCCGCGTCCTTCCCGGGCACAATTTCGACATCGACGAACGCGGTATCCACGATTTTTTCAGCTTCGGCCATGTGCTTGGGCCGCGTTCCATTTTCGATCAAATAACCCAACTCGAGCCCGGCCATGTCCTGCACGTCGGTCCACAGGGCCAATCGAAGAAGCGCTGCTTCTGGCGCCCCGAACTGCGGGTTCGCCACGACGTGACCGAACGCGACTGGGTGGAGCAAACGCGCGAGCGGGTGCTGGCGACCGTGAAGCAGCACATGCTGTCCGACGTCCCCGTCGGCGCGTTCCTTTCGGGCGGCGTGGATTCGGGGGCGGTCACGGCGGCCATGGCGCGCGCGACCGACGCTCCGGTCAAGGCGTTCACCGCTGCATTTCCCGGGTCCAAGCTCGACGAAAGCGCCGCCGCGAAGGATGTCGCGCGGCACCTCGGTTGCGAGCACGTGATCCTGCCGATCGAGCCCAAGACCGCGGCGGAAGTCCTGCCCGCGGTGCAGCGCGCGTTCGACGAGCCCTCCGCGGCGAACTCGGCCATCCCTTTATGGTATCTTTCGCGGGCCGCCGCCGGGCAGGTCAAAGTTGTGCTGTGCGGCGAAGGCGGGGACGAATTGTTCCTCGGATACAATCGCCAGCTGTGGGGCCGCCGCATGGGGGCCTGGGCCCCGACGGTGCGCGCGCTAGGCGGTCTCGGCTTTGTCGATCGGCTGCCCACGACGAATTCGCGTAAACTGAATTATCTCCGGCAGTATGTGCAGCGGTTTCGTGACGGAGCCCTGTTGCACAACGGGTTCGAGCGTTTCTTTGCGGCCGTCACGATCACGCCTCCATCCATTCGCAAACGCATCTATGAACCGGGGTTCTGGCTGCGGCAGGATTTTCCTTACGACCTGTCGACATTGACCGACGAACACTTCTCGAGATCCGACCAGGCAACCCTTTCGCCGCTGGACCAATTCGAAATGGGCGACCTGACGGTCCACATGCCGGCCTCGCTGCTCCAGCGCCTGGACCGGGCCTCGATGAGCCATTCGCTCGAAGCGCGGGTTCCGTTTCTCACCCATGGCTTTGTCGATTGGGCGCTGACGATCCCGTCCAATCTCAAGCTCAAAGGCCGCGTCGGCAAACATGTTCTGCGAAAGGCGGTCGAACCGTGGTTGCCGGCGGGCACGCTCAACCGGCCGAAACTGGGGTTCCAGATGCCGCTCTCCGACTGGTTTACCGGGGGCTTCAACGATTTCGCGCGCGAGGCGTGGCGCGATTCCGGAGCTGCAAGCGCCGGATTTCTCGATCCGAAGGGCGTTGAAACCCTGTTCGACGAACATCGCAGCGGCGCGGCCAATCACGGCCGGGTCCTTTACGCCATTGCGATGTTCAGTTGCTGGTGGAGCGAGCAACGGTCCCAGCGCGCCTGGGGCGACGATGTGTCGCGGAGGGTCGCATCGCTTTAGTCAGCGCAAGCGAGATGCAAGACGCTTCGCATTCGACACGGTCTCACCCGGCCGAGCCTCCGCAAACGGCCGGCCGCGGCCCGCTAGTCTGGATTTTGCTC
>Ga0207676_10001207_pt1 | contig 19352 bp, 9 predicted proteins | sample KBSSwiS72_FD_184307 | JGI IMG/M metagenome (GOLD analysis project Ga0207676, IMG submission 184307) | Switchgrass rhizosphere microbial communities from Kellogg Biological Station, Michigan, USA - KBS Switchgrass S7-2 (SPAdes) (version 2) | ecosystem: Host-associated > Plants > Roots >...
TAAACCCACGGCCGCACTCAGGACCATAGCCGGCCCTAACGCCAGACTTCTCACTCAGCTTTGATGTTGCGTTCTTTGATCAACCTGCCCCATGAGCCGATCTCCGACTGCAGCAATTGTGCCGCTTTCTCGGGCGGGCCGCCCCCGCCTTGAACACTGATGTCTGCAAGCCGCGATTTGACGAGCGGGTTTTGCAGCGCCTTACCGAACTCAGCATTGAGTCGCGTAGCGATGGCCGCAGGCGTCCCTTTCGGTACGAACATCGCCGACCACGCCACCACCGCATAGCCTGGCACGCCGGCTTCCGAAATCGTCGGCACATCCGGCAGCGATGCCGTGCGGTCGGCCGTGCTCACGCCGAGAGCATGCAGCTGGCCTGACTTGATCAGTTGCAGCGCCTCCGGCAGGCTGACAATCATGGAATCGACCCGGCCTGCGACGATATCCGGCAAGGCCGCCGTGGAGCCGCGGTATGGGACATGAAGAATCTCCACTTCTGCCATGGCCTTGAACATCTCACCGGCGAGATGAGAAGCCGAACCGATTCCGGAAGACGCCATCGAGAGACTGCCAGGCTTCGCGCGTGCAAGCTCGATGAAACGTTTGACCGAAGTCGCGTTGATGCTGGGGCCGACCACTAAGACGTTCGGAAGCACACCGGCGAGTATCACGGGGGCGATATCCGTGCGCGGATCCCATCCCATGTTGTCGAGCAAAAACAGGTTTGAGGCGCACCCGAGCGTGCACATCAGGACGGTGTAGCCGTCGGGTGCCGCACGGGCGCCCGCTTGCATTGCGATGTTGCCGGCGCCGCCGGTGATGTTTTCCACGAACACGCGCCCGAGCCCGTCGCTTGAGTATTGAGCGAGCAGGCGTGCCACCGTGTCGGGGGCTCCGCCCGCCGCGAACGGCACGATGATCCGCACGGGCTGGCGAGGAAAACCATCGGTACCCTGCGCGGATGCCGACCCGGCCAATTCAGTGACCGGCGGAAGGAGGGTACACAAAAACCCAATCAGGAGTGGTCTTGCGAAGGAAAAGCGCGCCATGATTAGTTTCCGGCCTCGGGGTTCTGTTTGACCCCCTTTGGGATGTTGCCGCATACTTTCAGGTCTTGTCATCTGCCTCCAGCCCTGTTCACGAGCATCGAATGATCAACAAGGACGCTGTCGGGCCTGTCTTCGATCGGATTCGGAGCGAGGACGTCGTGCAATTGGCGCGGCAAATGATCGCTATTCCCAGCCCTAATTTCGAGGAGGGCAGGCTTACGGACTTCATGGTCGAGCGCATGCGCAGTCTTGGCCTCGAAGTAACAACCATGGACGTGGATCATCCGATCCAGGCTGGCAAGAAGACGCGCCAGGCGGTCGGGCGTCTCAAGGGCAAAGGCGGCGGTCCCACGCTCATGATCAATGGTCATCTCGACGTGAACGTCGAAATGCCCGGATGGACCGTTCATCCGACGGAAGGCAAGTTCGAGGACGGGTGGATCTGGGGCTTGGGTGCCCAAGACGATAAGGGAGGTCTTGCTGCAGCATTTTGTGGGCTCAAGGCGATTATCGACACGCACACCGAGCTCAAGGGCGATGTCCTATTTTGTCCTGTGGCCTCTCACAAGCTTGGCGGATGGGGCACACGAACGCTCTTGAAGAACGGAGTCCGCGCTGACTACTGCATAAACCTGGAACATTCGGCCAATACGATCGGATCGGTCATCGTCGGTTCCATTCGGGTACGTCTCCATACCAATACCCCCGGATTGTTCTTCCGCTTTACCGAAGAAGCGCGACGGACCTATTTCAATCCCATCGAGCAGCAGGCCTTGTTTGTGCAGAAGTTTGGGCCAAGCCTTACACCAATTAAGCCGGGTGGATGGCTGACATTTACGCCCCATCCGCAGTTGCCGGATTTCCCAATGATCCGCTACGACGTGATTTCGAAGGACCATTACGGACGGACCTGCGATCTCGTCTTCCAGATCCGAACCGTTCCGGGCATGACGCTGGAGGGCGTATGTCGAGACGTTGCACGCGTCATCGATGCCTGTCGCCGCGAAAACCCGGCAGTAGACTGCGAGGTCACCATCCCGGCGAATGGCCCGAACGATCCGTTCTACATGGAGCCGACCGCTCTTGATGACGATCACCCGCTGGTCGGTGCGTTGGCGCGCGGCTATGAGCTGGCGACAGGTGAGAAGCCGCTGATCGGTGGCGTCGAGCGCATCGGCAATTTCGGTGACGGCAACGTATTGCAGGCAGCCGGCATCCCCGCTGTGCAGTTCGGGCCGGGCGATATCAAGCGATATCCAGAGTGGCCGGCACCGGACGAACGGGCTCACATTTCCGAACTCATGACGACGGCGCGCACGTGTGCGTATGCAACGTTGGAGCTGTGCGGGTGACGGCATCCGTATCTTCCGCAGCGCTGACGCGGGCGGAGTTGGAACACGCGGCTCCTCGGACCGTTCGCATGGCAGTTCGCGAAGGCCGCTGGACGACAAATACCAAGCGGTTGGCACTGGGCTTTCACCAAGCGAACGTGACCATTCTGCCTAAGCACTTGGCCTTCGACTTCATGCGTTTCTGTCAACGCAATCCCCGGGCGCTGCCGATCCTCGATGTAACCGATCCAGGAGATCCGGTGCCACGGATTGCCGCTCCGGACGCGGACATTCGGGTCGATATCCCGAGTTACTGCATCTATCGCGACGGAAAGTTGGTGGACCGCGTTCGCGACTTGCGTGACCAGTGGCGTTCCGATCACGTGGCTTTCCTAACGGGCTGCAACCTGTCGATAGACCAGGTCCTACTCGACGCCGGAATTCCCTTCCCCCATTTGGTCCGGGAGGACGCGTTTCCCGCCCAGTATCGTTCCACTTTGATGTGCCGGCCTGCGGGGGTGTTCCATAGCCCCGTGGTTGTCAGTTATCGGCCTGTTCCAGAGCTTCTCCTCCTCAGGGTCATCGAATTGACGTCGCGGTTTCCTCTATCCCATGGAGCGCCGATTCACGTCGGAGATCCCGTCCGCATCGGCATTCCTGACCTTGCCAAGGTTGACTGGGGTAGGGCACCCGACGAGGAGCCTGGCACGATCCCTGCTTTCTGGGCCTGCGGAATCACAGCCCAATCGGCCGCGACCACCGTCGGGATCTGCGAGATGATCACTCATGCGCCAGGGCACATGTTCGTGACCGATCTCCCGGTCTCGGATAGAACTCTGGGCTGAAGAGAGAGAGAATGACTGTCTTCAGGACAATCACGGCGGTATTGATTTGGATTGCTGCGTTTGGATCGGCATCTGCGGAGACTTGGCCGCAACGTTACGTCCGCATCATCGTGCCATTTTCTGCCGGGGGCGCGGCTGACGTCGTGACTCGCATTGTGGCCGCACACATCGCCGAGAACCTGGGCAAGAACGTCGTTGTCGAGAATCGCACCGGGAGCAACGGGAATATCGGCACGGAAGCGGTCGCTCGTTCGGAACCGGACGGCTACACGTTTCTGGCAGGCTCGCCAGGAACGCTTGCCATCAATCCGCATATGTTTGCGAAACTGCCGTACAATGCCTTGACCGATTTTGTTGCCGTGAGCCACGTGGCAACTTTTCCGCAGATCTTGGCGGTCAGCAGGAAAATTCCCGCCGCAAATCTTTCCGACTTCACCGCGCATCTGAAGGCGAGGCCCAAGGCTCTTAATTTCGGATCTTCCGGCATCGGCTCCACGGGCCATCTAATTACAGCAATGTTCCTGCATCGCGCGGGCCTCGATGCCGTCCATATCCCTTTTCGCGGAGGTGGTCCGGCGGCGCAAGCGCTCGTCGCCGGCGATGTCGATTTCGTCATCGACGGCCTGCCGACCTTCCAGGGATTCGTCGGCACCGACAAAGTAAGCATTGTCGCCATAACGTCGGCAAAACGCTCGCCTAACCTTCCCGACGTGCCGGCGATCGGCGAAATGGCTGTCCCGGGCTTCGATCTGTCTTCATGGGTGGTCTTCGCCGCCCCGAAGGGAACACCTAAAAATGTCGCCGATCGGTTCGCCGCCGAGGTGAACAAGGTGCTCGCGTCGGACGAGGTCAAAAACCGGCTGCTCGAAGTAGGGGCGCTTCCTGCGGGCGGATCGCCAGAGGACGCGGCGCGCTTTCAGCGATCGGAACTCGCCAAATGGAAAGAAGTGGTTGAAGTCTCCGGAGCGAAGATGGAGTGAGCTCGCCAACGAAAAAATGAGTTCGACCAAATGTGCGACTGAATCAGACGGTGCAAGATTCGGATGACGTTGGTGGCAGAGCCAAAAGCCGCACGCCTCACAACAACCTCGGCCCATGTCAACGATTGCGTGGATTGCATTTTTAGGACAAGCCGTCATAGCTTGGCCCAACAAGGCACAGAACGAGCAAATGTTTTCGAGTTGCTCCTGAAAGCGGACCTCGGACCAAGCGTTTGATCGTCCTAGTGGCCTCGGACCTGTCCGCCACGCTTCGAGCCGCACGCACCGGCCATGACAATGATAAGGAGGCGCCAATTATGGATCCGATCAGACGTACCATACTGGCAACCGGCGCCGCGGCGACGGCGATGGCCGCATCGCCGCGCGTGTTTGCTCAGCAGACTGGGCAGGGAGGAGCAGCTGTCTCCCTCTACGAAAAAGGCGCTGTTCGCATCCACTTCCAGGAGGCCGGTTCCGGCTTCCCTTTGTTGCTCATTGCCGGCGGAGGATTGAACTCGACGATCTCCAGCTTCAGCCGCAGTTCGCCGTTTAACCCGATCGAGGAGTTCAAGGGAGAGTATCGTTGCATCGCGTCGGACCTGCGCAACGCCGATGGCGGCCACTCATCCGGCCCGCTCGAGATCGGCCGGCCTTGGGATGCATATACCGACGACCATCTCGGCCTGCTGGATCACCTGGGCATCGACAAGTTCATGGTGATGGGCTTCTGCATTGGCGGCCCCTTCATCTGGAACCTTTTGCGGCGCGCGCCTGATCGTATCGTCGCGGCCGTGCTGGCGCAGCCCAGCGGGTCGCGCCCGGAGATGCGCGACCTTTTCTACGAAGGCAATATGAAGACCTGGGGCCCGGCGCTGACAGCACGCCGGCCCGAAATCACGATGGAGATGGTCGACAAATTTCTGACCAAGATGTATCGCACCAACCCCGACTTCGTTTTTACCGTCACACGCAATTTCGTGCGAAATTGCCAGATGCCCGTACTGATCCTGTCCGATGATATCCCCGCGCATCCATACGCCGTCGCCATGGAGGCCGCGATGCTCGCGCCGAAGGCCGAAGTGAGCATGTTCCCCTGGAAAGAGCCCAAGGAGCGGATTCCCCTGGCGGTGCGCCAAATACGTTCCTTCCTCCGAGCGCATCGATCTGCCTCTGCTTAGTAATACCCCACCACGCGCGCACAAGCGCGTAGTTCTGGCGAAACTCTCAAGTCGCAAGCGGTGTTATTGGCCAATCAGGCCGAGCAATGCGAAGTAATCGAGAGCTGGGTCGTCGGGGTTGCGGCCGTCGGGATCAATGAGGTGAGTGCGCACGATCTCGTGATTTGGATTGGCGGGGTCGTAGAGCGGCGGCGCGCCCGGCTCGGTCAGATCCTCGCCAATGAACGCGGGATCGTACGGCGCCACGGCGTGGGGCCGCGCCAGATTGCCTTCCGCCGCGGCGCGCAGCATCTCGAATCCGCGCCGCGGATCGAGCACGAGCGGCCCCCCGGCCGCCCCGAGCCGGAGGTGGTCGCGCCACAGCGCAATGCGGAAGTCGCGAGCGTAGCGGCGTACGCCTCGGGAGATCTGCCCGTCGATCACGTCGCAGTTGATCTCGCCGTCGTAGGTCATGCTGCGGAAGCCGAGGTTGCTCGAGCCGATGCTGGCCCAGACGTCATCCACGATCATGTTCTTGGCGTGGACGTAGGTGAACTGGCCCGATCGGTTGCGCAGGTGGTAGATCAGTAGGCGTTCACGCTTCTGCTCATCTGTCAGTCCATGCGTGAGGAACGTGATGAACCGCTTGCGCATTTCGTAGAGTACCCCGTCCGCGAACCGTGGGTCTTCCCCGAGCCGGCGCGGGATGAGGATGGCCACGAAGTCGAGCGGGTTCGATCCCACGATCCGCTCTCGGAGGGCGGCGGCAATGGTGTCGGGATCGGAGGCCACGAATGTGAGTGGCGTGGCGCTTGCGAGCAGCGCCGCGTGGTCGGCCGAGTCGACCATCGTCAGGTATTGCTCTTCAATGTAAACGTATCGCCGTGCCTGGCGAATGGCATTGACGCGGGCCTGGCGGGCGCCGGGATCGCCGTGTTCAGGATTGAGGAATGAGAATGACGGCACGCCCTGCGGCATGTTGCGATTGATCTGCACGAAGTGGCTCGCGTCCGGAATCGGATCGATCAGCTCCGCCGGCGGACGCGCCGGCACCGGGGTGCGGCCTCCGAGCACCGAGTCGGGATGCGCGTTCCAGCGCTGGCGGAAGTTGGCCTCGACATCGTCCACCGCCGGGCCCTCGATCATCGTGTGCGTATCATGGAAGCCCTCATTGGAGATGTTACGTCCGCCCCGCGCTCGCTCATCGTTCGGCAGGTGCTCGGGCGTGTCCCACCGTCCAAGCGCGAGGTCCACGCCGCCGACGAACGCTAGCCGGCCATCGGCGTTCTGCACAACGACGGCCTTTTGATGATGTGAGCCCACGGTGCGTCCTTCGGCGTCGAGGATTGCTTGGCCGCGCCGGCCGGCCTCCTCGCGGTTGATGAACAGCACCGCCGCGGTGTTGTCGGTCTTGAAGTCAGGGTTCTCCTGTTGCTGCCGCCACAGCTGCGCGCGCACGGCGACACCAGCGCTGATCGCCGCGCGCAGGATGCCCATCAGGTGCCCGACTGCGCTGAATGCGCCCGAGGTCATATTTGCCTGCGCACCGTAGGTCGGCACTGGCTCGGCTTCGGGCGTGAAGTCCGGCATCCACAGCTCGGGCGCGAGCTTCCAGCCGGCGATGTAGATGCAGTGGCCGTCGAGATCGGCTAGCGGCGCACCTTGGGCCGCGGGTCGAGCGCCTTCGTCCACGCCGGTGAAGTCGTCGTCGCGGAAGGTGCGGCGGAACGCGCGGTACATCATCCAGTAGGTGCGCCTCGCGTCCACCATGGCGGTGACGCGATTGCCCTCGCTGAACCGCCGCAGCGGCTCCTCCGATGGAATCGTCGGTGTGATGCGCGCGGGAAACCACTGCTCGAGATCGATGGCCGAGACGATCAGGTAGTCGTCCGCCATCGCGTCACGTTCCAGCGCAGGATATGAACGCGGAGCGTTAGGCAACGTACCGAGCCGGATGCTCGGCACTTCGGGCACGAGCGTGAGCCGTTCCACCGCGACTGCGGTGTCGCCGGCGGCGAGTGCCGGGCCGATCCACAAGCCCGCGTCGTCGGTGGCGATGAACGTGGTGGCGTCACCGGTCGCCGGCGGCAGTGCGAACCGCGCATTCGCCACGGGGCGGCCGCGCTCGTCCCGCCAGTCGAGGATGCGGCGTCGCGGCGTCAGCTTCGGCAGCGGATGGTCCTTCACCGCCTGCCGCGACGGGATCAGTGTCTTGTCGATCACGACAGGGATCTCGACGAGATCGCCCAGCTCCTGCACCTTACGGAGGAAATAGCCGGGATCGAACAATTGCCCGAGCCGATCGGCGGCGCGGAAGGTAAGGCGGCGCCACGTGGGTCCGGCGCCGGAGGGCACGGGTTGCGGGCCGGGGTCGCCAGCCGCGGCCTCGCCGAGCACTCGGCCCGCGCGCGCGAGGATCTGAATGTTGCCAGCACGGAACGATTGCACCATCGTGGTGCGCTCCGCAGCCGTGAAGAACGGATCGGGGCGCGCCTCGCGGATCAGGGCTTCGATCGCCGTGTCGAGCGTGATGAGATCGACATTCTCGTAGAGTAAGTACTCGAGCGCCGGCCGGCCGCCGCGACCCTCTTCAGTCTGCGGAATGAGATAACTGCCGTCCTCGGCCATGCGCTCGAGGTTATCGCGCAGTGTCGGCCAGACCTGGAGCACGAGCGTTGCGTCGGTCACGGTGAGCGGCGACCCGTCCCGCGTGCGCAGGCCCGGAACCGGCTGCCCTGCGCCCACAAAGCGCAACCACCCGTGTGTGCACGCGATCAACGTGCGGATCGGCAGCGTGATCGCCGCCCCGTCGGGGGGGTCGTAACTGTTGCTCACGGTGTCGTCCACCCAAACGTCGAGCACATCGCTGCCGGGCGCGCCGAAGGTGCGTCCGACGACGAACACCGTGTTGCCCCCGGTGGCGGGCGCGGGGAATGGCAGCGCCAGCTCGAGGTTGTGAACATTGCCAGTGAACTCGGGCACGTGGTCGCCTCGTCAGATCGCCGTGATGTGCAGGACGGGACCATCGGCCGTCAGGCCGATGCGGTCGCGCACCCGCACGCGATAGTCGTACTCGACGCCGGTTTCGACGCCCGCGTCGGTGAACGCGTAGTCGCCCGAAGGGCCCCACGGTCCGAGCGGACGCCAGATGGTGCCGCCGCTGCGACGCAGCACCAGGCACTCGAGATCGGCTTCCGCGGCCGTCCATTGCAACGCGACTTGGCCTGACGCGAGCGCAGGGACACCAAACACCGGTGGCTCGGGCGGCTGTGCCTTGGGCAGCGTCACGACCAGCCGCTCCGACGACGGCGAGCGGCTGCCGCCGCTGTCCTCCGCGACGAGGCGGTAGTAGATCGGCCGGCCAGGTTCGGCGGCGGTATCGAGAAGCTGCACGAGCCGGCCCGGCCGACGATCGCCAACCGCGAGCTCGGTGACGGCAGTGACCTTGCCGGTCGCGTCGCGCGTGAGCACGACTCCGGTCACGCCGCCGCTGCCCTCGGCCTGCGCGGCGCCGAAGAGCGGCGTCATCGAGCGCACATCTTCAGCCGCGGTTTCTTCGTAGGCGCGATACACGCGATAGCCGAGAAGCGACGACTCAGTGTTCGGCACCCAGCGAAGCGTGACGCCGTCGGCAGGGAACGTCGCATCGGCCCACACCGGTGCCGCTGGGGGCACACCGGGCAGATCGACGACTACGCAGGAACCGCTCGACGCGGGCGGCCAGGGCGCGAGCGTGCCACCGGGATCGGTCGCGCGCACACGATACACGAACCGGTTCAGCACCGCACCCGGCAGCGCGTCGCGATACTGCATCGCGCCGCCGCTGCTCGCGAGCGGGGCTGACGTCACGATTCGGAACGCCTCGATGTGGGCCGGGTCCAGGGCCAACTGCTGGAGCTCAAGGCGCTGCTCGTCCGCGGTGCGCGCGCGGTGCGCGGCGAGATCGATGCCGCCGGCAGCCAGGAGATCGAGGTCGCCGGCGCGGTAGACGAGGTAGCCAAGACCCGCCACTCCGGTCCATGCCAGCAGGAACCAGGAGGTGCCGTGATAGTCGGCGCGCGTCGCGAAGTTGACCGGCGGATAGACGAGCGGCGGCACCGTTGGCGTCGCGCGGTGGATCGCCAGAATCGCGGCGGGCGGCGCGATCCGTCCCTCGTTTGATACTTCGTCCACCGAGCCGATGCCAAAGGTGCCGACGGCACGCGGGCGCTCGGCTGTCGGCGCAAGCGTGAGGCCACGCAGCCGCAGCAGGTAGTGCCAGTGCACGTCGGCGCCTTGCGGCTCCAGCACGCGCGACACATCCACATCGGTGCTGGTGAGTCCGGCTGGCAAGGGACCGCGCACTGTGCCGTCGGCCGAAACCCGCAACGGCGGCGACGGAATGGCAGGGTCGAGCTGGAAGCCGACCCAGTGCGCAGGCAGCCCGAACGACTTGAAGGCAGGATACGGAGCGCGCGCGGTCTGCGTCGCCGTCGGTGACGTGCCGCGACCTAGACGGAACGCACACGGTCCGACGAGCGGCGGCGCCGCAGGGTTGGCGCGCACGCGGAACGTCAGCCGGCCGGTCACAGTCGCCACAGTCAGGATCGGACACTCCTCTCCTTCGTTGCGCAGCGCGCCGAGATCGATAGCGGCCTGCGGTGATGGGAAGTCGGGCCCGACTGGCACTATGTCGGTGTCGACGGTGTATTCGCCCGTCGCGACCTCGGCCACCGACGTGATGCGGCCCAGGACGTGATTGAGCGACCCACCACGGTAGTAGAGGCGGAACTCGTCGAGGTCCGGGTACTGCAGCTGCCGGCTCGCCGGCCAAATCCAGCGAATCGCAACCGCCGCTCGCCGTGGCGCGTTGGGCGCGACGTCGCGATTCGCCCAGGCGAGCACGTCGCTGCCTGTACGATCGGGATCGCCCGGATCGAAGTGTTCGGCGGCCAGGTTGAGCGGCGGCCCTGGCGCCACTTCGTCTTTCACCGAAACCGCCGCGGAGGAAGACGGTGTGCTCGTGCGCCCGAACAAATCGCGGCCGAGCACACGGTAGTAAAACACGCCGTACCCAGGCCCGCGGTCCACGAAGTACCCGGCCGCGAATCGAGACGGCCCTTCTGTCGGATCCGCGATCATCGCCGGCACGGCCTCGGGCTCGGCGCCCTTCTCGAACGCGCGCAGCGTCGCGAGATGATACGGGCCAGTATCCGGTGCGCCGGCGTCGGTGCGCTCGACCAGGTATGCAATCGGACTCAACACCGGATCCGTCATCTCGCAGACCGAAGGGCGACGCCAGTTCACGGTGACGTCCATCTCGCAGGGGTTGAGCACGCCGTCAGGCGTCATATGGGCCGAGCCGGGCACAGAGGTTCCGGCGATTCCGGTCGGCGCCGGCAGCGCCGGCTGCGCCTCCATGCCGCGATCGAACACCACCCAGCAGAAGACGCGCTTATCGCCGTCCACCGGCCACTCCGCCTCGAGCTTGTAGTCGAAGCGCTCGGTCTTGTTGGCGAGCGTGTGGACCCAATACAGGCCGAGCACGCGCGCGAAATACGGATCAGCGGCCGCGGTCAGCGCATCGCGTACCACGTCGTAGCGCCAGGTCGTTCCGTCGTCCGGATCGTCAGAAGCAAGGCGCGCAAAGAACTGGCCGCCCGCGCCGAGTGCCTGTTCGAGTGAGTGGTGCAGCTCGTCGAAGTCGGGACCGAGCAGCCGTGCCTCGAGCGCAGCCCGCCGTGGCGCGTTCGGCGGCAGCTCGGCTTCCTCGGGAATCCGCCGCTTTGCGATCGAGCGCGCATCCCCAGCCTCCCGCGTACAGCCATACGCCGGCACTCCCTCGACGGGCAGGCAGATTGGCCCGTGCAGCGGTTTCCATCCACGGTCGCACTCGTCGGGCGCGAACGGACTCCACACCAGACCGAGCAGCGTCGCATTGCAGCCCGACACGTGGACCGCATCGATCGCATCGGCGCGCAGCGTCAATTGGAAGGGCACGCAGGTGGCGACGGCCCGTAGCCGGACGCCAAGGTCCGCAAGCCGCTTCGCGGCGGCGGCGCGCTCGCCCTTGATCACTGCGGACCAGGTCGTGCGCACGCCGCGACGCTGTCGGCGCAGGTCCCGTCCCGCGAGCACACGTTCGCCGGCCTCGAGCCGGGTGAGCTGCGACGCGACGGTGGGATCGAGCACTTGCGTGAGGCACGCCTGCTGGCCAATGGCCGCGCAGTCCGCCGCGCGGCCGTGATGCAGCGCACGAGCGAACGCCGCGCCCTGCTGAGTGACGCCGATTAGCGTGACCTCGCGAACCAGTCCTGGCGGCGCGCCAAAGTTCGGCCGGAAGCGCAGCACGAGCGGCGCGCTCCCGAGATCGAGACCGATTTGATCGCAGCGTGTACCAACGGCCAGCCGATCTCCGTCAGCGCGATGCACCGTCACGCCGCCATCCACACCCGCGGGCGCCGCGTGCTGCTGCAGTTGACGGGCAAGGTTAGCCAACGACACCTTCAGCGTCGTCTTGGGCGCGGGGGCACGGACGTACAGCTGGAATCCCTCGGCCGGAAAGCCGAGGTCCGGGTCGAACGACCACCGTAGGTGCACACCGTCCTGGGCTTCCTTGTCGCCGAGGAAGCCGGCGCTGATCAGCGTGAGACGGGGATCTTGGATGAAGTGGACCGCCACGATCAGGCCTCCGGATCTACGATCGGATCGGGAGTGGCAGGCACGGTGAAGCCCCATGTGCCCGATTCGTCGCTGCTGTCGCCCTGCCGGCTCAAGTCCGGCAACCCTGCGACGCCCGTGAGTCGGTAAGTGAACTCGAGCCGGTAGGCGCCCGGTGCCAGACGCACCGGCTGACCGGAGGTGTCCACCGGCACCGCGACCGCTCGCGCGCCGTCGAGGGAGCGGACAAGGCCAAGCGCGACCTCGCGCCACGTCACCACCGGCCGACGTCCCGCGGGTGTGAATATGAACCGCGTGACCTTGCGTTTGAGCACGAGCACGGTGCGGTCCGATGCGAAGAGCGGTTCAGGGCTAGCGAGCGCGAACGCGCGCGCCTCAAAAGCACCCGGCTGCGTCCAGAACAGGGTGACCTCCGGCCGCTCGGGCAGTGTGGGAATCGGGAAGCCGAAGTCGGTCTGCCAGATCGCGCGCCACGCTTCGTCTTCCGTCGCACGATCGGCGAAGGGTCCGAGCCGCGTTGCGATCGTGCTGAACGCCGCTGCGGCCGCGAGCCTTTCGTGCCACGGCAGCGCTCGGAGGTCGGCGAGGTGCCCCGCAAACGTACGGTAGCGGCTGGTGACAAAGCTCCAGCGATAGACCGGATCGGGTAGCCCGCCGCCGTTGATTCTGACTTCGTAGGCCGTGGAGGTGGCGAGGCGCGTGCGGTAGATGGTCTCGTCGTAGCCCGCGATCGAGTCGATGTCCATCACGACGCAGTCAGCCGACTGCAGCTCGTCGAGCAGGATCGCAGTCTCGCTCGAGATCGCGGGCAGCATCGTGCGGCTGCGAATCACCTCGGGCTCGACCCGCTGCCCGCCCACGGTAAAGAGATCGGCGACTAGGGCGCTACCGGCCTTTTGGTACATCGCGTCCACGTAGGGCTGGTTGTAGGTGATGCGTAGGTCGTAGTCCGCATAGAACGGCCGTGCGCCGTCGCCGGGCGCCAGCGCCTGCACGTACGGACTGAGGTCGGCCGGGGCGCCGGCTGTCGAGACGGTGAGCTGCTCGGTGGCGACACCGAGATCGGTCCACGTTCCGTCGAGGGCTTCCGCGCTCTCCGTGCGCACGTCGAGCTCGATTCGATAGGTTGCGAACGGCTCATGCACGAGGTGCGCGCCGAAATGGTTGTCGTCGGTTTCCGGCTCGTCGATGGTGAGCGGGCCGAGCACGTGTTGCCAGAGCCCGCGCTGGGTGAGGACGTCATCCTGGTTGGCTACCGCGCCCACCGTAGTGTAGCAGAAGCGGCAGAGGAAGTGATGCAGGCCGGGGCCGAGGTGATGGCCGCTGCGCGGCTGCACGCGAATCACTAAGCGGTTGAACGCCGGTTTGGGGTCGGAGGCAATCTCAAAGTCCGGTCCGTTAGCCGCGATCGCCGCCACCGGCTCGTCGTTCATATAGGCGAGCACGAACATGAAGGTGAGGTCGGCGTTGTGTTCAACCCGTCCGCGCGCGTGCACGCTCGGCAGCAGGTCGATGCTCACGCCCCAGAACGTAATGCCGTCGCCGACGGACCCGGTGGCCTGCTTCTGACCGTCCGCACCACCAAGGTAAGTGGTGCGTGCAAGCTGCAGGCAGTGCATCTTCTGCCCCTGGGCGCTAGTGTTGACGATCGCCAGGGGAACCTGGACGGATTCGCCCACCTGGCCATCGACGTCGTCCTTGCGCGCGGCGTTGGGCCACGGCGTGAACACGACCGCACCGAACGCCGGCTCGGGCCGGTACCGCAGTTCGGGGTCATAGATCGCGACTGGGACGAACTCGAAGTTGATGCAGCGCTCGGTGGGCGGCAGCGTGCCGCATGGCCACGTCGTATAGGTGTCGAACAGCAGATCGACCCACGAGCGGCGCTCGGTGCGGCCTGGCCACGCGAGGTTGCCGGCGGCGGGAAACGGTGTCAGGCCCCACAGCACCAGGCTTTCCGCCTGCGGACCGTTGGCGTCGCCGTGGCCGAGCGTCCACTGACCGAAGAGGTCTTCGGTGGCATCGTGCGGCGACCCCGACGTGGGTGTGACGCGAACGCGCACCGCGATCAGCGTGTAGCGGTAGTAGATGTCACCGATCTGATCAGGCTGCGCCAGATCGACCGGGGTAGGAGCCCCGGGCCACGAGGAGCGCAGCGGCCGCTGAAAGGTGACGGTAACTCGACCGTCGAGCGGCAGCGCGACGTTAGCCAAGGCTCCGGTCTCGCGCTCGTAGAACCGCTCCCCCACCACTGAATAGCCGGGGCTGACCGTGGCCCCGTCCACCATCGGCGTAACCGGCGGCGGCAGCGCGCTCGCGTCGCCCCAGCTGAAGGGAATGTCCTTCTTGATGTCAGGCAGCGGCCACGGCAACCCGATCTTGATCCGCACCTTGCCGCCGAAGAACAGGTCGTCGTCGTTGACCGGCGCTTCGAGCGCAAGGAGCGCATCCAGCATCAGCTCGAAGCCGATGCCGAAGACCTTGATACTGGCCTCGCCGTGCAGCGAGACCTCGGCGAGGACGTAGCGCGGGTTGAACGAGAGCGCGACATCACCGGCGATCCACACCGCTAGCACGCCGCGCACCGGACCCCACTTACCGCGCTTGTCGATGCCGGTGCGGTAGCCGAGCGCAAGGGCTGTGCCGGGGATCGTCCGATCGGCGAGCTCGAGATCCGAACCGCTGATTATGAAGTAGAAGTCCCAGTCGAGCAGCCGCAGAGCCTTGGCCTTGACGCGGCGGGTGATCGGTTCCGGGAAGCCGATCGCCAGATGCCAGTCACCGGGACGATGTCCGTAGAACACCTCACCCGCGGCATGGACGTCGAGGAGCAGGCCCGACTCGGGGAGCTTGTACTCGACCTCGAGCGCGAGCAGGAAGTCGCCCTGCTCGAAGTCCAGCACCATGAGCCCGCGGATCGTCGAGGCGCGCGGCGGACCGCTGTGGGGCTCGCGTGTCTTCAGAATGCGCAGCCGCCCTTCGATGATCACCACTGGGCCCGGCGCGATCACCGCAAGCAACGCGCGCAGGCTCCACGCCTTGCCGTCGCTCGAGCCGATGGTCACGCCTGCGCCCGCGGCCCAGCCGTCGTCGACCGGCGACCACTTCCGAGCGTTGAGCACCGAAAATGGTCCCGGCGAAGGAGCGTACCAGTGCTGATACCAGTTGAAGCTGTCGCCCTGGTTGCCGGCCAGCGTGCGATCTGGGTTGACGTTCACACCCGCGAGAAGCGCCGCGCCGAACCACGTCACCGAGGCGCAGATCGGGATGCCGCTGCCAAAGGTGGCGTCGAGTGCAACGTAGCCGAATCTGGTACCATCCTTGGTGCCGAACAGCACTGAACCTTCGAGCTCAACGCCGACACCGCTCGCGATCGACAGCCGCACGTCGCCGCGAAAGATCTTGTCGGACGGATCGGCGATGCCCTGGTCGTCGGCGCCGGTTGTCATCTCGACGAAGCCGTGGAAGCTGAAGCCCGGACGCACCAGTTTCAACTCGATGCCGTCGAAGGTGAGATGAATGCCGCGCGGCCCGTCGAAGAACACCCGCAAGCCCTTGACGGAGGCAGCCGGACCGATGCCCTTGCCGAAGTCCACCGCGGCGTCGAGCCCGACCCACTTCTCGTCGCCCTCCTGGCCGAACCCAATGCGCGAGATCGACACCGGAAAGGCCGCAAGTTTGGTGCGGGCGGCTTCCGACAATGACATCCACAGGCCGCTAGGCAGCACGACGTCGAACCGCGGCGCAACCTGCAGCGCGAGCCCGGTGAACTCGGCACCGAAGACCGAGTTTGCCACCGTCGCCGCGACGCCGATCTCGGCGCGTCCGTCGATGAGGATGTCCCAGAACCGCGTGTCGGCCGGGAACTCGTTGCCGGCCCGCCCCGGATCGGGCTTGGCGCGCACGCCCAACTTCCTGACGCCGACACGAAGCACTGGATCGAGCGGCAGCACCAGGATCTCGTCCTGCCGCGGTGGCTGCTGCGGGCCTGGCGGCTGCACACCGGAAATGGCGCCCATGAAGCCGACCGACTCGGGGAAGTCGAGCGTCGGCTCGTTAGTGATTGCCAGATCGAGATAGACGACCGTGTCGTGGTAGTAGACCAGCTTGACCGCTAGCTGCACGAGCCCTTCCAGCAGTGTGTTCTGCCGAAACGCCACACGGAGAGCACGAAGCGCAAAGTTCTGCGAGGTCATGTCCGGGTGGAGATCGAAAACCGCCGTCGCCTTGCCGGTGACTCCGCCGCGGCCGATGAACCATTTCTCGAGATCGATCTTCGAAGGAAGCCATTCGACCAGACTGTTCAGGTTGAACAACTGCACGCGCCCGAGATAAACGCCTTTCCAGTCAGGCTCGAGATCGAAGGCCTCCGGATCGATTCCCTCGGGGAACGGCTGCACGTCCGAGAGCCGCAGCACCAGATCCTGAGCGGAGATGACGATGCCGGTCGAGCCGATCTGGCAGTACGGCAAATCCAGGTCGCCGGGTGCTTCTAGCCGCACGCCGGTGTCGGTGTTGATGGCGACAGCCGCGCGGAAATTCAGCTGCACCGCCTCGACCGCCGGATCGGGCTCAAAGCCCTTACTCAGATCAGCCGCGTCCTTCGGGCGCATCGGCCGCAGCTTGTCGGGATCGAAGCGCAGCCCGATGTCCACCTCTGGCAGCAGCAGCTCGTATGGGCCCGGACGCCCTTTGAGAAAGAGGTTGAGCGCCTTCTCCGCGGCATCGCCCGTGTCGCCTTCTGCAGGGGGACCGAAGTTCAGCTCGAATGGAAGAGCCGTGAGATTTAGGCCAGGCTGGCCGATGACTAGCGCAACGCCGTCGATGAGCGGCAGGTCGAGCACGAGCTGCCGCCACAATGCGAGCTTGCCCACGAGATTGAGCGCCCCTTCGTACTCGATCAGATCGAAGTCGGTGACGCCGAGGTATTGCGAGACGCGTCCGAGCATCCCCACGTCGCTCGTGGCGATGAGGTCGTGAGGCCAGTACGGAAGGAGGTCGGCGGAAGGGACGAAATACGGGGCGGCCATGCAGCGCGTCCTAGTTCCCGTGTATACGCCTTGCTTTCGCGGGCTATGAGCGCGCGTCGTGCCCGGGCGCGCATCCCTCGAACGTCGTGCTTGCGGTCATGATGGTGCTCTTAGCAGATCGTTGGTTCAACGTATTTGCGAGACCAGTAGCGGCGCGCTCGCGCTCCTTTAGGTCGGAAGAGTAACCTTTTACCGTTTCGACCATACGCGCGCGCAGGCGCGCGTCACAGTGCTGGATCTTACTTTTGGTGCGAATGGGGAGGGTCGGCGACGTCTACACCGTGCGAGGCGGGTCTACATGATCACGGCCTTAGTTGCTGATGACGCTGACGACGTTGGCCCGACCGGTAAGCACACCGCGGTCGCGACTGCATCTGTTGACGATGATGCGACAATTGAATGATGACGCCGAGGCGTTGTTGACGGTCACACGAAGCAAGAACCCAGGGCAGACGTCAACAACGCTGACTACTCGGGTCATGAATTCGCCTCTTGTGCCTTCCATCGGCCCAGACCTGCACTTCGTCCTGTGTGCTTTTGGCCGATCCGGTCTCGCTTATGCGGAGAGACCGAACCGCTAGTGGCTGATGCCACAACCATCGAGCGCTCGCTCTTTGCACGCGGCCTGCATGACCACCCGTTGCGGGTTGTAGCGCTCAATGCCGGGGAGGGTGGTCGCCGCGACGTGTCACAGCCATCGCTGATAAGGTCCGCGAGGTCGCCGACCTTGAAGACCGCGAGCTAAACGGCAAGCTCGTTTTCATCGAACTGTACACCGAAGGGTGCAGCGGCCTAGCTAGGGCGTTTACTCAATAAATCGCGGCAGGTGAGAATGGCCTCATCAATGTCTGCTATGGATCGCTTTGCGGACTTAAGTCGCACATCGTGACATGTCCGAAAAGTGCCAATCGCGTCATTTGGCACCGCAGCAAAACAGGCCGCTACTCGATCACCTCGTCGGCGCGGCCGAGCAGCGACAGCGGCACGTCGAGGCCGAGCGCCTTGGCGGTCCGGAGATTGAGGATCAGCTCGACCTTCGTGGATTGCTGGACCGGCAGGTCAGCGGGCTTCTCGCCCTTGAGAATGCGGCCGGTGTAGACGCCGCTCTGACGGTGCGCATCCGCAAAGCTGTTTCCGTAGCTGATGAGGCCGCCTGCTATAGCGTACTCTCGAAATGGGTACATCGTGGGGATCGCATGGCGAAAGGCCAATGCGGCGAGCTGTTGGCTCCGGCTATTGAAGAATGGATCGCTGCCGATCACGAGCGCGGCGGCTCGCAGTCTGGATAAGGTTGCGAAAACCGTATCGAAGTCGCGCTCGGTGCTCGCATGCAGGACATGAAGCTGCAGCCCGAGGGTGCGGGCCGCCGCCTGCAGGTCTCGCGATAGGGTCTCGGCATTTGTGGGATTAGTTGGGTTAACGAGCAGGGCAAAGATGGTGGCCGTGGGAACCAGCTCGTGCAGCATTTCCAGCTGCTTCGCCCCTAGCTGCACGGTCAGGGTGGCCACGCCCGTGAGGTTGCCGCCCGGCCGGTTGAGGCTGGCGACAAGTCCCAGCGCGACCGGGTCGGCCGCTGTCACAAAGACGATCGGTATAGTCGTGGTCGCCGCCTTCGCCGCGAATACCGGGGGAGTGCCCGTGACGGCGACAATCACGGTCACCTCGCGGCGAACGAGATCGGCCAACAGCGCTGGAAATCGATCGTATTGATTCTCCGCCCACCGGTATTCGACAGCCAGGTTCTTGCCTTCGACATAGCCGGCTTCGCTCAGGCCTTGACGGAACGCGCGCAAACGCCCCGCGAACGCGTCAGGAGATTCACTGCCGAGGTATCCGATCACAGGCATCGTCGACTGCTGCGCCCGCGCCGATAGCGGCCACGCGACCGCCGCTCCGCCGAGTAGCGTGATGAACTCCCGTCGGCTCATGTGGAGCATCGGGGACTTCCTCCCCAGGGCTTAGAGCAGTCTATCGCAAGACGCAGGGCAGGTCCCTGAGAACAGGCCTGAATTGTTCTGAATCGAGGTGGCTTGCTGCTGGCGCCTCAAACCGAGCACGGTGCGCCTGCCCCCCGGTCCAATGTCCGAGTCGGGGTCAACCTCTGCCGTCTCAGGATTTCTGCGGCACGGCTGCTTTACCCCCTGAAATCGGACATCGCCCGGCGCGGCTGGCACGGCAGAAAAGTGCCAAATTCGGAAGTCGCCGCCCTCATTCGATCACCTCGTCGGCGCGGCCGAGCAACGTCGGTGGCACGGTGAGGCCGAGGGCTTTCGCGGTCTTGAGGTTGATCACCAGTTCGA
>Ga0207676_10001208_pt1 | contig 19341 bp, 14 predicted proteins | sample KBSSwiS72_FD_184307 | JGI IMG/M metagenome (GOLD analysis project Ga0207676, IMG submission 184307) | Switchgrass rhizosphere microbial communities from Kellogg Biological Station, Michigan, USA - KBS Switchgrass S7-2 (SPAdes) (version 2) | ecosystem: Host-associated > Plants > Roots >...
GAGATCAGTAAGTATCTTCTGCGCCGCACTGCTGTTGTTAGCGGTCGGCCTTTTTTATGGACTTTACGGCTTGACCCAGCAAGCGGCTCACCTGCGCACCAAATTCGAAAATAATCGACTGCGTGCGGAAAACGAACGCCAACGGCAGGAACTCGAAAAACTAAACAACCGCGTCGAGAAGGTGGAAGACACCTCCCGCAAACTTGCCGAGAAGTCAGGCGTGGTCGAGCAGTCTCCGATATCGCCCGGAAGCGGCGGTCCGGCCCTTCCTCTGGACGAGATGGCGCTTGCCACTGTCATGGCCAAGATGGGTCGACTTGAAGAAGATCTGCGCTCTTACGAGGCCATTCTGAGGCAGCGCGGCTACACGCCGACCGTGTGGCCCGTCGACGGAACGCTCGAGGGTGGATTCGGCGGGCGCCGGAATCCATTTGGCGGCGCAGGCTATGAATTTCACTCGGGCCAGGATATCGAGGCAGCCTGGGGAGCTCCGGTCGTGGCCGGCGCTAGCGGCAGAGTTTCATTTGTGGGTTGGCAAAACGGCTATGGACAGCTCGTCGTCGTGGACCATGGCGGTGGCCTGACGACTCGTTACGGACATCTTTCCCATATCGACGTAGAGCTCAACCAGACCGTGTCGCGCGCCCAATTATTGGGCAAGGTCGGCTCTACCGGGCGTTCGACCGGACCACATCTGCATTACGAGGTCCGTATCAACGATCAGCCCGTAAATCCGCTGCCTTATCTGCTGTTGAGCACGAAAGCGGCGTCAAATTGAGATGCCAAAAAACATGGTGACCCACCTAACCTGAGGTACAGCTTTAACTTAGCGGAGTGTTTTACAAAACTTTCCTGCTTGACAGGTTTAACAACTTGGCTTAGTATGCGCCGTCGTTTCAATGCGGGACGGCAATTCCGAGCCCAGCATTCCCGATAAAAGCTGTACGTCAATGAGTTTCGTTAGTTCTGCCCCCGTAAGTCTGTGCATGCTGAAATAGCGCTCCCCGCGCTTTTCATCATGCATTTTTTGTTGGTTGTGTGTTTCCGTCTAGCGCCACTTCAAGGCGCGACCCGGCTCACAAGCATTAACCAGTAGATGTGAAAGCCATGCCAGCTTTCCGTCAGTTCTACCGAATCGTTAGGAGGATTCGTTGTTATGTCTAGAATAACCGGTAAGGTCAAGTGGTTTAACAATTCGAAGGGTTATGGTTTCATCGAGCAGCCAGGCTCTTCGGACATCTTCGTTCACTATAGCGCCATCCAGGGCGACGGCTTCAAGACTCTCGAAGAGGGCCAGGAAGTCGAGTTTGAGGTAACGCAAGGCCCAAAGGGACCTCAGGCTGAAAAAGTCACGAAGATGTAGTTGTCTCCCCGGCTTGCTTCCGCATAGCCACTGACTTGCTTCCGGTCACGGGTCCGGTAAGCTCACAAAGAAGTTAAGGCGACCATCGAGTCGCCTTTTCTTTTGCCCGCTTTTTTGGCCAGTTAGTCAGCCTTGGCCTTGAAACTCACGTGGCCGTCCTCGACCGCAACCGAAAAGAGCACTCGATCACAGCCTCTTTGCTGCTTGATTCCATCCGCTTTCGACGCAAGCAAACGATGGAATTTCGGAAACGACAGACCTTCAGTCGGTTCTCCGCAACGGCGTTTCGCTTCAATCAACGACTCGTAGATGTTTTTGACGACTTCAACTTCGTGATGCGCGTCCAAGCAAACAAAAGAGACGGGTTCGATCTTTTCTCTGGGCGCTTCCTTTTTCGCACTGGCCCGGGCGGCCGAAACCGGATCGCGACCTTCTTCACGTCCCTGCAACGTGCGACGCCAGAGCTCGCGGAACGCGTTATAACGAGCGGCGAGCGAGCTATAGCGATATCTTTGCGCGTAGGTTAACGTGCGATCGTCGCCGAGTCGTTTCAGCAGGGTCTCAACGCGTCCTTTGGTGTCGTAAGGTGGCCGCTTCGCGCCGCCGTTGAAGAAGATGTCAAACTCGATTCGCAGGCGACGGATGTCGTCTTCCAGACGTGTGAGTTGTTCGTCAGGGCTCGGCTGAGTCTCGCCGCCATGTTTGTTTTTGGCCTGTGCCTGTAGTTTTGATCTGAGTAGCTTGTTTTCGCGTAATCCCACGGAATTGAATCTCCTGGCGAGGAATTATGGCGGGGGCGTCGATGGTGCGGACGCTGTTCCAGTCTAGGGGGTGCGAAAGCGGCGTGTCAAACTTTTTATTATTGTGGTAGCCTCCAAAACTTATATGCCTGAGCAGGAAAACAGTCTGCGTCATGTGCCGTCAGTCGATCAGTTGTTGCGTACTGAGGCGGCGCGTGAGCTGCGCGGGTTAGTAGGAATTAAGAAACTGACAAATATCGCGCGCGCGGTCACAGCGGAGATCCGTTCGTTGATTCGCACGGATCAGGAATTCCTCAAGACGAATGGCAATCAGGCGGACATGCTGCTTGCCGAAGCGGTAAAGCGAATGGAGGCGAGTGCGCGTCGCGAAAGTCAGGCTGGTATTAGACCAGTGATTAATGCGACCGGGGTGTTGCTGCACACGAATCTGGGCCGTGCGCCGCTGTCGCAAGTGGCGCGCGCGGCGATGGATGAAGCTGCTCGATACTGTTCGGTTGAATACGATGTCGAGAGTGGCGTGCGTGGTAAACGCGGGTCGCGAGTCGAGTCGCTGCTGAAGGATCTGACTGGAGCTGAGGACGCTCTGGTTGTGAACAACTGCGCGGCTGCTGCGCTGTTGATCTTGACGGTGCTTGCACGTGATGGAGAGACGATAGTTTCGCGTGGCGAATTGGTGGAGATTGGTGGTGACTTTCGCGTGCCGGATGTGATGGCCGGATCGGGTACTCGGATGGTTGAAGTCGGGACGACGAATCGCACTCACCTTGAAGATTACCGGCGAGCTATTGGGCCAAATACACGCTTGATCATGCGTGTTCATCCGTCAAACTATCGGATTGTTGGATTTGCGAGTTCGCCGGCGTTGGCGGAGCTTTCGAGTCTCGCGCGGGAAAATGGGTTGCCGTTGTATGAGGATGCCGGATCGGGACAGTTGAGCGATCTCGGTGTGATCGATGAGCCCGTCGTGCGCGAGATCGTGGAGCGCGGAGTCGATGTTGTTTCGTTCAGTGGTGACAAACTGCTTGGGTCCGTGCAGGCGGGGCTGATTGTAGGTAAGCAGGCGATCGTCTCGCGGCTGCGAAAACATCCGCTTTACCGTGCGCTGCGTAGTGACAAGATCAGGTTAGCAGCGTTGGAAGCGACGCTGGTTTCGCATCAGAAAGACGTAGCTGATGCCGAAGTGCCGGTTATTCAGATGCTGTCGCTCACCATTGATGAAGTCGAGCAGCGCGCCAAAAGCATAATCGAGGGATTGGACGGGAGTTCAGTCAAGTTCGAACTTATCGGAGGTGAATCGACGTTAGGCGGCGGCGCCGGTCCAACCTCAAACGTCTCCACAACCCTCATTGCCATCACTCACCCTGAAAGATCAGCACAGGAGATCGAGCACCAGCTTCGCACCTCCGCGCCCCCCATCATCAGCCGCATCTCCGAGGGCAAGGTGCTGCTGGATCTTCGCACCGTGTTCCCAGATCAGCTGCCAGCACTCCACGAAGCACTCAAATCCTTCCAATAAAATCCGTGTATGAAATCCGCGTAAATCTGCGGCTCAAATTCAACTGGATCAACAATGCATGACAATGTATAATTTGGACGGTTTTTGAAGTTCCTTCCGCGTCCGCTCACTCAATCTCGACTTGATTCGCTTAAAAACTCTAACCTCTGATCTCTCAGCTACCGGTATCGGCATCATTGCCGGACTGATCGGCTATGCGATCCTTCCAGTTGACGACCCACTTGCAGCCGCTGCTCTGGTCGCATACGGGCTTGCGGTAAGCCTGACGATTAACCGCTTCAGTCTGCGTTGCTCCTGGCGCTGGCTTCTCGTCAGCGCTGTGGTCATTAGCAGTGCGGGTTTTGTTGGCTTTCAATTCTTTAGCGTTGACCTGTTGCCAATTCCGCTGCTCTTCACTGGCGGCGTTTCGTTACTGCTCATCCAGATCTATCGCCTCTGGTCTCTCGATCGACAACTGACCCGCAGGCTCTTCAGCTCATCCACCAGCAAAGCTGAGTCGAGCGCAAATGCCCGTCTCGCGAGCGGTCTAAAGCTTCTGAACACAGTCCTGCCACTCAGCGAAGCAGTCGTCTTTCGTTGCGACGATTCAAACTCACTCGAAGCGGTCGCGCGCCTCAAAGGTCCAGCCCCAAACTCCCAGGACCCGCGGCGCAATTCGGTCTGGCGTGAAGGCATCAATCTCTGCCAGCAAGCTGTAGCCGGTGGAAAACTAGCCACCGGTAATCCAGTTAGCCAAACAGCGACGGGCCAGAACTCATCAACCGTTGCAGTTCCTCTGCTGCACGAAGGAGAGACGGCAGGCGTGTTGCTCATTCGCTTAGCCTCGGAATTCTCCGTCGAGGACACGCCGTTGCTGGAAGCGGTGAGTTCTCAGTTCGCTCGCAACCTCGAGCGCGAAAGCTTTTCGAAGAGTGCGGCGCGCACACAATCACTCAGTTTCTTTTCACAAGCGGGCAGCAGAAGAAAGCTCGACGCACTAAACGTCCTCAAAGCTGTGACTGTCGAGCAACGATGTGAGGCCAGCACCCTCACGCACATCGACGACGGCGTTGCTATTGCTTATCTCGACGGCACGCTCGCGCTCGTCAATCCATCTCTGCTGAGTTTCGCCGGATTAACCGCGGAGCAAGTCGCAAAGATGGATCTCTTCGACTTGCTCCACCGGTTCCGCACCGACATTTTCGACGAGCCCGAGATCGCTGTCCGACGAGTGTTACAAACCGGCGTCGAGTATGAAGGCGAGCTCAACTTCGAACCAAAGAACCAGATTCTTAACCTGCGGATCTCACTACTGCGCAACGACGAGACACCGATCGGCATTGCCATTCACGTTAAAGATCTGACGTCGACGAAAGAGTACGAGAAGTTAAAGAGCGACATGATCTCGCTGATGTCGCACGAGCTGCGCACACCGCTCACGAGCATCAACGGCTTCGCGGAGTTGCTAAGTGCGGACCAGACGATTCCCGCACAGGCACGCGAGTTTGTATCGATCATCGCGAACGAGTCGCAACGCATGTCGCGCATGATCAATACATTTCTTTCCGTGACGCAGTTGCAGCGCAAAGACAAGCAGGAAGTATTGAAGATTCCGCTGCGACTAGACGAAGTGGTGCGCGAGACGATCGCCTCGTTACAACCGGTGGCGAAGAAGAAACGCATTCGCCTGCTCGAACAACCCGCGCATCGCATTCCTCCAGTCGCCGCGGACAAAAGCCTGATCACTCAGGCAGTGAAGAACCTGGTGAACAACGCTATTAAGTACAGTCCCGAGCGCACTACGGTTACTGTTTCAACGGCGCTGGAAGCTGAGACGGTGCGTGTTTGTGTAGAGGATCGTGGTTTCGGTATTCCTGCTGAAGCGAAAGAGCGCGTGTGGGACAAGTTCTATCGCGTCGTGCGTGAAGGACAGGAGAAAGACGAAGAGTCGACAGGCTTGGGGTTATCGTTTGTGCGCGAGGTGGTCGAGCAACACGGTGGCCGCGTCGAGCTCGATTCAGAAGAAGGACGCGGATCAAAATTTAGTTTCACGTTGCCGCGACTCTGAAACACAGATTTACACGGATTTTCAGACACGATTGATCGTGCCGCGACAAGTGCTGGAGCCGCAGATGCAACGCTTATCGTCCGAGTGAAGTGTCGATTCGTAATCGATCGTGATCTCTTCGCCGGCTTCGATGTCGCGCAACGCAATGAAGAGAATGTGATCGTAGAGGATTTGCATGAAGGCGTTTGGGGTACAGGAGTGGTTGATGTAGTGAGTGCCGTTTCCGCCGCGGCTTCCGTCGAGGCTCCAGCGATTGTTGACTTCACAAATGCGGAGCATGCGCCGGTGAGCCCTGCGCCTGGCTTCGGCGTTTGAGATCTTCTCACCGGTGTATTCAGCGATCTTGCGTCTTTTTTTGAAAGGGACAGTGGCGAAGCAGCCCCTGCCGTGTATGGTGGAAGGCTTGATTGCTAGTCCATGGGCCAGCTTCATGTTTACTTGAGTTTGAATGTGCGCGCGATCAGATCGGTTTGATTACGAATGCGACCCAGTTTGTCCCGCAGACCAGTGAAGCGCAGTGCGTAGATAGTGCGTGGATCGGCCTGCAAGTAATAAGTGCGACCAAGCATTGGTTTGCCGGTCCTGACAAATTCGTAAGAGATCGTTACACCATCGAGCCTGCCGTCAAAGTTCTCTTGCTTACCCTCGACGAAGCCGGGGAGAAAGCGCAGTTTCAGATCCTGATCGCGACGAGCAACCTCCGCGGCACTGGTCCCGGCATCAACTACTTCTTTACGAACGGTAAAATAGCCATCGAGCCGATCGCCGTAAACAAATTCCGGATGTTCGTGCGTGGCATCAGGTTCGAGAATCGCTTTCCACGTGGGCGATGGGAGCTCGAAACTGTAGTCGACTTTGTCGTGCGTGTAGAGTTGTTGCGCCAGCGCGACTGGCGCCATCAAGCCGATCAAAACCAGAGTAAAAGCTAAAATCCGTCGCATTAATACCTCCGAAAGCTTGCGGGTTTCAGATGCCTGGGCTCAGTGTGGTCGTTGCTCAGATAGATCCTATATGTCCTAGAGGGCCTATTGAATCTGCGCGATCACTTTTTTCTGGTGTGCGATCAGCGCTTCAATTCCGCGCGTTGCGAGCGTGACCAGATCATCCATTTGTGCGCGTGTGAAGGGCTCACGCTCCGCTGTTCCCTGCAGCTCGATGAAACGCCCGTCGCCCGTACACACCACGTTCATATCGACCTCGGCGCGCGAGTCTTCGTCGTACTTGAGATCCAATAAAGGCGTGTTACCGACAATACCTACGCTAATCGCCGCGACTTGATCGGAGACTACCGACCGTTGAATCTTGCCCGCTTTCATCAACTGCTGACTCGCCAAAGCTAAAGCGACGTAAGCGCCGGTGATTGCCGCGGTGCGTGTGCCGCCATCGGCTTGCAGAACGTCACAATCGATCGTGATCGTGCGTTCGCCCAGGACCTTCATGTCGGCCACCGCACGAAGACTCCTGCCGATCAGTCGCTGTATTTCGTGCGTGCGGCCGGACGGTCCGCCGCGACCGGTCTCTCGCGCAGTTCGTGTTTGAGTGGCACGCGGCAACATTGCGTATTCGGCTGTCAACCAACCCTGTCCCTGGTTTCGCAAGAAGGGCGGCACGCGATCTTCGAGCGACGCGGAACAGACCACGCGAGTGTTCCCCATCTCGATCAGGACGGAACCTTCCGCGTATGGAAGGAAGCCCCGCGTGATTCGTACCGGGCGCAATTCGTCGGCAGCGCGTCCGTCAGTGCGTACGTAGCTCATCGTGTCCCCAAATCTCAACGGCTTCAAGAATGGAAGGAGCTGAGCCTAAAAATCTCTCAGCTACTTTAGCAAATCTTTCGGCAGCGTCGGTCACATAAAAGTGATCAAGATCATCACAGAGTTGTCGTTCCTGGTAAAGTTCGAGGGTGTCTTCGTGGGTAAGATCGGAACTTTCCAGAAGTGATTCCACGTCGCGAGCGGTGGCTTCTCCGGAGTCGATGAGAGTGATTTCTCTGCCGACTGTTTCGCTGATCACATCGCGAAGAATCGGATAGTGCGTGCATCCGAGCACCAGGGCGCCCAGAGTTGTTTTGTGAAACACACTCAAATAATCGCGCGCCACGATGCGGGTGACGTCGCTGTCGGTCCAACCTTCCTCGGCCAGCGAAACAAAGAGCGGGCAGGCGCGTTCGATAACCTGGCCGGTTGCACCCATGCTCGCGATTGCTTTTGCGTAGGCGTGGCTTTGCACCGTGGCTTCAGTGGCGATGACGCCGATATTTGCGCCTTGCGCGATTTCCACTGCCGCGCGCGAGCCGGGTTCGATCACGCCCATGACCGGGACCTTGATGGCGGCGCGAATAGCTGGAAGTGCAAGAGCCGAAGCCGTGTTGCAAGCGACGACGAGGAGTTTGATCCCGTGCGCCTCGAGAAATCTTGAGTTCTCAACTGCGTAACGTTCGACTGTGGCGAGTGACTTGGTACCGTACGGGACGCGAGCCGTGTCGCCGAGATAGACGAAGCGTTCGTTTGGCAGACGTTCGTGCAGCGCGCGATAGACGGTCAGTCCACCGACGCCGCTGTCAAAGATTCCGATGGGAAGGTTGCGGTCCAAGTCGCAGGCCTACGCGAAGATCTCCGAAACTTTTACTCGGAATCCTGGAACCGTGTCGTCGACGAGCTCGTCTGTGTCATGAAAGAGTCTTCTCTCGCCATCGGCGCGATTTACCTCTACGGTTCGCTTCTTTGGATTTACGTTCCAAACGGACTTGGCGCCAAGCTCCAACCAGAGTGCCGCCTTGCGATCGACTTCAGGTTTTGTGTCCCACTGTGACATCACTTCCACCGCCAAGTCCGGCGGACCTGAGCGAAAACCTGGGGTGATGATTCCTACTCGATCGCGCGCAATAAAGGCTATATCAGGAGCGAGTACCGTATCCGGATTAATCTCGAGTTTGAAACCCGCTTCGCCTATAAGAAGGCCGAGGTTGTTTGCCTTTACATGGTTATGGAGAACCGTTGACAGATTTACAGTAACAATGCCGTGTGTGAGGCCCGGTGGAGACATAGTGAGGAGTTCTCCTTTAATTAATTCGTGACGATTCGGTTCGTCATCAATGTTCATCAATTCTTCCGCGGTCATTAAGTGAGTTGTTGTGCTCATAACGTGTCTCTAAGCTAAGTGAAGATCTCCGAAACTCCGATACGAAAACCCGGAACCGTGTCGTCGCTGAGCTCGTCGGTCTCGTGAAAAAGTCTTTTCTCGCCGTTGGCGAGATTCACCTCTACGGTTCGCTTTTTGGGATTTACGTTCCAAACGGACTTGGCGCCAAGCTCCAGCCAAAGTGCAGTCTTGCGATCGACTTCAGGTTTTGTGTCCCATTGTGACATTACTTCAACTGCAAGGTCTGGCGGATCCAGGCGATAACCTGGTGTCCGGGCACCTATTCGATCACTCGCAATGAAGGCTATGTCAGGAGCAAGTACGGTATCGGGATTAGTTTCAAGCTTGAAACCAACTTCGCCGACAAGAACACCGAGGTTATTTGGCTTTACATGATTATAAAGCATTACTGACAAGTTCATGGTTACAGTGCCGTGTGTGAAGCCGACTGGAGACATTGTGAGGAGTTCTCCCTTTATAAGTTGATGACGATGTAAGTCGTCAGGTAGCCTGATTAACTCTTCCGCGGTCATTAAGTGAGTTGTTGTGCTCATAACGTGTCTCTGGGTCTTTCCGGGAGTGAGGGCTCCCGCATTCTTGTTATGGTGGAGGCGCCGAGAGTTGAACTCGGATCCAAAAACCAACGCCGAAGGACTCTACATGCTTATTCGCTTCTCTTTTCTTATCAGGCGAACCTGATAAAAATTCGCTCGATGCCGAGTCAGTGAAGCGACAAGACCTCGACACGAGCTAGTCCGACTTGATCTCGCCCACTGTCACGGACCGAAACAGCGGGCCAGCTCATCTGAGTGACATCTCCCTCCGCGCGCATGAGCAACTTGCGGCGAGACGCTCGGTGCTAATTAGGCAGCGAGAGCCAATTCATTATTGGCAGTTGTGTTTCCCTACGCGTTTTAACGAGCTGCATAAGGTAGCCCGGCATGCATCGCGACGATCGTTCAGGTTCCTGTCGAAGCCTGTCGCCCCCATTGTGCGAAGCCAAAGTATTATAAGCGTTGCTTTTATCTCCCGCAAAGGCGGGATATAATTTCATCCGTTTCAGGTGCTTCTGTGGCTAGCCACGTTGCCCCCAGCGACCGAATCAGGGCAAGTTGTTTTGGGAGAAATTTAACCTATGGCTTCAATCCATTCGAAATACTCGCCAACCGCAATTATCAATACACCTCCTGAACAACGTAGACACCTGCTGGCCAGGCTTTGGTTACCAACTGTCCTGCTCCTGGCGCTGGCTGCCGGCGGCCTGACCGGCATCATCGCAGCCTATGAGTTGAACTACTCGCGTGCCGCCAACGAAGTCGCTGCGCTGGCAACTTATCGACCTAGCGTCGTCACGCGTATCTATGCTGACGACGGCGAAACAGTGATCGGTGAGTTTGCCCTTGAGAAACGAATCCCACTCAAATACGAAGAGATTCCGCCAGTACTGAAAAATGCAATTCTCGCGGTTGAGGATGTGCGCTTCTACGATCATATCGGCATCGATCCGATCCGCATCATGGGCGCGGCCTGGAAAAACATCACCACCGACAAGGTCGAAGGCGGATCAACCTTAACTCAACAACTCACGAAGAACCTTTTCCTCTCCAAGGAACAAACCTACACGCGCAAAATCAACGAATGGATCCTGGCGCTTCAGATCGAACGCTATTACACCAAGAACCAGATCATGGAGTTGTACGCCAACCACATGTTCCTGGGCGCGAACGCTTACGGCATGGAAGCCGGCTCCGAGACCTACTTTGGAAAACAGGCAAAGGATCTGACGCTCGCCGAGGCAGCTTTGCTGGCCGGAATTCCCAAAGCGCCGAGTGACTATTCACCGACTTCAAATCCGGCGAAGGCAAAAGAACGACGCGATCTCGTGCTCGATCTCATGGCCAGGAACGGATTTGCAAGTCAGGCTGAAGTCGATGCGGCCAAAGCCAAACCGATTCAACTTGCCGACACCGCCTACTACCAATCGCAACGCAAGTCATCGCCTTTCGATTATCCAGTCGAATACATCCGTCAGGAGCTCGAAGACAAGTACACGACGCGCGTCGCCCAGGGTGGCCTGTCCGTCTACACCACCATCAACGTCGAAGCGCAGAAGAAAGCTTATGAAGTCGTGCGCGCTGGCCTGAGAAGTTACGACCGCTCACACACTTCCTGGCGCTCGAGCTACACGATGATTCCGACCACCGTTAACAACGGCGAAGGTCCGGCAACGCAACAGGAGCTCAGCAACTACAAACACCCAGACTGGTACGGCAACGAATACGAACCCGGTCGACACTTGATGGGCTTGATCATGAAGGTCGATCGTGCGCGCAACGAAGCGGCCGTTCGTTTCGGCAACTACACCGCGACCCTGACAGTCGCCGACATGGGCTGGGGCAAGCGTCAACCGCAATCCGAGTTCAAGAATGGTCACCTGGCGGAATTCGAAATCAAGGAAGTAGATGAAAAGGATCGCCGTTTGAAAGTTGAGCTATCGCAAGTTCCGTCCGTGCAAGGCGCGATGATGACGCTCAACGCGAAGACCGGCGAGATCGTTACGATGGTCGGCGGCTACGACTTCTATACCAACAAATTCAACAACGCCACGCAGGCTTATCGACAAACTGGTTCAGCGTTCAAGCCGTTCATCTACACCGCGGCGGTCGAGTGGGGCATGACTCCGGAGACTCCCGTCAGCGGCGCGCCAATCAAGATCGGCGACTGGCAACCGCACAACTACGACGGCTCGCTCGGCTCCGGCGATCTGCCTATGAAGACAGCACTCGCGAAGTCGATGAACATCCAGGCAGTACACCTGCTGCAAACTGTCGGCATTCAAACGGGCGCGCAGATGGTCCGCCGCTTTGGTATCAAGGTGCCGATGTCGCCTTACCTGCCGTCAGCGCTCGGCGCCACCGAAGTGCCGCTCGATCAAATGGTCTCGGCATATTCGGCGTTCCCCAACAAAGGCATTCGCGTCGAGCCGCATCTGATTCGCAAGGTTCTCGATCGCGATGGCGCAGCGCTCGAAGAGTGGGAGAGAACAACTTACAAAGTGATGAACCCATATGTCGCTCTGACGATGGTTACCATGATGCGCGGCGTAGTGACTGGTGGCACCGCGTCAGCAGCGAATGTGCTTCCGCATCCGGTCGCCGGCAAGACCGGCACCGTCAACGATCACACCGACGTGTGGTTCCTCGGTTATACGCCGACTTACGTCACAGGCGTGTGGATGGGTTATCCGGGAAAGAAGAGGCCGCTCGGCGACGACATGACCGGCGCGAGAGGCGCGTTGCCGATGTTTGTCGAGTTCATGAAAACGTTCCTGAAGGACAAGCCCAAGGAAGAATTTCCGAAGGCACCGGAGATGCCGGAAGACATGCGCGAACTTTTCCGCCAGCGACAGCGAGAGCTCGCTGCTGAGCGCGCGGAACTAATGGCCGCAGCTGAGAAGGAAGCGGATGAAAATGCCTTGCCGGCGGGAACAACGGAACCGAAACTGGAACAGGTGACTCTGCCACCACCACCTAAGGCGGACGACCAACCAGCAACTACGCAACCGAAACCGGAAGCCGCAACACCCAAGGTCGAGGCGCCTCCTCCCCCGGCAACACGACCACGCGAAGCCGAGCCAGCAAAGAAGAAAGGCAAGAAAGGCGACGGCGAAAACTAGCCACAATAGGTCTTATAGGACCTATACGTCCTATAGGACTTATTCTTGTCGGCTGCTAAACTTCTTTCGTGGCCAGGATCGTTTCTTTTCTTCCTTCAGCAACCGAAATGGCATGCGCTCTCGGGCTTGCCGATTCAGTCGTGGGCATCACTCACGAATGCGACTATCCGCCTGAGGTAAAGAGCAAGCCGGTCGTCGTGCGCGCAGTGTTGCCGCTCGAGCGAATGAGCCAGAGCGAGATCGATCGCGCCGTCGCTGAGCGAATACGCAACGGCCAGAGCCTCTACGAAATCGACGAACAACTTCTGCGCGACCTCGCTCCGGATCTGATTCTCACGCAGAACCTCTGTCAGGTTTGCGCACCGTCAGGGAACGAAGTCTCACAAGTCCTCAAAGCACTATCGAAAGCGCCTCAGATCCTCTGGCTCACGCCACAGTCAATCGATGAGATTTTCGATAATGTGCGCGAGCTTGGCGCCGCTACCGGCCGCAGCGCAAAAGCTGACGCACTGGTAAACGATTGCCAGAAACGACTGGAGACTTTGGCACAGCGCACCGAAGGTGTTCACAAGCCAAAAGTGTTCTGCATGGAGTGGCTGGATCCGGTTTATGCGAGCGGCCACTGGGTACCGGAGCTGGTGAAGATTGCCGGCGGTATCGATGAGCTTGGTCGCGAACGTGGTGAGTCAGTACGAATCTCCTGGGACGAAATTGCTGCATGGGCGCCTGAAGTTCTGGTGATCATGACGTGCGGTTTCAACCTTGAACAGACAATGAAACAGGTCTGGAGCGTCTTTGGCCGTAATACCAGGTCGCCGTTCTTTGATCTACCGGCTGTTCGAAACAATCGTGTCTACGCCGTCGATGCAAACTCATTCTTCGCGCGTCCGGGTCTACGTGTAGTTGAAGGCGCGGAGTTGTTAGCGCAACTAATTCATCCCGAACTGTTCGATCCGTCGACGAGCTCATTCGTGAATTCTTTTCAACCAATCGACATTCCTCAACTCAAAGGCCAGCTCACCGAAGGACGAGACTATTACACTGAAGGCAGCGCCATGGTCTTCACCGCCAGCTACCTCCAACGCCGTGGCTACTGCTGCAACAGCGGTTGCCGTCACTGTCCTTATTAACTTTGCTAACTTATACTCTGCTTCTGCGTAAATTCTCCCAAATTCAAAGATTGGATATTCCAAAATATGCGCGACCGAATCACTCGCAGTCTTGTGCTGCTTGTTACTATCGCGATGATCACTACGATCTTCGTTAACACGAACACAAATTCCAGCGCAATGAACGTGAACACTGACAACAATCCGCTGCTCGCCAAGTGGGAAGGACCGTACGGCGGCATCCCACCTTTTGATCGTGTCCAGATCTCGCTCTTCAAACCAGCGCTGGAAGACGGAATAGCCGAACGGCTTGCGGAGACCGAGAAGATCGCCAACGATCCGGCGCCACCCGATTTCGAGAACACGATCGCCGCGCTCGAACGCAGCGGCCGCACGCTAACCCGCGTGATAACGCTTTATGGCGTTTGGGGCGCAACGATGAGCAGTCCGGAATACCAGGTGGTGGAGCGAGAGATGGCGCCGCGGCTCGCGTCTTTGCTCGATCAGATTTTTCAGAACGAACCACTCTTCAAACGAATCGAAGCCGTCTACAACTCACCCGCCAAAGCCAGGCTCAACGCCGAACAACAGCGCCTGACATGGGTCTACTACACAAACTTTGTGCGCGCGGGTGCACGTCTCAACGCCGGTGCAAAGAAACGGCTGTCCCAGATCAATCAACAACTCGCCGGGCTCTACACCAGGTTCAGTCAGAACGTGCTTGCTGAAGAGACGGATCAGTTCCTCGTGCTGAAGAGTGAAGATGAGCTCGCTGGTCTGCCGCAATCACTTCGCGACGCCGCAGCCGCTGCTGCCGAGACGAAGAAACAACCAGGTACGTGGGTGATCATGAATACGCGTTCGTCGATCGATCCGTTTTTGACTTACTCCGATCGGCGCGACTTGCGTGAAAAGGCGTGGCGCATGTTCATCAATCGTGGCGACAACGGCGGCGAGCACGACAACAACGCCATCATCACCGAGGTCCTTCAGTTGCGCGCCGAACGAGCCAAGCTCCTTGGCTATCCCACGCACGCCCACTGGCGTCTCGAAAATGCCATGGCCAAAACTCCGGAAAAGGCGATGGAGCTGATGGAAGCAGTCTGGAAACCGGCCGTCGCGCGCGTGCATGAAGAAGTTGCGGACATGCAGGCGCTCGCAGATAAGGAAGGCGCGAAGATCAAGATCGAACCCTGGGACTATCGTTATTACATGGAGAAGGTGCGCAAGGCGAAATACGATCTGGACCAGAACGAGATCAAGCCATATCTCCAGCTCGAGAAGTTGCGCGAAGGTATCTTCTGGGTCGCAGGCGAGCTCTTCAATTTCACCTTCACGCCGGTCACAAACGTTCCGGTGGCTCATCCGGACGTTCGCGTTTGGGAAGTCACTGACAAAACTTCAAAGAAACACATCGGTCTCTGGTACTTCGATCCTTACGCGCGTGCCGGAAAACGGTCGGGCGCCTGGATGAATGCCTATCGCACGCAGGAACGAGTCAACGGCGAGATCACCACCATCGTTTCCAACAATTCCAACTTCGTGAAGGGTAAACCCGGCGAGCCCGTATTGATCTCCTGGGACGACGCCAGCACGATGTTCCACGAGTTTGGTCATGCGTTGCACGGCCTGAGCTCAAACGTGACGTATCCGTTACTATCGGGAACCTCGGTTGCGCGTGACTACGTCGAGTTTCCATCGCAACTTCTGGAACACTGGCTCCCGACGCCGGAAGTGCTTCAACGCTTCGCGCTTCACTACCAGACCGGCAAGCCGATACCGCAGGAGCTGGTCGACAAGATCAAGCGCTCGGCGACATTCAATCAGGGATTTGCGACAGTGGAATACTTATCAGCGGCCCTGATCGACATGAAGTTGCATCTGGCCGGCGATCGCAAGATCGATCCGGACGCATTCGAGCGTGAGACGCTGGCCCAACTCGGAATGCCGAAAGAGATCGTGATGCGCCATCGCACGCCGCAGTTCCTGCACGTCTTTTCAAGCGATGGGTATTCGGCGGGGTATTACAGCTATCTCTGGTCCGACGTGTTGACTGCGGATGCTTTCGGAGCGTTCGTGGAAGGTAAGGGACCGTACGATCGCGCGGTCGCGGAGCGCTTGCGCAAGTACATCTTCTCAGTCGGCAACACCGTGGATCCGGCTGAGGGCTACCGTGCCTTCCGCGGGCGCGATCCGAAGACCGACGCCTTGATGAAGAAGAGAGGCTTCGTCGCAAAAAGCTAGAGAGAATTTAGCCACGGATTACACAGATGACACGGATAAATCTTATCTGTGTTTATCCGTGGAATCCGTGGTTGAAATTGTCTTGAGGTTGCTGTCGGCCAGCGACTTATTGAGCGCCATCAGATCCTGATTCAGGGCCGCGTCCAGGCGCTGACGCAGAGACATGAGTTGTTGCTTGAATAGCGCATGCACCTCACGCTGCTGCTTCGTCGGTGCGAAGTCTCCACTCGCTAACCCACCAGCCAGATAACTAATCTTAGTCAACAACTTCGGCGGCCAGCGCACTGTGTCCTGCCCCTGCCCCGTAAGTCGGCGCTGAATCAATTCTTCCTCAATTTCTATTAATTTTTTATCAACCGCGTCAGCGGCAGACTTGAGCGAAGTGGACGCCGAGGTCAATTTCAAAAGTTGGCTGCGAATGAACTCGATCTGATTCACCATCTGTGCCCCGCTTTCCAGATCCTTACGCAGCTCCAGCATCATCGTTGTTTGCTCGGAAATGTCGGCTTCGGTGCCACTGGAATTCGGGTCCTTCTTGAGTATGAGCGGTTGCGCGAGGTCCTGACCTGCCACTGAAAGCTTCACGGTGTAGCTGCCCGGTGGCATCAGGATCGACAAGCGGCCGGCGCCCGGAGCGTTCCGAGTTCCGTCGGATCCAAGGGTGATTTCAGGAGCATATGCCGGGCTCGTCCTCATGCGGACCTCGGTAGTCGGTTCACCTTCGAGATTCCATGTGATGCGATTGAGTCCGACGCTCTTCGTACCATTGAGGGTTCTTATGAGCTGTCCTTTAGCGTCTTCGATCTTGATCTTGACATCGCCTGCCGGAGCGGATTTCAGGTAATAACTGATCGCTGCTCCGTACTGCGGGTTCTGTCCGGCGGAAGGGTCGTCCGACATGGTTACCGGTTGCGTGCTCGGCCTGAACCGGTAAGTCGGAAGTGGCGGAAAGAGTGACGCGCTCGCGTCGCGGACCGTTTGATTCATCTTTTGAATCGGCGTGAGGTCGTCGAGGATCCAGAACCCACGCCCGTAGGTTCCGACGACGAGATCGTTGAAGTGTTCCTGGATCACCATCCAGTAGACAGGCGCGCGCGGCAAGTTGCCTTGTAATGGCTCCCACTTCTCGCCGTCATCAAACGACACGTAAAGCCCATTTTCCGTTCCGGCGTATAAGAGTCCGCGTCGCACCGGATCTTCACGAATGCAGTGCGCATAACTCAACATGCTGCGCGGAATGCCGTTAGTGATCGCTTTCCACGTCTTGCCATAGTCCTTCGTCTTGTAGATGTATGGATCACGATTGTTCACCTGGTGGAAATCAACGGTGATGTACGCGGCGCCTGCCTCGTAATGCGAAGGTTCGATGTTGCTGACCGTGCCCCACTTCGGCAGGTCGGGGAGGTTCTTCGTGACGTTCGTCCAGTTCTTACCGCCGTCGCGAGTCACATGCACAAGGCCGTCATTCGATCCGGTCCAGATCAGTCCTTTCTCCCGCGTCGACTCCGCGATCGCGAAGAGCGTCGAGAAATACTCAACGCCGATGTTGTCGCCCGTCAGGCCGCCTGAGAAGCCCTGCTTGCTCTTGTCGTTGGTGGTGAGGTCCGGGCTGATGACCTGCCAGCTCTGGCCATCGTCCGTCGTTTGATGAACAAACTGGCTGCCAACATAAAGCTTCTTGTGATCGTGCGGCGAGATCGTTAACGGAAACGTCCAGACAAACCTGTACTTCACATCACTTGCCGGCGAGCCATTCGTTTGATCCGGCCACACTTCCACGCGCCGTACCTGGCCGTTGCGCAAATCGTAACGTTCCACGATTCCGCCGATACTCCCCGATCCGGAAGCGCTCGACCAGATGATGTTTGGATCGACCGGATCCGGCGTGGCCCAACCACTCTCTCCGCCGCCTACCGGGTGCCACGCGCTGCGCGGAATCGATCCGGAAACACCGCCACCGCCCGAACGGCTCGGCCCGCGATAAGACGGATCGTCCTGTTCGTTGCCGTAAACGTAGTAAGGAATTCGATTGTCGACAGTCACGTGATACATCTGCGCGATGGGAAGTTGAATGCGATTCCACGTCTGCCCGCGGGTCGTCGAGATCGAGACGCCGCCGTCATTCGCCACTGCCATGCGGTTCGGGTTTGTAGGATCGATCCAGATGTCGTGATTATCACCGCCGGGACTCGCGCCAAGATTCATCATGCGATTTGTTTCGCCGCCATCCGTTGAGCGTGCGAAGCCGGCGGTGAGGTAGTAAGTCTCGTTGTCGTTGTCGGGAGCAACGGCCATGCGAAAGTAGTAATGCGTACGGCCGCCGAGATTTCGGTCGTAGCTAACCAGACGCCACGTTTCGCCGCCGTCGTCCGAGCGCCAGAGTTTACCGCGGTCAGTTTCCTGGCCGTTCAGCGGCACGCCGTCGCCGGTTTCGATCAACGCGTAAATGCGTTTGGAATTGCTGGGTGCAATGGCGGGGACGATCTTGCCGGTCATGCGCGTTGGCAGACCGTTGCCCGTCAGACGTTTCCAGGTGACGCCACCATCAGTCGACTTGAAAAGACCGCTGCCCGGTCCACCGCTCTCGCGTCCCCAGGTGCGAATCTCGATCGGCCACATGCCTGCGTACAGGATTTTGGGATTGTTCGAATCCATCTCGAGGTGTGCGCAGCCGCTGTTCTCGTCAGTGAAGAGCACGCGTTCCCACGTCTTCCCGCCGTTAGTCGTGCGAAAGACGCCACGTTCCGGTTGTGGTCCATAAGCATGACCGAGAGCGCCCACCAGAACTATGTCCGGATTTTTCGGATCGATAACAACGCGACTGATGCGGCCGGTCTTTTCCAATCCCATCAACGTCCACGTCTTTCCTGCATCAGTCGACTTGTAGATTCCCTGGCCCACGGAGATGTGGCTGCGTAACCAGGGTTCGCCCGTGCCGGCCCAGACGATGTTTGGATTGGACGGAGCAATCGCTAGCGCGCCGATTGACGAGACTGGTTGGCTATCGAAGATCGGGTCCCAATGGATACCACCGTCGATGGTTTTCCAGATGCCGCCTGACGCCGCGCCAACGTAGTAGATGTTTGGCTGGCCCGGAATGCCGACGACTGAAGTGAGACGATTACCGGTCGGCCCGATGTGCCGGTAGCGAAGCGCACCCAGTATGTCTTTGCCTGGTAGGTCTTTATTGGTCTCTTGCGCTTGTGCGGAAAGAATCGATAAACAGATCGCGAGCAGTGAAACTAGCAGGGTGCGTTTTCGCTTCAGCATGTGGGTCTCCTTCCAGGTACACAAAGGCACAAGTGGAACGTCTGCTCCACTTGTTCGATGCCTTTGTGCTTTTTTGTGCCTTTTTGCGGCTAACTTCGCCGGCCGCCAAATATACGCAAAATGAAGAAGAAGAGATTGATGAAGTCCAGATAGAGTGACAGCGCACCCACTACTGCATACGATCCCACGCGACCGTCAGGCAGAGCCACTGCCA
>Ga0207676_10001209_pt1 | contig 19315 bp, 24 predicted proteins | sample KBSSwiS72_FD_184307 | JGI IMG/M metagenome (GOLD analysis project Ga0207676, IMG submission 184307) | Switchgrass rhizosphere microbial communities from Kellogg Biological Station, Michigan, USA - KBS Switchgrass S7-2 (SPAdes) (version 2) | ecosystem: Host-associated > Plants > Roots >...
AGGCCGCAGCGCCCTTGGGCGCGGGCCTGACCCTGCTGGCCCTGATCACCGGCTCGCTCTGGGGGCGGCCGATGTGGGGGACCTGGTGGGTGTGGGACGCGCGCCTGACCTCGGTCCTGGTGCTGTTCCTGTTCTATGTGGCCTACATCGCGCTCCGCGCCTCGCTCGACGATGAGGCGAAGGCGGCGCGGGCGTCGGCGATCCTGGCCCTGGTGGGGGCGGTGAACCTGCCGATCGTCCACTGGAGCGTCACCTGGTGGAACAGCCTGCACCAGGGCAGCTCCATGTTCACCCCCGGCGCGCTGGCGCCGGTCTACGCCAAGCCGCTCTACCTGATGATGCTGGCCTACCTCTCCGCGTTCGGCTCGCTGTGGCTGGTGCGCATCCGCGGCGAGGTGTGGCGCCGCCGCGCCGAGGCCGCGGCCGTCCGCGCGGCCAGGGCCTAGAAGACATGATCGATTTCGACGTCGGCAAGTACGCCGCCTTCATCTGGCCCGCCTACGCCATCACGGTGCTGGCCTTCGTGGTGCTGATCGCCGGCGCCCTGAACCACAGCCGCCGTTGGAAGAAGCGGGCGGAGGAGCTTTCCGGCAAATGAGTCGCTGGCTCGCGTTCTTGCCGCTGGTCGCCATCCTGGCGCTGGGCGCGCTCTTCGGCCTTTACGCCCTGCATCGCAATCCGCAGGTCCAGCCCCAGGCCCTGGTCGGCAAGACGATGCCGGACCTGACCCTGCCCAGTCTGGAGGACGGCGCTCCGGTGCGGCTGCGCGATGCCGCGGCCCAGGGACCGATGCTCGTCAACTTCTTCGCTTCCTGGTGCGCGCCGTGCGAGGTCGAGCAGCCTGTGCTCATGCAGCTGAAGGCCAGGAAGGTCCGGATGATCGGGATCGCCTACAAGGACGCTCCGCCGAAGACGCAAGGGTTCCTGAGCCGGCTGGGCGACCCGTTCTCGCAGCGGCTCGTGGACCGTGACGGCCGCGCGGGGATCGAGTTCGGCGTCACCGGCGTGCCGGAGACCTACCTGATCGGCAAGGACGGCCAGGTGCTCGCCAAGCACACCGGCCCGCTGAGCCCTGAAGACGCCGCCAGGCTCGCAGACCAGGCGCGTTAACCCGGCGTTGAGGGGCGCATGGCGTAGATGGGCCGTTAACCATAGCTGAGCTCGCCTTGACTCCGATCCGACCCGGCATGCCCCCCGCCCAACCCGCGCCCACCGCCGGAGCGGACGCCGCGCGTCTGGCGGCGCAGAAGGCGTTCTTCCAGCAGGCGATGGGCCGCCCCGCTGCGGCCGCGGCCCCGCCGCCGGCGGCTGCCCAGGCGCCCGTCCCGGCGGTGCGTACGGTCCAGCTCCAGCCCTCGGCCAACGCCGAGGCGCCAACGAAGATCCTGCGGCCAGGATCGCTGCTCGACATCCGGGTTTAGAGCCTCGTCGCACCCCGTCGCGTTAACTTACTCATTCAAATAAACTATTCACGATTGGAACGCCCAGCGCCCGAAGGGGTTTGCTGGATATGAACCGTCGGGACAGCCTGATCTACGAGGAGGCCGCCGCCCTCTGGCGGGAACTCTATGGCGAAGCCCCGCCTGTTCACGACGGCGCCATCCTGCTCGACATCATCACCCGCCAGCTGCCGGCCAAGGGCTATTATCGGCTGCGTTCGCCGTACCTGCGCCCGTCGACCATCACCGGTCCGCGCGACGGCAAGGCGGCAAGCGAGGGGCTAGGCTAGGCCCTTCTTCTTCGCTTTCTTGGCCGACTTGTCGGCTTTCGCCGCCTTGGGGGGCTTGGCAGCCTTGGCGACCTTCTCAGCCTTGTGCGACTTCTCCCCATGACTCTCGCCGTCGCCCTTTCGCACCAGGTCGCGCAACAAGTCGACAAAGGTCGTGCGCCGACCACCCCCGCCGATCAGCTTCAGAAGCCGCGCGTCGGCCGCCGCCATCTTCGGCTTGGCCTCTTCCAGCGCCAGGCGGCCGGCATCGGTCAGGCTGACCGCATTGGCCCGCGCGTCGAGCGTCGAGCGCTCTCGTTCTAACAGGCCCTTGGCGATCATGCGGGTGGCCATGTCGGCGAGCGTCGAGCGATCGATGCCGGTGGTCCGCACCAGGTCGGCCTGGGTTGCGCCATCATGCGCGGCGGCGGCCGCGAGGACCGCGAACTGTCGCTGGGTGATGGCGCCGGCGCCGAACTCCTCGGCGTATATGTCCAACGCGCGCTGCAACGCCTTGTGCAGCAGGTGGCTGGGAGAGCGCTCCAGCGCCGTTGCCCCGCCCTTACCTCCAGACTTGCCCTTGGCCATCGGAAATCTCCCGGTGCAGCTTGGGAGACTTAGCTAGACGCTCTTTGCGTCGGTTTGACGACAGACATTCCGTACGCGGCGCGTGGCCGACCGACAAAAGCCTATTTGGCGGGCGGCGGCTCTTCCTCGGGCATGTGCTTCATCATCAGCGGCGCCTGGGTCATGGCGAATAGGAAGATCAGGATGGGCGCCCCGGGGAACTTGAAGAAACCCCAGAAGAGGGTCGTCTGGGTGCGCCAGACGACCTCGTTGGCCACCGCCATGGCGAAGAAGAACAACGCATAGCGCAGGGTCAGGGTGCGGACGACCGGATCGGGAAGGTGGAAGGCGTCCCCCATCAGCACCTTCAGCGGATTCTTGCCGCGGATCGCCCCGGTGATCAGGAAGAGCCCGAACGCCGTGTAGAGGATGGTCGGCTTGACCTTGATGAACCGCTCGTCGTGGAAGAACAGGGTCAGGCCGCCGAAGATCAGACCAAGGACGGCCGTGACCAGCGGCATGGGCGCCAGCCGGCGTTCCATAACCAGCCCGACCAGCAACGCCAGGATCGACCCGGCGACGATCGCCCAGCTGGCGGTCACCGCGCTCTTGGTCACGACCAGGGCGATCAGGAAGGCGACGAGGCCGGCGTAGTCGACGAAGTAACGCACGTAGCGCCGGGTGGACTCGCTCATGCCACCGGCTCCTTCAGGCCCACCAGCGACCGCGCAAAAGCCCGGGCGTTGAAAGGCTGAAGGTCCTCGAGTCCCTCGCCGACGCCCACCAGCTTTATCGGGCTGTCGGAGGCCTGGGCCACCGGCACCAGCACCCCGCCGCGGGCGGTGCCGTCGAGCTTGGTCATGACGATGCCGGAGACGCCGATCTGGTTGCCGAAGATGTTCTCCTGCGCCAGCGCGTTGCGCCCCACCGTGGCGTCCAGCACCAGCAAGGTCTCATGCGGCGCGTCGGGATCGACCTTCTTCACCACCCGGATGATCTTGTGCAGCTCGTCCATCAGGCCCTGCTTGTTCTGCAGCCGCCCGGCGGTGTCGATCAGGACGACGTCGTAGTTCTGGGCCTTGGCGCGCTCGACCGCCTCGAAGGCTAGGCCGGCGGCGTCGGAGTTGATCGGCCGCGACATGAAATCGGCGTTGGCGCGGTCGGCCCAGACCTTGAGCTGCTCGACCGCGGCCGCGCGGAAGGTGTCGCCCGCCACGATCAGCACCTTGGCGCCGTAGCTCGTCAGATTGTGGGCGATCTTGCCAAGCGTCGTGGTCTTGCCGGACCCGTTCACGCCGATGAAGAGGACGACGTAGGGCCGGGGTCCGGAAAGCGGATCGAAGACCCCTTCGCGCGCCGACAGCTCATCGCCGATCGCCTCGGCGAGCGACTGCTTGATTTCGTCCTCGTCGACGTTCTTGCCGAACTTCTCGGCGGAGAAGCGTTCGGTGATGCGGGCGGCGGAGTGCGGGCCGAGATCGGCCTCGATCAACATCTCCTCGAGTTCGTCGAGCTTGGCCTGGTCGAGCGGCTCCTTGGCCACAAAGACCTGGGTGATCTGCTCGCTCATCTGCTTGGAGGAGCGGGTGAGCCCCTCGGTCAGGCGCGAGAGCCAGCCACGTTTGGGTTCGGTCATGGCGCGCTTCTAGAGTGCGGGCGGCAAAAGTGGAAACCGGTTTTGCGTGCGCGCGCACGTCACTTCGACGCGCCTTCCCGGCGGCGGACCGGCGAAGCTCGAGGCTTGCGGAAGGTCACGCACCTCCGCAGGGTGCGGCGCTATGGACGGCCTCGCTACCTCGCTCACCGTGCTGGACTATGCCGCCGTCGCCGTGTTCGGCGCCACCGGGGCCCTCGCCGCCGCCCGGCGCAAGCATGACATCGTCACCTTCGGCTTCTTCGCCGCGGTCACCGGCGTCGGTGGCGGCACCCTGCGCGACCTGCTGATCGGGGCGCCGGTCTTCTGGGTGGGCCGGCCGGAGTACCTGGTCGCCTGCCTGGTGGCCGCCGCGGCGGTCTGGGTGCTCGGGCCGCGTCGGTTCCGCTCCAGCATCCTGACCTGGCTCGACGCAGTTGGGATGGCGGCCTACGCCATTGTCGGCGCCTTGAAGGCCGGATCCCTCGGCGCGCCGCCGATTTCCTGCGTCGTCATGGGCGTGCTGACCGCCACCTTCGGCGGGGTGATCCGCGACGTCCTGGCCCACGAACCCTCGGTGCTGCTGCAGCGTGAGCTCTATGTGTCCCCAGCGCTGGCGGGGGCGGCGACGTTCGTCCTTCTGCAGCTCGTGGGCGCGCCCACGGTTCCCGCCGGAATCGCCGGGTTCGTGGTCGCCCTTTTCATCCGGGCGGGCGCGATCCTCTGGAAGTGGTCGCTGCCCGGGTTTGGCGGGCCGGTAGACGCCGACGGCTAGATCGCTGCGTCCAAGTCAGCCGGGAAATGTTCCCGCCTCATTTTCGCACCAAGGGGCGCCCGCAATCCTGCGGGAATGCTCAAGCGCGCCGCACCCCTCTTTCTGATCTGCCTGGTGGCCGCGAACGCCGCGCAGGCCCAGTCCAGCGGAGGCCGTGGGCACGGAGGCGGCCGGGGCGGCCATCCTCCCGGCGGCTCTGCGTCGGCGCCACGTGTCGCGCCTGCCGCCAAGCCCTTCGCCGAGCCCGAAATCATCGGGGTCGTGAAGCTGATCGACCCCGATGCGGGCCGGATCACCATCGCCTACGAGCCGGTGGACGCGCTGGACTGGCCCGCGGGAACCCAGCCGTTCGTCGTCAGCCGGACGTCCCTGCTGAAGGACCTTACCGTCGGCGAGAAGGTTCGGTTCAAGCTCGAAAGTCAGCAGATCGCCAGCATCCGGCCGTTTTGACCGACCCGCCCTAGGTTTTCGGGGTCCAGTCGTCGGTGTCGTGGTCGGGGTGCTGATGGGAGACAATGGTCTCGTAGTAGCCGACCATGCCCTCGGCCTCCTTGGGCGGGCGGCCGGGCAGGTCGGCGAGTTCGTCGAGCCAGGGCAGCTTGGCCTCGAGCCCGATCTGGATGACGGGCTTGATGTCGCGCGGATCGTCGAAGGCGCCGATGGCGAAGTCGACCGAGGCCCAGTCGCCCTCGAACGTGAGCTGAGTGCCACAGTCGCCGCAGAACCCGCGCTTCACGCGATTGGAGCTCTGGAAATATTTCGGCGCGCCGCGGGTCCAGGCGACGTCGTTCTTATGGGCCGAGACGTAAGGCCCGTAGAACGCCCCGAACGCCTTTTGGCACATGCGGCAGTGACAGATACTGGCCCGGCCGAGCTCGCCCTCGACCCGGAACCGCACGGCTCCGCACTGGCAACCGCCGGTCCGGCTCATTCCGCCGGCTCCAGTTGAGGCAGCCTCGCCGTGACCCGCTTGCCGTCGTGGCCGGTGACAACCAGCTCCACGACCCCGCCGACGGCCGCCTCGCCCGTGAAGGCGATCTCGGTGAAGTCCTCGGCGCGGGCGACGCCGGGGCGCTCGACGAGGGCGGCCAGGGTGCGGCCCACCTGGCGGTCGAGGTGACGGGCTAGCGCCGCGTCGCCGGCGGCGCGCAGGGCGGCCGCGCGGGCCTTGATCACCGGGCGCTGCAGTTGCGGCATCCGCGCGGCCGGCGTCCCGGGCCTGGGGCTGAACGGGAAGACGTGCAGGAAGGCGAGCCCCGCTTCTTCCACCAGCGACAGGGTGTTGGCGAACATCTCGTCGGTCTCGGTCGGGAAGCCCGCGATCAGGTCTGCGCCGAACGCGGTGTCGGGGCGCACCGCTCGGACGTCACGCACGAGCTTCAGCGCGTCGGCGCGCAGGTGGCGGCGCTTCATGCGCTTCAGGATCATGTCATCGCCGGCCTGCAGCGACAGGTGCAGGTAGGGCATCAGCCGCTGCTCGGTGGCCAGACAGCGCATCAGGTCCGGGTCGATCTCGGCGGCGTCGATCGAGGAGAGGCGCAGGCGCGGCAGCTCCGGGACCAGTTTCAGGATCCGCGCCACGAGCTGGCCGAGCGTCGGCTGCCCCGGCAGGTCGGCGCCCCAACTGGTCACGTCGACGCCAGTCAGCACCACTTCCTGGTAGCCCTGGGCGGCGAGCCTTCGGACCTGCTCGACCACTTCCCCGGCGGCGGCCGAGCGCGAGTTCCCGCGGCCGTAGGGGATGATGCAGAAGGTGCAGCGGTGATCGCAGCCGTTCTGGACCTCGACATAGGCGCGGGCGCGGTCCTTCAGCCCGTCGATCAGGTGGCCGGCGGTTTCCCGCACGCTCATGATGTCGTTGACCCGTACGCGGCCGAGCTCGGGCTGGGACGCGTAGCTTCCTGCGGTGCTCTTCTCGGCGTTGCCCAGGACGAGATCCACCTCGGCCATGCCGGCAAAGGCCGCGGGGTCGATCTGGGCCGCGCAGCCGGTGACGATCAGCCGGGCGTTCGGCCGTTCGCGGCGGGCCTTGCGGATCGCCTGACGGGCCTGGCGCACGGCCTCGCCGGTCACCGCGCAGGTGTTGAAAACCACCGCGTCGGTCAGGCCGTCCTGGGCGGCCTGCTTGCGGATGATCTCGCTCTCGTAAGCGTTGAGGCGGCACCCGAACGTCACGATGTCGACGTCTTCACTCACGGCAGTTCACCCGCGAAGTCGACGGCGGCGGGGCCGGTCATGATCACGTGGTCGTCGGCGCGCCATTCGATGAGGAGCTCGCCGCCGTCGAGCACCAGCGTCGCGGTGCGGTCGACGAGGTCGCGGCGGGCGGCGGCGACCAGCGCCGCGCAGGCGCCCGTGCCGCAGGCTTGGGTCAGGCCCGCGCCGCGCTCCCAGACCCGCAGGCGGATGCGGTCGCGGCCGATCACCTGCGCGAAGCCGACGTTGACGTGCTCGGGAAACAGCGGGTGGCGCTCGATCGCCGGGCCGGCTTCGCGGATCGGGGCGGCCTCGATGTCGGAGACGAAGAAGACCACGTGCGGGTTGCCCATCGAAACGACGCCGGGCGGAACGGCCAGGGCTGGATGATCGTAGAGGGCGACGTCGAGGGCGCGGGTGTCCTGCGCCAGCGCCAGCGGGATCTCGGCCCACTCGCGGCCGGGCTTGCCCATGTCGACGCTGACCAGCCGCTCGCCGGCCCGGCTGGCGGTCAGCCGACCGGCCTTGGTCTCCAGCGTCACCTCGTCCTTGTCGGCGGCCTGCATCAAGAGCCAGCCCACGCAGCGCGTGCCGTTGCCGCAGGCGCCGACCTCCTCGCCGTCGGCGTTCCAGAACCGCACGCGGGCGTCGACGCCGGCCTCGGCCGGCTCGATGGAGATGAGCTGGTCGCAGCCGATCCCGCTCGCCCGGTCGGCGATCGCGCGCACCTCGTCGGCGCTGGGCGCGAACGGCGCGGATCGGGCCTCGACCACGACAAAGTCGTTGCCGAGCCCGTTCATCTTGAGGAACGGACGGCTCATGGCGGCGGACATATAGGCGAAGACAGCCCTGAAGGCACGCGGCTGGAGACAAGCTTGTTCCGGTGAGGCTAGAAGCGTGGGTATGAAGTCATTGCTTTGCGCGGTCGCCGCGCTCGCCGCCCTCCCCTTGTTTGCTCACGCGCAGGCCGCCCCGGACGATCCCTTCCAGTGGCTGGAAGACATCGACGCGCCTAAGTCGATGACCTGGGTCGAGAGCCAGAACGCCAAGTCGGCCAAGCGGCTGGAGGCGGACCCGCGCTACGAGACCTTCCACACCGAGGCGCGCGCGATCTTCACCGCCCAGGACCGCATCCCCTCGCCGCGCTTCCGGGCCGGCGGGATAGACAACGTCTGGCAGGACGCCGGCCACGTGCACGGGATCTGGCGGCATGCGACGGAGGCCTCCTACCGCACGGCCCAGCCGCAGTGGGAGACGCTGCTCGACTTCGACGCGCTCTCCAAGGCCGAGGGCAAGAACTGGATCTGGAAGGGCGCCGACTGCCTGAAGCCCGCCCAGGCCATTTGCCTGGTGGCGCTCTCCAACGGCGGCGGCGACGCCGTCGAGCTCCGCGAATTCGACACCGCGTCGAGGCAGTTCGTGACCGGCGGATTCCGCCTGCCCGAGGGCAAGCAGAACATCGAATGGATCGACGCCTCGAGCCTCATCGCCAGCCGCGAGTGGACGCCCGGCGAAGTCACCAATTCCGGCTACGGCTATGTGGTGAAGATCCTGCCGCGCGGCGGAGAGCCGCGTGAGGTATTCCGTGGCCAGAAGACCGACGTCTCCGCAGCCCCCATCGTCCTGCATGGTGAAGGCGGCAAGGCCGACGCCCTGATGGTCCGCCGCGGCGTCACCTTCTTCGAGAACGAATTCAGCCTGCTGACCGAAAAGGGACCGGTCCGGATCCCGCTGCCGCTGAAGGCGGACTACCAGGCCTACGTCGACGGCCGCGTCGTCTTCGCGTTGAAGGAGCCCTGGAGGACCTTCAAGGCCGGCGCCCTGATCGCCTATCGGCTCAAGGACCTGCAGCAGCTGCAACGGGCCGACGCCCCTTGGGCCGCGCCGGAGCTGATCTTCCAGCCAGGTCCGCGCCAGGCGATCGAGAACGTCGCCTCGACCAAATTGAGGCTGGCGGTCGTGCTGCTGGAGGACGTGAAGGGCGCGATCGACGTCTACGATTTCGCCACAGGTCGTCCCAAAGCGACGCGGCTGGCGCTGCCCATGAATGCCAACATCAACCTAGTGGACACCGCAGACGACAGCGACGAGCTCTTCGCCACTGTCGAAGGCTTCCTCGATCCGACGGCGCTGTGGCTGGCCGATGCCGCCACCGGCAAGGTCGCTAAGCTGAAGACCCTGCCAGCGCGGTTCGATGCGTCGAAGGACGTGGTCGAGCAGTATTGGGCGACGTCCACAGATGGGACCAAGATCCCCTACTTCGTGGTGCGCCCGAAGGCTGCCAAGCTGGACGGCTCGACGCCGACCATCATGTACGGCTACGGCGGCTTCGAAGTCGCCAAGCCGCCGGTCTACCTGCCGGAGATGGGCAAGATCTGGCTGGAGCGCGGCGGCGCCTACGTCATCGCCAACATCCGCGGCGGCGGCGAGTTCGGCCCCGCCTGGCACGACGCGGTGCTGCGCGAGAAGCGCCAGCTCTCCTTCGACGACTTCGCGGCGGTGGCCCGCGACCTGGCTACTCGCAGGATCACCTCAGCGCGCCGGCTCGGCATCTATGGCCGGTCGAACGGCGGGGTGCTGACGACCGTCTCGATGACCCAGCATCCGGAGCTCTGGAACGCCATCGTGGTGGAGAGCCCGCTGGTCGACATGCTGCGCTACAACCACCTCTCGGCCGGCGCCTCGTGGGTCGGCGAGTACGGCGATCCCGACGTTCCGGCCGACCGGGCGTTCATCGAGAAGTACTCGGGCTACCAGAACCTCAAGGCCGGGGTGAAATACCCCGAGCCCTACATCACCACAAACACGCGCGACGACCGGGTGCACCCGGGTCATGCGCGCAAGTTCGCCGCCAGGCTCGAGGCGATGGGCATCCCCTATCTCTATTACGAACAGACCTTCGGCGGTCACGCCAACGACGCCGACCCCGAGCTCAACGCCCGCCGGTGGGCGAGGCACTACGTGTACGTTGCGCAGAAGCTGATGGACTGAAGCCGTCCTCACCTAAGAGGGAGGTGGCGCGCCAAGCGCAGCGACGGTGTGACGGAGGCGGAATTGGACGCCCAAGAACCCCCTCAGTCGCTCCGCGATAGCTCCCCCAGCGGGGGAGCACTAAGGTCTCTTAGCTCTTCTCGATCGCGCTTGCGGTGTCGTCGAGCATGGCGACGATGCGGTCGATCTCCTCGGGGGTGATCGGGCGGCGCGAGAGGCGCTGGCCAAGGGCCATGCCGAGGTTGGTCATGGCGCGGGCGATTCGGGGGCGGGTCGAGTCCGCGCCTTCCGCGGCTTCGGCCATGCGGGCGAAGACGGCGTCGACTCCGGCCCGGTTCTTCTCAAGCGCCTCGCGGCCTGCATCGGTCGCTTCGAAGAGCTTGCGCCCGCCTTCGCCGGCGGCGGGGCGGATGAAGCCCTCGTCTTCCAGCAGCGCCAGCGTCGGATAGATCACGCCGGGCGAGGGCCGATAGGCGCCGCCGGTGCGGTCTTCCAACTCCTTGATCAGCTCGTAGCCGTGGCGGGGCTGCTCGGCGAGCAGGGCGAGCACGATGAACCGAAGGTCGCCGTGTTCCAGGAACCGGCCGATGCGGCCGCCGCGATGGCGGCCAGGGCCGCCCATACCGCCACGCGAGCCCAAGTGCCCGCCCCAGGCGTGCCGGCCGCGGCGCTCATGGCCCGGCCCGAAAAAATGATGGTGTCTGTGCATATCGAAAGCCTCCTCCTTTACGAGGCTATCTCGATATATCTAAATCGCATCTAAACCGCAAGCATATTTCGATATGTCTAAACTATTTTCCAGTTGCAGTCGAAGCGCGGCTAGACGCGCTTCAGAGTCTCGGCGATCAGTTTGCCCTCCACGCCGCGGTTCGAGCCGGCGCGCCAGGCGACGACGATCTCGCGGTTGGCATTGACGGCGGCGATCGGGCGGACGGCGACAGAGGCCGGGTCGGTCAGGCCTGCGTCCACCGCCATGGCCGGCAGGAAGGTCATGCCGAGGCCAGACGACACCATCTGGACCAAGGTCGGCAGTGACGTCGCGGCGAAGCTCTCTTCGCCTGATAGCGACTTCTGGGGGTTGAGGCCGCAGGCGGCCAGGGCGTGCTCGCGCAGGCAGTGGCCGTCTTCCAGCAGGATCAGCTCCTCGCGCTCGAGCGCGGCGATCGAGGCGGATTTCTCGCGCGCCAGCGGATGGCCCGCCGGCATGGCGGCGAAGAGCTCGTCGTCCGAGACATGCGCCCAGTTCAGCCCGGCCATGTCGAATGGGAGCGCGATCAAGGCGGCGTCGAGCTGGCCTGCCTTCAGCGCCGCGATCAGCCGCTGGGTCAGGTCCTCGCGCAGGAAGAGGCGCAGCTTGGGGAACTTCTCGCGCAGGCGCGGCAGGGCGCGCGGCAAGAGAAACGGCGCGATGGTCGGGATGACGCCTAGCCTGAAGCGGCCGGTCAGCGGCTGGCCAGCGTTCTTCGCGGCCTCCACCAACTCTTCGGCCTCGTTGAGGATCACGGTCGCACGGCGCAACGCCTCCTCGCCGACCGCGGTCAGGATCACGCCGGAGCGCGCGCGGTCCACGACCGGAGCGCCCAGCGCACGCTCCAGTTCCTGGATGCCGGACGAAAGGGTCGGCTGGGTGACGTGGGCCGCCTCCGCGGCGCGGCCGAACCCGCCGTGCTCGGCCAGGAGCTTCAGGTACTGCAGTTGGCGAAGCGTCGGGAGCATGGCATCGAAGATAGAGAAAATCTATCCCAATGCCAGAGACAATCGATTGGCTATTGTCACGGCCAAGCCCTATCTCCCGGTCCGACGCCGCGGACCTCCCGGTCCCGGCGGAACCTCAAATCCGGAGAAGAGTACGTATGCTCGGCGTTGGCGAGACCCTGCCTGACTTCAAGATCATCGGCGTGAAGCCCAAGTTCAATCGTCACGAAGAGAACGGTGAGAGCGCCTTCGAAACGCTCACCAAGGCTAGCTTTCCCGGCAAGTGGAAGGTGATCTTCTTCTACCCGAAGGACTTCACCTTCGTCTGCCCGACCGAGATCGCCGAGTTTGCCAAGCTGAGCCCGCAGTTTGAGGAGCGCGACACCGTCGTCCTCGGTGGCTCGACCGACAACGAGCACGCCAAGTTGGGCTGGCGCCGCGAACACCCGGACCTGACCAGCCTCCCGATCTGGAACTTCGCCGACAACTCCGGGACGTTCGCCCGCGCGCTCGGCGTGTTGAACGAGCACGAAGGCGTGGCGCTTCGGGCCACCTACGTGGTCGATCCCGACAACGTGGTGCAGCACGTCTACGTCACCAACCTGAACGTCGGCCGCAATCCGCAGGACACGCTGCGCGTGCTCGACGCCCTGCAGACAGACGAGCTCTGCCCCTGCAACCGATCGGTGGGCGGTGAGACTCTGAAGGCCGCGTAGCCGCGACTTCGGACCGTCCGGGAGGGACCCATCCCCCAGCCTCCGGCGCCCCTCCCGGACGCCTTCTTCCTTTGAAATCGGAGACTGCCATGTCGCTCGACGCTCTGCGCGAGACGCTGCCGGCGTATGCCAAGGACCTGAGCCTGAACCTCTCAAGCCTCGCGGCCGAGACCCTGCTTACCGACCAGCAGAAGTGGGGCGCCTTCGTCGCCGCCGCCTATGCCGTGGGCCAACCCGCCGTGGTCAAGGCGCTCGCGGCGGCCGCGACAGAAGCCGGCCTTTCGCCCGAGGCCCTGAACGCGGCGAAGGCCGCGGCCGCCATCATGGGCATGAACAACGTCTACTACCGGGCCATCCATCTGGCCTCGAACAAGGAATACCGCACCCTTCCGGCCCGCTTGCGGATGAACGTCCTGGCCAATCCTGGCGTCGAGAAAGTCGACTTCGAGCTCTGGTCGACGGCGGTTTCGGCGGTCAACGGCTGCGGCATGTGCCTGGACGCCCACGAGGCCGAACTGAAGAAGCACGGCGTCGCCGCCCAACAAATCCAGGCCGCCCTGCGCATCGCCGCCGTGGTCAATGCGGTCAGCCGCGTGGTGGCTGGGGAAGCGGCGGCGGCGGCCTAAACCGCAACGGAGGAGGCTACTCGGGTTTGCCCGTCTCGACGTACGTCTTGAGCCGCCCCACCGCTTCGCCGAGTACGCGATCGACAGGGGCGGACCAGTTGTCGGCGAGGCCGCCCTTGGCGTAGCCGCCGACGTCGTAGGTGAGGGTGAGCTCGGTTTTGTCGCCGGCGGACTTCAGCACGAACCCCAGGTGCCCGGAGGCGCCGGTCGACTGCATGGGGCCAAGACCGCCGAACAGGCGAAGGGTGGTGGCGCCGTCGGCGAACACCACCGTCATGTGGCGGACAAAGCCCTTCGGCAGCTTCTCGCAGAAGCAGCCGTTCGCAAGGTCGATGGAGAGGTTCGCGGCGTTCCCCGACCAGCTGTGCTGGTTGCTCCACCAGGCGCCGGGGGTCAGCAGGGCGGCGTAGACCTTGGCGGCGGGCGCGGCGATGGTCGCCCTCTCGGTCACCTCGAAGCCCGCGGGCGATTTGTCCGTCACCTCGGCCCGCGCCGCACCTGCGACCAGGGCTGCGGCGGCTGCGGCGGCGATCAGCGTCTTCATCTGAATTTCCCTTAAGCCATCTCGAAGCTTAGCGGTCCTCCCCAGAAGGCTTCAACCAGGCTGGACTGCGCGCCGGGACGACCGGTCGTCAGGAAGCGACGAACGGCGCCGGAGCCGGTCGCATACTCCGGATGGCGTTCGAAATAGCGGGCGAGCGCATCTGCGGTCGCCTGCGGCTGGTGGATCAGGGGCGTGCCGGGCGGCAGCGCATCGCGGAAGAGGTCGGCGACGATCTCATAGTGGGTGCAGCCGAGGATGGCCCGGTCGGGCGGGCGGCCGATCCGGGTGGTGATCGCCTTCGCGTGGCCCTGGATGGCGGCAGCGAGTTCGTTTCGCGCCGCGCCTGCCTCGATCATCCCGGCCAGTTCCGGACACGGCTGGGAGAAGACCGCAACGTCCTGCCGCCGCTTGTCGATCTCGATCTCATAGACGCGGGATGCGGCCGTGGCCGGCGTCGAGAATACCGCCAGGATGTCCAGCTTCTCGACCTTATCGCCGCGCCGCTCGGCCTCATGCTCCCAGGGCAGGCCGGTGGCCGCCTCGATGGTCGGCACGATGATGCCCAACACGTTGACCGGCCGGCCGAGCTCGCGCCGATAGCCGGGGAGCCAGGTCTGCTGCAGGCGGCGCAGCGCGATGCCCGAGGCGGTGTTGCAGGCCAGCACGACCAGGTCGCAGCCCTCGGCGAAGAGACGCTCGCAGCCGGCGCGAGTGAGGACGACGATCTCCTCGCCCGGACGCCCGCCGTATGGGGTGTTGGCCTGGTCGGCGAGATAAACGAAATCGGCGCTCGGGAACCGGTCCACGAGCTTGTGGTGCACCGAGAGCCCGCCCACCCCGGAATCGAAAACGCCGATGGCCATCGCCTAGGTGTTAGCGGGCGTCGCGGGGCGTGTCACTCGGCCCGCGACTATCCGAACAGGTCGGCCTGCGGAGGCGGGGCCAGCTTGGCGCGTTTCGGGGGTGCGGGCGGGGTGGTGGCGATTGCTGCGCCCTCGATGGTGAGGAGCTTGAGCTTGGTGGAGGCGCCGCCGCGGGCGGAGAAGCCGCCAAGCTTGCCGCCGGCCGCCGTCACCCGGTGGCAGGGGACGACGATCGGCCAGGGGTTTGCGCCCATCGCCGCGCCGACGTCGCGGGCCAGCAGCTTGTCACCGAGCTTCGTTGCGATCTCGCCGTAGGTGAGCGTCTCGCCGGGTGGGATGGCGCGGGCTATGGCGTAGACCTTCGCGTTGAATTCGGGGACCCGGGCGATGTCGATCTGGGCGTCCAGGAGGTCGACGGGCTTGCCAGTCATCAGCTCGCGGATGTCGGCGATGACCTTTTCAATAGCCGGCGTCGGGACGGCTTCGACGGCGTCGGGGAATTTGCGCAGGAAGCTGCGGCGCGAGAGCTCGGGATCTGAGTCCGGCAGGTGCACGCCCACCAGGCCCTTGTCGGTCCAGGCCAGGCCCGCCCAGCCGATGACGGTTTCGAAGAGGGTGTATTGGGTCATGGCCGTGAATATAGGGGCGTCCGCCGCCATCGGCTCGCGGCTTTCGGACATCTACCTCCCCCATCGCGGCGGCGATGGGGAGGGGGACCGCCGCTTCGCGGGAGAGGTACGCGCCTTGACCCACCGCCCACTTTGAGCGCATAAGCGCGCCCTTCCGGCGCCAACCTCGGTCAGCGCCCTCTACCGCCACGACCCCCAGGCATTATCTGGGACGAGGGCGGCGAGGCCCCCCGTCGACGCAATCGTCCACGGGGGTCGACTGCGTTTGGGCTCTAGAGGTGACGTTTGTTTGACGCGCTAACAGATCGACTGTCGTCAGTTTTCGACCGGCTCTCCGGCCGCGGCGTGCTGTCCGAGAAGGACGTCGCCGAGGTGATGCGGGAGATCCGCGTGGCCCTGCTCGAGGCCGACGTGGCCCTCCCGGTGGTCCGCGAGTTCATCGCCAAGGCCACCGAGGCCGCCACCGGCGAGGCGGTGATCCGCTCCGTCCGCCCGGCCGACCAGGTGGTCAAGATCACCTACGACGGCCTAGTCGAGATGCTGGGCGGCGAGGCCGAGGCCGAGGGCCTGAACCTCTCGCTGAACCCGCCGACCGTGATCCTGATGGCCGGCCTGCAGGGCTCGGGCAAGACCACCACCGCCGGCAAGCTGGCGCTGCGGCTGGTCAAGGACCGCAAGAAGGTCCTCCTGGCCTCGCTCGATACGCGCCGCCCCGCCGCCATGGAGCAGCTGGCGATGCTGGCGACCCAGGCCGGCGCCGAGAGCCTGCCGATCGTCGCAGGGCAAGCCGCGCCCGACATCGCGCGCCGGGCCATGTCCGCGGCCAAGCTGCAGGGCTACGACATCCTCATCCTCGACACCGCCGGGCGCACCACGCTCGACGAGGCGATGATGAGCGAGGCGGCGGAGATCGCGAAGATCTCCAACCCCTCCGAGACCCTGCTGGTCGCCGATGCGCTGACCGGCCAGGACGCGGTGCGCACCGCAAAGGCGTTCCACGAGCGCCTGCCGCTGACCGGCTTGGTGCTGACGCGCGCCGACGGCGACGGCCGCGGCGGCGCCGCGCTCTCCATGCGCGCGGTCACCGGCCTTCCGATCAAGTTCCTCGGCGTCTCGGAGAAGATCGACGGCCTCGACGCCTTCGACGCCCAGCGGATCGCCGGCCGCATCCTGGGCCAGGGCGACATCGTGGCCCTGGTGGAAAAGGCCTCGGCCGAATTCGACCAGGCCAAGTCCGAAGCCATGGCCCGCAAGCTGGCGAAGGGCCAGTTCGACCTCGACATGATGGCCGAGCAGCTCACCCAGATGAAGAAGATGGGCGGCATGGAAGGCCTGATGGGCCTCCTGCCCGGCGTGCAGAAGATCAAGAAGCAGATCGCCGAGGCCAACATCTCCGACAAGATGGTCGACCGCCAGGCGGCGATCATCTCGTCGATGACCAAGGAGGAGCGCAAGAAGCCAGACATCCTGGCCGCCTCGCGCAAGCGCCGCATCGCCGCCGGCTCCGGCGTCGACGTGGCCGAGGTCAACCGGCTGCTCAAGCAACACCGGCAGATGGCCGACGCCTTCAAGATGATGAGCAAGGGCGGCGGCCGTGGCTTCGCCCAGATGGCCCAGATGCTGGGCGGCGGCGGGGGCGGCGGCGGCATGGACCGCCTGAAGAACCTGGGCGGCGGCAAGATGCCGATGCCCAGCCAGGCCGAGATCGAAGAGATGGCCGCCAAGCTGCAACAGGGCGGCGGCCCGAAACTCCCGGGGCTGGGCGGTCTGCCGGGCTTCAACCCATTCAAGAAATGACCAGATAAACCAAGGACCTATGAAATGCTGAAGATTCGTCTCGCCCGTGGTGGCGCCAAGAAGCGCCCCTACTACTCCATCGTCGTCGCCGACAGCCATTCGCCCCGCGACGGCCGCTTCATCGAAAAGGTGGGCTCCTACAACCCGCTGCTGAAGAAGGATGACCCGAACCGCGTCGTCCTGAAGGTCGAGCGCATCCAGGAGTGGATGGGCAAGGGCGCCCAGCCGACCGACCGCGTCGCGCGCGAACTGTCGCTGCAAGGCGTGGTGAAGTGGGAGCACGGCAACAACCCGAAGAAGGGCCTCCCGGGCGAGAAGGCCAAGGAACGCGTCGAGGAGAAGGCCAAGCGCGAAGCCGACCGCCTCGCCGCCATTGAGGAAGCCAAGAACCGTCCGGCCCCCGAGCCGGAGCCGGTGGCTGAAGAAGTCCCCGCCGCGGAGGCCGCCGCTGAAGAAGCTCCGGCCGCGGAAGAAGCACCGGCTGCTGAAGCCGTCGCGGAAGAAGCACCGGCTGCTGAAGCCGTCGCAGAAGAAGCACCGGCTGCTGAAGCCGCCGCGGAAGAGGCGCCTGCCGCCGAAGCCGCTGCTGAACCGGCCGCCGCCGAAGCCGGCGAAGACAAGGCCTAAGCTGACGCCATGAGCGACGCGCTTATTCTGGTTGGGCGCGTCGCCGGGGCTTTTGGGATCAAGGGCGAGGTCCGGATCACCAGCTTCACGGCCGATCCGATGGCGCTCGTCGACTATAAGGCCCTGTTGCGTGAGGACGGCACGCCCGCCCTCACGCTTACGGCTGGCCGCGTCGCCAAGGGCGGCGTGGTGGTCCGCACGAAAGAGATTGAGACCCGCGAACAGGCCGAGGCCGCACGGGGACTTCGGCTCTACATCCCCCGCGACCAACTTCCAGAGACCGAGGACGAGGACGAGTTCTACGTCGCCGACCTCGTGGGCCTTGACGTCGTGAGCGCCGAGGGCGAAGCGCTCGGCCGCGTGAAGTCAGTCCACGACTTCGGCGCCGGCGACCTCCTGGAAATCGAACCGCCGCAGGGACCCAGTTGGTGGCTGCCCTTCACCCGCGAGGCGGTGCCCGAGGTGTCGATCTCCGAACGGCGCATCGTCGCCGTGAAGCCGGAAGAGACGGAATGACCGAGTTCCTCCCCTCTTTGGGGGAGGTGGCGCGAAGCGCCGGAGGGGGTCAGCGCTGACCCTGAGGGACCCCCTTAGTCAGCTTCGCTGACAGCTCCCCCAAACGGGGGAGCGACTATCCAAACTCAGCCCTTTGGTTTCCGCATGCGCATGAGGCCTTCCTGGGCGCAGGTCGCGACCAAGGCGCCGTCGGAGCCGCGGTAGACGTAGCCGAGGTTGAAGCCGCGGCCGCCGGAGGCCGACGGGCTTACCTGATCGTAGAGGTGCCATTCGTTGAAGTCGGTCGGCCGGTGGAACCACATGGCGTGGTCGAGGCTGGCGACTTGCAGCCCGGCGCGGTCAAAATCCAGGGCATGCGGCCGAAGCGCGGTGCCCAGCAGGCTCATGTCCGACGCATAGGCCAGGATCACCTGGTGCAGGTGCTGATCGGCGCCGATCGGGTCCTTGGCGCGGAACCAGAGCTGCTGCATCGGCTCGCGGGCCAAGGCCTTGATGGTGTCCAGACGCCCACCGATCGTGCGCATCTCGATGGGATGGGACCGGTCCACCCACTTGGCCGGCTCCGAAAGCTCCGGCGGCAATAGCCGGCGTCGGCGCGCCTGGTCTTCCTCGACGGCCTCCCAGGCTTCCGCGGCCGGCGCCTCGGATTGGTGTTCGAACCCCTGCCCTTCCACCTGGAACGACGCGGCCAGGTTGAATATTTGATGGCCGTGCTGGATGGCTATCACCCGCCGGGTCGTGAAGCTGCCGCCGTCGCGCGACCGGTCCACCTCGAAGATGATCGGGATGGTCGGATCGCCCGGATGGATGAAGTAGCAGTGCAGCGAGTGGCAGGGACGTTTCTCCACCGTCTCGTAAGCCGCCAGCAGTGACTGGGCGATCACCTGGCCGCCGAAGATCCGACCCGGCGAATTGTCCGCGGTGACGCCCCGAAAGAGGTTCACCTCCAGCTGTTCGAGCTGAAGGGTCTCCACGAGAGTCTGGGTGTCCATGCGCCGTCACCCCCTGCTGCGGTTGCGAAGGCGGGCTTACGCCGCGGCCCCGCGAGCGGCAAGCTCCGGCGGCTTCAAGCCTTCGGCTTCTTCATCCGCATCAGGCCTTCCTGGGCGACCGAGGCCACCAGGGTGCCGTCCTCGGCGAAGATCGAGCCGCGGATGAAGCCGCGGCCGCCGGAGGCCGAAGGACTGTCCTGGCTGTAGAGGTGCCAGTTCTCGAAATTGGCCGGCTTATGGAACCACATGGCGTGGTCGAGGCTGGCCGACTGAAAGCCGGGCGTCTGCCAATGAACCTTGTGCGGACGCATGGCGGTCGACAGCAGGTTCATGTCCGAGGCGTAGGCCAAGATCACCTGGTGCATGTGCTGGTCGTCGCCGATCGGGTCGCGCGAGCGGAACCACACCTGGCTCTCGGGATCCGCCGCCTTGCCTCCCTG
>Ga0207676_10001218_pt1 | contig 19165 bp, 10 predicted proteins | sample KBSSwiS72_FD_184307 | JGI IMG/M metagenome (GOLD analysis project Ga0207676, IMG submission 184307) | Switchgrass rhizosphere microbial communities from Kellogg Biological Station, Michigan, USA - KBS Switchgrass S7-2 (SPAdes) (version 2) | ecosystem: Host-associated > Plants > Roots >...
ATGCTTGAGCGCGACGTTTTTCAGCTTGAGCGATTGCAGATGCCGGCGCGCCTTGGCGACCAGCGCGCCGATGCGCTCCACGCTGTAGACGTGGCGCGCCACGTGGGCCAGCACGGCCGTCTGGTAGCCGCATCCGGTGCCGATTTCGAGCGCCGAGTCGAGGTCCGTGCCGTTGCGCGCAAGCTCCGTCATCCGCGCCACCACCCATGGTTGCGAAATCGTCTGACCCAGCCCGATCGGCAGCGGCGCATCGTCGTAAGCGCGGCTGGCGAGCGCCTCGTCGACGAAGATGTGGCGCGGGACGCTGTTGAGCGCCGCCAGCACGACTTCATCGGCGATGCCCTGCTCGCGCAAGCGTTCGACCATGCGCGCGCGCGTTCGCGCCGACGTCATCCCGATGCCGGTTCGCTTTCTGTCGTCGCCGCCGAGCGTCCCCATCGCCCGTGCCTTTCGTGGTTAACGCGCGTCCCGCCGGGGACGCCGCGTCAATGCGTGAGCCACTGGTCCACGCCCGCCATCAGCTCGCGGTTCGTGAGATCGATCTGCAAGGGTGTCACCGATACGCGATGGGTTGCAATGGCGTGGAAATCGGTGCCTTCTCCCGCATCCGCGGCGGCGCCTGCTGCGCCAACCCAATACACGGTCTCGCCGCGCGGATTCTGCGCGGGAATGACCGCCTCCGCCTTGTGCCGGCGCCCGAGGCGCGTCACCACGATGCCTCGCAGCGCGGACGGCGCGATGTCCGGGACGTTGACGTTCAGAAGCCACGCGCCCGCGGGCGCGCGCGCATGCCGTTCGACCAGCTCCACGGCCACCTGCGCCGCCGTCTCGAAATGCGCCGCGGTTTTCGACGCCAGCGAGATCGCGACCGATGGAATGCCGAGCAGGTAGCCCTCGGTCGCCGCGGCGACGGTGCCTGAATAGACCGTGTCGTCGCCCATGTTGGCGCCGTCGTTGATGCCGGAGATCACCATGTCGGGCAGATGGTCGAGCAGTCCGGTCACCGCGAGATGAACGCAGTCGGTCGGCGTGCCGTTGACGAACAGGAAGCCGTTGGGCGCGCGGCGCACGAACAGCGGACGATCGAGGGTCAACGAGTTCGACGCGCCGCTGCGGTCGCGTTCAGGCGCGACGACGGTGATGTCGGCACACTTGGCAAGCGCCGCTGCGAGATGTTCGATGCCTGGCGCGAAGTAGCCGTCGTCATTGGAAACAAGGATGCGCATCGGCGACGGGAGGATTGAGGCGTCGCGCGGCACGAACGCCTTCGCGACCTTCGCTGATTATACCTTGCGCGTCGTGCCTATAATCGAACCATGGGCGATGCATTCCATCCCGGTGCGGTTCGATGTTGCGCATCGTGTCTCGCGCCGGCGCATGCACGGTAATCGCCGCTTCTTTTCCGGCCTGGCCATCGTGCTGGGGGTGCTGGCCGTGCTTCCGGTCGCGGCGATCGTCGGTCGCGGACTGGGCCTGGGCGGCGGCGAAACGTGGGCGCATCTTGCCGCCACCGTGTTGCCGAGATACGTCGCCAATACGCTGGCGCTGGTCGTTCTCGTCGGCGTCGGTGTCGCGATCGGCGGCACGGCGGCCGGGTGGCTGGTCGCATGCCGCAGCTTTCCCGGCAGCCGCTTTTTCGCGTGGGCGTTGTTGTTGCCGCTGGCCATGCCCTCGTATGTGATGGCCTACGCGTACACCGATTTCCTTCAGTATGCAGGCCCCGTGCAGACCGCATTGCGGGAAGCGTTTGGCTGGACGTACGGCGACTACTGGTTTCCGGAAGTGCGCTCGCTGCCGGGCGCGGCCGCGATGTTCGTGTTCACGCTCTACCCGTACGTGTTCCTGCTCGCGCGGACGGCGTTCGTCGAACGACCGCCCGCGCTGATCGAAGCCGCGCGCACGCTGGGACTGGATCGCCGCGCGGCGTTCTGGCGCGTCGAGTTGCCGCTCGCGCGTCCGGCGATCGCCGGGGGCATCGCGCTGGCGCTGATGGAGACGCTGGCCGATTATGGAACGGTCGCGTATTTCGCCGTCGACACGTTCACGACGGGCGTATATCGGGCCTGGTTTTCACTGGGAGATAGGACCGCGGCTGCGCAACTCGCCACCGCGTTGCTGGTGTTCGTGATCGGCGCGGTCGCGCTCGAGCGGGCCTCGCGCGGCGCGGCGCGCTCGTACGGCGGCGCGCGCGGCAAGCAGGCGTCGCGGTACGCGCCGGTGCAGCTGACCGGCTTGCGGGCCGCTGCCGCGACCACGCTGTGCGTCATTCCGCTGCTCGCCGGTTTCGTGCTGCCGATGCTGTTGCTGCTTCGCCTGCTGTCCTTCGAGGCCGACGTCGCGCTGACCTCCCGTTTCTTTGCGTGGGCGTTCAACAGCTTGCGTGTGGCGGTGCTGGCGGCCGTGCTTGCCGTGGTGCTGGCGACCATCGTCGCGTACGCGATTCGCCTTGCGCCGGGCGCGATCACGCGCGCCGTCAGCCGCGTGCTGATTCTCGGCTACGCGGTGCCGGGCACGGTACTGGCGGTCGGCGTGTTGCTGCCGCTCAGCCCGGTCGACAACTGGCTGGCAACGACGATACGCACCGCGACGGGTCACAATCCGGGATTGCTGCTCACCGGAACGATTGTCGCGCTCATTTACGCCTATCTCGTCCGTTACTTCGCCGTCGCCTGGAACGGCATCGAGCCGGCATTCGCGCGGATCACGCCGTCGATGGACGCCGCGGCGCGCAGCCTTGGCGCCGGTGCCTGGGGCACGTTGCGACGGGTCCATGCACCGTTGCTCGCGCGCAGCGGTGCGGCCGCGTTGCTGCTGGTGTTCGTGGACGTGATGAAGGAGCTGCCGGCGACGCTGGTGCTGCGGCCATTCAACTTCGATACTTTGGCGACACAGACGTATTTGCTGGCGAAGGACGAACGGCTGGCCGAAGCGGCGTTGCCATCGTTGGCGATCGTTGCCGTCGGCCTGGTGCCGATCATCCTCTTGGCGCGTATCGGTGCCAAACCGCGAGTGGAAGGCTCACTCGCGATTCGGCCCCGAGGAAGTTAGCGCGAAAAGCTTCGGGCGGCCGCGCGCTTTTCGCGTAGTAACTGCAACGAAGCGCGTCGATCATAAGCCGCTTCGCGGCCGTTCAGTTGCGCGCGCATGCGTATTGAAAGCCCAACCGGGTGCTTGCTCTCATCGCAGGCTGTCAGCGTGCATGCGCGCTACCGAACGGGCGCGAAGCGCCATATGATCAGCGCGCTTCGTGCCTTTGCTACACGAAAGGCGCGCGGCCGCCCGAAGCCTTTCGTGCTGACATCATTCGGGCGCAAATTGCGCAGCCGATCGCGAAGCGATCGCGCCCGCAATTTGCGCACGTAGCGCTACCGCCAATCGACGGTATCGGCAAGACGCTGCGCAGCGGCCGTGTTCTTGCCGTACGTCGCAATCGGCATCGGATCGATCTTGAATTTGCCGAAGGCATCGAGCGCGGGATTGGCCACTTGGACCGACGGCACCACCGGCCACTCGTTGTTGCCGTCGGCGAAATAGCGCTGCGCGTCGTTGCTCGCGAGATACTCGAGGAACTTGATCGCGTTCTCCTTGTGCGGCGCGTTCTTCAGCACGCCCGCACCCGAAATGTTGACGTGCGTCCCGTTGCCGGCCTGGTCGGGAAACACGACGGCCGTCTTCGCGACAATTTCGCGATCGGCCGGCTGCGTCGAGCGCATGATCCGCGCGTAGTAATAGGTGTTGGACAGCGCGATCGCGCATTCGCCGGCGGCGACTGCCTTGATCTGGTCGGTGTCGCCGCCTTTCGGCGCGCGCGCCATGTTGGCCACGACGCCTCTCGCCCAAGCCTCCGCCTTCGCCGGTCCGAGATTCGCGATTTCGGAACCGATCAATGAGAGGTTGTAGGGATGGCTGCCCGATCGCGTGCAAACCTTGCCCTTGTTCTTCGGGTCGGCGAGCGCCGCGTAGGTCGCGACGTCGGAGCGCTCGACCATCGCCTTGTTGTAGACGATCACGCGCGCGCGATAGGAGAAGCCGTACCAGTCGCCCGCCGGGTCGCGGTATTTCGCGGGAATGCGCTCTTCCAGCACTGCCGATTTCACCGGCTGGAACAGACCCAACTGCTCGGCCTGCCACAAGCGCGCCGCATCGACGATGAGCAGGACATCCGCGGGGCTGGCCGCGCCCTCGTTTTTCAGCCGCTCGACCAGTTGCTCGTCGCCGGCCTCGATGCGGTTGATCTTGATACCGGTGGCCTTGGTGAAGTTGTCATACAGCGCCTCGTCGGTCTGATAGTGGCGCGCCGAATACAGATTCAGCACCGGCTCTTCCGCGGCAAACGCGGATCCGATGGCAATGAGGGGCAACGCGAAGGCAAACAACGCGCGAGTCCAGTGATTCATGGTGCGACGGTTCCTGCAGGAGCGAATGGGGCCTCGAGTATAGGGACGCGGCGCCGGCCGTGTCAATACGAATGCGAACAATTCGTATTTGAAACTTCGCGGACTGCAGCTATCAACCGCTGTTGCGCAGCCCCGCCGCCAAGCCGTTGATCGTGAGGTGAATCGCGCGCTTGGTCCGTTCGTCGGTTTGCCCGGCGCGATAGCGACGCAACAGCTCGACCTGCAGATGATTCAGCGGATCGAGATAGGGAAAGCGGTTGCGGATGCTGCGCGCCAGCGTCGGATTGTCCTCGAGCAGCTGCGTGCGCCAGGTGATCGCGGAAAACGCGCGGACGGTGCGCGCATGCTCGGCCACGATGCGCGCGAAGATCGGTTCGCGCACCGCGGCGTCGGACACGAGCTCCGCATAGCGCGACGCCACCGCGAGGTCGGTCTTCGCGAGCACCATCGCCATGTTGGACAGCACGCTGCGGAAGAACGGCCATTTCTCGTGCATCTCGCGCAACAGCGTAAGCCCGTCGGTGCGCTGCGCGACCCAGCCGTCGACCGCCGACCCGAAGCCGTACCAGCCGGGCAACATGAGCCTGCACTGTCCCCAGCTGAACACCCAGGGAATCGCGCGCAGGTCCTCGATGCGCGTCGATGCCGTGCGCGATGCCGGCCTGCTGCCGATGTTGAGCTCGGCGATCTCCGCAATCGGCGTCGCGCCGCGAAAGTAAGCGACGAACTCCGGCGTATCGTAGACCAGCGCGCGATACGCGGACAACGCGATTACCGCCAGCTCGTCCAGCGCCTGGTGATAAACCGCCGCGCGATCCCCGATCTGCTCGGCATCGACGAGGCTCGCCTCCATCGTCGCCGCGACCAGCGCTTCGAGATTGCGGCGGCCGAGCTCGGGATCCGAATATTTGCTGGCGATGATTTCGCCTTGCTCGGTGATCCGCAAGCCGCCGGTCACGCTGCCGGCCGGCTGCGCGAGGATCGCCTCGTACGAGGGTCCGCCCCCGCGCCCGACGGTGCCGCCGCGGCCGTGGAAGAGCCGCAGCTTGACGCGATGCGCGCCGAACGCTTCGACCAGGCGCATTTCCGCGCGGTACAGCGCCCAGTTGGCGGTCAGGTAGCCGCCGTCCTTGTTGCTGTCCGAATAGCCGAGCATGACTTCCTGCCAGTCGTCGCGACCAGCGATCCAGCGTCGATACCGGGGCAGCGCGAACGCAGCGTGCATGATCGCGCCGCATTGCTCGAGGTCGGCGATGGTCTCGAACAACGGTACGATGTTGAGCGCGAGGACCTCACCGCGCAGCAGTCCCACTTCCTTCAGCAGCACGCCGACTTCGAGCAGGTCCGACACCGAGTTGCACTTCGAGATCACGTAATTCGGCACGGCCGCGGCGCCGTACCTGCGATGAATCTCTGCCGCCGCCGCGAGGATCGCGAGCTCGGAACGCGCGCGGTCGCCATAATCAAGATGCGGCGAATACAGCGGCCGCGGCGTAGCCAGCTCATGGGTCAGCAGCGCGACCCGGTCGGCCTCGGACAGCTGCGCGTAATCCACCGCAACGCCGGCGCGGGCCAGCAACTCGCCGACGACGGCCTCGTGCACATCGGAGTTCTGCCGCAGGTCGAGCGAGGCCAGGTGAAAGCCGAACGCGGCGACGGCGCGAACAAGCGGCGCCAGGCGTCGCGTGCCCAGGATCGCAGCGCCGTGCGCCGCCAGCGACGCGCGAATCACTTCGAGGTCGGCCTGCAGCTCATGCGCGCTGCCATAAGGCGGCGCGCTCACGTGCGGCGCGCGCACGGGCGCCTTGCCCGTCAATGCAAGCGACGTCGCGGCGAGCCGCGCGTAGATCCCCGTCACCGCCTGGCGGTAAGGCTCGTCCTGACGGTGCGGATTCGTATCGCCGGCAGCAACGACCAGCGCCGCCAGCTCCGGCGTTGTATGCGCGAGGCGCGCGGAGAGCGACAGTTCCGCACCGAGCTGGTGGACCTGGTCGAGGTAATGGTCGAACGCGACCGCCGCCTGCGCGCGGATCGCATACTCGAGCGTCGCCGCCACGACAAACGGATTGCCGTCGCGATCGCCGCCGATCCACGACCCTATGCGCAGGAACGGCGGAATCGCGATGTCGACGCCGAAGACGCGATGCAGCTCGATGGCGAGCGCCTCGTACAAGCGCGGCAGCTCGGACAGAAACGTGTAGCGATAATAGGCGAGCCCGTTTTCGATCTCGTCGCGCACCTGCAGTCGCGAAAGCCGCAGCATCGCCGTCCGCCACAGCGTGACGATCTGGCGGTAGACGTCCGTTTCCCACTCCGACAGCTCCTGCGCCGTCAGCACCGAGCGGTCGCGCCACATCATGAGCCGTGCAATTTCGCGCTCGCAGTCGAGGATGCTTTTACGCTGCACCTCGGTGGGATGCGCGGTCAGCACCGGCGACACCAGCGCTTCGGCCAACCATGCGGCAAGCGTATCCGCGGCAACGCCCGACGCGGCCAGATGCGCCAAGGCGGAAGCGATGCTGCCCTGCTGCGGGCTGGACCCGGCGAGCGCATGCGCGCGCCGTCGCCGGTTCTGATGGACGTCTTCGGCGAGATTCGCAAGGTGCGAGAAATAGGAGAACGCCCGCACGACGTTGAGCGTGGCGGGAATCGACAGCTCGTTGAGCAGCGCCGACAGCTCGGCGCGCACGCCGGCGGCTTCCGCGGGATCCGCGCGCCGGAACCGGATTGCGGTTTGGCGAATCGCTTCGACGCGCGCGTAGACTTCGTCGCCCGACTGCGTTCGCAGCACGTCACCCAGCAGCCGGCCGAGCAGGCGCGTGTCTTCCTTCAGCGGAAGATCGCGGTCGATGGTTTCATCGGGCATCGCGATCCAGTATAAGGTGATTGCTGCGCCGCAGCAACGAAACGCTTTGACGCGCCGCGGGCGCGGGGCCGCCCCGAACTCGGCGTGCGCCAGAGGGTGAAGCGGTACGCTAGTGTGCCGCGCGCAACCGCTCGGCAAGCGACCACACGGCAGCGGCGTAGAGGCGGCTCTTGTTATAGCGTGTGATCACGTAGAAATTGGGACAGGCGACCCACAGGCTCATGGCGGCCTCGCCCTCGCCGTTTTCCTCGAGCAACAGCAGCCCGACCGGCTCGGCCGCGAGGTCGGCCGGTGCATTCGACGGCGTGACGCCGTCGGCCTGCCATGCGGCGAGCGGACGCCGTTCGCTGATACCTCCATCCAATCGGCGCAGTGCGCCGTCGCGCGCTTCCGGCGCTACGACCGCGGGCAGCAGCACCGGCTGGCCCCGCTGCCAGTCGTGCCGCACGAGATAGTTCGCGATGCTGCCGATCACGTCGGCGTTGCTGTGCCAAAGATCGACATGACCATCACCGTCGAAGTCGACGGCGAACCGGCGATAGCTGCCGGGCATGAACTGCGGCATGCCCATTGCACCCGCGAACGAGCCTTTCGGGAGCAGCGGCGAGAATCCCTGGTCACGTGCGAGGAGCACGAACTCCTTCAGCTCGCTGCGGAAGAACGCGGCACGCCGCGGATAGTCGAACGCCAGCGTAGCGAGCGCGTCGATGACCCGGTACGAGCCGCCGAAGCGGCCGTAATACGTTTCAACGCCGATGATCGCGACGATGATCTCGGCCGGCACGCCGAACTCGTTCTGCGCCCGCTCGAGAATGTCCCCGTTGTCGCGCCAGAACCTGACGCCGCCTTCGACGCGTTCCGGCGCGAGGAAGGGTGGCGCGTACGTGAACCACTTGGGAGGCTCGAGCAATGGCCGGTCCATCGCCGCCACGATTTTCGGTTGAAAACGCGCGGCGCCGAACCAGCGCTCGACGTCGCGGCGCGGCAACCCGGTTTCAGCGGCCACTTCGGCCGCATACGCGCGCACGTCGTTGCGTTGCGCGTAGTTCGATGCTCCCGCAGCCGCGGGTTTTGCGGCCGGCCCGGCCGCGTGCGCGGATGCAGACCAGGCGAGGACCGCGAACAACCACGGAACGGAAAATGGCACGCAGGCGATACGAAAATGAGAGTGCATGAATGGTATCATCGCGCCGCCTCGCGCACCGGCAACACCGGATGCGCGCCGCGTGACGGGCGTTGCGAGTACATCCGATGTACAAGTCCTATCCGTTCGCCCGACCCTTGCTGTTCGCGCTCGATCCCGAGACCGCGCACGCGTTGGCGCTCGACGCGCTCGATCGCGCCGCGCGCTTCGGCATTGCGCAGGCGTTGGCGCCGCGACTGCGCGTCTCTCGGGTCACCGTAATGGGAATCGCGTTCCCGAATCGCGTCGGTCTCGCCGCCGGCCTCGACAAGAACGCCGCGCACTTGCGCGGGCTCGCCACACTCGGCTTCGGCTTTCTCGAGGTCGGCACGGTGACCCCGCGGGCCCAGCCAGGAAATCCCAAGCCGCGGATGTTTCGCCTGCCGAAATCGGAAGCGCTCATCAACCGGTTGGGCTTCAACAACGATGGTGTCGACGCCCTGGTCGCCAATGTTGCGCAGTCGCGCTATGCCGGCGTCCTCGGCATCAACATCGGCAAGAACTTCGATACGCCGAACGAGCGCGCAATCGATGACTACGTGACGTGCCTGCGCGCCGTGTACCCACATGCGCATTACGTCACGATCAACGTTTCGTCGCCCAACACGCAGGGATTGCGCGACTTGCAGGCGGAAGGCGCGCTGGACACCCTACTCGAGCGGTTGAAGCACGAACAGGACGCGCTGGCGGCGAGCCACGGCCGCTACGTGCCGCTGGCCGTCAAGATCGCGCCCGATCTGACCGACGACGCGCTGCGCGGCATCGCGCGCGTGCTCGTCGCGCGCGCGATCGATGGCGTGATCGCGACCAACACGACGCTCGCGCGCGACGCGGTGACCGGCGAGCCGCACGCGCAGGAAGCGGGTGGGCTGTCGGGCGCGCCGTTGCGCGAGCGCGCGACGGCCGTCGTACGCACGCTCGCGGACGCACTCGACGGCGCACTGCCGATCATCGGCGTGGGCGGCGTCATGAGCGGCGAGGATGCGCGGGAGAAGCTCGCCGCCGGCGCGTCGCTGGTGCAACTCTATACGGGCCTCATCTATCGGGGACCGGCGCTGGTGGCCGAATGCATCGACGCGATTGCGGCGTGAGCAAGTGCGCTGCGGTCAGGCAGGCGGCACCCACGGCTCCCAGCGGAAGCCGGCCGCTTCGACGCCGGCGCGCAAGTGCGCGAGGCCCGCGTCCACGTACGCCGGGTCGCCCTTGACGCCCAGCTCGATGCGCCGGCCGCCGTCGGGCATGAACGAGGGCAGCGAGAAAAGCTTCAGCATCGGAAACTTCGCGACGTTCTCGTCCATCAGCGGCAACAGCTGGCTCTCGCCGGCGCCATAGACGACGATGGCCCGCTCTTCCGCCGGCACACGCCGCAAGTCCGGATACCACGTCGCAAGCACCCAATCGAGCATCGGCCAGGCCATCTGCGGAAAGCCGGGGAAGAACTGGTGGTCGCGAATCGCAAAGGCGGCCACGCGATTGAACGGATTGGGGATGATCCTGCTGCCCGCGGGAAACTCCGCCATCAACACACGATTGGGATAGGCATCGGCGCCGAAGCGCGCCTCGAGCTCGGCCACCGCTTCCGGATGACGCTCCAGCGCAACGCCGAGCGCCGCGGCCGCGGCCTGCCGCGTATGGTCGTCGGGTGTGGCACCGATCCCGCCAAAGCTGAACACGAGATCGCCACGCGCAAACGAATCGCGCAGCAACGCCGTCAACCGGCCGCGATCATCGCCGACGTAGTGCGCGTAATCCAGGCCGAGCCCGCGCGCCGCGAGCGTGGCAACGACGTGCGGAAGATGCCGGTCCTGGCGCTTGCCCGACAGAATTTCGTCGCCGATGATCAGCGCGCCGATCGCCATTGGGGTCAGAGACGACTTCCGTTTACGTCAGCAATTATTCGCGAACGCCTCGCGGAAGTCGTCTCTGACCCCAGCGGAAGCCGCCTCTGACCCCATCAGTGGACGACGGCCGGCTCGGGAAACTTTTCCTCGATCTGCGTCATCATGCTGGTGAAAGCGCGATCGATGAGCGGCTCGGCTTCGACCACGCGCGCGCGGTCGGCGCGGAAGCGATCCGCCAGGTCGTCGGCCGTCATCGACAGCGCCTTTTGTCCCTGCCGGTTCGTGAACAGATACGTCCCGCGCAGCGGGCTGACCCATGCGAGCTTGGCGAACGCGAGATGACCGTCGTCCGCCTCGAATTCGATCCACATGCCCCGATCCAGGCTGCGCGCGATTTCGAGGTAATCGTCGTCGACCACCTCGCGCATGGGCTCGATCGGCTCCGGCTCGGCCTGCGTCATCGCCTCCGCCAGCGCTTCGGCCTTCGCGGCGAGCACGACGTCGCCGGACGCCTTGGCGATCTCCGCCTGCGCCTTGGCCGCTTCGGCGACCGCGGCCGTGGGTGACGAGACTTGCGACAACGACGGCTTCACCGCCGCCGCGTGGGCCTCGACCAGATTCGCCATGAACGCCTCGCGGTCGTTCGGCAGCCACCCGCGGTTGTGCATGCCGGCCGACAATCGCTTAAGCAGCGACGGCAGCAATGCGACAAGATGCCGGCGGTCTTCGGGCGAGCGCTTCGGCTGCACGCTCCACACGATGTCTTCGAGCGTGGTGACGCCCGATCCCCAGGATTCGCTTTCCTCGCCCTCGTCGAGATAGACATGCTCGAGCGTCGCCTGCCATTTCTGGCGCAGGAACGTGGCGAGGAAGTTGGGGACCGGCGCGCCCTCGATGCGGCGTTCGATCTCGGCCTTGGCCAGCACCGCCGCGATTTGCTGGCGGTCCTTCAGGTTGATTTCCTCGGCCGTCGACTGGATGTTCTCTTCGGCAGCCTTTTCTTCCGCGGCCAGGAACGCGCTGAGCTCCTCGCGCTGCGTGTCCCAGATCGCGAGATCGTCGGAGAAATTGTCGAGGATCTGGTGGACGATCTGGTCGATCTTCCGGTAGAGCGGATCCTCCTGCCCCATGACCGGCGACCAGCCGAGGCCGGCGCGCGCAAGCTCGTTGACGAGAAGGCGCGACGGATGCGACTTCTTCGCGAAGAACGCGCCGTCGAGCATCGCCGCCTTCAGCACCGGAATCTGCAAGCGGGCAAGCAGCGCCTTGATGCCGTCGGGCAGATCCTTGGTCTCGAAGATGAAGTCGAACAGCATCGCGACCATCTCGATGGTCATCGATTCGAGCTGGTTCGCCTTCGCGCCGAGTGGGGACTCCTGCAAGTCGCGCAGGACGTTGTGCATGCCCTCCGGAATCCCCGCGAAGGCCACCGCGGCGCCGCCGACGTCGAAATCGGTCTGGCCCGCTTGCAGGCGCGTCAGTCCCTCGTGCAGGTCAGCAGTGGAAATGATCGGCGCGCCCGGCACGTAGCCGGATGGCGTTGGCGCCATCGGCCCGAACGTTCGCATCGCGGCGCCGGGCATGCTGATCGACGGAAACTCGCCATCGCCGCCCTGTCCCTGCGGCAACATCGCGTGGGCCATCTGCGGTGGCGTCGATGCGCCCGGCGTGCCGCTGCCGTACATGCGCTTGAACATCGCCATGACGTCGACTTCCGCCGAATGAGGCGACTTGCCGGACATTTTCGCCGCGGCCCGATCGCCGGGCCCGCTGCGGTGGATGACGCCGGACCGGCCGGGACCCGGCACCATGTGGTGGCGCGTCAAATGCTTGTTGACGTCGGCGTAGATGTTGGCGATCTCGCCGAGTTGCGCCTGGTTCAGATCCTTCATGATCTGGAACTTGATCTTGCGATCGGCCTTCAGCGTCCGGACGGCTTCCGAAAACGCGCCGACGATCGTCGCCGGCCCGAGCGGATTGCCCTCGGTGCCCATGTCGGGCTCGCCGAGCAGATAGCCGACGCCCCGATTGAGGACGAGCAGCTCGTCGTGACAAAGATTCTCGACGACGCGCGTGATGTTGCCCTGCAGCACCGCCTCGTCCATCGACAACGTCTCGACCAACGCCAGGTTGGAGGCGTCGACCTTGGAAAAATCGGCCTTCGGCTGCGATTTGCCGGCGATGCGATCGTCGATGAGCTTGCACAGCTGCCGCTCGAACTCCGCCATCAGCATCGGCCGTTCGCTCTTGAGCGATTCGCGGGCGTCGAGGAACAACTGCTGCTCCTCGCGGACGTCGGTCTTGCTGGCGCGGTCCATCAGCAGGTCAGTGACGCGGTCGAGGATCTGCGCGAACGACGTGGTCAGCCGAGTGACCGCGAGATCCCGGCACTCGTTCAGGATCCGCGCGATTTCCCGCGCCGGCTGACGCTTCGCGGGGACTTGGGAGGTGGTGGGCGTGGCGCTCACGGCAATTCGGCTGCGAACCTTTGGTGGTGTTGACAGCGACGGCCTTCGGGATCTCTAAGTCATTGTCTTAGAGGCCCTTAGGCAAGAATACCGCGAAGTTACTGTAGCACGCCCATCCCCCTGTCGCCAACGTAGCCCGCGGTCAGCGGACCAGATCCGCCCAAGCCCTTTCGAGGCGCTTGAACGAAACCGGGAACGGCGTCCGCAATTCCTGGGCGAACAGCGAAACCCGCAATTCCTCCAGCAGCCAGCGAAAATCCTCGAGCGGAGGCTCCGTTTGCCCGGCCTGGCGGTTGCGATCGGCCCGCTCGCGATAGCGCCGCCACAGCTCCGCCACCTGCTCGGCATGCCGGGCGTCGCGGTCGGGGCGCTCGGCGAACTTCGCCAGACGGCGGTCCAGCGCCTTCATATACCGCGGCAAATGTTCCAGTTGCGCCCACGGCGTCGCCGCGAAAAAGCCCGGATAGACGAGCGCATCGCGCTGGGCGCGTACCTCGGCGGCCAGCCGGGCCATTCCGCCCCCAGCAGTCGCGAGCCGCTGGGCCAGTGCCTGATATTCATTGGCGATCGTCGTCAGCAACCGGAAGGCTCCCTCCATGACCGCCGGCAGCCGTGCCCTCGCGCGCTTGACCTGCTCGGCGAACGCCGCCTCGGTGCGCGGCAGCGGATCGTCGGACAGGAAGGCCCGCGTCAGCGCTGCGGCCAGCACATCGGCCAGCAGCCGGTCGGTGGGAATCGCCGCCTTTAGCTGCAGCGCAGCCTGCGCGAAACCCGCTCCGCCCTTGTCGTACCGCGCGAGCGCATCGCGCAGCGCGATCCGCAGCAGGCGCACGACGCCGGCTCGCGTCGCGGTCTCCGCCGCGCCGGAGGTATCGAGCAGCGCGAGCGACACCGCGTTGTCCTCGTCGACCAACGCCGGATAGGCGGTGATCCGGCGGCCGTCGCGGGTAAAGGTGAGCGACTCGGGCAAGTCGCCGAAGTCCCATTGCCGCAGCCCTTTGCGCTCGAACGCCGGATCGACGGCAGCAAGCGAAAGCTGCGCGGCGTCGCCCAATTTGGCGCGCAGCGCGGCAAGATCGCGTCCGGAGGCCAGCTCCTGACCTGCGTCATCCACGACGGCGATGTTCATTTGCAGATGCAGCGGCAGGTCGGCATCGCTCCAGACATCGGCGGGCAGCGGCTGCGCCAGCCGCTGCTGCAAGTACTCGCGCAATGCGTCGGGCAAGGCACTCTCCTGCGCGGGCGCCGTTTCGAGAAACGCCGTGACGACTTCCGGAATCGGGATCACGCGATTGCGCACGGCCTTTGGCAACCCCTTCAGATAGTGGGTCACCTTGTCGCGGATCATGCCGGGCACGAGCCACGTCAGGCGCGCCGCCGACAATTGATTGAGCAGCGGCAGCGGCACGGTCAACGTCAGTCCGTCGAGCGGATGCCCCGGCAAGAACCGATATTTGAGCGGCAGCGTGTTGGCGCCGATCACCAACGTTTCCGGGAAGAGGTCGACGGTGATCGCACCGGCCGCGTGCCGCATCAGGTAATCGCGGGTGAGAAACAGGCGGCGCGGCTCGCGCCGCTCGACGTCCTCGCGCCAGCGCTCGAACGTCACGGCCGAATGAATGCCTTCCGGAATGCGTTCCGCGTAAAACGCCGCGATCGTGGCGTCGTCGACCAGCACGTCCTGGCGGCGCGCCTTGTGCTCGAGCTCCGCGACGTCCGCAATCAGCGCCTTGTTGTGCGCGAGGAACGCGCCGCGCGTGCGCAACGCGCCCGGCACCAGCGCCTCCTGGATGAAGACCTCGCGCGCCGCCTTGGGATCGATGGCGCCGAACGATACCGGGCGCCGCGCGACGAGCGTCAGCCCATAGAGCTGCACGCGTTCGCTGGCGACGACCTCGCCGCGCTTTTCCTCCCAGTGCGGCTCGAAATAGTCGCGGGTCACACGATCGCCGGCGACCTCCTCGATCCATTCGGGCTCCACCTTCGCCGCGCACCGGGCAAAGAGGCGCGACGTTTCCGTGAGCTCGGCCGCGAGGATCCATTTCGTGCCTTTCCTGGCGAGGCCCGAGCCCGGATGCACATGAAACTGCAGCCCGCGCGTCCCGACGTAGTGCGCATCGGCATCCGCCTTGACTCCGATGTTCCCGAGCAATCCGGCGAGCACGGCCTTGTGAAGCGCGGCGTACCGCGACGCGTCGAACGCCTTGGGCAACGCAGGCGGCCATTGCCAACCCGCTTCTTCGAGGGTAGCGACCAGCTGGCGATGGACATCGCGCCATTCCAGCAGCCGCAGGAACGACACGAACTGCGCGCGGCAGGCTTCCACCAGACGCCGGTGCGACAGCTTCTGCGCGGTCGCGTCGGCGAAAAATTCCCACAGCGCGACGAGCGACAGGAAATCGGAGCGATCGTCGCGAAAGCGCAAGTGCGCCTGGTCCGCGGCCTGTTGTCGTTCGAGCGGCCGCTCGCGCGGGTCGGGCACGGCCAGCGCGCTCGCGATCACCAGCGCTTCGGCGAGGCACCCGCCATCGCGCGCCGCCAGCACGATGCGCCCGATGCGCGGATCGAGCGGCAGCCGCGCGAGCTCGCGCCCGAGCGGCGTCAGTACGCGTTCCGCGTCGACGGCGCCGAGCTCCTGCAGCAACTGGTAACCGTCGGCGATCGCCCGGCTGCCGGGCGCTTCGAGGAACGGGAACGCCGCTACCTCGGGCAGGTCGAGCGCCGCCATCCGCAAGATCACCGACGCAAGCGACGAGCGCAGGATCTCGGGCTCCGTGTACGCGGGGCGCGCGGCGAAATCCTCGTCGCTGTAGAGGCGGACGCAGATGCCATCCTGCACGCGGCCGCAACGTCCCGCCCGCTGGTTCGCCGCGGCCTGCGAGATCCTTTCGATCTGCAGCAGCGTCGTCTTGTTGCGCAGGCTGTAGCGCTTCACCCGCGCGAGGCCGGCGTCGATCACGTAGCGAATGCCGGGTACGGTCAACGAGGTTTCGGCGACATTGGTCGCCAGCACGATCCGATGGCCCGACCCCGGCGCGAACACGCGTTGCTGCTCGGCGACGGAAAGGCGCGCGAACAGCGGCAGGATCTCGAGCTCGCGCGCGTACGGCCGGCGCGCGAGGCCGCGCCGCAGCAGATCCCCGGTCTCGCGAATTTCCCGTTCGCCCGGAAGAAACACCAGGATGTCGCCCGGACCGGCGCGCCACAGATCTTCGGCGGCGCTGACGATCGCCTCCTCCAGCTCTTCTTCGTCGTCGGCTTCGCGCGCCGAGTCGGTGTTGCCAATCTCAATGCCGTCGCGCAGCGGCCGGTAGCGGACGTCGACCGGATAGGTGCGTCCCGACACTTCGATTACGGGCGCAGGCCCGGTCAAAGTGCCGAAATGCCGGGCAAAGCGGTCGGCATCGATAGTGGCCGACGTGATGATGACCTTGAGATCGGGGCGGCGCGCAAGCAGCAGCTTGAGATAACCCAGCAGGAAATCGATGTTGAGACTGCGCTCGTGCGCTTCGTCGACGATGATCGTGTCGTAGGCGGCAAGCTCGCGATCGCCTTGCGTCTCGGCGAGCAGGATGCCGTCGGTCATCAGCTTGATGTAGGCATCCGGACGCGTGTGGTCGGTGAAGCGCACCTTGTAGCCGACGGCCTCGCCGACGGGCTGCCCGAGCTCGTGCGCGATGCGCGTGGCCACCGCGCGCGCGGCGATCCGCCGCGGCTGCGTGTGCCCGATGAGGCCGCGCTCGCCACGCCCGGCGGCCAGGCAGATCTTCGGCAGTTGCGTGGTCTTGCCGGATCCCGTCTCGCCGCAGACGATGACGACCTGGTGCGCGCGGATCGCGCGTTCGATTTCGGCTGCGCGTTGCGCCACCGGCAATTCGGGCGGATAGGTGAACGCCGGCTTGTCGGCCGCGCGCCCCTCGCGCTTGGCGATCGAGCGCGCGACATCGTCGGCGATCTTCGCCCATTCGGGCGCCGGCGCGCGCCGCGCGCGCGCCCGGTCGAGCCTGCGGGAAAGGCGCACGGCGTCGGCGGCCATGGCGAACGGCAGGCGCGCGGACAATTCGGCGAAGGAAGGCGTCATCGGCGGGAGCGACAGCTTCGTGTCCCGGGGCGGGAACGGACGGGAGCGAACATGCGGGCGCAGCGGCGCGAATTCTACCGCGCCTGGCCCGCGGTTTTAAGTATCATCGGCGTCGTGCTGGCAGCGCGCCCATAAGGTGCGCCCGGAAACTTCCTGGAGACAACACCATGCGTTACCTCATCGCTCTCGCGCCGAAACGCACGTTCGTGGCCGTAGCCCTCGTCGCCGCCTTTGGCCTTGGCGCGCTTGGCGCCGACGCCGTCACGCTGCGCTGGGCCGGCCGCGGCGACATGCAGACGACCGATCCGCATTCGCAGAACGAAGGCCTGACCAACAACATCAACAGCCTGGTGTACGAATTTCTGGTCGACCGCGACAAGCAGCTTGGCCTCGTGCCCTCGCTCGCGGAATCGTGGACGCAGGTCAATCCGACGACGTGGCGCTTCAAGCTCCGGCCCGGCGTCAAGTTTCACGACGGCACGCCGTTCACCGCCGACGACGTCGTGTTCAGCTATGAACGCGCGAGGGCCGACACTTCGCAGCTGCGTGCCTATGCGACCGCGGCCGGCGTTCCGAAGAAGATCGACGACCTGACCGTGGAGTTCGTCACCAACGGACCGAACCCGATCGAGCTCGAGCACGTCGCGACGATCAACATCATGTCGAAGGCCTGGTGCGAAAAGAACCGCTGCATGAAACCGCAGAACTTCGGAGCCAAGGAAGACATGATCACGGCGCGCGAGGGCAACGGCACCGGTCCGTACATGCTCGTATCGCGACAGCCCGACGTGAAAACGGTGCTCAAGAAGAACCCGAACTGGTGGGGCCTCAAAGTGCCGGGCTACTGGGACGGCAATGTCGACGACGTCATCTACACGCCGATCGTCTCCGACGCCACCCGCGTGGCCGCGCTCATCTCCGGCGAGGTCGACCTCATCAACGACCCGCCGCCGCAGGACGTGCCGCGGCTTGCGCAGACGCCGAACATCAAGGTCATCGAGGGTGTCGAGAATCGCATCGTGTTCATCGGCATGGACCAGGCGCGTGACGAGCTTCTGTATTCGAACGTGAAGGGCAAGAATCCGTTCAAGGACCTGCGCGTACGCCAGGCGCTCTACCAGGCGATCGACATCGACGCCATCAACAAGAACACGATGCGCGGGCTGTCGAAACCAACCGGCGCGATTCTGCCGTCGCCCAAGACGTCGACGCCGGAGATCGAGAAGCGGCTGCCGTTCGACAAGGAGAAAGCCAAGAAGCTGCTGGCCGACGCCGGCTACCCGAACGGCTTCGAGGTCACGCTCGACTGTCCCAACAACCGCTATGTGAACGACGAGCGCATTTGCCAGGCGCTGGCGGCAATGTGGTCGCAGATCGGGATCACGATCAAGCTCAACTCGATGCCCCGCGCCGTCTACTTTCCCAAGCTGGAGAAGACCGACACCAGCCTCTACATGCTGGGCTGGGGCGGCGCCTCCACCGACGGCATCTTCACGCTGCAGCCGGTGCTGTCGAGCTACAACGGCAAGGGCGACGGCGACTTCAACTACGGCCGTTACACGAACGCCAAGGTCGATGAGCTGACCGCCAAGGTCAAGGTCGACATGAACCAGGAGCACAGGGTGAGCCTCATCCAGGAAGCGCTGCTTGCGCAGAACGCGCAGGTCAATCTTCTTCCGCTGCACCGGCAGGTGATACCGTGGGCATCGCGCGGAAACGTGACGGTTCCGCACCGGGCGGATAACAACGTGCGGCCGGATTGGACGACGGTGAAGTGAAGTGAACGTGACCAAATCGTCGGGGCCGGCTTCGCCCGGCCCTACGATTTGGTCCCGGTGATGTCAGCACGAAAAGCTTCGGGCGGCCGCGCGCTTTTCGTGTAGAAAAGGCACGAAGCGCGCCGATCGCCGCCGCTACGCGGCTCGCTCGGTAGCGCGCGTATGCGGATTGAATGCCTCTGCGCACGTCTGCGTGGTGCGCACGTTCAGTGTAGACAGGGTTAGCGTTTTCCGGGACCGCGCGGCGTTCCTAGGGCTGCACTGCGCACATCGCCACACGGTCCGGACCGTACCCTTCTGCCAGCCAGCCTTTGGCGAGCATCTGCTGCTTGATCGCGGCGTCCGTCGTGTAGCGATGGTTGGTGTCGGTCCGCTGATTCCACACTCGGTAAACCGGCGCCGACGGCGGCGCGCACAAACCGCTGACGAGGTCGGGTAGTGCCATGTACATCACTTCCGGATCTTCGAGAATGAAGCCCGGGAACTTCGTCGCAACTTCGGCGCATTCCTTCGCCGACGCGGAAAAGAAGTGCGAGTCGCCGCTTTCCGGC
>Ga0207676_10001219_pt1 | contig 19164 bp, 13 predicted proteins | sample KBSSwiS72_FD_184307 | JGI IMG/M metagenome (GOLD analysis project Ga0207676, IMG submission 184307) | Switchgrass rhizosphere microbial communities from Kellogg Biological Station, Michigan, USA - KBS Switchgrass S7-2 (SPAdes) (version 2) | ecosystem: Host-associated > Plants > Roots >...
ACTCGAGTTTTCTGGCGCTTTTGTAAACGACTATGCGGGGCTTTTCGATGGGAGGACTCTGCCACGGATGAACACAGATGACACCGATCAGAAATGAGATTAACAGTGTCATCCGTGTAATCAGTGACTAAATATACTTAGGGCTTCTTGGACTTCTTCTTGTCTTCCTTGTCCTGGCTCTTGGCTGCGACTGGCGACTGGATTTTCAAGAGCGGCCCGACGCTCGCGCTGTAAGCATCGGTGACTTTTATGAAGGCTTCGTTGCGCAGGTTCTGTAGATACGTGTCGCGTTCCTTTGACTGGCGCTCCAGCAGCATCGCTTCACGAACACGATTGTCGTTGAACGTCGGCGCAGTTCCGCCGGGCGTGCGCGCATCGACGCGAATGATCTGGTAACCATCGCCCAGCTTGATCGGCTCAGCTATGCCACCGGCTTTGACGTCCTTCAACGCATTCACCAGGTCCTCACGCAGACTCGGGACGTCAAACTCACCCACGTAACCTTTGTCCTGGGGAGCCGTGCGCTGGCCATTCTTCTCGCGTTCGGAATTCGCGGCGGCAACCGCACCAAAATCAGCGCCCGCTCGAAGCTGCGCGACCAGTTCCGTCACTCTTGCTTTGACCGCTGCCTCATCTTTGCCGGTTGTGGACAAATAGATCTCGGAAAGCTTGATGGTCTCGGGCTTGCGAAATTGATCGGAGTGGGCGTCGAAGTACTTCTTTACTTCGTCGGGCGTGAACCCGAGATAGACGCGGCGGTCGACTTCCTGTTGCAACACCGCCTGCTTCGTCATCTCAGTGCGCATGGTGCGGCGCACGTCGTCGGGATTTAGCCCGCTCTGTCGCATCGCTTCATAGAGTTTTTCGATCGAAGTGATGCCCTGGTCGTTCGCTATCTGCAGCATGCGGCGGTTCACTTCCGCTTCGATTTCGTTGGCGAGCTCGAGCTCCTTGCCTTTTTGCAACAGCAGTTTTTCGTTGATCAGCGTGGCAATCAGCTCGGGCTGGCGCTTCACCACCTCTGCTTGCGCCTGCTGTTCGGTCATGCCGTTCTGCTTCAGCGCTTCAATACGTTCTTTCGTCTCGCGCTTCAAACTCGAGAGCGTGATCACTTCGTCGTTGACCTGGGCGATCACTTCGTCGACGACCGTCATCTCGCCTTCCTGGGCAAAAGCTATTGACGGCACCAGAACTAAAAAGGCTATCAAAACTAAGAATTTCAATTTCACAGGCTACTCCTAACAGATTGATGAAAACCCTTACCACAAAGGCTCTAAGACACAAATTTTGTCTTGTTTGTGTCCTGGTGACTTTGTGGCCAAAAAACCGAGAGATTCTAATCGCTCGCACGAAGCCGGAGCAACACGTCACGGGCTACGTCGAGCACCTCGTCCTGCTGATCTTCCGTTAAAACGAGCCGCAAAACACCGTTTGGCGTGAAGACCGTCCCCGGGTGACTCGCCACGTATTCCCCAAGCTTTTCGGGCGAAATTCGCGCCTTTTCACTAAATTTAACCGCCACTCCGTCCGGCGTTTTATCAATCGAAACCAGCCCCAGCTCTTCCGATAATTTACGCAAACGAGCATAGGCAAACAGCCGCTCCACCGGCGCGGGAATGCGCCCATAGCGATCTTCCGTCTCCGTGCGGATGCTCGAGAGCGTGGCTTCATCCCTAGCTGATGACACTCGCTTGTACGTTCGCAGCCGCTGTCCCATGTCGGAAATGTACTCCTCGGGAATCGCGACATCCACGCCGAGGTTCAACGTGACGCTGGTCTCGTCTTCAATCTCTTCGCCACGAAGCTCAGCCACCGTGCGCTCGAGCATCTGCGTGTAGAGATCGAAGCCAAGCGCTTCCATGTGACCCGACTGCTGGCCGCCGAGAAGATTCCCCGCGCCGCGCAGTTCGAGGTCGAGGGCCGCAATACGAAAACCGGCTCCCAGATCCGAAAACTCGCGAATGGCTGCTAAACGTCTGCGGGCAATCGGCGAAAGCTCCTGTTCGCTCGGTATCAGGAGGTAAGCGTAAGCCCTGCGACTCGAACGCCCCACACGCCCGCGTAATTGATAAAGCTGAGAAAGACCGTAGTGATCGGCGCGATTTATGATGATGGTGTTTGCGCGGGGGATGTCTATGCCGTTCTCGATGATGGTGGTCGCAACCAGAACGTCATATTTGAAGTCGATGAAATCGAGCATCACCCGCTCCATCTCTTTCTCATTCATCTGGCCGTGGCCCACCGCCAGGCGCGCCTGCGGCACGAGTCGCTTGACGAGAGCCGCAATCGTCTCGATGGTCTCAACGCGATTGTGAATGAAGAACACCTGGCCGCCGCGCGATAGCTCGAGATCAATCGCCGACTTGATCACGCTCTCCGAGAACTGCACTACCTGAGTTTGAATCGCGAGTCGATCGCGTGGTGGTGTTTCGATGAGCGACATGTCGCGCATGCCGCTGAGCGACATGTTGAGGGTGCGTGGAATGGGCGTTGCGGAAAGTGTTAACACGTCCACTTTCTTCTTCAAGTGTTTGAGCCGCTCTTTGTGTGCGACTCCGAAACGTTGTTCTTCGTCGACAACAACCAGGCCGAGGTCTTTGAAAGTAACGTCCTTCGACAGGATGCGATGCGTGCCGATGACGACGTCGATTTCACCTGTCTCAACTTTCTTCACGACTTCCTTCTGTTCCTTGCTCGAACGAAAGCGCGACAACAACTCAACCTTTACCGGGAACGGAGCGAAGCGCGAACGAAACGTGTCGTAGTGTTGATACGCGAGCACGGTTGTCGGCGTGAGTATCGCCGCCTGCTTGCCTTCCATCACTGACTTGAACGCCGCGCGCATTGCGACTTCTGTTTTTCCGTAACCAACGTCGCCGCACAGCAAGCGGTCCATCGGCACGGGCTCTTCCATGTCTTTCTTCACGTCTTCAATCGCAGTTTCCTGGTCCGGAGTTAGAACAAACGGGAAGCCGTCTTCAAACTCCTGCTGCCAGGGTGTGTCGGCTGCGAATGCGTAACCGCCGACGAGTTTGCGTTCCGCGTAGAGACGCAACAGTTCGTCGGCCATGTCGCGCATCGCGCGCCGGGCTTTAGCTTTCGTCTTTTGCCAGCCGAGACCGCCGAGTCGATCGAGTTGTGGTTGATGACCTTCAGCGCTCGAGTAGCGTTGCACGAGGTCGAGACGCTCGACAGGAACGTAGAGCTTGGCTTCGTCGGCGTAATAGAGCAGCATGAACTCGCCGGTGCGTGGACCAATGTCGAGTGTTTGCAAACCGCCGAAGCGCGCGACGCCGTGGTCGATGTGGACCACGTAATCGCCGGGCTTGAGATCGCGGAAGTCGGAAAGGAAAGCAGCCGCTTTCGATTTGCGCCTGCGCTTTTCACCGCGCTGTGTGCGCTCTGCGCCGGCGGGTTGTCGTTCAACGGCTTCCGTGGCTTCGTCGAAGATATCTGTTTCGACGTGTACGATCAGGTGCGACTGCGGCAGTTCAAAGCCGCCGCTGAGACGCCCGACAGTGACGACGACGCGGCGGGTAGTCGCAGCCTCGGACGCTTCGCTGGTTAACGTCAGGCGAGTTTCGATGTCGTACTCGCTGAGTATCTCGACAATCCGCTCGGCAACGCCAAGACTCGGCATCACGAACAGCGTCGTCTTTAGTTCTTCGACGGAACGTTTTACTTCCGAAGCGAGGTCGGAAATGCGCCCGTGATAGCGCAGCGTTGATTGTGACTTCCAGTCGACTTCCACGGCGCTCTCAACCGCTGGAAAGAGAAAGACGGGCTGCCGCGTGCCACGCGCACGACCCAGTTGCACTTTTGGCGCCTCGGCTTCCAACGAGAGGTTGAGATCTGTTTCTGCAGCAACGCGACCCAGCGTGCGCAACTCGATGCGCTGTCGCGGCGAGATAAATTGGCGCAGCTCTTCGGCGGTGAGAAAGAGCTCTTCAGGCATGAGAGCAATGTCGTCGGCCTGGTCGATCTCACGATAGCGTTCCGATAAACGCTCGTAGAACTCACTCAGATATCCTTCGACACCTGCCGGTTCGTCGACGACGAATACCACGTCGCCGAGATGTTCGAAGACATTCGACGCGGTGGTCATAACTATCGGCATCAGCCATTCCCAACCCGCAAACGCCTCGCCTTCGTCGGCGAAAGCCGTGCGATCGCGCAACGAGCGCGCGAAACGCTGGTCGCTCCAGCGTTCACGCGCCGCTTCGCTCCAGAGTTGAAAATCAACCGGCGTGACGGCGAGCTCGTGCATCGGCGGCACGTGGACCACTTGCAGTTGGCGAGTCGAGAGTTGATTTTCCGGATCGAATTCACGCAGCGAGTCGACTGTGTCGCCGAAAAACTCGAGTCGCACCGGCGCTTCTCTGCCGGGCGGCCAAACGTCGAGGATGCCGCCACGCATCGAGAACTCACCTACCGCGCCGACCGGATCTTCGCGCACGTAACCCGTGGACATCAGCCTGTCGACGAGTGCTTCCGGCGAATGATCTTCGTCGCGTCTGAGCACTGCTCCGGCTTTAGCAATTGCGGCGGGACTGACTGTCTTTCGAGCAAGCGCGCGCGCAGTTAACAGAACGAAACTCGGCGAGCGTTGCTGTAGTTGCCACAGTGCTAGCGCGCGTCTTTCGAGTGTCTGCGGATGCGGAGCCACGCCTGCGTACGGATCTGTCTCAGACGCCGGCAAGACGAGAATCTCGTTTCCGGCTGTTTCACTACCCGACAGCGCGCAATACCAGAAGTGCAGGTCTCGCTCCCATGGCTCCAGATCTCGCGTCGATTGCGACACCACGGCAAACGTCTTCCCGGTATCGCGTTGCAACGCAGCTACCGCGAGCGCGCGCGAAGCGCCCGCCACTAACCCGCTGATCGAGATCACACGTGTGCCGGCTCGCACCTCAGCAAGCAGCTTTTGATATTCTCGTGTCTCGGTAACTTGAAGCATATTTTAGCCACAGATTTTCACGGATGAACACGGATTTAATCTGTATTCATCCGTGTTCATCTGTGTAATCAGTGGCTCACTTCTTCATTCGTTCGATTAACGTTGTCGTCGAGGCTCCCTTAACAAAGGGCAGTGAAATTACCTTGCCTCCTGCGGCCTCGACTTCCTCGCGCCCATGTATCTGATCGAGCTCGTAATCGCCACCTTTTACAAGCAGGTCCGGTAACAGCTTAGTGATCAAACTGCGTGGGGAAATGTCGTCGAAGATCGTCACGTAGTCGACACAACGCAGCGCGGCGAGTATCTCGGCTCGCTCGCCTTCATTGAAGACCGGACGATCCGGACCCTTCAATTCACGCACCGTTCGATCGCTGTTTATCGCCACGAGCAGCGCGTCGCCGAGCGCTCGCGCCTGCGCCAGATAGCGCACGTGCCCGACGTGCAAAAGGTCAAATACGCCGTTCGTAAAAACGAGACGTCTCCGGGCAGCGCGCATACCTTCACGCTCCCCGAGCATCTTCTCCGGGTCGAAAATTTTCCCCATCACTGCCGACAAGATTACAGGATTTACGTGATGTCTGTATAATCGGCCCTTTTATGTCTATTCCGTTTATCGAAGAGAACGATCAAACCACCGCGCGGCGAGAACATCTCGAGGCGCTGCGCGAGCTTGTCGGCAACGTCTATCCAAACAAATTCGAGCGCAGCGAGGTTGTCGAACCGGGAAAAGAAGACACGATCACCGCGATCGTCGAGAAGTTTCGCGACTTCGAGCCGAAGCTGAACTCGGAAGGCAAACCCTCGCCCGAAGATCTCGAGCAGGCCAACGAGGAGCTAAACAAAACCACCGTGCGCATCGCCGGACGCATCGCGTCGCCTCCCCGCGTGATGGGCAAGGCCGCGTTCGTACACCTGTCGGACGGTATTTCGCGCCTGCAGATCTACATTCGCAAGGCTGACATCACGGGCGTTCGCAACGACGCGCAGGGCGGTGACGTCGACGGTTGGGCCATGTTTCAACTGCTGGACCACGGCGACTTCATTGGCGTCGAAGGTTACCTGTTCGTGACGAAGACAGGCGAGCTCTCGGTTCACGTGCAGAAGATGCAGTTTCTCTCGAAGGCGCTGTTGCCGCTGCCCGACAAGATGCACGGCATTCACGATCCCGAGATCCGGCAACGCCAGCGTTACGTCGATCTGATCGCGGGCAGCCTGAAACACGAGAAGGACGACGCGCTCACACCGCGCGAAGTGTTTGAACGACGCGCCGCGGCAGTGAAAGAGTTGCGTCGCATTCTCGAAGACCACGGTTACATCGAAGTCGAGACGCCGATGTTGACGCCGCTCGCCACCGGTGCCGCTGCGCGTCCGTTCCGGACTCATCACAACGCGCTCGACATCGATCTCTACGCGCGCATCGCTCCGGAGTTGTACCTGAAGCGGTTGCTGGTCGGCGGCTTCGAGAAGGTTTTCGAGCTCAATCGCAACTTCCGCAACGAAGGCATCTCGACGCGTCACAATCCCGAGTTCACGATGCTCGAGTTTTACTGGGCGTATGCGGACGTGAACCAGATGATGGATTTCTGCGAGCAGATGTTGCAGGCGGTGGTGTTCACCGTGTTGGGCCACACGCACGTGCCGTTTGGTGAGCACAGTCTCAACTTCGGCGAGCCGTTTCGACGTGTCGGCATGAAGGAGAGTTTGTCGGGAATCGTCGCTGAAGATCAGATCGCGGACGACAAGGTGCTGGAGCTATTCGAAGAGCACGTCGAACCGGGGTTGATACAGCCGACGTTCATCACCGACTTTCCGAAACCGATCTCGCCGCTCTCGAAAGCTTCGCCGTCGAACCCGCTGGTGGCTGAGCGTTTCGAGTTGTACGTAGCAGGCATGGAGCTAGCCAACGGCTTTTCTGAGCTGAACGATCCGATGGAACAATATGAGCGCTTCCGCGATCAGATGAAGCAGCGCGAGCGTGGCGATGAAGAAGCGATGTTGATGGATGAAGACTACGTCCGCGCGCTGTCGTACGGCATGCCACCTGCGGCCGGCATCGGCATCGGCGTCGATCGCCTCACGATGTTCCTGGCTAATAAGCAGTCAATCCGCGACGTGATCCTCTTCCCGCACATGAGGCCAAAGTCGGATTAACCACAAAGACACAAAGGCACAAAATAATCTTTAAAAAATTTGTGCCTTAGTGCCTTGGTGGTTAGTTCTTCTGTGCGGAGGCTTTGGTTCGGAGCTCGGCGAGGCGCTCGTCGGACCAAACGGGTTTCTCGCCCTGTTCCTGAATTACCTTGAGGTAGCGTTCCATGGCTTCGAGTGAGCCTTTGAAGTCGCCCAGCTTCTCGCGCACACGACTCAGGTCAAGAAGAAATTGCCCGTTAGCCGGCAGGTTAGTATTAACAGCCTGTGTAAGAGAGGCTTCGGCGAGTTTTAGCTCACCTTTCAATTCATACAAACGCGCCAGGTGATAGTAACTGATGGGATAGCGCGCACCATCGCGTCTCGAAACATCGATGAGATTCGCGATCGCTTGGTCGTATTGCTTGAGACTGAGCAGTGCATAACTCAGCTCGAGGTTCGCCGGAGGAAAGTAACCATTATTCCGGCTCAACACGCGGCGGAAGTTCTCAACCGCTTCCAACATCTTCCCGCGTTCCGACGCATTGCGAGCGCGCTGGAGAAAATCAAAACTGACGCGATCGAGCGCTAACGTTGGACCCGCTGCGGCGGGCGCTCTTCTTTCAACAGCGTTCACTTCGGATTTACGAACAGGTTTCGCGGGCGATGCGACAACGATCGTTCCCTCAACACTGCCACGCGCCAGCGCTAGCTTCGCCGCATCGTGTCGCGGATCGACGATCAAAGCCCGGCGCCACTCGCGCGCTGCCAGATCGTTCTGTCCGCGTGCGGCGTAAACCCTGCCGAGGTTGTAGCTCGCTTCCGCGTAACGAAAATTCTCCAGCTTCAAAGCCGACAACAACGCATCGTGAGCCTCGTCCCACCTGCCCCCGCGCAAGAGCAGGACGCCGAGATTATTGTAGGCACGAGAGTAATTGCCTTTGCGCTGCTCGATGGCGGTCTTGTAGGCGGTCATCGCGGCTTCCGAGTCGCCGAGGCGGGCAAACGCGTTGCCGAGATTGTAGAAGCCGATCGGATCGAATGAATCTGATTTTGCGATCGCGTTCAGTTCCGCAAGGGCCTCGGTTTTGTGACCGGTGCCGTGCAGCAAATCCGAGAGCTTCAATCGCAGGCGGTTACGTTCCGCAGCGTTCGGAGCGGCTTCGATCTGATTGCGCAGAGTGACAACGGGATCGGGAGTGTTGTCAATATCCTGAGCGATACAGAACGCCGGGAATAACACCAGGCCTGAAACGAGGATCAATAGGGAGATTATCTTTCGCATTAGTTAACCCTTCGTTGTCGAACATCGTCGCGTAAATACGCGACAACCGTGCCTCCAAAGCCGACGGCCCAGCCACGGTTTCGATTAGTGAAGAAGACGCGTTCCAGCGGGTGTTGCGTGCCACTAGGCTGAGTGGTCCAATGCTCCCCGCCGTCAACGGTGTGAATGATTGTTCCTTCGGCGCCCACCGCCCAGCCTTCCAACCCATCGACAAACTTCACGTCGAAAAGATCGACATTGACTGTCGAGTCCTGTCGCTGCCAGGTGCGGCCGCCGTTCACGGTCTGATAGACGCTGCCGCCGCTGCCGACCGCCCATCCCGAGCGATTGTCAACAAATGAAGTCGCGGTGAAGCGAATTGATTTTTCAACCTGCGGCAGCGTTGATTGATACCAGGTATCGCCGCCGTCCGACGTTTGTATGATCGTGGCGCCGGCTCCGACTATCCAACCGCGATAGTCGTCCACGAATATCCCACCAAGCAATAATCGACGTGTCGGTGAGTGCAGCTTGACCCATGTCTCACCGGCATCGTTCGTCCCGTAAATCGATCCGGCTTCACCAAACGTCCAGCCGCGTCCGTTACGATTGAACACGGCGCGAACGAGAATGGCGTCGACGTCGAATCCCTTGATCTCGATTCGTTTCCAATTCTCACCGCCGTCAGTGGTCTTCATCAGGTAAGCGCGCGGATCGTCTACGTTCTTGAGCTGGTAAGCATTGACCTCGCAAACCATCCAGCCGTTCTTTTCGTCGACGAAGAAAATGTCGCGCACGACGTCGTCGGTGGAGGAGCCGCGCGGTTTCCAGGTGTTGCCGCCGTCGAGTGTTTGTAAGAGCGTGCCTTTACTGCCGACGGCCCAGCCGCGGTTTTGATCGAGGAAGAAAACTCCGTGCAGCCACGCCATCGTCCCCGCGGGTTGGCGCCCCCAGGTGCCCGTTTGGGCGAACGCCGGAAAAGCAACCAGCAATAGCAGCAAAAATGAGGTGAATGCTTTGGTCATAACTGTAGGGGCGGCCCTCCGTGGCCGCCCCAGAAGGTGGGACCGTGGGGCGGCCACGGAGGGCCGCCCCTACAATTCTCTACCATCCGCCGCTGAAGATGCGCGCGAAGCTCAACACCGACGTGAAGCTTAGCCATTCCTTGACCTTCTTCATCTTGTTTCCGGGCACGACGATCTGATCGCCCGGCACGAGATAAACATTGTCCGCGACCTTGCCTTTGTAAATCGCATTAACATTGACCTCAATCGGAGCGACGAAGCCGGTGTTCTGCCGTCGTAAAACGTAAACCTTGCTCTTGTCGCCGGTGCTGAGCACGCCGCCCGCTTCCGCGAGCGCCTCAGTCACCGTCATGCGGCGGCTCATCAAACGAACGCCGGGTTGGCCCACGTCACCCACAATGCTGTAACGGTAAGACACCGCCTTGTCGAGCGACACTGACACTTGCGGATCGATGATGTACTCGTCGTAACGCTTCTTGATGATCTCGGCCACTTCGTCAACCGTTTTGCCATTCACGAAAACGCCACCGGGGATCAGCGAGAGTGAAATGCGACCACTCGGCGGGATGGTGATACCTTTGCGCGAATAGCGTTCCTGGTTGAACACCTCGACCGAAATAATGTCCTCAGGTCCGAGTTTGTATGTGTTGAAGAAGTTGTTGTAGTAAGGCGTAAATGCCGATTCTTCGGACACCTGCTCCGTCCGGTTCGCCTGAACATCGTCAGGAACATCGGTGGGCGTGCGCCTGGCGTCGTCCGGCTCGAGCCTGTCGCCCACCACCGGCTTTTTGTCTTTATCCTGGCTGCTGCTCGTCGTCGTGGTGGTGCGTGGCCGTGGCTTTTGCGGATCGTCCTGCGTCTGTTGAGCCGCGATACTCACTGTCAATGCGATCAACGTCAGCGTAGCGAGAGCTATGCGTTTGAATTTAGTCATCTCCAACCTCCAACCCATGCATTATTGGGCACCGCGCCCAAACAGAATGATCTTGATCGTCTCAAACATAATGATGGCGTCCAGAATCAAACCCTGGTTCTTGATATAGAAAAGGTCGTACTGAAGTTTCTGCCGCGCATCTTCGATCGAGGCGCCGTAGGGATACTTGATTTGCGCCCAACCCGTTAATCCCGGCGCGATCAAATGACGTTGTTCGTAGAACGGGATCTCCTCGGCCAGTTGTGACACGAAGTGCGGACGTTCGGGACGGGGTCCCACGAAGCTCATCTCACCCTTGAGAATGTTCCAGAACTGCGGAATCTCGTCGATGCGAATCTTGCGAATGACGCGACCGACACGCGTCGTGCGCGCGTCGCCCTTGCTCGCCCAAACCGGACCATCCTGTTCGGCGTCAACTCTCATCGAGCGAAACTTCATCAACACAAACGCGCGGCCGTTCTTGCCGACGCGTTCCTGCTTGTAAAAGACCGGGCCACGCGACTCCAGTTTGATCAGTACGGCCGTGAGCAGAACGAGCGGCAGTGAAAGAATTGCGCCGAGCAGTGCTATGAGCCAGTGGACCAGGCTGCGCGAGAGCTCCGCGATCTTTGCGCGACGTCTGCGACCGGTAAAGATCAGCCACGAAGGACGCAGCATGTTCAAAGAGACGCGACCGGTGACGCGCTCGTAAAAAGAAGCACCCTCTTCGATGTTTACCTGTCCGGCCAGGCTCAACTGCAATAACTTGTTAGTCGGCAGTTGGCCGCGCCGCTCGCCCATGGCGACGACGATCCGATCGATGTTTTCTCGTTTGACGATCTCGTCGAGCTGCTCGGTCAAGCCGATCACGCGCGGATTGATCAGGCTCTTGCCCAGCAAATCGGCGTCAGTGCCTACAAAACCGACGATGCGATAACCCGCGTCGGGACGGTCCAACACCTCACGCGCGACTTCGACGGCAAGATTGCCGGAGCCGACAATCAAGATGCGCTCGCCAAAGTCAGGGTGGCCCAGAAACCAGTGAATTGATATGCGCCACAAAACCATCAGGCCAAGCGCCAGCGGCAGTGCGATCAGCGAGATGCCACGGCCGAACATCAGTGTCGGAATCGTGTAAAACGAGAAAGCGAGTGCGATCCACGCCAGACCCAATGCCTGGACCAGGCGAAGCACCAGCTCGCGCCGATCGTGCATGACCAGAAAGTCGTACAAATCGAAAAGATAGAAAGTCGCCAGGCAGAAGAGACAAGCGACAGCCGCTTTCATGTATCCGTTTCGAGTGACCAGCTCATCCGGCGCGTCTGCGAAGCCCACGCGCACGTACACGGCAGTGATCATTGCGCCGTAGACCAGAACCGCCTCGGCGATGATCAGCAGTATCGTTCGTCCGTTGAGACGTAGAACTCTCAATTGACGGTCGCTACCTCCTCTTCGACATTCTGTGCCGGCGGAACTTCAGTCGTCTTTCGATCGCGGTTGTAGTAACGATGCTGGTAGTAGTAAGGCGACTCATCCGGCTGCTCCTGGGTACGATTGAGCACCACGCCCAACAGTTTCTCCTTCGGCATCTGCTCCAACAGTTTGTCGACGACCGAGTAACGAGTCTTGCCGGCTCGAACGACCAGCAGGCCGGCATCGGCTTTCGACATCAACACGTTAGCGTCGGTGAAGATTCCGAGCGGCGGAGCGTCGATGATGATGTAGTCAAACATGCGACGCACTTCACTCAGCAGTCGCGCGTAGCTTGGTCCGGAGAGCAACTCGGCGACGTCGTCTCGCGGGCGTCCGCCGGGCAGCAGGTGCAGACCAGACGGTTCGAGGCGCACGATGGCGTCTTCGAGATTGATCTGTCCGCCCAACACTTCCGACAAACCGAGCTGTGCATCGATGCCGAGATAGTCGGTGGCGCATGGACGTCGCAAATCGCTATCGATCACGAGAGCGCGAATGCCCTCAGTTTGGGCCAATAGCCAGGCGAGGTTGAGCGCCGTGAGCGTTTTGCCCTCGGCGATACCCGCGCTGGTGACGACGAAGGCGCGCATCTGCATGCGTTCGCCCGCCTCGAGGATCTTTGTCCGCAACGAGCGAAACTGCTCGGTGTAAGCGGAACGAGGCTGGCTCACGGCAATCAAGTGAGGCTCGACGCGCGATGGGGAGACGTCGAAAGTGACGAATCCGCCAGCGCGCGTCGCCTCGGCAGCGTCCAAAGTTGCCCCAGCATCACGCGAAGCAATTCCGCCGGGGAGTGCCGACCCGCCGGGTACATCCGCAGTGTGCGCAGTGGACGCTGAACTTCGCACCGTCGTTCCGGGCACGGACATGATCGTGGAACCGCTCAATATCTGTTCCTCGATTTGGGCCGCGGAAGGCAGCCCGGAAACACTCGGGCTCTCTTTACGGTGTTCTAATTTCTCTGTTGCCTTTGCAGCGTTACCGTTGTCGGTAGCGCTGTGTCGTCTCATGGCATCGAAAACTCTTCCCATCTATCTCACCTCGTCTACGTGAATCTCAGTGATCTTAGCCACTGATGAACACAGATAAAATCCGGATTTGTTGTCCGTGTTTATCTGTGGCTAATCGCCTTCGCCGGTTGTTTTGCCGGCGTTCCATAACTCGGCGCGGCCCGCGGAGGAAAAGATGCGCGCAGGCTCTTCGCGTTCCTCGCCCCTCTGACCTCTACCGCGATCGGAGCGGGGCAGCATGTCAAACGTGTCCGCCACGTCTTCGATAATCGAGCGGCCAATCGTCACGTCGCCGGCGGCGTACCCGGCCAGCAGCGCGTTGTCACAAAGGTTGTTGATGTTGCGCGGAATGCCGTCGGAACACCGAAAGATGTAATCGACGGCTTCTGGCGCGAAAACGTCAGTGCGCTCCGCTCCCGCCACCAGCAAACGTGAAGTGATGTAGCGATCCGTCTCTTCGACGTTCGGCAGCGGCTTGATCACGCAACGCAGCGCAATGCGTTGTTTCAACTGCCGCAGGTCCGGGTTGTTGAGAACTTCCCGCAACTCCGGCTGACCGGTTAACACGATCTGCAACTGCTTCGCCGTGTTTGACTCAAAATTCGAGAGCAGCCTGATCTCTTCGAGAACGTGCGGCGACAAGCCCTGCGCCTCGTCGACTATCAGCACCGTGCGCAGTCCGCGCGAATGACGCGACTCCAGCGCCCGTCCCAGCTCGAGCAACAACTCCGACTTCGTTTCCCACTTCTGCACATCGAGCAGAGTCGCAACATGCTGGTAAAACTCCGGCACAGACAAACGCGGGTTGAAGATGTAAGCGACGAGCACCGTGCGATCCAGACGCTCCATCATCCAGCGCAGGATCGTCGTCTTTCCCGTACCCACTTCGCCGGTCACCACCACGAGTCCTTTGCCGCTTTCAATGCCATAGTGCAGGTTGGCCATCACTTCCGTGTGCGACGGAGTGAAGTAAATGAAGCGCGGGTCGGGAGTCAGCGCGAATGGCAACTCTTTCAGACCGTAAAATTCAGCGTACACTCTTTGAAACCTCCAGTTACCGCTTACCCACGGCTTTGCATCAGGAATTCGAAAACGTGCGTCAGCTTGAGTGCCAGGGCCAGCATCGGAATGCTAACCAGCGTGGCTATCACACCGGCTGCAAGTATCAACTTGCGCCGGCGCGGCACGGCTCGCGCTTCCTGCGGCGTCAACAGCTCAGGCACCGCAAGGAGCACGGGCAAGCCGGTATAGTGCCGGGCATCCTCTGAGTTTTGAATCGTAAGCAGGCGCTTTCCTTCGAAGATTCCCACCAGCAACAGACCGAGACCAAGACCAACTGCGAGCCCGAGACTGCTGAGCACTATGCGTTTCGGAGCAACTGGCTGGGACGGCAGGTTGGCAGCGTCGATCACCTCGATGCCCTCGCCTTGCTGCTGAATGATGGCTTCGGTATTGAGACCAATCTTCTGTTGCTGTTCGAGAAGATCGTCTAGAGCCGCCTTCTTGGTTGAATACTCTCGCTCGATTGCTCCCAATGCGACTTCGACGCCGGGAACGTTGTTGATGCGGTCTACAAGTGCACCAATCGCCTTCTCGTTGTCGGCGAGCATCTTTTGCTGGCGCTTAATCTCGCCCTCAGCCAGTTTGATTTCAGCTTCCGCCGCGGCGATACCCGGATTAGGGTTCTTCTCGAGTCTCTCCTGCCTGGTTTTGATCTTCTCTTTCCAGTCGGCGATCAGGCTATCCATCTGTTCTTTGACCTGATCGACTTCCTTCTGCTTAGCGATCACGTCCGGATGGATCGGTTTGTATTCCTGTTGCAGCCTGGTTAGCTCACCTTCCAGCGCCGCCTTTCGCGCCACCAACTGCGACCACCCCTGCGTTGTTTTTGGATCGGTTATATTCTCCGCGGTATCGATGATTGTCTGCTGTCGACTCTCCTTGAGCACTGCCAATTGGTTCGTCGCGGCTGCGCGTCGATCCTGTAATCGTCCCACCTCGGTCATTAACGCTTTCTGCTCTTCGCGAAGACCTGCGAGCTGATTGAATAAGCCCGTGGCTTCGGACGGAAGATTGCCCACGTGGGTCGACATAAAGTCGAGTCGCTGCTTGTCAATCGCGGCGAGCTCCTCCTGGGACTGGGCCACCTGACTATTGATGAACTGTCTCGCCGCCTCGCCGGAGTGCACCTGGTTGGCGGTTTGTTCGTTGATGTATTTTCCGGCCAGCTCGGCAGTAATCGTTTGCGCCATCTTGGCGTCGCGGTACCGGTAACTGATGTTGAAACCGTTGGTGATGTCGTTGCGGGTGGTGTTTACCTTGACGTTAATGTCCGCCCGCATCATGTTGACGACGCTGTCGAGCGGCTCGCCGCGGAGTCGCTCGGCTTTGTAGAGATCGTACTTTTGGACCAGCGGCTCGAGCGAGCTGCGACTGTTAACGACCTGCTGGATGCCGGCCAATTGCCGCGTCAGGTTGTCTTCAGTGACAGAGGCCACCACGTTCTTAGGAAGCGTTGAGGGCCTGACCACGATGAGCGTCGACGACTCGTAGACGTCTGGCAGACGAAAGACCACCATCACCACCGCGACAGTGATTGCGATAGTCGGAAGAATCACGAGCCACTTACGTCGCTGTAGAATCTTTAAATACTCACTCGGTTTTCGTTGTCTGAATTCAGCGCTCATTACGCACTCCTATTTCTTGTTTTTCATCCACAGATTACGCAGATTCCTGTTATAGCGAGGCCAATGCCTTGCGGGCCTGATCGACGTCAGCAAACGGGGCTTTCTCCGACATGCGGATCGCCGTTTCTAATTCGCGACGCGACTCTTCCGTCTCGCCTTTTCCTTTTAACGCCATCCCGAGATGGTATCGATATGCCGCACTCGGCGTGGCGTTTGACGCGCGAGCCTGCGTTTCGTTAAGCGTCACGGCCTTGCGCAACTGCTCAACCGCCGCGGAATGAAGGCTCTTCTTGTAGTACACCCAGCCGAGCGTATCGATAAACCCGGCGATATTCGGATACTTCTGCACCACACCCTGGGCCAACCTGAGCGCTTCGTCGATATTGCCCTTGCCGGTTTCTGCGTAAAGCCACGCGAGATTGTTGGCGGCAATAGCGTTGTTCGGATCTTTCTCAAGAGCTTTCCGATAATTATCCGCCGCGGCGTCGTAGTTCTTGCGCTGGTCTTCGAGGATTCCGATCATCGTGTAAGGCGTCGAGATCTCCGGTCGAAGAGACACGATCTTCTGATACTCGGCGATGGCGCGATCTTCCTGTTTCGATTTGATGTAGAGATTAGCCAGAGCAGAGTAAGCTGCCAGGTAATTCGCATCGATCTCGATCGCTCGCCTCAGTTCCGCTTCGACCATCTGTAAATTCTGCTCAAACCCGTACGCGGTGGCTTTGAGGAAGTGCAACGAAGCGACGTTTGGATAAGCGCTCAACGCCTGGTCGACGTGGGCGTGAGCCTTGCCCATGTCCTTTTGGTTTGCATAGATAGCTATCAGCCCGTTGAGCGCGTCAAAGTTGGTAGCATCAACGCTAAGGGTATTTTCGAAGAAACCGATGGCGTCCTGCATTTTGTTCTCCGCAAGCGAAACGAGCGCCAGGCTGTTGTGAACAACCGGATCCTGCGGAGCGATCTGCTTTGCATACTCAAAATCCTGTCGCGCGGCGGCAAAATTTCTTAACTGTAGCTGCGCGCTGCCACGCGTGAGGTAAGTCTTCTCGCGAATCTGCGCAAGCATCTGCGGCGAGTTCTCACGATCGGGAGCAGTCTTGTCGAGGCGCGAGAGCAAATCAGTCGCGAGCGCCATTGCGCCCTTTTGATCGCCGCCGGTAAGTGCGATCTGAAGTTGAATTAATTTCGCCGGCAGATAGTCGGGATAGTTCTTTTCGAGATCGGAGGCGAAAGCACGGGCCTGGTCCATCAGTCCCAGGCTGAAATTGATCTGGGCCATGAAATACAAACCGGGCCGAGAGTTTGGCTCCTGCTTGAGAACGTTTTTCAGATCTTCCATCGCGCTCTTCAGGTTATCGACTTGACCGCCCTGGGCTTTCACGCGAGCGCGCAGCAGAAGTGCCTGCCGGTCGTTCTTGTCTTTCTTGAGTATCTCGTCGATCTGGGCGTTCGCACCCTGCGTGTCGCCCTTGGTCAACATGATTTCGCCGAGGCGATAGCGCCCTTGCATGTAATCAGGTGACTTCTTCAGGACGTCCTGGTAAATCCGGATTGCATCGTCTGAGCGATTGATGGCGGAATAGAAGTCGGCGAGTACAGCCTGGCCTTCGGGTTTATCAGGATCGATCGCCGCCAGTTCTTTGTAGGATTCTTCAGCTTTATCAAATTGTCTGTTGACGAGGTAATAACTCGCCAGCACGAAGCGAGCAGTGCGGTCCTTCGGCCCGACTTCGACTGCCTTGCGCAACTCTGCCTCGGCTTCAGCCGGACGATTGGATTGCGTTAGAAACTTGCCGTATTCGGTGTGGACCATCGGCGAGTTCGCGTTTACCGAAATCGCTTTTTTGTAAATTTCTTCTGCTTTGGCTGGTTCGCCGCTAGCGAGGTAAAACCTCGCCATGCTCAGATACGATTCAATTCGATTGGGGTCGATCTGGATCGCGCGATTTAGTTCCGCATAGGCCTGGTCTTTTTGCTGTTGAGCGAAGAACACATTACCCATCAGGATGTGGCCTTCAATGTGGTTCGGATCCTTGGCCAGGACCTCCTTCGCAAGTCGGTCTGCTTCGGTAATGACGTCAGCGCGAGTGCGACCGCCAACGATGTAGTAGTTACCAAGCTTGACCCGCGCATCGAGATTGTTCTGATCGAGATTGATAGTCTTGCGCAGCTCGTCGATCATTTCCGGAAAGCGCTCGAGTCCTTCAAACGCGCGGGCCAGGCCCCAGTGGCCGTCCGCGTGTTTGTCGTCAATCTGTATCGCATTGCGAAACTCGAGCGACGCTTCCTGAAACTTTGATTCTTTCAGGTAAGCTTCGCCTTTTTTGACGTGGTCAGCTTTTGCTTTCGCGGGATTGGCGCAGCCGGTTGAAGAAACTGCGACTGCGAGAAGAAGACAGAATAAGGTCGTTAAAAAAAGGTAACCGCGGCACTCGCTTTTCATCATTTACTCCATCATCACTGCCTTTGCAGAACAGGCAGCTGTTATTTCGTTTCAGATTCGCCAGTTTTCCCGGCGGGCAATTGCCGGGTAACCCTTAAAACCTGAAACACAATTCTGGAAAAAGTTTAATCCGTGTTCATTTCCAACAGTTGGGGGAGATGGCCGCAAAGAGCCACAAAAACGACAGAACTGGGGTCGTATGGCTGTGCGTGTTGTGGCTGATTTCCGAAACTATAACCGTTCCTCCCCTGAATCGACGTACGTTACGGTACATACTGCGGTAAAACTGCCGACGCCGACGATGCAAACTCAATCGCCGCCTGCTCCGCTGCATCCTCTGAGTTGCCAATAGGCACAGTCACTCGAACCATCGCGCCATTGGACCTTCGCAGACGAACACTATCGAGAACTGTGTAAACCTTGCCCCAATACTCGCTCGCGACGTTTCGACCTCTTCCCTGGTACCAGTAGATCATCAAACTTTTGTAGTCGCCGCTCTTGATTATGTACTTGTTGGCGACGAAGCTGGTCCCATCAGGAAGCGGGATCGTCGCTTTGCCCGGCTCGCTCAATTGCCAACCCGATCCGGGCAGGCAGTTAAGCGGGCTGTGATAAGTGGCGCCGGAGCGCTGTGATGCGTAGTAACCCACGTAGAGATTAGCGACCTGGCCCTGAGGCTTGCGGAAGTCGCGCAGCAGGTAATCGCTGGCCTTCAGCACCTTGAGCGTTTCGTCGTCAAGTATTTGATCGTTTCCTGTTCGTTGCCACGCGCCTATAGTCTGGGGAAAGTCCTTTAGTTCCTTGCGTTCCACATGTGCTTCGCCAAGATAGGCCCAGGCGTTGACAAGAACTCCCACCACGAGGAGCAGGACCAGCAGCACGCCGAAACGCAATGAAGAATTCATAGCTCTGAGCCTTCGGCCGAAACCACTGGACTGATGGAAACAGCAGCGTCAGGTCCGGACGACTTCCTTTCGATTGACTGGTCGGCGCCAGCCTGAGCCGGCTTAAAGCGATCAAGTATCATGCCAATGCCGAATAAGAGGATGAAAGCCACGATATAGATGGCCCAACCTGAAAAAGAGTGGAAAAAACCGTCCGCGACCTCTGTTCCGTAATAATGCGCTAGTACGCCCGTACCGCTCACTCTGAATGCATTGGTCAAAATGGCAATGGGCACGGCGGAGCCGACGATAATGACCGCGCGCCAGAACCAGTAGCTTCTGAGCCAGCCGAAGCGCGTTCGGGGCTTGTCAGTGGCATCT
>Ga0207676_10001226_pt1 | contig 19115 bp, 11 predicted proteins | sample KBSSwiS72_FD_184307 | JGI IMG/M metagenome (GOLD analysis project Ga0207676, IMG submission 184307) | Switchgrass rhizosphere microbial communities from Kellogg Biological Station, Michigan, USA - KBS Switchgrass S7-2 (SPAdes) (version 2) | ecosystem: Host-associated > Plants > Roots >...
CAACAGCGGTTTTCGTAAGAGCATACGAAGACCGTATTTCAGATCGTGAGTGAGCATATTCTGAATTGTGGCGTTTAGGGAAAGTTACAAACGACGAACGGCGAGTAAATTGTAGTTTGGGATGTGCAGTCTAGTGTGGCGCGCCAGCTCGTCGCAATTCTCCTACACTGACCACCTGTTAACTGTAGGAGCGTTCTTACCGACATCCGTGGAAGTTCTGGTCTCGACGTTAGTGCCCGCTCTGGACTGTGTGTCGCCGCCGGCTCCACTCTGCATCGGCGGATTAATTTTGGTCTCCACGTCCCCACCAGTTCTGGTATCGTTCGTCGCCAACATTGCTTCATCGACATATTCAATGCTCGGTGCGGCGACCCTCCTTCGAGTGATGCGCTTGATTGACATACCGAACTCCTTTCGTGTGTAAAGACTGACAGTCGTAGCTAGAGCAAGATTTGCGGCGGTCTTCAGACCATTTCCCTAATTGACCCTCTCAGGACGGCGTGTTGTCTTCTGAAACGCCTTAAGGAATTCGACCCAGTGTGTATGCTGAGCAAAATCGAGGCGTTGATAAAAGGCCGAAATTTCAGTCAGCGGAAAGTAGATCGAAAGCCCGTAAGAGTATTGCGCGCCGGCGCCACGGTAGACGGATTCTACAACAAAATTCTCGTGGGCGAGAATGTTTATCACGCTCTGGCACGCGCCTTTGATGTCACCGTTATCGCAATTCTGATCAAGCAGAGAGCAGAAGTCGTAGAGGTCAACATATTCGGTTCCCTCGTACGACTGAGCCTGCCAGCGTGAAAGCATGATAGCTTTCTTCGCCTCTGCATTGATCAGGCCGGTGATAAGCGTTGTCGCCAGAGAGTCGATTGCGCTTACAAGCAATGGGCATTTGTCGAGGTCGCAGATTGATTGCGTTACGCAGACGTCCTCATAGTCGGCATATGAGGCAAGATACTTTTTGACGATTACGCGCGCTAATTGTTTAGGCTCCAGCCAAGGTTTCTTCACCAACTCGGTGAGAATCTTATCGTACGGCCATCCGTCGAGAGGACCGAACCCCTCGGGGGCAACGGTGAGGCGTACGCTATCGCGCACCTGATAGCATACCTCGATGCCGCTCATCAGACAGGCATCCATACCGAGGATATCGATTTTCCTGCCCACTCGCTGGGTCGCAGCGGTGAGTGCCTTCTTGAACCTGCGACTATCGAGAAAGTCCACCGTCTGACTTTCGACGACCGCATAGCCCAGCGCAATGCCGCGCGAGCCATCCTGGTTGCGAATCGCAGTTTGCAGCGACGAACGAGTTTGGTCTGCGACTGCAGGAAGAGAATTGTCAGTATTATGAACGGGACGAGACGAAGGCGGGAGCTTTTCGTCGTCGGCGCCATTGCCATGTCCCCACATGATGAGCATGTAATGACGGGCTGGGAAATTTTCAATACCCCAGCCGATGAAGTCTGCAAGCGTTTCGGGAGATGAGGTCTCGACGGCTCCGAGTTCGGCCACCACGTCCCGAACGAGCGCGCCGTCCCGCCCGTCTTTAGTGAGGTAATAGCGTTTCGTGGGTCGGTTTTTCACTCCACGGCTGAACTGTGCCAGGAGAGCGACCTCTGGCGACGAGCCCGCCTTTTTCATCTCTTTGAGATCAGCGAAGCCGTTGTTGTCGAGATTGCTGTAATCACCGACCATATACAACATTACGGTCCATAGTCTCTCAGCCAGTTGGTCCATGCGCTTCACTGTCTTCTCATGCATCTCTAAATCTTTCTGAGATTATGCTACGGCACTTTTAGACCGCGGCGCTGTTCTTTTGATTGTTTGGTTTCTTGCGTGCGGTTCGGCGTCTCGCTTAGGTGGAGTCAGCATAAAGCAATCGCTCGATAAGTCAAGATATAGGAGTGATGAGAAGCGTGAGGCACGAAGGCTAGCCGTTGAGGCCACCTCTCCGGTAATATCTTTGCCCAATCGTCACTGCTTGGTAAGACTAACTCTGTAAAAAGCATAGGTACTCCTCATGGCCCCAGTCTCCAATGATTTCACCGTTTTTATAAGCTATGCGCATCGGGATAATGAGAATTCCGACCAGAGTAAGCGCTGGCTCAACAGGCTCTTAGAGTATCTACAGCCCCTCGTTATTCAGAACCGGATCAATGCCTGGTCCGATACCGAGATTGACGTCGGGGAAGAGTGGCATAAGTCCATTCAGACACAGCTATCGAACGCCAAGGTCGCGGTCCTGCTAATCAGCCCTGCGTTCCTCGGCTCGAAGTACATCCGCAATAGCGAGCTTCCCGTCTTGCTGATGAATGCGATGAAAAAAGGTACCGCTGTTTTACCAGTCATCCTGCGTCATAGTCCCTTCGCCGAGACGACGTTCAAATACCCACACCCAGTCCAGGGGCCGAACGAGTTATCGCTCTCCGTCTTCCAATCTGCGAACCCGCCGGACAAGCCGCTCAACTCCATGCAGGAGCATGAGCAGGACGCCGTACTCCTTTCTATTGCCAAACGGATACTGGAATTAGCTGGTACAAAAAATACGACCGGCCCGCCGGCCGCGGGGGCGCCAGTGTTGACCATCCCTCTTATGCCTAACCCTTTCTTCACCGGGCGTCATCAAGTTTTGGACGACCTACACCGCGAACTGACTGCGGAAGGGAAGGCTGCCCTCAGCGGCATGGGCGGGATAGGCAAGACGCTGACTGCGATCGAGTACGCCGACCGCCACCGCGAAGAATACAAAGCTATACTATGGGCCAACGCTGACAGCGAAGACGCTCTTAAATCAGACTTCAGCGCGTTAGCGGTCGGACTCAACCTGCCGGTAGAAGATGATACTTACAGGAACAAAGCAGTTTTCGAAGTGAAGCGGTGGCTCCAGGAGCAAGCCGGCTGGCTGCTAATACTAGACAACGCTGATGATCTCAGGCTCGTTTCCGATTTCTTGCGGACGGAGTGGCCGGGTCACATCCTGCTAACGACTCGCGCACACGCAACAGGCAGCATCGGGCGAGTAGAGCTAAAGGTGATGGGGTTGGAGGAGGGCGCGCTGTTCTTGCTCCGGCGGGCCAAGCTGATCGCGATACGTGACACGATTGCGGCAGCGACTGAGGCCGACCGGGAACTGGCGGCGGAGGTTACCAGAGAGATGGACGGTCTCCCGCTGGCGCTCGATCAGGCAGGCGCCTTCATCGAGGAAATGTCGAGTAGCCTCGAGGAATACCTGGACTTGTATCGGAGAGAGGGAGAGGCATTAAGGGCCAAACGTGGTGGTTTTATAGTCGACCACAAACCAGTGACGATTACTCTCTCGCTAGCCTATCCAAAGATGGCAGAGGCCAGTGCGGCGGCGGCTGATATGCTGCGGGTGTGTGCGTTCCTCGCCCCCGACGCGATCCCGGAGGAGATTTTCGCCAGCGGTGCGGCGGAGATGGGAGAAAACTTAAGTCCGGTGGTTGGTGGAGAGTTGAACCTTGTGAACGTGATAGGCGAAGCTGGTCGGTTCTCGTTCATCCGGAGAGATGCGAAGGGCGGAAGGATAGAGATGCACCGCTTGGTGCAGCAGGTGCTCAGAGACGAGATGACGGCAGAAGAGCGACGGCTGTGGGCGGAGCGTACCGTACGCGGGCTGAACGCAACCTTCCCGGAGGTGGAACATAGTAGTTGGCCGCTGTGCGAGAAGTTGCTGCCGCACGCTATGGAGGCAGCGCGGCTGATCGAGGAGCATGACTTGGCGTTCGAGGAATCCGCACGATTGCTGAATGAGGCAGGTGCTTACTGCTTTGAGCGCGCGCAATACGCTGAGGCCGAGCCGCTGTTCAAACGCACGCTGTCTATCCGCGAGCGGGTGTTAGGGGCGGAGCACGCGGAGGTGGCTATGAGTCTCAACAATTTGGCCGCCCTCTACGACCAACAGGGCCGGTACGCTGAGGCCGAGCCGCTGTTCAACCGAGCCCTGTCCATCCGCGAGCGGATTTTGGGGTCGGATCATTTAGATGTGGCGTTGATCCTCAACAATCTGGCCGCACTTTACGATAGTCAGGGCCGGTATCCGGAGGCCGAGCTACTGTATGGGCGCTCTCTCGATATCCGCGAGCGGGCACTCGGGCCATACGATCCGGGCGTAGCAACGAGCCTTAACAACTTAGCTTCCGTCTACAATCATCAGCGTCGATACGCGGAGGCCGAGAGACTATTGGAACGCTCTCTAGCGATTCGTGAGCAGTCACTCGGGCCGCACAATCCGGACGTGGCAAGGAGTCTCAGCACTTTGGCTGACGTCTACAACCATCAGGGTCGCTACGAGGAGGCCGAGCCGTTGTTAAATCGTTCTCTGGATATTCGCGAGCGGGCACTCGGGCCAGACCACCCGGATGTGGCGAGGAGTCTTAACAACCTGGCCGCCCTCTACGAAAATCAGGGTCGGTACGCAGATGCCAGGCAGCTGTTGGAGCGCTCTCTGGAGATCTGTGAGAAGGCACTCGGACCGAACAACCCGAAGATAGATCCCATTCGGAAACAATATGCTGAATTACTAAAACGATTCGGGAGCAAAGAGTAATCTTCATCCTGGAAAGAAGACAACATCCAAATCGAGCCGAAATAACAATGCTGAACTTTATTTGGCTTGCGGCCCTGGTGCTCGTTCTTAGTACTTTAGTAAACGCACAGACACTCCGTTCTGGCAACCAAAAGACTAAGAAAAATGATGCGGAGTTGCAGCAGCGTCGTGCGACGGCGATGTCAGTGTTGCAGTCGCTGGCGATTGAGGCGCGTAGTTACACGGATGAGCCGCTGCGTGCACGTGTTCAGGCACAGATTGCCGACGTGTTTTGGAGTCACGACAAAGAAGCTGCTCGAACACTGTTTCGTAGAGCCTGGGATGTCGCAGAAACCCTGGACCAGGCCGGCGCCACTTCAACTCCGGTAGGCCAACGCCCCAGGAATGGCCGCACTCAACCCAGAGCAAATCTTCGTCGAGAGATTCTCCAATTCGCGTCACGTCGCGATCACGCGTTGGGTGCGGAGTTTCTGGCGAAGCTGACGCCACGAGACGACGCCGCCGTAAAGACCACCGCGCGTGAATTATCCTCCGCTGAAAGCACCGAAAGACTGCGACTCGCGCATGAGTTGTTGGAAACAAACAACGTGGCGCGCGCTTTACAGTTTGCCGATCCCGCTCTCACGCACGTTGACTCGCGAGCCATCGAATTCCTCGTTTCTCTACGTCAGAAAGACGCTCCGGCTGCTGATCGCAGGTTTGCATTATTGTTAACAATCGCCGGTGCAGATCCCACTTCAGACGCAAATACAGTTTCAATGCTGACCTCGTATGCGTTCACGCCTTCCATTTACCTGGTCGTTTCACGCGGCGGCATTCCATCCAGCAACAGCTACCCGCCGCGAGACGCCCCCGAGCTCAATCAACAACTCCGCAGAGCTTACTTTGAAGTCGCTGCCGCAATCCTGATGCGACCGTTGACTCAGATCGATGAGTCATCCGCGGGCAGAGCCGGCACACACTTCATGGTGATGCGTTTGTTGCCGCTGTTTCAACAGTTCGCGCCAGATTTCGTTGGGCCATTGAACGCTCAGCTTGCGGCTTTGGGTCCGGAGGCGGCGCGGACAACTGCTAACACCGGTGATGTCGCATTAAAGCGCGGGATGGGAAGCGGCGGAGAGTCGAATGATGACGAGCTGACCGAACGTCTTGATCGTGCGAAGAATAGTGACGAACGAGACAGAGCGTACGCTTTCGCAGCTATCAGTGCGGCCGACAGAGCTGACTCTCGTGCGCGTGATTTCGCGGAAAAGATCGAAGACGCTGAAACACGTAAAGGTGTGAATACGTTTGTTGACTACATGCTGATTCGTGCCGTGATTACACAAAAGCGGCCGGACGAAGCGCTGCAGTCGATACGTAAGGCGGAGTTGCCGCGTACACTGCGCGCGCATTTCTTAACTCGAGTGGCGACACTCAAGATAAAGGACGACCCGGTGCGCGCAACGGAACTACTGGACGAAGCACTGACAGAAACGCGACGTCTTGATCAAGGCACGTCGGACCGCGCCTATTCTCTCATTGCGGTGTTGCGTCAGTTCTCAGTATTGGATCGAGCTCATACGTGGGAACTACTGAGTGAAACGATCAAGACGATCAACAGTGTCCCGGACTTCACGGGCAAGCGCGGTCAAACGACTCTGCCGCTCGAGGGGAAGTTCACTATCAGGCTGACTGTCGAACTCGCCGCACCAACAGATTTAAGCGATGTTCTCCGGCAACTCGCTGAACAGGATTTCTATCAAGCGCTGGATGTCAGTAAAACTTTTCGGGCCGATGAGCCAAGAGCGTCGGCGACGATAGCAGTTGCACGAGCCGTACTGGTTGAGCAACCTTAGATCCTCGATTATCATGAGTCTGAAAGGCGAAACTCACTATGGCTTCCTCGACCCGCCAGGCAATCGCCTGCATGTTGCTTATCTTCGCTGTCGTTATCGATGCGCGCTCGCAGAGTGGTCCTGAGAAACGTCCCGGCGCGACCTTTAGCGGCAGGGTCACGATCAAAGGCAAAGGCGCTAAAGGAATCACGGTCGGGCTGATTCGCGTCGAGGAGTCGTCCCAGCAACCCACCGGTCAACGCGCACTCACTGACGATCAGGGAAACTACAGAATCACAAATGTTGGTCCCGGAAAATATGTGCTCATGGTAGCGGCCCCGGGTCTCATTCCCGCGTCTGAGTCTGACGGTAATAAGACGTTCCTGATTAGCAAAAGCGAAGCGGTGGAGAATGTTGATTTTGCCCTCGCGCGTGGTGGCGTCATTACAGGAAAAGTTACCGATACCGACGGCCGTCCATTGATTGAAGAATACATCTCACTTGTTCCAGTGGACCTTGGCAACGGCTCTTTCCGCTACATGCCTTCCAACACACGCACCGATGACCGGGGCATCTATCGCTTGTTTGGTGTCCCTCCGGGCAAGTACAGGGTTGTAGCGGGACAAGAAAGCAATTTTGGCTCGCGCGGCGGTGGTTACAGGCGAGTATTTCATCCGGCCGTCGAAGAAGCTTCGCAGGCGACGATAATCGAAGTGTCTGAAGGTAGCGAAGCGACCGACGTTGATATCACGCTCCCTGAGTTGACTGCTAACTATTCCGCGTATGGTCGGATTATCGACGGCGATACTGGGCAGCCAATAGCGAACGTATCTTATGGCATAAGAAAATTTCTCAATGAAGGTAGCACTATCTCGCTCAGTACCGGAGCAGTTTCCAACAAAGATGGGGAATTCAAATTCGACAATCTGCCGCCAGGGAAATATGAAGCTTATGTCGACGCGCCGCCTGGCAGTGACTGGCGCTCTGAGTACCAGCGGTTTGAAGTGATCAATCAGGATGTTACAGGCTTAATAGTTAAGACAATCAAGGGAGCCAGTGCTTCAGGCGTGATCGTTCTGGAAGGCACGGATGACAAAACCATTTACGACAAGCTACGCAAAGCGTTCCTCTACGCTCAAGTTTCGAGTCTGGACTCAACCAGAACCTCGACTTCGTCGTCGATCATCAACCAGGATGGAGGCTTTAGGATTGGCGGCTTGCAGGCAGGCATTTTGAATTTTGGTATTAATGGGCCGAGATTTTACGTTGTCCGTGTTGAGCGCGCCGGGGTGGTGCAGCCTCAAGGTATCGAGCTCAAGGACCGGGAGCAAATTACCGGGCTGCGGGTCATCGTCAACTATGCTACCGGCGCGATTCAGGGAGTCGTGAAGCTGGATGGTGGTCCAATACCGGTAAACAGTCGGGTCCATGTTTCGGTGAAAAGGCTTGGCGATTTTCCCAGAGTGTTTTCAAGCTTCAATGAGTCGACTCAGGTTGATGCTCGCGGCCAGTTTTTCGTGGAGGGACTGTTATCCGGCACGTATGAAATCATGGCCGTCTATGCGCCGGATTTGCGCACGCGCTGGACCCGGGCTTCACAGCAAGTAGTTGTGACCAACGGAGCAGTGGCCAGCGTGACTCTTACCGTGGATACAAACGCAAATCCCGGCCGGCCGGAGTAAATAGTTGAATTCGGAAGTTCAGAGTTCAGCTATTTTGAATCTCTCCCGCAAAGGCGCAAAGGCGCAAAGAAAACCGTTTGAAACGCGGCAGCGCTTTGCGCCTTTGCGGGAAAAATTTTTTCTTTCACAGTGAGCGCCAAGGGTGATTTCGGTACTTTTCTGGCAAAGCCGCTTGAACTCTAAACTGCATTACGGAGTGGAAATGTTTAGAACATTGTACAAGTTTCCAGTTGTTCTCTTGTTGATCTCGCTGTCTGTCTTTGCGCAAACATCTCAGGAGCCGACATCAGAAGCCTCAAAAACCGGTTCAATTACAGGTCGCGTCGTCGACCAAAGCGGTCAGCCCCTGCCAAATGCGCGCGTCTCCGTTGCTCCAGTTCAAGGCGGACGCCCGAGCGGGAACACAAACACGGATCGTGAAGGCTCATTTAAAGTGACGGGGTTGGATCCGGTTCCTTATCGCGTCTATGTCGACATGCCTGCATATATAAGGACGCCTGACGAGCAGGAGAGTGGTCAATCAGGAGGAAGACAATACAAAGTCGGAGACTCGGTAAAATTTGTCTTTTTCAAGGGTGCTGTGATTACCGGCACTGTTACGACTGCGAACGGCGATCCCGTCATCGGTATTGGAGTACGCGCGCGGATGACGCGTAATGACAAGGACCAGAGACTAACCACAAACACCTACATTCGCGAGAGCGCAACAGACGATCGTGGCGTCTACAGAATTTATGGCTTGCCAACGGGAGCTTATATCGTAGCAGCCGGTGGTGAAGGTGAGTATTCCCATAATCCTTTAGGTGCATTCGATGGTTTTCTTCCGACTTACGCGCCCTCTGCTTCAACGCGCGACAGCGCGGTCGAAATCAGTGTGCGCGCAGGGGAGGAAACGAACAATGTTGACATTTCTTTCCGTGGTGAAATGGGAAGGACCGTCAGCGGCTCCATGACTGGCCCGGGTATTGAAAGCGGTTTTACCGTTAACCTGACTACCGTCGCTCCCGCCGGCTCGCAGACAAACCTTTCACGTTTCATCCAACCGGGTACTTCACAGTTCACGTTCAATGGTGTCGCCGACGGAGATTACTATCTGACTGCGCATTCATATTCGCAGGGCCGAGAGGGCGCGCTCACTGAACCAAAGCTGATCAGAATGAGAGGCGCCGATGTCGAGGATGTCGAATTAACGGTCACGACGTTGGGCTCAGTTAGCGGCCGCGTGTTGCTCGAGGAATCAAAAGTAACCGAATGTCAGGGCAAGCAACCGCCGGAGTTTAAGGACACGTTCATCGCCGCCTGGCACAGGGACAGTGAGGCAGCAAGAAACCTGCCGCAATTCATTTGGTCCATGGGCGCGCCGGTCAGTGCTGATGCACAGGGGAACTTCACGATACGGAATCTCGCCGCCAGTCAGTATTACTTTGTCGCACGGTTTCCGGCACGATCCTGGTTTATTAAATCGATTGCGATGTCGCCTCCGGGCAATGCACGAGATCGTAAGCCCAGTAATGTGACGCGGGTGTGGACCACCGTTAAGACAGGTGACAAACTCTCCGGATTGATCGTCACGCTCGCCCAGGGTGCAGCACTCTTTCAGGGACAGATTGAAGGAGAAACGATTCCGGAGAAATTGTTTGTATACCTTATTCCGAGCGAACGTGAAGCAGCTGACGAGCTGCTGCGCTTTTACGGTGGACCGGTTAGTGAAGGGAAGTTTGGGCTTTATAACATCGCACCCGGTCGTTACTGGATACTCGCGCAGCCGGCTGGCGATACTACGCCATTAACCAAAATGCGAGTGCCGGATGAAACAGAGACTCGCGCGCGGCTACGCCGTGATGCTGAAGCGGCGAAGATGGAGATCGAGTTCAAGCCCTGCCAGAGTGTGACTGATTTTAAATTGAGCCACAGATAAACACGGATTTCATACACGGATTTAAGTGCAAGATTCGGGTAGAATTTTGCGCGCCCGACATCTAAACTCTGCTTCATGGAAAATGATGATCCGTCGTTACGCGTGCTGTCGCTCGCACAGCACCATGCTTTTTCGTATCTACAAAATCTGGATCGTGCGCCGGTCGGAGCCACGGTCGACGTGCAGACGCTGAGACAACGATTGAATAAACCGCTCGCCGCGTTAGGCGTGCCTCCCGAACAGGTCGTAACGGAGCTTGTCAAAGACGTCGAAGGAGGACTACTCGCATCAGCTGGCGGACGTTTCTTCGGTTGGGTCATCGGCGGCGCCTTACCTGCCGCGCTCGCGGCCGACTGGCTCACAGCGACATGGGACCAGAACGCTGCTCTGTATGCGACCGCGCCGGCGGCTGCAGTTGTCGAGGAAGTATCTGGGCTGTGGTTGAAAGATATTCTCCGACTCCCCGCACACGCGAGCTTTGCACTCGTCAGCGGCTGCCAGATGGCCCACGCGACCTGTCTCGCGGCAGCGCGTCACGCAGTGCTGGCTGAGCGCGATTGGGACATCGAAACAAGAGGACTCTACGGTGCACCGCCTATTCGCATTCTTTCGAGCACGCAACTGCACGGTTCGTTCGAGAGGGCAGTGCGGCTGCTTGGTCTCGGACGCAATCAAGTGATCTGTTTGACTTCGGATACTCACGATCGTCTCGAACCGGAGGCATTGCAGAAAGCACTCGAGGCCGACCCATCAGCTCCGACGATCGTCCTGCTGCAAGCAGGCGACATAAACATCGGCGCGTTCGACGATTTTGAATCTTTAATTCCACTCGCCAAACGCTATGGCGCGTGGGTGCATGTCGACGGCGCATTCGGTTTATGGGCCGCCGCAAGTCCTCGCTACCGTCACCTGGTGAAAGGCGTCGAAGCAGCAGACTCATGGGCGACTGACGGTCATAAGTGGCTCAATGTTCCCTTTGACTGCGGTTACGCCTTTATCGCGCATGCGGACGCACATCGAGCATCGATGACTCATCGCGCCGCGTATATCACGCATCATGACGATGCGCGCGACGAGATGGATTGGAACCCCGAATGGTCACGGCGCTCCCGTGGCTTTTCCACGTACGCAGCATTGCGTCAACTGGGTCGTGATGGTGTTGCAGATCTGATCGAACGCTGTTGCCGTCACGCACACGCTCTCGTGATGGGGATCGGTAGCCTGCCGGGCGCTGAGGTTTTGTGGGAACCAACGATCAACCAGGGGCTCGTCCGTTTTCTCGACCCATCTAGTGAACAGGACCATGATCGTCGAACTGACGAAGTGATTGCGGCAATCGTCGCTGCGGGTGAAGCATTCTTCGGCGGCACGACGTGGCGTGGCAATCGTGCGATGCGAGTTAGCGTTTGCAGCTGGCAAACTTCGCCTGAAGATGTCAGACGATCCATCAATTCAGTCGCACGCGTATTAGGAGTCGAACCTCTAACATAAGCCACGGCTGCGCCGCCCGATGTGAGGCAGAGCCTCGCCTCACATCGGGCGGCGAAGCCGGAGTGGATGGAGTCAAGTTTCAGGATTGGCTGTTCACGTACCGCGTCAGGGCTGCTCCGCTAAAATCACGTCCATCACCTCAACCAACACTCGACTTAGCGGCTTGCCGAGACTACGGCCTACGCTGGTGTTCACCTGTACAGCCACCGCGACTTTGTGCTCCGGGAAGTAGGCCATGTCGGTCATGTAGCCAGGGAAGAAGCCGCTATGTCCGTACGATGTTCCCACCTGCGTTGTGCGAATGATGGCGCCAAGGCCATATTTGGTTTCACGTCCAAGCATCGGCGCTGAGACGCCATCCACGACTTGCGGCAGGAGGTCCGGTGAGAATGCCTTGCCCTCGTAAATCATTTTGGCCCAACGTGCGAGATCGAGAGCGGTTGAAGCATAGCCGCCACCGGTCCACTCAAACTGCGGATTGATCGAAAACTTCCCATTAACGATCATTGCGTCCGTGCCGCCAAATGGATTGTCCGAACCTGCATAACCCTGGACCACACCTCTCAGTCTCGGTCCATCCTGAGGGATCGTGTCAGTTAGCTTCAGAGGTTTGAGTAGTCGTCTGTTTGCTTCGTCGTAGAATTTTCTGCCTGTTACCTTTTCGATGATCATTCCCAGGACGATGTAGTTCGTATCGGAATAGTCCCAGCCCCTGCCCGCCTCGAATGGAGGTTTTTCGTCGAGCAAATAAGCCACAAGCTCCGCGGGCTTCCATGCCTTTTCCGGGTTGGCGGTCAGGTCTTTCGTGAACTGCGGCTTGAATTCATAACGCACAAGACCACTCGTGTGGTTCATCAACTGCCGTACGGTGATGTCTTTTGCATTCGGCAGGCGCGCGAACCATTGTTCACTTCCAAGGTATTTTTCGATCTTGTCGTCCAGTCCGATCTTGCCTTCTTTGATCAACTGCAATGCAGTTGCGGCGGCAAACGTTTTTCCTACGCTTCCGGCAAGCATTCGATCGGTCGGTTTCATCGCTGTTCTGGTCTCGCGATCTGAAAACCCAACTGCGAGACCGAACGATTCGCCATTCGGAAGCACGACACCGAGCGTCGCGCCAGGAAAGCTGCCCGCCTTATGCCACTCATCGAGTTTGAGTTGAAGCGCGGCTTTTAATTCAGTTGTATTCGCGACGGTCTGCCCACAAACAACGACAGTTGTAAGCAAGCAGACCACGAACAAAAGAGTTACTTTTCGCATTCCGTTGATGAAGCAGCCGTTAGGCCACAGATTTTCGCAGATGAATACGGATCGTTTCAGAAGATGCCCTGGCCCGGTGTCATGATCTCGTCCGGGTCAAAGTGGCGTTTAGCGCTCACGAATTTTCCCCATAAAGGTTGATAGTGTTTCTGCCAGTCGTGTTTTGTCATGGGTACGGAGTCGAAGGGATAACGTTTGCCGCCGAGTGTCGTGGCTCGCTCAAAGAGTGCACGGTTGGCGGCGATGAGTTGGCCGATCCGCTCCGGCGTTGGCGGCACGGCGTTGCGCAGGAGCGAGAAGACGAAGAAATGGCGGCTATCGGGCACACGGAAGAACGGCGTGCGGAACAGTTCGCGATTAAACGGATAGATGAGAATCGGTCCCTGGCCCACGTCGTCTACGGTCAGCGTGGCCAACGTCTCGCCGATCAATGTCAGCGCGTTGGCGGCCGGGACGAACAGGTTGACCCACGGATGCGGAAGATCCCAAACGCCGACCTGGCGCAGAAAGACGATCAATGGCGCAAGGCGATTCAGATAATCGAAGTAAGTCATGTCCAGCGCCGTCTGTGTGCCTGGATTGAAAGACAGCCCGCTCAATAAGCTCGCATCGTCAGGCTCGTTGCCAGGAGAGAAGTACTTCGAAGTCTCCAACTGATAGAGCCAGCCGCCCGCACCATCCGGCACAGCAAACCCCTGTACCGTGTCGAACCGTGCATCATCAATCAACGTTTCGAGATCAGAAAGAAAAGCCGGAAGACTGCTGTAAAACGCTTGATAGAGCCGCGCATTCGGCGGCGCCGGGATAAGCCGCACACGCGCGCGCACGATCAAGCCGAATTGGCCCAAGCCGGAACGCGCTGCATCAAACAGCGCAACATTCTGCGCCGGCGAGCAAGTCACGAGTTCGCCTTCGCCCGTGACAACCTGCAATTCCAGCACGTTATCCACGTTCGGCCCAAAGCGAAACGATTGACTGCCGATGCCGCCCAACGAGACTGTTCCGCCAACAGTCAATTCCAGGAAGTCCACGAGCGTCGGCGGCGTCAGTCCGTGCGGGATCGTTTGAGTGATCACATCGAGCCAACGCGTTCCGCCATCAACAAGCGCATTAGTCGGGTTGACTTCATGTACGGTGGTGAGTGTTGACATATCGATAACTACGCCTGCCTCGACTTGCGACTGTCCCTGTGTGCTATGACCTTGTCCACGCGCCGCAACTTTAATGTCGTTGCGCTTCGCGAACTGCACCAGCTTGACCACATCGTTCACTGAACCTGGTTTCAAAACAGCCTGCGGTTGGCGATGCACTAAATGACCGAAGTCGTCGGCTGCCGCCGCGCGTGAAGCGTCGTCGAGCAGTAGCACGCCGTCAAAGGAAGGGAAGTCTTCGGCGAGCGCCGTCGCCCGATCTATCTCTGCCGCGCTCACCCAACTACGGAAACTCGTATCAAACCCGGCGACGACAACAGCTCCCGCCAATGTCCCGCGTAAAAATGTCCTTCGTGAAAGTTCTCCACTCATTGTTCTACTCCTTGGATCCTCAATACGTTGCATCACAGATTACAAGTCTGACACACAAACAACAAGGAATCGTTAATTGACAGTTTTGTATATCAGTGATTTCATGCCGCCCGTATTTTACCTGCTCGTTTGTGTGATTCATCAGCCTCGCTGCTCACTGAAGTTTTCACGCTAAACGATAGACGAACTACCATCCCGACGTTGACCCAGAGTCGTCTGTTTTAACCGCCAACCTACTCAGCAGACTGGCACAGACTACGATTCAGATTACTGCCCGATTTTGCCAGGCGTAATTTGCCAGTATTTCATTTTAAAGCTGCCAATCAGGAGATCCCTTATGTGGCGACGATACCAAATCCCATTGCTCGCGCTTCTGTTACTACTGATCGTCGTATTTGTTCTAGTCAGACCAGACCTGCGTCCCGAAGAACGCGTTGTCGCGCAGTCTTCCACAAGTCTGTCTTGCGAGGTCTTTTGCAGCGACACCCGAGTCGGCGCTTCGGTCGCCGAGCTGACTTTCAACGCCGATGCCGCAAGCTTCAGTCAGCTAGTTCTCGAAGTCACCGTCTATAAAAACGGCTTCGAGATAGGACGGTTCGCCAGGGCCACTCCCATCAGAGCGGGACAAAAATTCGAGATCATTCGACCAGCGGGAGAAGCTGGGTCCGCACCGGGATTTGACACGCTGATCGTCACTGCCGTGCGTTTGCAGGCTGGTTTGGTGACGGTGCGCGTCGAAAACCTGGACGCTGGATTGAATTACTTCTGGCGCGTCCATCCTGTTGGCGGATCGGGAACTGAAATAACAATGTGCCAGGCGGTTGAATGCCCAGTCGATAGCGAACCGCCGGCTCAGGTTCCCGTGATCAGATAAGCGCAACTAGTAGCAAACAGTAACCCCACGCTTTATGGAGGTCGTTATGCCAAGCCTTCGCCGTGTTGAATTCATTCTGGTCTTTGTCCTTACCGCCATCGCGTTGATCGGAAGCTCGAGCGTTTCTGCGCAGATCACGCTCACTGATATCAATCCCAATCAATCGTCGCTCGATCCGTCGGATGCGGATGGTGCTTCGGGCGGTCGCGTCAACGGCCTGGCAATCACGCCCGGCAACAATCAGATCTTTTATGCAGCGAGCGAGTGGGGCGGAATCTATCGCAGCAACGACGGCGGGCTAAACTGGAACCGTTTGAACAATCATCGGCCCACCGTCACGTGGGATGTCGAGGTAAGCCCCACGAACGTCAACCTGATCTTCGCCACTTCGTTCTACGATGGTCGTGTCAACAGCCAGTCGGGCATAAACGTGAGCACAGACAGCGGCGCTACCTGGACGCATCCTGCAACGGCCACTCCGCCCGTTGGATTTTGCAGCAACGCAAGGCGCAGTCAACCGGCAGCCTTTGGCATCGCCATTGATCCAGCCAACGCGCAGAACGTTTACATCGGAACCAACTGCGGTCTCGCGATCAGCAACGACGGCGGTACTACGTGGACATTCGTGGATCCGACACCTGGCGATACAGCCGATAACGTCTGGGACGTGGTCGTGCATCACGGCGGGATCATCGATCTCGTCGGCGATGACGGCCACCAGCGCTCTATCGACGGCGGCGCAAATTGGACCACGGCAACCGGAACTCCATTGCCATCCGGTCGTGCTTCCATAACGGCTTCGCCTGACGAACAAAATGTGATCTTCGCCACGGCGGGCAATAACGTTTGGGAGTCAGACGATGCAGGCGCAAACTGGACCAACCTGGGCACACCCGATTCACGGCGGCAGGGGCGAGTTCCGTTTGTCGCCGCCAATGATCGTGCAGGGAATGCATTCGATTTGTGGTATGGCGACGTGCATCTATTTCGCGGCGGTTGCACCAGCAATCCGATGGGCGGCGGATTGCGCTGCCCGATAGGCACAGTTGGTCCAATTCCAACTCCAGCGCCTCCAACACCCGCCGGTTGGGCCGGGCCGTTCACACGCGCAGTCGGCGGCCACGATGACGTCGGCGATATTGTGTTTGACACGCAGGTTGCCACCGACGCCTGCCCGCGCATGTTCGCTTCGGATGGCGGTGTCTACTTCAACACGGTCGCAGCGAGTCCGGGCTGTCATACCCCAGCATGGGAGCAGCCCAACGTTACGCCTCACGGCACCTGGCTGTGGTCACTGGCGGGCGCCGATCAGGGCGGCGTCGCAACGGAAGACCTCTACTTCGGACTTCAGGACAACGGTTCTTACGGCGCGACAAACGGAGGCGCAGCAATTCCCACCTGGACCAATAGGGATTGCTGCGACATCTTCGATACGTCGGCCGAGCCTGCCCGTGTGCTTTACACTTTTTGTTGCGGCGGAGGCCGTTCGACTAGTCTCATCCGGCGTGGCTCGGGAATGGTTGGCGGAGGCGGCGTCAACGATCCGGCAGATTATCCAGCGGATGGACTGCTGCCCGGTTTCATCTTTCCCGACATCATCACACGTTTCAGCGCCGCTAGTTACGCGATCATCACCAGAGACTGCACGCCGCCCAACGGGATCGACGACGACGGCGACGGCATGGTTGACGAAGCTGATGAGACCGGAGGCTGCACCGGAGTGAACGCCGGCGACGGCGGAATTTATCTCACTAGCAACATTGCCGCATCGCCAATTGTCTGGGCAGAGCTGGGGGCTGCTACTGAGCCTCCCACAGGCGGCGGCGGAGCTTGCGCGATCAAGTCGGCGACGATGGGTGGAACAACGTCGTTCTTCGTTCAGGTTGGAGCGTGCAACGGCCGAGATCCGGCACAGTTGTGGCGATTCGACGGCACGAATCCGGCGGGCGCATGGACACAGGTCAACTTGCCGCCCGGCGGCATTGGGATCTTTGACGTTGACCCGAACAACCCGAACCGGATTATCGCGTCGCAACTCAATGGCAGTAACGTCAACATGGTTCTGACGACAAACGGCGGAACCACCTGGACCACGCTCGCCGCGCTCGACAATTTGATGACAGGCGGCGGGACTTACCTGTATCGAAACACGCGTGGATCGAGACCGGGCGGTGCCACTGCGCATGACGGTTATGTGCAACCGACTCTCGTGGCCTTCGATCCGAGCGACGGAAACACAATTGTCGCCGGCGGCGCTGATTCGGGCGTCTTCCTAAGCAATGATGCCGGAAACATCTGGACCACGCTCACGGATAATTCCGGCGGAACATCGAACCCGCATTTACCGCGACCGAGTTACGCCTATTTCGATCGCGAAGGCGGACTGGTCAACATCTATGTCGGCACAGTTGGTCGCGGCGTTTGGCGCATCAGCTTCCAGGCGGCTACTGCTAACCTTGCAATTACTAAGACGGCTGCGCCGAGTCCGGTAGTCACCGGGACGAACCTGACTTACACAATCAACGTCACGAACAATGGGCCTGACGCGGCGGAATCAGTGACCGTCGTCGACAACCTGCCGGCGACTATCAGTTTCGTATCTTGCGCGGTAGCGGGTGGGACTGGAGGCGCGTGTGGCGGCGCGGGTAACAACCGCACTGTGACGTTCACTTCGCTTGCGGCCAACGCCGTGGCGACGATCACACTCGTGGCGAATGTAAGTTGTGCGTTAGCAGACGGCACGATGATCAGCAATACAGCGAGTGTCAGTTCGCTGGCCACTGATCCAAATCTTGCGAACAACTCGGCGACGGCGATCGCCATTGCGAGCAATCCGCCGCCAGTCATCAATCTCAATCCTCCAATCTCGCTCTGGCCGCCCAATCACAACTACCACACCGTGACGGTGGCGCAGATGGTCGCGAGCGTCAGCGACAACTGCCCGCTCTCGGATCAAGTGGCGATTGAGAAGGTGACCAGCGATGAACCGGACAACTCTATCGGTGAAGGCAATACGGTGAACGACATCGTCATCGCGCCCGACTGCCAGTCAGTTCAACTACGCTCGGAGCGCGCTGGACCAAACGACGGTCGCGTCTACGCTATTACTCTGCGGTTGAGGGACAGTGGCGGCGCCGTCACGCGAGTGGATTTCCTGGTGAGCGTGCCGAAGAGTCAGAATGGCAACGCGGCCGTGAAGAGTCCCACAGCGCTTACCATACTGAGCGGTTGCCCATAAATAAGCTGTGCGTAGATCCGTCGAGCGCAGTCAATTGCAGAATACGCCGAAGGCGTTGGCTAATTTGAGCCGGGGTTGGAGCGATATTCAATTTGTTTACTGTGCGTAGATCCGTCGAGCGCGGTCAATTGCAGAATACGCCGAAGGCGTTGGCTAATTTGAGCCCAGGGTTGGAGCGATATTCAATTTGTTTACTGTGCGTAGATCCGTCGAGCGCGGTCAATTGCAGAATACGCCGAAGGCGTTGGCTAATTTGAGCCCAGGGTTGGAGCGCAAGCGACAACCCTGGGAATGCAAAGAAAAAAAAGGATCGAAACCCTGAAAGGGTTCCGCAATTGGCGAACCCTTTCAGGGTTGGATCGATATTTTTATTTGTTTACCCAGGGTTGTCGCTTGCGCTCCAACCCTGGGCTTAAATTAGCCAACGCCTTCGGCGTTATTTTGAGTAACTCAGCATCACTTGAGAAAAGCCGCGACGCCGTTCATGAACATCTGGACCGCCAGCATCACCAGCAGCATGCCCATCAGTCTTTCCATCGCGATAAGACCACGCTCTTTCAGCAAGCGATAGAGCAACGTCGACGACAGCAGAATTACCGCGCTCAAAGCCCATGCGATAGTCACAGCCAGCAGCAACTGCGAGGTGACAACCGTTTCCGATTGCTCTAACAGCAAGAGCACAGCCAACGCGGATGGTCCCGCGACAAGCGGAATCGCAAGCGGCACGATGAATGGCTCGCCCTCG
>Ga0207676_10001229_pt1 | contig 19099 bp, 17 predicted proteins | sample KBSSwiS72_FD_184307 | JGI IMG/M metagenome (GOLD analysis project Ga0207676, IMG submission 184307) | Switchgrass rhizosphere microbial communities from Kellogg Biological Station, Michigan, USA - KBS Switchgrass S7-2 (SPAdes) (version 2) | ecosystem: Host-associated > Plants > Roots >...
CCGCTGGACGGTCGTGCCCGACGAGGAGCACGAGGAGCCCGCCTACCAGATCGCGATCACCGATGCCGGCGAGCGTGGCGCCGACCTGAAGCTCGGCGACGTGATCGAGGAACCGCTCGAGCCCGTCGAGTTCGGCCGCATCGGCGCGCAGGCGGCGAAGCAGGTGATCCTGCAGAAGATCCGCGATGCCGAGCGCGAGCAGATCCTGAACGACTTCCTGGAGCGGCAGGACAATCTGCTCACCGGCACGGTGAAGCGCATCGAGCGCGGCAACGTGATCGTCGAATCGGGCCGCATCGAAGGCGTGATCCCGCGCGACCAGCTGATCCCGAAGGAGATGCTGCGCGTCGGCGACCGCATTCGCGCGTTCGTCACCAAGATCGACCGCACGGCGAAGGGCCCCCAGCTCATCCTCTCGCGGATCGCGCCCGAATTCCTGATGCGCCTCTTCGAGCTCGAAGTGCCCGAGATCGAGGAAGGGCTGATCGAGATCAAGGCGGCCGCGCGCGACCCCGGCATCCGCGCCAAGATCGCGGTCAAGTCGAACGACCCGCGGCTCGACCCGCAGGGCACCTGCATCGGCATGCGCGGGTCGCGGGTGACCGCGGTGACGAACGAGCTCGCGGGCGAGCGCGTCGACATCATCCTGTTCTCGGAGGATCCGGCGAAATTCGTCATCAATGCGCTGGCTCCCGCCGAGATCTCGTCGATCGTCGTCGACGAGGAAAAGCACAGCATGGACGTCGTCGTCGACGAGGAGAACCTCGCGATCGCGATCGGACGTCTCGGCCAGAACGTTCGCCTCGCCTCGGAGCTCACGGGGTGGGAGCTCAATCTGATGAGCGTCGAGGATTCGCAGAAGAAGCACGACGAGGAAGGCCAGCGGCTGCGGCAGCTCTTCATGGACAAGATCGACGTCGACGAGGAGGTCGCGGACATCCTCATCGGCGAAGGCTTCACCTCGCTCGAGGAGATCGCCTACGTGCCGCTGAACGAGATGCTGGAGATCGATGCCTTCGACGCCGACACGGTGAACGAGCTGCGCAGCCGCGCGCGCAACGCGCTGCTGACCGACGCCATCGTGCGCGAGGAGAACGTCGAGAACGTCGAGGAAGCGCTCCTGGGCCTCGAGGGAATGGATACGGAGATCGCGAGCGCGCTCGCCGTGCACGGCATCGTCACGCGCGACGCGCTGGCCGATCTCGCGGGGGACGAGCTGACCGAGCTCACGGGCATCTCGCCGGAGCGCGCGCAGGATCTCATCATGAAGGCGCGGGCGCACTGGTTCGACGACGCGCCGGCGGCCGGCGAGGCATCGCCTTCGCCCGTTGCGGCGGCGTCACGGCACTGACGCATCGGTAAATGAGCGGGCCGGCAACCGAAGGCAGGCAGTAGACGGGAAGCGGAGAAGCACATGGCGCACACGACAATCGAGCAATTCGCGACGGAGCTCAAGCTGCCTCCGGGCGCGCTCATCGAGCAGCTCGCGAAGGCCGGCGTCGCCGGCAAGAACGAGGGCGACGGCCTGTCCGAGCAGGACAAGACCAAGCTGCTCGAGTATCTGCAGAAGCAGCACGGCGCCGCCGGCGAGCCCAAGAAGAAGATCACGCTGACGCGCAAGCAGACGACGGAGATCAAGGCCGCCGGCACGACCGGCAAGGCGCGCACGATCCAGGTCGAGGTGCGCAAGAAGCGCGTCTTCGTGAAGCGCGACGAGACGGAAGCTCCGCCCGCGGTGGAAGAGCCGGTCAAGGTTCCCCAGGGACCGGTCATCAGTGCCGAGGAGCTCGCTGCGCGGGAAGCCGAGGAGAAGAAGGCGCAGGAGCTGATCGCGCGCCAGCAGGAGGAAGCGCAGAAGAAACAGGAGCAGGTCGTCAAGCGCAAGACGAAGAAGGAGCGCGAGGCGGAGGAAGCCGCGGCCAAGGCGGCGGCCGAGCAAGCGGCGGCGGCTGAAGCCGCCAAGACGACGGATGCGACGGCAAAGAGCGCGAAGGCGCCGGCAGCGAAGACGCCGACCGAAGGCACGCTCCATCGTCCGGCCGGAAAGCCGGGCGAGCGCGCGAAGCCCGTCAAGAAGAGCGGCGCCGGCTTCCAGGAAGAAGCGGCGCGGCGCCGCGCGCTCAAGTTGCGCGGCGACGTCACCGGTGGCGCGGCGGCCACGGGCTGGAGGCAGCCGAAGGTCGGTCACCGCCGCCATGACGAGGGAGGCGGCGAAGGCACCGCGGGCGTGCCGGCGGCCGGACCGATCGTGCGCGACGTCACGATTCCCGAGACGATCACGGTCGCCGAGCTCGCACGGAAACTCTCCGTCAAAGCCGCGGAAGTGATCAAGGCGCTCATGAAGCTCGGCCAGATGGTCACGATCAATCAGGTTCTCGATCAGGAGACGGCGATCATTCTCGCCGCGGAGATGGGCCACAAGGCCCAGGCCGCGAAGCAGGACGATCCGGACGCGCTGCTCGCCGAGTCCGAGTCGACCGACGTCGAGGCCGAGCCGCGGCCACCGGTCGTCACGGTGATGGGCCACGTCGACCACGGCAAGACGTCGCTGCTCGACACGATTAGGCGCACGCGCGTCGCGAGCGGCGAGGCGGGCGGCATCACGCAGCACATCGGCGCGTATCACGTGCAGACGAAGAAGGGCGTGATCACGTTCCTCGACACGCCCGGCCACGAGGCATTCACGGCGATGCGCGCGCGCGGCGCGAAGGTCACCGACATCGTGATCCTGGTCGTCGCGGCGGACGACGGCGTGATGCCGCAGACGAAGGAAGCGATTGCGCACGCGAAGGCCGGCAACGTGCCGATCGTCGTCGCGATCAACAAGGTCGACAAGCCCGAGGCCAATCTCGATCGCGTCAAGCAGGAGCTCGTCGCCGAAAGCGTGATTCCCGAGGAATACGGCGGCGAAGCGCAGTTCATTCCCGTTTCCGCGAAGACCGGCGCCGGCATCGACGAGCTGCTCGATGCGATCCTGCTGCAGGCGGAAGTGCTGGAATTGAAGGCGCCGAAGAACGCGCCGGCGCGCGGCATCGTGATCGAATCGCGTCTCGACAAGGGCAAGGGTCCGGTGGCGACGGTGCTCGTGCACTCGGGCACGCTGAAGCGCGGCGACATCGTGCTGGCCGGCGCGGTATTCGGACGCGTGCGGGCGATGACCGACGAAAACGGCAAGACCGTCGCGAGCGCCGGGCCGGCGATCCCCGTCGAGATTCAGGGCCTGTCGGACGTGCCGCTCGCGGGCGAGGACGTCATGGTGCTGGGCGACGAGCGCAAGGCGCGCGAGATCGCGCTGTTCCGCCAAGGCAAGTTCCGCGACGTGAAGCTCGCGAAGCAGCAGGCCGCGAAGCTCGAGAACATGTTCGACCAGATGGCTGAGGACGCGATCAAGTCGCTCGCGCTCATCGTCAAGGCCGACGTCCAGGGCAGTTACGAAGCGCTTTCGCAGGCGCTGACCAAGCTGTCCACCAGCGAGGTCAAGGTCAACATCGTGCACGCCGGCGTGGGCGGGATCACCGAGTCGGACGTCAACCTGGCACTCGCGTCGAAGGCCGTCGTCATCGGCTTCAACGTGCGGGCGGACGTCGCGGCGCGCAAGCTCGCCGAGCACAGCGGCGTCGACATCCGCTACTACAACATCATTTACGAAGCGGTCGACGAGGTGAAGGCGGCGTTGTCGGGCATGCTAGCGCCCGACAAGAAGGAGAGCCAGATCGGGCTCGTCGAGGTGCGCGAGGTCTACAAGATCTCGAAGGTCGGGACGGTGGCCGGTTGCTATGTGCTCGAAGGCGTGGTCAAGCGGGGCGCGAAGGTGCGCCTGCTGCGCGACAGCGTCGTCATCCACGACGGCGAGCTCGATTCGCTCAAGCGATTCAAGGACGACGTTCGCGAGGTGAAGGGCGGCTTCGAGTGCGGCCTGTCGCTCAAGAACTTCAACGACATCGAGAAGGGCGACCAGCTCGAAGTCTACGAGATCGTGGAAGTGTCGCGGACGCTTTGACGGCTTCGTCATGAAAAAGCACTCGCAGCGCGCGCAGCGCGTCGGCGAGCAGATCCAGCGGGAGCTCGCCGAGCTGCTGCGCGAGCACGTCAAGGATCCGCGGGTCGGGCCGGTGACGATCACGGCGGTCGAGGCGTCGCCCGATCTCTCGCACGCGAAGATCTTCGTCACGCATCTCGCCGGCAGCGAGCACGCCGACGAGGCCGTGCAGGCGCTTCAGCGCACGGCCGGCTATTTGCGCACCGAGCTCTCGCACCGGATGAAGCTCTATTCGGTGCCGCAGCTTCACTTCGCGTACGACGACTCCATCGAATCCGGCATGCGGCTGTCGCAGCTGATCGACGACGCCGTCGCGTCGGATCGCAAGTCGCAGGACTGACCGTGACCGCCGGGAGAGCGTCGTCGCCACCGCGGCCGGCGCGCGCTCCGCGGCGGCGCGTCGACGGGGTGCTGCTGCTCGACAAGCCCGTCGGGCTTTCGTCCAACGTCGCGCTGCAGCGCGCGAAGCGCCTTTACGCCGCCGAAAAGGCGGGCCACACGGGGACGCTGGACCCGCTCGCAACCGGACTCCTGCCGCTCTGCTTCGGCGAAGCGACCAAGTTCGCCCAGGCGCTGCTCGACGCGCCCAAGGCGTACGTCGCGACCGTTCGCTTCGGTACGGCGACGTCCACCGGCGATGCGGAAGGCGAAGTCGTGCGGACGGCCGAGGCCGCATTCACGCGCGCCGACCTCGAAGCGGTGCTGGCGCGCTTCCTCGGCACCATCCAGCAGATTCCTCCTGCGTACTCGGCGCTCAAGTTCGAAGGGCGGGCGCACTACGAATATGCGCGCAGAGGGATCGACGTTCCGCGCGTTGCCCGCTCGGTCGAGATCGCCGCCGTCGAAGTGCGGGATTGGTCGCCGCCCCAGGCCGTGATCCGGGTCGCCTGCAGCAAAGGGACGTACATCCGCGTCCTCGCCGAAGACATCGCCGGCGCCCTCGGCACGTGCGGCCATCTCGTGGCGCTGCGCCGCACCGCAACGGGACCGTTCACGATCGACGGCGGGGTCACGCTCGACGCGCTCGAAGCGATGGACATGAAAGAACGCGACGCACGGCTACTGCCGTCCGACGCGCCGCTGTCGCCGCTCGCGCGTCTCGACGTGGACCTCGCGACGGAGCAGGCGTTGCGGGCGGGACGCGTCGGCCGCGCGCCGCCCGACGCTTCGGGGCGCTACCGTTGCTATGGACCGAGCGACCGCTTCGTCGGCCTGGTCGAGGCGAGCGCTGCGGCGCTGCGGTCGGTGCGGCTCGCGCGGACGGACAGTTGAGCCGCATCAGCGCGCGGCAGAGCTCACCCCCGGCCGGCGGCGGATTAGCGCTTGAATCCTAAGCGTTTTCATGGCTATAATCGCGGTCTTTGCCGCTTTGCGTCGACGCTGACGCGGGTTCGCAAAGCCAGGGCAAAACCCAACGCCGGGGCCACTGCCGGTCCCGAGCGCCATTCACGATTCAAAGGACGACGACATGGCAGTCACCGTGCAAGAGAAGGCGAAAGTCATCGCCGAGCATCAGCGAGGCAAGGGCGACACCGGGTCACCCGAAGTGCAGGTCGCGCTGCTCACCGCGCGCATCAACGGCTTGAACGACCACTTCAAGGCGAACGTCAAGGACCACCACTCGCGCCGCGGGTTGCTGCGGATGGTCTCGCGGCGCCGGAAGCTGCTCGACTATCTCAAGTCGAGGAATGCCGATGGCTATCGCACGCTGATCGAAAAGCTCGGCCTGCGCAAGTAAGCGCGCCTTGATTCTCCCGATCGCTCCCTTTCGTCTGCTCCGGTCGCGCGAGCGCGCAACGATGCTTTGCCACGACCTGCGAACAGCCCGGTCGCGTTTCTTTGCGACTACGCCTCCGCCGCGCCGCGGCGCGATGCTTCCCTGAATAAATGCATGGCCGCGCCGACTTGCGCGGCCATTGTCTTTTACCGAACTGACTGCTGAATTGAGGACAACGTGAATCCCATCAAGAAATCGATTTCCTACGGCCGCCACACCCTGACGCTCGAAACCGGAGAAATCGCCCGCCAGGCCGGCGGCGCCGTGCTGGTGAGCCTCGACGATACCGTGGTGCTCGTCACGGCGGTCACCCGCCAGGACGTGAAGTCCGGCCAGGACTTCTTCCCGCTGACGGTCGACTACCAGGAAAAGACCTACGCCGCCGGCAAGATCCCTGGCGGCTTCTTCAAGCGCGAAGGCCGGCCGTCGGAGAAGGAAACGCTGACCTCGCGCCTCATCGATCGCCCGATCCGGCCGCTGTTCCCCGACGGCTTCTACAACGAGGTGCAGGTGATCGCCACGGTGATGTCGGTCGATCCCGAGATCGATCCCGACATTCCGGCGATGATCGGCGCCTCCGCCGCGCTCATGTTGTCGGGCGTGCCGTTCAACGGCCCGATCGGCGCTGCGCGCGTAGGCTACGTCGACGGCCAGTACGTGCTGAACCCGACCAAGACCGAGCTCACGACGTCCGCGCTCAATCTCGTTGTGGCCGGCACGGAAGCCGCGGTGCTGATGGTCGAGTCGGAAGCGAATGAGCTCTCCGAGGAAGTGATGCTGGGCGCGGTGGTGTTCGGCCACACGCAGCAGCAGGCGGCGATCTCGATGATTCACGAGCTGGTCGAGGCGGGCGGCAAGCCGCTGTGGGACTGGCAGGCGCCGGCGAAGAACGAATCGCAGATCGCGCAGATCACCGGCATCGCCGAAGGCGCGCTGCGCGAGGCCTACCAGCTGCGCTCGAAGCAGGCGCGGCAGCAGCGCCTGAAGGACATCTACGCGCAGGTAGCCGCGGAGTGCATTCCGGCGGGCAGCTCCACGGACCACGTCAACCAGGTCAACAACTTCGTGTTCGAGCTCGAATCGAAGATCGTGCGCAACCAGATCCTTTCGGGCGAGCCCCGCATCGACGGCCGCGACACGCGCACAGTGCGCCCGATCTCGATCCGCACCGGAGTCCTGCCGCGCACGCACGGCTCCGCGCTTTTCACGCGGGGTGAAACGCAGGCGATCGTCGTCGCGACGCTCGGCACGGCCCGCGACGAGCAGCGCATCGACGCGCTGATGGGCGAATACACCGACCGTTTCATGCTCCACTACAACATGCCGCCGTATGCCACCGGCGAGACCGGCCGGGTCGGCACGCCGAAGCGGCGCGAGATCGGCCACGGAAGGCTCGCGAAGCGCGCGATCCTCGCCGTGCTGCCCACGGGCGAGGAGTTCGCGTACTCGATGCGCGTGGTCTCCGAGATCACCGAGTCGAACGGCAGCTCGTCGATGGCGTCGGTCTGCGGCGCGAGCCTCGCGCTGATGGACGCCGGCGTGCCGACGAAGGCGCACGTTGCGGGCATCGCCATGGGCCTCATCAAGGAAGGCAACCGCTTCGCGGTGCTGACCGACATCCTGGGCGACGAGGATCACCTGGGCGACATGGACTTCAAGGTCGCCGGCACGGACCGCGGCATCACGGCGCTGCAGATGGACATCAAGATCCAGGGCATCACCAAGGAGATCATGGCCGTCGCGCTGTCGCAGGCGCGGGAAGGGCGGATGCACATCCTGCAGTTGATGCAGCAGGCGCTGCCGCACGCGCGCACCGAGATCTCCCAGCACGCGCCGCGCATGATGACGTTCAAGATCAATCCGGAAAAGATTCGCGACGTGATCGGCAAGGGCGGCGCCGTCATCCGCGCGCTGACCGAGGAAACCGGCACGACGATCGACATCCAGGACGATGGCACGATCACGATCGCGTCCGTCAACGCGGACGCGTGCAACGTCGCGCGGAAGCGCATCGAGGACATCACGGCGGAAGTCGAAGTCGGTCGGATCTACGAAGGCACAGTGCTGCGCCTGCTGGACTTCGGCGCCATCGTCCAGGTGCTGCCCGGCAAGGATGGCCTGCTGCATATCTCGCAGATCGCGAAGGAGCGCGTGAACCAGGTCTCCGACTACGTGAAGGAAGGCCAGATCGTCCGCGTCAAGGTGCTCGAAGCCGACGACAAGGGCCGGCTGCGGCTGTCGATGAAGGCGGCGGCGGAAGACAGCGCGGCGGCGGCGCCCGCGGCAGCTCCCGCCCCGTCGGAGTCGACGCCGGCGGCGTAACCTCGCGCGGCCGTCGGCGATGACGGAGCAGGAAACGCGCATCGAGCGCGACTCGTTCGGACCCATCGAAGTCCCGGCCGACCGGCTGTGGGGCGCGCAGACGCAGCGCTCGCTCGAGTTTTTCGACATTTCCACGGAGAAGATGCCGGCGCCGCTGATCCGTGCGCTTGCCATCGTCAAGCGCTCCTCGGCGCGCGTCAACGCCGAGCTCGGCACGCTGTCGCGCGAAAAAGCCGATGCGATCGTTGCCGCGGCCGACGAAGTGCTCGCCGGCCTGCACCCGGCCGAGTTTCCTCTCGCGGTCTGGCAGACGGGCTCCGGCACGCAGACCAACATGAACGTCAACGAGGTGCTCGCGAACCGCGCCTCCGAGCTCCTGGGTGGGGCGCGCGGCCAGGAACGGCTCGTGCACCCCAACGACGACGTCAATCGCGGGCAATCGTCGAACGACGTGTTCCCGACGGCGATGAACATCGCCACCGCCGAAGAGGTGAGCAAGAGCCTGCTGCCCGCGCTCGCCGCGCTGGAATCCACGCTGTCCGCCAAGGCCGCCGAGTTCGCGGACATCGTGAAGATCGGCCGCACGCATCTCATGGATGCGACGCCGCTCACGCTGGGCCAGGAGTTCTCCGGCTACGCGGCCCAGCTCGCGCACGCCTGGGCGCACGTCGAGGCCGCGCTGCCGCATGTGCGCGAGCTCGCGCTCGGCGGCACTGCGGTGGGCACCGGACTCAATACGCATCCGGAATTCGGCGAGCGGGTCGCCGCGGATGTTTCGCAGTACACCGGAATGCTGTTCGATTCAGCGCCGAACAAGTTCGAGGCGCTCGCCGCGAACGATGCGCTCGTCGCGATGCACGGCGCACTGCGAGGGCTGGCGGCGGCGCTGACCAAGATCGCCAACGACATCCGGTGGCTCGCGAGCGGGCCGCGGTCCGGCCTCGGCGAAATCTCGATACCCGAGAACGAGCCGGGAAGCTCGATCATGCCGGGCAAGGTCAACCCGACGCAGTGCGAGGCGCTCACGATGCTCGGCGCGCAGGTGATGGGCAACGACGTGGCCGTCGGCATCGCCGGCGCATCGGGCAACTTCGAGCTCAACGTCTACCGGCCGCTCGTCATTCACAATGTGCTGCAGAGCATCCGCTTGCTGACCGACGGCATGCTGAGCTTCGACGCGCACTGCGCGCGCGGGATCGAGCCCAACCGCGACCGCATCGCGGAGCTGCTCGACCGGTCGCTGATGCTCGTCACGGCGCTCAATCCGTACATCGGTTACGACAAGGCGGCGGAGATCGCAAAGAAGGCGCACCGCGAGGGCACGACGCTCAAGGAGGCGGCGCTGGCGCTCGGCTACGTCGCCGAATACGAATTCGACGCGTGGGTGCGGCCGGAAAAAATGATCGGACCTTCGGCCGACCAGGACTAATCGCCGCAAGCTACGTGCGGGCAAGCACGCGGGCCCGCCCGCTTCATGACTCAGACCCCCGTCCGGCGTCGCCTGCTCGCCGCACTCCTCTCGGGCAGCATCCGTATCGCATCGCGGTTCGACCACGAGAAGCACTTCGCCGCGGCTTCCTCCCACGGCAGCCAGACATAGGCGCGGTGCTCGCGCGGGTCGAGCGTCACGGGTAAGGCTTGAGGCAGTTCCAACGCGAACACGTGCTCCGTGTTGTGCGTCGTTCCCGGCGCATAGCGATGCCGCCAGCGCGGATAGATCTCGTAGACGTTCCAGACGTTCCAGTCGACGAGTCCGCCGTGCTGCGTGGCGTCGATGCGGGTCTCTTCGAAAAGCTCGCGAGTGGCGGTCTCGATCAGCGTCTCGCCCGCCTCCTGGCTGCCGGTGACGGATTGCCAGTAATCGGGCGCATCGGCGCGCTCGATCAGCAGCACTTGCAGGTCTCTTGTGTAAACGAGCGCAAGCGCGGAAACCGGAATCTTGTACGGCACGACGGACGCGGGCGGGAGGCCTGCCGACAGGCTCGAGTCCGCCTCAACGTTCAGAAAACGAACACCCAGAACGGCTTGTGCCGCTCGCGCCAGTAGTCCGATGCTTCGGCGAGGATGTCCTCGAACGTGGTCCAGTCGATTCCGTGCGCCTTGCGGTATGCGGCGGAATTGGACAGGGCGATCACGCAGCCGTGCTTGCCGAGCCATTCGCCGTCCTCCATGGAGTCGGCGAGCGCGTCCCAGTTGTTTCCGAAATGCGTCGGCAGCTTGAGTCCTTTCGCGAGCGCCGCCAGCAACGACTGCTTGCTGCTCACGCCCGAAAGGTCCGTCGAATGGAAGCGCAGCTTCGCCGCGTGCGCTGCGGCCGCCAGTGCCTGGGGATCGCCATGCAGTGCGTGAACCCCCGCAATTTCCAGGTCGTGGAGATCAGGCAGACTCATGTGCGGATCTTTCGAAACGACCGATAGTGATCATCGGTGTAGTAGCAAGCATCCGGCGCCGTCTTCCTGCCCCCGCAGACGAGACGCCGCCCCCCTCGGGTCTTTTCGCCCGGTGTGCGCACCGTGTATTCGTGATAGTAGCCGCGCGGCTTCCCCGGGAGCAACTTCTCGCGGTTGCCGAAGACGACGCCGTCGCGGTCGTGATGAAAGGGTCCTCCCTGGCCGACGAGCGCATAGACCTCCTGCGCCTCCCTCGGCAGGTCGGCGAGGGTGACCTCGGCGAGCGCGTCCGCCGTCGTGCGGGCAAGGCCGCCCGACGCGAAGGCCGCAGCGAAGCAAAGTAACAGCGTGGCCGCCAAGGTTTTCATGCCGCGATTCTCCGCCAAGCGGATGGCCGGAGTCCACCCGCCTTCAGCCGGCGGGACCGGGAGCGGCGTCGCTCGCGCGCACCCGTATGTGCAGATCGCGCAACTGCTGCTCGGTCGCAGGACTGGGGGCGTTGACGAGCAGGTCCTGCCCGCGCTGCGTCTTCGGGAAGGCGATGACGTCGCGGATCTGCTCCACGCCCGCCATCATGGCGACGATCCGGTCGAGGCCGAACGCGATGCCGCCGTGCGGCGGCGCTCCGTACGACAGCGCATCGAGCAGGAAGCCGAACTTGCGGCGCTGGTCCTCCGGGCTGATCCTGAGCGCGCCGAAGACTTTCGCCTGCACGTCCGCCTTGTGGATGCGCACGGAGCCGCCGCCGATTTCCCAACCGTTCAGCACGACGTCGTACGCCTTAGCGAGCGCGTGGCCCGGGTCGCTTTCGAAGAGGTCCTCGTGCCCTTCTTTCGGTGCAGTGAACGGGTGATGGCGCGCGCCCCAGCTCTTTTTGTCGTCGTCGTATTCGAACATCGGGAAGTCGACGACCCACAGCGGCTTCCAGCCGGCTTCCGCGAGGCCGCGGTCGGTCCCGACCCGCGCGCGCAGCGCGCCGAGCGCATCGTTCACCACCTTTTCGCGATCCGCGGCGAAGAAGATGACGTCGCCCGTCTGCGCGCCGGTGCGCTCGAGGACCGTCGACAGCACGGCGGCCGGAAGGAACTTCACGATCGGCGACTGCAGGCCTTCCTCGTTCGGCTTCGCCGCGTCGTTGACCTTGATGTACGCGAGCCCGCCGATGCCGTAGATCCTGACGAACGTCGTGTAGTCGTCGATCTCCTTCCGCGTCAGCGTGCCGCCGCCCGGCAGCCGGAGTGCAGCCACGCGGCCGTTCGGCATCTCTGCCGCGGCGCGGAACACCTTGAAGTCGACGGTGCGCATCACGTCCGTGAGCTCCGTGAGCTTGAGCGGAACGCGCAGGTCGGGCTTGTCCGAGCCGTAATCGCGCATCGCATCGGCGTACCGCATCACGGGGAACGGATCGGGAAGGTCCACCCCGATCGCCTCCTTGAACATCGCGCGCACGAGACCTTCCATGATCTCGCGGATCTCGAGCTCGGTGAGGAACGACGTCTCGATGTCGATCTGCGTGAATTCGGGCTGGCGGTCGGCGCGGAGATCCTCGTCGCGAAAGCACTTGACGATCTGATAGTAGCGGTCGAACCCCGCGATCATCAGCATTTGCTTGAAGAGCTGGGGCGACTGCGGCAGCGCGTAGAACATGCCGTGGTGGATCCGCGACGGGACGAGGAACTCGCGCGCGCCCTCCGGCGTCGACTTGTAGAGCACCGGCGTTTCGATGTCGATGAAGCCGAGCGCGTCCAGGTAGCGGCGCGCCGCCATCGCGGCGCGATGGCGCAGCATGAGGTTCTGCTGCATCGGAGGCCGGCGCAAGTCGATGACGCGATTCTCGAGACGGACCGTCTCCGACGGATTCTCGTCGTCGAGCGGGAAGGGCGGCGTTTGCGCGGCGTTGAGGAGCTCCATCTCGTGGATCAGCACTTCGATCTCGCCGGAAGCGAGGTTCGGATTGGCGCCGCCCTCCGGGCGCATGCGCACGACACCGGTGACGCTGATCACGTACTCGCTGCGCAGCGATTCGGCGAGCTTGAACGTCGCGACGCGCTCGGGATTGAAGACGATCTGCACGAGGCCTTCGCGGTCGCGCAGGTCGACGAAGATCACCCCGCCGTGATCGCGGCGCCGGTGGACCCAGCCCATCAGCGTGACCGTCTGATCGAGATATCGTCGGCTGATTCGTCCGCAATAGTCAGTGCGCTTCAATGCAGTCTCCGGCGGTTGGGTCTTGTCGCGTTAATCTGGGACACAGGACGATCGAACAGGCAGCGCAGCGCCACCGCGCACGCGGCGCGGCGGGCCGACAGGCGCGGCCATCAGTTTCGCGGGTGGGCGCCGACGGGCAGCGGCGTTGCGGCCTTCGCCGTCGGAACGTGGCGCCGGCGAGGGGAAACGACGCCCATCGAGATGATGTACTTGAGCGCTTCGTCGACCGACATGTCGAGCTCGCGCACGGCGCTCCTCGGGACCATCACGAAGTAGCCGCCGGTCGGGTTGGGCGTCGTCGGCACGTAGACGCTCACGTGGTCGCCGGGCAGATGATCCACGACCGAATCGGCGGGGGCGCCGGTCAGAAAGGCGATCGTCCAGCAACCCGGCCGCGGAAACTCCACGAGCAGTGCCTTGCGGAACGCCGTGCCCTGATCGGAGAGCACCGTGTCGCTCACCTGCTTCACCGACGAGTAGATCGACTTCACGACCGGAATGCGACCGAGCAGGCTTTCCCACAGCTGAATCAGTCGCAGGCCGAAAAAGTTCGCCGCGATCATGCCGGTGACGAGCAGGATCAGGAAGGAGAGGACGACGCCGAGGCCCGGGATGTGAAAGCCGACGAGCGCTTCGGGGCGCAATGCCGGCGGCACCAGCAGCAGCGTCTGGTCGAGCGTCGTCACGAGGAAATTGATGACGTAGATCGTGATGCCGAGCGGCACCCAGACCAAGAGACCGGCGATCAGATAGCGTCTCATTCGCTTGCGCAAGGCGTCGCTACGTGGACGCCGTCGTGGTTCCGGATTTGGCCGGCGGGTCGCTGCTCTTCGACGAGTCGGACTTGCTGTCGCTCTTGGTCGTCGTGTCGCTCTTGCTCGCGGAGTCGCTGTTGCTCGTGGACTCGCTCTTGCTCGCCGACTCGCTTTTCGAGTCTTTGGCGTCGCCGGTCGAGGATGTCTCCGCCCCCTTGGCGGCGTCGGCGCTCGCGCCGCCTTCGGTCTTTCCGGATTTTGCGCCACCCTTGAAATCGGTGACGTACCAGCCGCTGCCCTTCAACTGGAAGCCGGCCGCCGAAACCTTCTTCACGAGGGCTTCCGCGCCGCAGGACGGGCACGTCACGAGCGGCGCATCGGAGAATTTCCGCAGGGCTTCCAGCTCGTGTCCGCAGGACGAACAGCGGTATTCATAGATCGGCATCGAATGATCTCGTCAAAGCGCTTGATTAAAAAAGGAATATTATACCCGAATCCTGCATTACACTACGGACCCGATCAGCAATTCGAGAGCGATCATGAGTGTGGAGTGGGCTTGGTGGATCGTCGCGGCGGTTTTGGTCGGCGCCGAGCTCCTCACCGGCACGTTCTATCTGCTTGCCGTCGGCATGGCCGTCGCCTTCGGCGGGCTCGCCGCGTACGCAGGCGCGTCGCTGCCCGTGCAATTCACGGTCGCCGGCGTGCTCGGCATCATCCTCACGATCGTCGCGCATCGCATGCGCCTTTCGCGCGGCACGCCGCCGCTGCAGCCGTCGCTCGACATCGGGCAGGCGGTGCGCGTCGAGACGTGGAATGCCGACGGTACCGCTCGCGTCAGCTACCGCGGCACGAGCTGGGATGCCGAGCCCGTCACCGGCGACGTCCCGCGGGCTGCCACGATGTACATCGTCGCCACGCGCGGCTCGCGACTCGTGCTCTCGGATCGCCGTCCGGCCGCGTGACGGCGGCCGGAAGCAAAAGCGCGGAGCGTCATGCTGGACAACAAGCCGGAGGCACTCGCCATGTGGGTAGGTTCGTCGCTGTTCACCATCGCACTGTTCGTCGTTGCCGTCATCGTCATCACGCGCGCGATCCGCGTCGTTCCGCAGCAGCACGCGCTCGTGATCGAGCGGCTGGGACGCTTCTATGCGGTGCTGCAGCCGGGCCTCAACTTCGTGATCCCGTTCGTCGACCGCGTCGCGTACAAGCACGACCTGCGCGAGATTCCCTTCGACGTGCCGAGTCAGGTGTGCATCACCAAGGACAACACGCAACTGCAGGTGGACGGCATCCTCTATTTCCAGGTGACCGATCCGCGGCTCGCGTCGTACGGATCGAGCAATTTCCAGGTGGCCATCACGCAACTCGCGCAGACCACGCTGCGCAGCGTGATCGGCCGGATGGAGCTCGACCGCACGTTCGAGGAACGCGACCACATCAACAGTATCGTCGTCCAGGCGCTCGACCAGGCGGCGGCGAACTGGGGCGTCAAGGTGCTGCGCTACGAGATCAAGGACCTGACGCCGCCGAAGGAGATTCTGCACGCGATGCAGGCGCAGATCACGGCCGAGCGCGAGAAGCGCGCGGTGATCGCGACGTCCGAAGGCAAGCAGCAGGAGCAGATCAACCTCGCCAACGGTGCGCGTGCCGCCGCGATCGCCAAGTCGGAAGGCGAAAAGCAGGCTGAGATCAACCAGGCGCAAGGTCACGCCGCGGCGCTGCTCGCGATCGCCGAAGCGAACGCCAAAGCGATCCGGCAGGTCGCGGAGTCGATCGAAGCGCCCGGCGGACTGCAGGCGGTGAACCTCAAGGTCGCCGAGCAGTACGTCGCCGCGTTTGCGAACATCGCGAAGACGAACAACACGGTGATCGTGCCGGCGAACCTGTCCGACCTCGCGGGGCTCGTCACGTCGGCGATGACCGTGTTCAAGGCGCAGCCGCGCTGAAGCCATAGGCCGGCTGCGATCGCATCGTTCCGGGGAGTCATTCCATGCAATTGACGGGCAGCACTTTTCTGGTGACGGGCGGCGCATCGGGTCTCGGTGCCGCGACGGTGAGAGCGGTGGTCGCGGCAGGCGGCAATGCCGTCATCGCGGACCTGAAGGATGCCGAAGGCAACGCGCTTGCGCAGCACTTCGGCAAAGCCGTGACTTTCGTGCGCACGGACGTGACCGACGAAGCGAGCGGCAAGGCGGCTGTTCAGGCGGCGGTCGACGTCTTCGGCGGAGTGCAGTGCCTCGTCAATTGCGCGGGAATCGTCTACGGCGAAAAGGTCGTCGGCAAGGAGGGACCGCATTCGCTCGGCGGCTTTGCTCGCACCATCGGCATCAACCTCATAGGCACGTTCAATCTCATCCGGCTGGCGGCCGCCGCGATGACAGCCAACACGCCGAACGCCGACGGCGAGCGCGGCGTCATCGTCAATACGTCGTCGATCGCGGCGTTCGACGGCCAGATCGGACAGGCGGCGTACAGCGCGTCGAAGGCCGGCGTGGCCGGCATGACGCTCCCGATGGCGCGGGAGCTCGCACGCAGCGGCATCCGCGTAATGACGATCGCGCCGGGACTTTTCGAGACGCCCATGGTGGGCCAGGTGCCGAAGGAAATTGCCGACGCGCTCGCGAAGATGGTGCCGTTCCCGCCGCGCCTCGGCCGGCCGGAGGAATTTGCGTCGCTCGTCCTCGAGATCGTGCGCAACGTGATGCTGAACGGCGAGGTGATTCGCCTCGACGGCGCCGTCCGGATGGCGCCGAAGTGACCGCGTCGATGGAAGGCGGCAGGGCCGGGATCTTCCGTCCGCCGCGTTCGCGGCTCGGCGCCCGCCGGCCCGCGCCATGCGGGCTAATCGTGGCTTAAGCCATCCGCACGTCCGGTGCGGCCGACGGCAATGCCGCATCCTCGAATCGCGCAGGAACGGGAAGGGTCACGCGGGCGACCGTACCGCCGCCTTCACGCGGCAGGAGATCGAACGTCCCGCCGTGCAGGCGCGCGATGCGGTCGACGATCGCGAGTCCCAGCCCTGCGCCGGCGACTCCCGATGCATTCGTGCGCGCGGCGGAGGCGCGCGTGAACGGCTGCTTCAGCCGCTCGACGTCCGCCGGCGCGATGCCCGGACCGCGGTCGGCGATGTCGAGGACGATCGCGTTGTCCTGACGACGCGTCGACACATCCACGGGCGGTGCTCCGTAAGCGAGCGCGTTGTCGATGAGGTTGGTGACAAGACGCGAGAACGCGGTCGGTCGCAGCGGGACCAAAGGAAGGTCGCCGGGCGCGAAGCGCACGTCCTTGTCCATCCGCGTGTAGCGTTCGACGCACGCGCCGACGATCGCATTGGCGTTCGCAGGTTCGCGCGTCGCCGTATCCTCGTCGCTGCGGGCGAACTCCAGGAACTGTCCGATGATCCGGTCCATTTCCTCGATGTCGTCGACCATTCCCGCGCGCGTCGCTTCGTCGCGCGCTTGCATCTCGACCCCGAGGCGCAAGCGCGCCAGCGGAGTGCGCAGGTCATGGGAGACGCCGGCAAGCAGCACCGCGCGATCCTGCTCCAGTTGCCGCAGGTTCGCGGCCATCCGGTTCACGCCGCGATTGAGCGTCACGATTTCCGAGGGCCCGCTTTCCGGCAATGGCGCGGGCGTGTCGCCCCGGCCGATGCGCTCGACCGTCGCCGCGAGCTCGCGCAGCGGACGCGACAGGTAACGCGCGAAGATGAACGCGGCGATGACGAGCACGGCCGCGAGCATTGCGCTCCACAGCGCGGCGCGCGAGGGATGATCCTCCTGTGGCCGCGGCGCCAGCGGAAAGCCGACCCAGTAGCCCGTGCCGTTCGCTTCGACGCGCACGAGCAGCAGGCCTCGACCGGGCGCCGCGCGCACCTCGGTGCCTTCGCCCAATGCTTCGCGCAGCCGCGCCTCCACCGGCTGCAGCGGCGGCGGCACGGGCAGGCCGCCGATGCTGGGCCGTTCGCTCTCGGGAATGATCCTCACGCCGTACTCGCGGCCTATGCGCCCGAGCGAACCGCGCCGCTCGGGCGTGTCGTTCGCTTCGAGGGCGGCTCGAACTGCCTGCAACTGGACGATCTTCGTATCGCTGAATTGCTTTGCGAGCAGGCTGACGCGGTCCTGGCTGAAGAACAGGATCGTGGCCACGAGCGCGACCGCGACCACCCCCAGCAGCAGCAGCGCGAGACGGCCGAACAGCGAGCGCGGCAGCAGTGTCATTCCGACGACTTCGTGGCCTCGGCGGTCGCAGCGTCGTCGTCGGGCACGAACACGTAGCCGAATCCCCAGACGGTCTGGATGTAACGCGGATTGGCGGGATCCGGCTCGATCAGCTTGCGTAGCCGCGACACCTGCACGTCGATGGCGCGATCGAACACTTCATGATCGCGGCCACGGGCAAGCATCGTGAGCTTCTCGCGCGCGAGCGGTTGCCGCGGGTGCTGGGCGAAAACCTTGACGAGCGAGAACTCGGCCGTCGTGAGGTGGATCGTGTTGTCGTCCTGCGAGAGCGTGCGCGCCGCGAGGTCGAGGGTGAACGGACCGAAGGCCGTCCTGCCTTCGGCCGCCGGCGCGCCGGGCGCCAGCCTTTCCGTGTGCCGGCGCAGCACCGCGTGGATGCGCGCGACGAGCTCGCGCGGATTGAAGGGCTTCGGCAGATAATCGTCGGCCCCCATCTCCAACCCGACGATGCGGTCGACATCCTCGCCCTTCGCGGTCAGCATGACGATGGGTACGTTCTCGCCGGCTGCGCGCAGGCGGCGACAGACCGCGAGTCCGTCTTCGCCCGGCAGCATGAGGTCGAGCACGACGAGATGCGGAGGGTCGCGTTGCAGCTTCTTGTCGAGATCGCGCGCGTCGGGAAGTGTCGTCACCTGGAACCCCTGTTCCGTGAGATAGCGCGACAGAAGATCGCGCAAGCGCACGTCGTCGTCGACGACCAGGATCTTCGATGGGGCGGTTTTGTTGGCCATGGATCGAGATTAGCCGCATCGGCACCGGCACGGGCGGCAAGGTGTAAATGATTGTAACGCCCGCCCGCCGGTGCAACGTCCGGTTGCAAAATGCGCATCGGGGCGCCGAACGCGTGCCGATAATGCAGTCGAAGGCATCAGGAGCCGCAGAATCGCTGTGGCGCCCTTCACCCGAAAGGACATGACATGACGTTCCACAGCAGGTTCCGCACCGCAGCGGCGGTTGCCGCCGTCGCGGTCGCGACGACATTCGGCGCCGGCATGGCGCTGGCGCAACCCCACGGCCCCCACGGCCATCCTGGCGGGGATGGAGTCGAGATCGGCCGGTTGATCGCGCACGCCAAGGACAAGCTCAACCTCAACACGAGCCAGCAGGGCATGTTCGACAAGGCCGTTGCCGACAGCAAGGCAGCCCGCGATGCGGGGCGTGCGCTGCACGACAAGGTGAAGGCGACGCTTACGAGCGAGCTTGCGAAGGCGGAGCCCGATCTTGCCGCGGTCGCAGCGGCGGCAGATGCTGCGGCGGACCAGGCGCGCTCGCAGCGGATCGCGATCCGCAACGAATGGCTCGCGCTCTATGCGACGTTCACGGCGGACCAGAAGGCGGTCGTCAAGGACAGCATCCAGAAGCACATGGCG
>Ga0207676_10001232_pt1 | contig 19062 bp, 20 predicted proteins | sample KBSSwiS72_FD_184307 | JGI IMG/M metagenome (GOLD analysis project Ga0207676, IMG submission 184307) | Switchgrass rhizosphere microbial communities from Kellogg Biological Station, Michigan, USA - KBS Switchgrass S7-2 (SPAdes) (version 2) | ecosystem: Host-associated > Plants > Roots >...
TTCAGCAAATTCCGCCCCATCATAAAGTTCAGGTTTGTAGTTCCTGGCCGGCCAGCCGTCCCGTCGAACCGGCTAATGTTCATCAGTCTACGCGCGCTTCGCGCATAGCTCGTAGTGAGGCCCGTTGTGAACCACGACTTGTCTCCCGACAGGCGGCATTCTCTTCGCCAGCGCGTGAATACGCCAGCATTTGCCAGCTTCGACGGCGTGACCGGCGGAATGATTCTCGATCTCAGCGAGGAAGGCATGTCAATGCAGACGCTCGCACCGCTCGAGGCGCACAGCATTCTGCCTCTGCATCTCTCGCTGGGGGAACCGACTGCATATTTGGAAACGACAGGCTACGTGGCATGGGCAGATGCCTTAGGTCGTGCTGGCGTCCGCTTTTCTGAACTGCCGGACCCGGCGCGCGAAAGATTGCGCGAGTGGCTGACGGTGAATGCGTTCACCCCAAGCTGGAAGGCGCCACGATGGGTGGTGCGAGATTCGGCATTTTCCCGTGAATCGAACGCATCGGTCCAGAGCGAAATCGGAGTCGCGCTAAGTCTGGAAACAGAACCTGACAGTCCCGACGGCAGCAATCCAGGTCCTTTCCCGCGGGTCTCGACCACCGTGCAGTACGAGTTCAAATCACTCGGCGGGAATCTCGAAGCCGCCCTGACCTTGATCGCCACGCGGGCCTGCTCGATTACACGAGGCACTGGTGCAGCCGTCGCTCTTGCAGGTGAGAACGGCATGACCTGCCGTGCGGCGGCGGGGAACAATGTGCCGCAGATTGGTGCTCCCGTGAATGTCGACAGCGGATTTACCGGGGCGTGCATCCGTGAGCTGCGGCCTCTACGGTGCGACGACACGGAGTGCGATTTGCGGGTCGATGCGGATGCGTGCCGCAGCTTGGCGCTCCCGTGAATGTCGACAGCGGATTTACCGGGGCGTGCATCCGTGAGCTGCGGCCTCTACGGTGCGACGACACGGAGTGCGATTTGCGGGTCGATGCGGATGCGTGCCGCAGCTTGGGAATAGGCTCGATCTTGGCTGCGCCAGTCATCTATGAACGAGACCTGGTTGGTTTAGTCGAAGTGTTCTCGTCAGCCCCTTACGCCTTCGATGACGGGGATCTCGCAGTCGTGGAACGGTTGGCTCAGACCGTTGTGCTCACCTTGAGCCGAGCAGAGGTCTTCCGGCAGGAATAAAGCTAAGGCATTTGCAGAACCTTGCCGCGAGGCTGAGACTCATTTTTGCCGGAGACGGCCTGTTCCCGCAACAGCTGTCCGACAAGACGGAGAGCGTCTACTTCCTCCTGCAAACGCGCCAATTCAGCTTCTTTGCGGCGAAGTATTTCGACAGGGTTCTTCACGGTCTCGGCCTCGCAACTACTGTAGGAGGCAATTGAATTTGCGAAAAGTGACGGAGGTACGAACTCAGATTCTCCGCGCGGCCAGCGTCCCATTCGCCTCGATAACACGCCTCGGGCTAGCCTTTCGGCCAATCCATGTAGCCTCTGGCACGGCAAACGAAACCCCGAATGCTCGTTGCATCTCCTGCATTTTCATTCTCTTCGGTGCCCTTTCGGTCCGTCGAAATGAGCCGAGCGCACCGCTAGTAGCGGCTCGGTCTAACGTCGACTTATCCAACTAACTAACCAGCATCAATGTCCCAGATGGTAGGGATGTCCCTTCAAGATGGTGAACCCGCGATAGATCTGTTCGAGCAAAAGGACACGCGCCAGCTCATGGGCGATAGTCATTTTTCCAAGGGACAAGGTGAAATCGGCCTGTTGGCGGGGAGTTTCGCTGAATCCATCGGCCGGGCCAATCGCAAAAACCAGAGGAACAGGGCTTTGGTCCTGATGGTTACCGAGGAACTTTGCCAGTTCTTCAGACGAGAGTTGCTTACCGCGGGAGTCGAGCAGGACCAAGTGCCGTCGGGATCCTCGGCCATCCCTGCCGCATAACTTCAGCAGCGCAGATTCGTCTTTGAGGGAAATGCCTTCGGTCTCGGCACATTGCCGAATGCGCCTCAGGTACTCATCGGTGAGCGATTGGACGGCCGCACTTTTGGTCTTGCCGACCCATGCGACGATGAGTTTCATAGCGCTTTATCCTGCCAGTAACCGCCGGTTGCCAACAACACAAAGGAAGTCAGCCGAAGACCGTACGTCGCATTCCTGAGTCTGATCTTTACCGCCGCTGACTGATCGTAAAGAGGCCGCGGGTTTGCTTTCTGAACCTTCTACCTAGTTCTCACGCCCGCTTGCGCGCTACGGTTCTCGTTGCGGGTGCTCGCCGCCGCGTCTTGGGCGCCACATCAGCTGGAGCCAATTTCTTTGCCGTGCGCCAGAGACGCTCCAGGTCGTAGTAGCTGCGTGCCGCGGCAGAGAACACGTGTACTACAAAGTCCACATAGTCGAGCAACACCCACTCGGCTTGCTTATAGCCTTCAATACTGTTCGGGTACGTGCCGGCCCGTTTCAAACGCAGCTCGACTTCATCGGAGATCGCCTGAATTTGCCGGGGGTTCGAGCCGCTGCAGATGACAAAGTAATCGGTGAATGCGCCGGAGTTCTTGTCCATCTCGAGAATGGTAAGTTCTTCGGCTTTCTTGTCCTGGCAGGCCGCAATGGCGATTGTAAGCTGGGAGATGAGGGCGTTGGTCTTCTTCTTCATTCGGGAATTACAGCCGATTCTGTACCGATCTTACATGGTTTCATAGTCAATTGGGGAAGGAATGGGACCATCGCCCAGCGCGCCAGGGAATGACGCCGCCTGAGTTTTAGCTGCCGTACAGTCCCTCCTTTTTGATGTATTCTTCCACGCTTGCCGGAACGAATTTCTTGATCGGCCGCTTGGAGGCAAGCGCCTGGCGAATGGCGGTAGCCGAGATGTTCTGGTTGACATCGTCCAACAGGTGCAGTGTGACGCCGGAGAGAACCAGATCTCCTTTGGCAGGCTGTTTCAAGAAGGGTTTTGTGACTTCCGAGCGTGGCCGCAGCCTTTCCGGAAGTGCGCTTGCGACATCGGCGAGCGAATATCCGGGGCGGCTCGCGACGATGAACTCACATTCGGAAAACAGTGCCTCTGCCTCGTGCCATTTTGCGATGTCTTTGAATGCGTCGATGCCAATCAGAAAAAATAGCCGGTCGGTTTTTTTGAATTCCCGCTTCAGCTTGCGGATGGTGTCAATGCTGTAGTTTGGAGCAGCGGCCGCGGTTCGAAGCAAACCCTTCTTGTCCTCGCGGACGTACTCGGCTGGGCCTTCGAGCAGGGAAGGGACGAAGGCCTTTTCTTCCTGGGTCGCGAGGACCGTCATCGCATATCGATGCACGAACGCCGCAACCGGCTGCTCTGCCCTGTGCGGCGGGACATCGGTAGGCACGAAATGAATACGTCCCAATCCACAACCTTCGCGCGCGGCTGCAGCGAGGGCTAAATGACCCTTGTGGATGGGGTCGAATGTACCGCCGAAAAGGCCGATGTTCATGACTGGTCGTTCGTTGTCCGTCGCTCGTCGTCCGCGGAGTACTTCGTGGGGTCGGTCAAGCTTTCGGCATTTGATTGACGGATTTCCTCAATCCTCCCCGCGATTGCGTACTTGAGCTCATTGAGGCCTTCGCCGGTAACCGCCGAGATGGGGTAGAGCTTCAAGTTGTGACTCTTCGCGAACTTCTTCAGTTTGGCGAGTTTGGTCTTGTTTGCCACGTCGCACTTGGAGGCGACCAGAATCATTGGTTTTGATTCGAGCTTGGTACCAAAACTCTCCAGTTCTCCCATGATCACTTCGAAATCCTTCACCGGATCTGCGCGAGCGCTAGCATCGGAAACGTCGATCATATGCACCAGCAGCCGGGTTCGCTCAATATGTCGCAAGAATTGCGTGCCCAGGCCTGCCCCTTCGTGAGCTCCTTCAATCAATCCCGGTATGTCGGCAACCACGAAACTGACCTCGTTCGGCGGGTCGCCCACGAGTACAACGCCGAGATTAGGCTGCAGGGTCGTGAAGGGATAGTCGGCGATCTTGGGCCGGGCCGCGGAGATGCGAGAAATCAATGTTGACTTGCCGACGTTCGGGTATCCCACCAGAGCGACGTCTGCGAGCAGTTTAAGTTCAAGACGAAAGGTGCGCTCTTCACCCGGACGCCCGTCTTCGTGCTCGCGCGGAGCCTGGTGAGTGGAGGTTTTGAACTGGGCGTTGCCGCGACCACCGCGACCGCCCCGCGCGATCACCACGCGTTCATCCGGTCGGGAGAAGTCGTGAACTTTTTCGCCCGAATCGGCGTCAAAAACGATGGTGCCGACTGGAACTTTCAGCACCACATCTCCACCATCACGCCCTGTCTTGTTTGATCCTTCGCCGTGGCGTCCGCGTTCGGCTTTGTACTCGGGGTTGAAACGAAAATGTACCAGCGTATTGTGGCGCTCGCTTGATTCCATTAACACATCGCCGCCCCGCCCACCATCGCCCCCCGAGGGGCCTCCGCGCGGAACGAACTTTTCTCGGCGAAAGGCAAGGCATCCGTTGCCGCCATCTCCGGCTTTTACGCGAATTGTGGCTTCATCGATGAACACGGGGAAAAACTTTCCTGCCTTGTAAGTATAGAGGAGAGCCTCCGACCTACTTCCCAAGGGCGGCGCGAACGCTGGTAACAGTCCAGCTGCTTTGGAGTTCGGGCTTGACGGCTTCCGCTACGGCGAGTGCACGCTGAAGAGCCTGAAGTCCCTCATCGTTTCGGCCGAGCTTGAGCAGCAGAAAACCGAGCGTGGCTTGGGCCTGCAGGGAGTTCGGCGCAAGCTCGACGGCGGTCTGCGCCTCGATGAGCGCCTGATCGAGCTGGCCGGCTTGTTCTTTGAGGTGTGCCTGGGTCGCGTGGTTTAGCGCAGCGGCGAGCGGGATATCGAAATGCCCGTCGTACACGAACACGCCGTGCTCAATCATCGCCGTGGGTGTCAAGCGCAGGAACTGGTCGTACGGGTTCAATTCTCCGGGACCGAATTCATATCCCGACAACACTCCGGCGCTGATCAACACCGGGCCGTCTATGCTGGCGGGTACGTCGATTGAGGGTTGCAGCCACGTGGATGCGATCGTAGTGAGCGGCTTGCAGGGAATCCCGTAGTATTTAGGATCGCTGACAACGTCGGCGAAGTAGGCGAACCAGCAATTCTTCACATTGCGTTTGGCAAGGTAGTGTTGAATTGACTTCAGTTGCTGCCCCCAGTCGACATTGGAGTCGCTCAGGTATTTGTAGGTGTTCGCCGGACCTCCCCAGAGCTCGTTTGCGTAAGCAAGATACACGGGAAATACTCGCAGGGAGGAAAAGATCCCCAATGCCAAGAGGAAGACGATGGCGTAGATCATCTTGCGTTTGGCGGAGATCAGCTCCCCCGCTGCCCATCCCGCAAGAATAATCAGGAAAGGGTAGACCGGCAGAATGTGCCGGATGCCGATGTTCAAGGTTGAGACGACCGCCACAATGAAGTAAATCGCCGCCGGAACGATCAGGAAAGCCAACTCACGACGATATCTCACGCCCCGGAGTGCAACCGCAAAAGGAACCAGCATCAACAAGAGCAGGAGCGACAGCGTCGTCTTGATGAGAAAAGCGGCTGGGAAATAGAACCACTGTCCATGGGGGTAAACATGACCGAAGAGGTAGCTGTGGCTGAAGCCCACGACGTAGCCTACGTCCGCCAGGCCATACAGGTACGACTCCGGCAAAACGTGCCAACGGGCGGCCTGCGTAATGAGTGCCTTCTGAACTGGGCTGTGCAGCCCTTGCGCATATTCGATGACTCGCTGCTCCGCACTCACGCCGCGCTGCGGATGAAGGCGGAAGCCATAAGCGGCCCACAGAACCGCGACTGCCATGAAGGCAGAGATAAGCAAAGCGCCCGCGAGTTTAGCGACTCCCGGACGACTAGCGCCCTCGGCAGCCTTGGTGAACCTTCTACACCAGAGTTCGGCCGCGGCCAGAACGACCAGAATGGGAAAAACCAAGATGGCCGAGTGCTTGGTTGCAAGCGCCAGTCCTGCAGCCACTCCGACAAAGACAAGCCTGGCGATAGACGGTTGCTTCACGTATCGATAAAACGCATATACCGTCGCCAACAAAAAGCACGAAAACCCGGTGTCGGTTGTTACTTCCCAGCCGTGTGCAAGCAGGTTAGGCTCAAAAACAAATAGCGTTAGCGCGATCAACGCGACGGTCTTGCCGAACATCTCGCGCGCTGCCGCGAACACCAGAGCAGCCAGCAGCAAGCAAAGCAAAGAGGCCATGGTTCGCGTACGTAAAAGGATTTGCTCTGCGTTGTTGGAATAAACGAATTGAGTCGCGCTGACAAAGTCCTCTTCCTTCGAGAAGAGCCGCTTTCGCTCTGGACCGCTCAGGGGAAGGGGCAACAGGGTCGCGGCGGTCAGCAACTTCACCAGGGGTGGATGCTCGGGATTCATCCCGAAGTCGCCGCGGGTCCAGTAACGATAGCCGGCGAAAATGTGGCAGGCTTCATCCCAGGTTTGCGTCTCGCGGCGAATGGTGAAGGAAAGTTCGAGCAGGAGAACGATGAGCAACGAAATTGTTGTTGCTGCGAAAAGCCTGCGGCGGGCGCGGTCGGATAGTTTCACGGTCGAGAAGTGTACCTCAGACATGGACGAGCCGCTTCGATTTACGTGAGCTATCGACCAGACACGAGGCGTGGAATCACAAATGGTGGGGTTCAGGCACTGGGGAGTCGGCCTGCAACTGTAAGGGAGGCGAAGAGGGGCGGCAAAAACTAAATCCTTGGGCGACGGCGAAGCCGCCTCGGGATGACAAACGCTTCCAAATCCCTACTTCGCTTCTAGCGGCTCGATCATGACGAACTTGCCCATCGATCCGCGGTCTTTGAAGACGATCTTGCCGGCTATCTTCGCAAATAGGGTGTCGTCCTTACCGCGGCCGACGTTGAGGCCGGGCTTCACGCGGGTGCCGCGCTGGCGCACGATGATCGTGCCACCTGGGACGATCTGTCCACCGAATGCCTTGAATCCAAGCCGCTGCGCGTTCGAATCGCGCCCGTTCCGTGAACTGCCCAATCCTTTTTTGTGTGCCATGAAACCGCTCCTAGCTCATTGCTTCTAGCTTTGGCGCGAACTCAGCGCGCCAAATTGCTTGCGGGAACTTCGAGTTTTTCTTAGTGAAAATCCTTATTTCTTCTTTGGCGTAGACTTCTTCGCCGCAGCCTTCTTGGGAGCGGCCTTTTTCTTGGCCGATGCCTTCGGCTTCGCCGTTTTCGTCTCCCCCGCAGCCTGAGCGACCTGCTTCTTTACCTTGGGTTCTTTCTTCGGAAGCTCCGGCGCGCTGAACTTCTGGCCGTCGAACGCGATCTCGATGATGCGCACGGCCGTAAAGGGCTGGCGATGTCCTTGCAGCTTCTTGTATTGCTTCTTCTTCTTGTAATGGAAGACCAGAACTTTCTTGCCACGGCCCTCGCCGAGAACTTCACCGGTGACGAGCGCACCGGAGCCAGGCTTCGCGATCTGCCCGTCTCCGCCCGAGACTGCGAGCACATCGTTGAACTCGATCTTGCCGTTATCAGCGTTCTGCGTTTCAACCCGTAGCACGTCCCCGGGTGCCACCCGATACTGCTTGCCACCGGCGCGAATGACCGCGTACATGAGAATGCCTCCACTTCCACGGGCATGGCGGACACAGATGCAAGGCTCAGCCCGAGGAACTCTGAAAAACTTTGTGCTTGCTGTTTCCCGCCGATGCTCTCAGCAACTGTCGCGGAAGGCCTCAACTTCTGGGGTCCCTAGCACGCAAGCGCGCCGGAGTGGAAGAACGAGGACCAAAGTACAGGCAAACTGAATTATTTTAGCGTGATACGCGGAAATGGGTCAAACGTTCGCCGCAAGTTTCGGACGGATGGGCGCTGTCGCGGTCCGCAAACGGTTAGAGTTAAGTTGGTTTTGGCCGCCCCATAACTCCTTGACTAACCCCCGAGAATGCGAGACTCTGTCGCGACACTGGTTCCCCCTATCTGCCCGGTCAACCCTGAAGCAGCAGGGTTTATTGGAGTCCAGGGGCGGAAGGTGCTCGTACGAAGGGAGCATGACCGTTCAAGATGGAAGCCGCCACAGTTAGGATTCTGATTGGGCTGATCGTCGGCACGCTGATTGGTCTCACTGGCCTTGGGGGCGGAGTACTGCTGCTCCCCATCCTGATCTTTGGGTTGGGCGTGCCGGCGATCAAAGCAGTTGGATCGGACGCGCTCTTCAACTTCCTCACCAAGATTCCCTCCAGCGTCGTTCACTTGAGTAGGGGAACGGTTCGCCGAAAAGTCGTCATTGCGCTGGCAGCAGGAAGCGTTCCCGGATCCTTCCTTGGAATTCGCTTACTCATGCATCTCCGGGAAATCTACGGTGCCGGAGTCAATGATTTTATTAAGTCAGCCGTTGGAATCCTGCTGGTGGTGGTTTCCACCCTGCTTTTGCTTCAACGAACCCTCGAAGAGAGCATGGCGAATCGTCCTCCGACGGCCAGATCTTTTGCCGGGATGGCAGTCATCGGGTTCTTTGCAGGTTTTCTGGTGGGCATGACATCGGTCGGATCGGGCAGCATGATCATGATGCTTCTGCTGCTGTTTTACAGCTATCCGCCGAAGGTGATGGTAGGCACAGATATCGTTCACGCCGTCGTGCTGACCGGCGTGACCAGCTTCCTACATTTCCGTTTGGGGAATGTGGATCCTTCGCTGGTTGGGTACATGCTCGTTGGTTCAATTCCAGGCGGGCTGATCGGCTCCTATCTCAGCACGCGGTTCCCGGTGCTTTGGTTGCGCCGCGTCCTTTGCGTGATTCTGTTGACGACCGGAGTTCGAATGCTCATTGCTCCACCGGTCCACTGACAAAAATCGCGAAAGTTGCGGCTTCGCGCCCCGTCACAACAACCGTCAGCCGGCATCGCTTCGCGACCCGGCATGGGCCATTCTGCTTGGGGGGAAGGAAAATCGCTACTGGTTGTAGAGCTTGGCTTGCGGCGGGGGCACTCGCCGCACTATGACGCGAACGTCGATGGCATTGTCTTCGGATTCTGAGTGGACTTCGGAGGGAGCCGAGACCACTTGGTAGACGCCGTTGGTGAGGAACTCTTCCGGAGCCAGGCTTAAGGGAAACGACGCCCGCTTTGAGAAACGCAGCATGAAGCGGCCAGAACTGTCGGTGTAAACGACTTGCTTGCCGATGCGCAAGGCGGCACCCTCTACCGGCGTGCTCAGGTCGTCCAGCACCACGCCCTGAATCACGTACTTGGAGATCGAGAACGAGTCCGGCGAGTTGGCATTCATGGCCATGCCTCTCAATCGATATAAGTACGTGCTCATACCAATCGAGTAGCGGAGATGCCCGTCGGGTGCAACGTTGGAGGCGGCGGTAATTTGCATTGGACCCGTTACCCGGAAGGAAGCATTCAAGGCGAGCGCCTGCTGAAACGGATTGCTTGGCCGGAAGGGCAGATATACGTTCTGGTAATTGACGCTAACCATCAGCCGATTGCTGATGTAGTCACCGCCAAAGGCATACGTGGTCTGCCCAGCCGTACGGGAAATCAGTTGTAGCAGGCTGAAGCGCGAAGACAAATTCTCCCGAACCGTACCCGAGAGAATTGTCGTCGAGATTGCATTTGCCGACTGGCTATTGAAGTAGTTTGTATTTACTTCGAAGCGACGCCCGATTCTGCGACCAACATAGAAGTTGGTACCGCGAGAGTTGCCCACCGATGCGTGCGACCTGAACAGGCCCGTACCGAAATAGAATCGATCGACGTGCATGTCGGTAGAGAGTTGATCAATCGAGGCGGCCTGCATGGGCCCGCCAACCGTGACCGGCTGCAGAATATTCTCGTGACCGGTGGTGACGCTGATGTACTGGTTCGGCTTGTAGAGCATCTGCACATTGCCCTTGTTCACTTCAGAACTCATCGGGCTGATCACTGTGACGCGGCGAAACATATCCCCGGTGACGACGTAACTGGTCTTGAAGGCGAGTTTCTGGCTTTCGGCATCGAGCGCGGCTGCCGCATAAGGCTGATTCGAGCCGATCCCTCCGGTCACGGAGGCATGCGCCCACTTCTCCGGACTCCAGTCCAAGCCCTCGAGTAAGGTCTGGCGGTTCCCTGCGATGTTGTGCGAGAACAAGCGCAAGTTATCTTTCAGTTTGCGCTGATAGAAGAGGATGGCCACGGGGCGATCGATGGTGGCTGCATTGAAGAATCCGGTGCCGAGCCAGGTAGAAGTCGTACCGGCAAACGCATACAAGCTGCGGTCGTGCTCGGAGCGGGTGAAACCTGCACCACGGGCTGAGAAGTAGTGACTATGGTCGAAGACGTCGGTCGGGAGGTCGAAGCGAACCGAGTCGTCTCCTGCAAGAAACGTGTAATCGTGGTACTTGTATCGGGTCTCGCCCCCGAACATCACCTGCCCGTTGTAGTAGCCAATCCCGATCGAGCCGTCGTAGTTGGGAGCCTTGAATTCGACCGAGCCGCCCTGCGCGTCCAGCATGGTCGACGTCCCGCCCTGCACGCGAAAAACCTGCGCACTGCTTCCCGTCGCGATCATCAGGGTCGCGATCAGGAGGGCGCGTTGGGCTTGAGCACGCATTGCGTCTAAGGCCGGTCGCCCCCTCGTGTGCCGGTCCCCACAAGGGCCGAGGCGGGTGCCCCGGATGCGCTTTCGGTTGAGTTATGGCGTTGGAGTTTTTGCTCTAGCTTGAATTTCTCCAGTTCTAGCGAGACTTCGACCGGAACGTTTTCGCCCTCCACTTTCTGTTCGAGCGGAACCTCTAGAATCCGCTTGCTGTGCGGGAATACCGGGAACCCTGGGGCCTCTTGCCGCTTTTTCGAGTACAACAGATGTGTCTGCAGAATGCGTCCGAAGTTAGCCCCGGTATTTTCGACTTCGAGGATCACCTTGTTCTCGGTCGCATCGAGATCGGCGCGGAGGACGTGGAGTTCAGACTTCTCAACGAATGTTTCGGCAGCAGATAGACCGTGTGCGGTAACTGTAGGCGCACATTCATCCCCTGCGCGGTGCGAAAGGCGAAGCCGGTGAAATTGGCATAAATGACAAACCACGCCGGGGTGTGTGGCGCAGTTGCCTCGTAGAAAACGTAGTACGTCTGCTGGGGCTGAATGCGAAAGCTTGTGGTGGAGAGCTTTATGTGAATGTCGGAGTCGAGCAGCCGATAGCTGACCTCTCCGGTTTCGGAAACCGTGAAACTCTTCGCCTCAAGGACCACGTTCAGCGGGGTCAGGCTGTCGTTCACGTATTCCACACGCCCTTTGACGGGGTCGCCGATCAGTTCATTGATGACAGGCCGAACCGTCTGGGCAGACACCGCTGTGCCCAGCACAAATACCCAAAGCGCGCTGGCCAGAGGCCGGCGCGCTGTCCTGAGAAAACTTGTCTTCATACGCCACCTACCTGCTAGATCAAATCGCTTGCGCCTGGATGGTTAGTGTTCCCGTGTAAGTTCCAGCCGGCAAGTTGGGCAAAGGAACCAGGTTAATGTTGAAATTCATGACGTCAGTGCGCGTGCCTTTACGGTTGTTGCCGAGGATTGTCGTCGAAGAGAGCTGTAATCCGGCATTGGCGCCGCCAAACGGTACCGTATTGGTGAGCGCATTGAACGCCCCACCGTTGTTAGAAATCTGAAAATCGGATGACGGAATGTTGTTGCCGGTGCCGTCGGTGAGCGCTGAAGCCGAACTCGCAAAGAACGCGTACAGCTTGAGGCTGCCAACGTTCGGACGCAGTAACCACGTGGTCGTCGCCGTGACGGAGGTGCTGCCCGGGTTGCTGCCGCTCGCTTGCGTTAGGGTGAAGTTGACGGCGTTCGACGACAACGAGACCGTGATCGAGTCGTTCAGCACCGCGTTCAAGCTGATCGTGCTGGCGCCGGAGTTCAGCACCTGCGCCTGGGCGGCGGCGGCAAACACCATGACGAGAAACATCACTGTGGCGAGCCTGGCTTCGATTTGTGGTCTCTGTCTCATCGCCTAAGCTTCAACTTCGTCGTGAAGGACGGCCGAAGGGCGGGAACTCACGCACCCGCCCTGAAGCCGCTGATTCGCGCGATGTAATTACGGAGTCGCTTGAGCTTGAATGTTCAGCGTTCCGGTATAGGTGTCTGCCGGAAGCTGCGGCAAGGTACCGCCGCTCAAGTCGATATTGAACGTCATGGCGTCGGTGCGGCTGGCGTTCTTGTTGGTTCCCGTGATGGCGACGTTCGCCAGTTGCAGACCGGCGTTGCCACCGCCAAACGCAACCGTGCTGGTCAATGCGCCGGAGTTGCCCGCACCACCGCTGCCTGCACCGGTATCAGCAATGCTAAAGGCAGAAGAAGGAATCGTAGAGCCGCTGGCAGTGCCCGTCAGAGCGGCGGTTGAACTCGCGAAATAGGCATACACGCCAACCGCGGTACGACCCGGCTTCAACGTCCACCGGGTGGTTGCGGTCACGCCCGTGCTCCCGGCGTTAGCGTTGCTGCCCGCGCTCAAGGTGAAGTTAACGGTGTTGGCAGAAAGGCTTAGCGTAAGAGACTCTGCCAGAGTGGCGTTCAACGCAATCGGCTGTGCGGTTGAATTCAACTGCGCCGATGCCATTGATGCTGCGAAAAGTACCGCCGTGGCAACCACGGCGACTCGCACGAAAATTCCTGTTCTCATCGATCCCCCATTGGTGCTTCCGTTTTGCTGCCCCATTTTTTCAGCGAAGGCGCAGTCAGTGATTCGGAAGTTCATGACCTGCGGAGATTATTCCGAGAAAGTTCAGGAGCGAAAACGGTACTGCGGTAACCGCCAAATCCCCCTTTTGGCTTTGTTCGAAATTGACCTTTCAAACCGAGCTGGGGCGGACTCGCCCAATCCTCGCGATCTGCCTTAGATTGAAGTAGTTGCAGGCTGCGGTCGGCCGTTGCAGCGCGGGATCCACGGTTACCCACGTGACGGTTGTCGAGAGACTCCGGTTACCGCATCAGCCAGTAAGAACGCGCGAAAAAATAGGCCGTCATGCTCGATCCGACGACGATGACGAACCGGCGAACGAGCTTTTGTGAAAGGCGCAGAGAGTAGTGCGCCCCAAAGAATCCTCCGAGGGCGGCGCCGGCGATCATGATCACGGCTTCGTGCCAGTAGACGGCATGCGACGCAATGAAGATCAGGACGGCGATGCCGTTGGTTGCAGTACTCAACACGATCTTCAGGGCATTCATGTGATGGATGTCCGCCATCCCAAAGGCGGTCAACATGGCTAGAATGACGATCCCCATTCCCCCACCGAAGTAGCCGCCATAAATTGCCACCAGGAACTGGAAACCGGCGGCCACAAGGAGAGTTGGTGTTGTGCGCTGGTGGATGGTCTGGTCCTGGCGCGGCCGAATGAGCTTGCCTCCAAAGATAAAAAGGAGGGTAGCCGCGAGCATGAGCCAAGGTAAGACCCGCATGAAGGTATGCGCGGGCGTGCGGAGCAGGAGGATGGCGCCGACAATTCCCCCAACGACGCTTGCCGAGGCGAGGGTTCCCAATACCGGTCGGGGAACGTTGATGTGGCGGCGGAAGGCTCCACCGCTGAACAGTAGGCCCGTCCAGAGTGCCACGGTGTTGGTCGCATTCGCCGGTACTGGAGGCAGACCTACGAACAGCAGAGCCGGAAAAGCGATGAAGCTTCCCCCGCCCGCCACCGCGTTGAGCGCCCCCGCGAGCACGGCGGCTCCGAAAAGCAGCGCTGCGTTCGGTAGCGTGAGTTCTGGAATTGGCAAACAGTCTTTCGGACTTCCTGATGTTGAGCCATTATGCGGTATTTCCGGGTATCTTGCCTGTTTGGAAGAGGGTGAACTTCTTCCGCCACTTGGATTCCGTACCGGCGACGCCAAGCTATCGCGCCACGGGAAGAGTACTGTTCCTGATCGGGGTTACCAAACGCTGGTTTCGGCGGCGGATGAATGGCGCATCCGATGCCAGGGGAAAGGACACGACAGGTGGACAAGAAGGCAAAGACGCGAAAGCGTGTTCGCGTCTTTGTTTTCCAAGGCTTAGGGAACTAGGATCCGTAGGTTCCGGTTGAAGACTGCTCTCCGGTCGCGAACTTGTCACGCATGCGATCGCTGAATTCATGAACCCGGTGGGAGAGATTGCTGCGGGTTTCTTCGCCACTGGCTGGAGCCAGGAGCATCCCGACGCCGACTCCGACACCGATTCCTATTAGCAGGGCGCCTGCTGTGCTCATTCCGTGGTGATCCTCGCCACGAATCGCATGCGTGGCGCGGCTTACACGTCGGGAGGCCTCGCCATAAGTGTCGCGGGCTGCTCCTCTAAAATCGTCAGCTGCGTCGCTCAAGCGGTCCCGCATAGAATCCAGCAGGTAAACTCCCGTCCCGAGCAGAACGTTCCACAAAATATTCTCTTTGCGCATCTTCATCCTCGGCCTCCGCCATCGAATTTGCAGCTATGGAGATGCGGGAAGGATGCAGGTGGTTGGAAGTGGTGCAGGTTGAAATAGGTTTGTGAGAAGCAAGTTACCTTTGATGCCGAAAAAACGATTCGGTTTTAGACCTCGAAACGACTCCTGATTTTCCTATTTGCTTCACAGGCAAAGAGCTTACAATTGCTCGCCCTCGGTGAGAAATCCGGTGGTTACCCGGAGGTTATTTTGGTGTACGGGTACGGTTCGTCGACTCGTTCAGAAGAGATACGATTCTAGGAGTGGCAAAAAAGCCCCAAGTCGAACGCGTTCCCGAGGTGGTTGCGCCGCAGCACACCAATGCAGATCTGGTGCGCGCGTTTTTTGAGCATATCCCTGCCGGGGTTTACTTCAAGGACCTTGAGAGCCGCTTTGTGGGCATCAGCCGGTCGTTGGTAGACCGCTTTGGACTCCGCACCCCGGAGGACGCCATAGGGAAAACTGATTTCGATATTTTTAGCGAAGAGCACGCGAAACAGGCGTTCGACGACGAGCAGGAGATCATTCGTACTGGCCGACCCGTCATCAACAAGGAAGAAAAGGAAACCTGGCCAGACGGGCGCGAGAGCTGGGTCCTGACGACAAAATTGCCGTGGACAGATTCTACCGGGCAGATCCTCGGCACCTTGGGTATATCGCAAGAGATTACCGAGCGAAGGCGCGCCGAGCAGGAGCTGCAGCTTTATAGAGAAGGACTAGAGACACTTGTCGCTCAGCGTACAGCTGAATTGGTTCGGGTCAACGTGCAATTGGAACGCGACATAGCCGCCCGAAAGCTCACCGAGCGTGCGCTGGCGGAAAAGGCGACGGAACTTGCCCGCTCCAATCAAATTCTGGAGAACATTTCTCTTACCGACGACCTCACCGGCCTTTACAACCGGAAGGGTTTTCTCGCCCTTGCCGCGCATCGTGTGAAGCTCGCGCATCGCAACCGGGAGCCCTTTTCAATCGCATTTATCGACCTCGATCTTCTGAAAGAAATCAATGACACTTTCGGACATCTCGAAGGCGACCGCGCTTTGAAAGACACCGCAAATTTATTGCGCGAGTGTTTTCGGGAATCGGATATCCTGGCTCGCCTGGGCGGCGATGAGTTTGCCATTTTCATTGCGGAAGCTGATGAGGTCGAGATCGCGCGGCGTATTCAGGAAAGGCTCTCAGCATATCGACGCAGGTCCGAGCGCCGCTATCGCCTATCCTTCAGCATGGGAGTTGTCGGGTGTGGTGAATCCGACGCCGATGACATCGAAGCATTGTTGAAACAGGCGGACGGCTTGATGTACCAGCAGAAACGCAAGAACCGGTCCTCTCGCCGGCAGCAGCATACAAAAGCGAAAACCGCCGGCAGCCACCATCGCGCAGGCTAGTTTGTGCTCTCGATTGCTTTTGCGCCTTTTGTCTTAAAGGTTTTGCGCCAGATCATCAGTCGAGCGCTTCAGGATGCAGGCCGATATTCTTCTCTCCCGCGGCCTTCTTCTCGCGGTAGCGCTGCATCCATGCCTCCCAGCTTTTTCCAGCGGCCGTGTCTTTGCCGGTGAAGGCCAGGGCGGCAATGTCGGAGTAGGAGACTGTGAGTTTTTGGTTCCCCGTTTTCGGATAGACGCGGACGGCGGAATCGGCGAGAGTCTTCCCGCTTCGGCGATCGAAGATATAGCCCTCCACCTTCTCGCCGCTTTTCAGCGTCATGGTTATGTCGCCGCGATAGTCGAAAGCCTTCTCGAGCGCCTGACGAATTTCTTCGTCGCTAGCGAGGGGAGGGATCCAGCCTTCCAGGTTTTCGCGCTCGCGTCCTGGCGCAATTTCAAGTTCTTCGGGATTAGTGGTGCCACGCTGGGGAACGCTCATGGTTTTTCCGTATGTGTCGCACAACTCCGCCCCAAGGGAACGAGCCGTACCAGGATCTATACCCGGGTCTCTTCGAGCGTCTTGGTCTCGATCTGCACGAGCGGATTCACGTGGTTTGAAGAAATCTCATCCAGCAAGCGAGTCGCGCCGGAATCGGGATAACGATTGAACAAAGTCGCCTTGATCGTGTCGACGAAGCCGCGCAGGGAACCGAAGGTATGGTTGACCGCAGAAGCCTCGTAGCCGCTGTGGACCATACAGTTCGCGCAGCGGGGATTCCCGGACTCGGTACCGTAGTTCTCCCAATCCGTCGTGTCGAGCAATTCCTGGAAGGAATCGACGTAACCGTCCTGCAATAAGTAACAGGGCTTCTGCCAGCCGAAGATGTTGTAGGTGGGCATGCCCCAAGGGGTGCAGGTGTAGTGACGCTTGCCCATGAGAAACTCGAGGAAGAGCACGGACTGGTTGAATCGCCAGCTCTTTTTGCGGTTCGACAGGATCGCACGGAACAGCTTCCGCGTGCGCGAGCGTCCGAGAAAATGGTGCTGGTCAGGAGCCTTGTCGTAGGAGTATCCAGGAGACAGCATCATGCCCTCGACTCCGATCTCCATTAACTCGTCAAAATGAACCCGCACACTCTTCGGATCAGCCCCGTCAAACAGAGTGGTGTTCGTCGTCACGCGGAAGCCGCGGCTCAGCGCTTCGCGAATTCCTTCCATCGCCTTCTCATGTCCGCCTTCAAGGCAGACCGACAAGTCGTGATGTTCCTTTTGACCATCAAGGTGAACGCTGAATGTCAAATACTTCGAGGGCTTGAAGAGGTTGAGCTTTTCCTTCAAAAGAAGTGCATTCGTGCAGAGGTAAATGTACTTTCTGCGGGCGACCAGGCCTTCGACAATCTCCTGAATTTGCGGGTGGAGCAATGGCTCGCCGCCGGGAATCGAGACCATGGGGGTTCCGCATTCGTCGACCGCCTTGAAACATTCCTCGGGCGTGAGTTGGCGCTTCAGGATGTGGCCGGGATACTGAATCTTTCCGCAGCCGGCGCAGGCCAGGTTGCAGCGGAACAGGGGCTCAAGCATCAGGACGAAGGGATAGCGCTTACGTCTGGCAAGCTTCTGCCGGACGACGTACGTTGCCACCGTCCACATCTGGGAAACGGGAACACCCATTCTCGAATCAACCCTTCGTTCGTTCTATCTTATCAGGCGACGCGCGTCGGTCCGGAGTACCGGGCAGGAACCTGAACCTCCTAACCTTGAGTCCGCCGAATCGCCTCTGGGCAGCATTTCAGTCGGTGCAACTCATTGATTTGCGAGTGGAGACTCAAGCGGACAGGGCTGCGAATCCCGGGAACGGGAACGGCAGAGTTGTTCAAGGATTGAAGGCTGGACGTCAGGCCCCCAAGGGGGACGCTCTTCCTTCAGGCACTCACTTTCTGCCTGAGGCTGAGGGGCGGGTGCGAGCGCCTGCTCGACCCTCAAAACTTGCCCCTGAAAGTGACTGGAAATATTGATTTTAGAGGCTCCTCGGGAGCACCGGAAATCGCCCCTTCCGTGCTATAATCATCCAAGGCACATGGTTCGCTAAGTATTCGTAATTTCAGTAATTTGAGGCGACTTGAGCCGCTGTGAAACGACCCGCGCACCCTGCTTTCCGGTGGTCCCGAGAAGGCGGGGAGAAACGATAGGTTTTGTCATCTGAATGGCGACGAAAGAGATTAACTCCCCCGCGACCCTCGACAACACGAAGCCCGACCCCAAGGCGAAGAATGGCAAAGCCGGAACCAACGGGAACGGCGACTACAATGCAGACTCGATCAAAGTTCTTGGCGGCATGGAAGCCGTCCGCAAGCGCCCAGCAATGTACATCGGGTCGACGGGCGAGATGGGATTGCACCATCTCGTCTACGAGGTCGTCGACAACTCCGTTGACGAAGCCCTGGCAGGACACGCAGACAAGATCGACGCCACCATTCACATTGACAACTCCATCACTGTGGTCGACAACGGCCGCGGCATTCCCGTGGACGTGATGGAAGTCGACGGTGAGAAAGTTCCCGCTGCACAGGTGGTCATGACCAAGCTGCATGCTGGCGGAAAGTTTGATTCCTCGTCCTACAAAGTCTCTGGCGGATTGCACGGTGTCGGTGTGTCGTGCGTCAACGCGCTGAGCGAAGAACTGGACCTGGAAATCTGGCGCGATGGATTTACCTGGGAGCAGAGTTACTCGAAAGGCGAGCCCACTTCGAAGCTGAAGAAGACGGGCGCGGTGAAACAAAAGCGTGGAACTAAGGTTCATTTCCTTCCCGATCGATCGATCTTTACGGTTACCGAATACAACTTTGACACCTTGTCGCAGCGCTTGCGCGAACTAGCGTTTCTGAACAAAGGTTTGCTGATCACGCTCACCGACGAGCGGGCCACCGATTCCAAGACAGGCGAAGCGAAGTCCGTCGAGTTCAAGTACAACGGCGGCATTGCGGAGTTTATCAAGCATCTGAATCGCGGTAAGAGCGTTCTTCACGACAAGCCGATCTACATGGAAGCCGATCGCGATGGCGTGGTCATGGAAATCGGCATTCAGTACAACGATGGCTACTCCGAGAGTGTGTTCAGCTTCGCCAACAACATCAACACGGTTGACGGCGGTACGCATCTTTCCGGATTCCGCACCTCGCTGACGCGCACGATCAACTACGCCGGACAGCAGATGGGGTTGTTTAAGG
>Ga0207676_10001244_pt1 | contig 18962 bp, 15 predicted proteins | sample KBSSwiS72_FD_184307 | JGI IMG/M metagenome (GOLD analysis project Ga0207676, IMG submission 184307) | Switchgrass rhizosphere microbial communities from Kellogg Biological Station, Michigan, USA - KBS Switchgrass S7-2 (SPAdes) (version 2) | ecosystem: Host-associated > Plants > Roots >...
CCTGCAGCACGTCCTCCGCCTCCGCGTCGTCGCGCGCCGTGGTGCGCGACGACGCGGAGGCGGAGGACGTGCTGCAGGAGGCCTACACCCGCGCCTTCGCCGCCATCGCCGGCTTTCGTGGGGAGGCCGGCGTCGCCACCTGGCTCACCCGCATCGTCCTGAATGAGGCGCATGGCCGGCTGCGCGTTCGCCGTCCAACCGTCGAGCTGGACGAAGTCGAGACCGCCCAGGTCTCGGCCCAGGTGCTGTCGTTCCCGGGCCGCAACGGCGCGGAGGACCCGGAGGCCGACGCAGCCCGCGCCCAGATCCGCCGGATGCTCGAACACGCCGTCGACGACCTGCCCGAGCCTTTCCGGCTGGTCTTTATCCTGCGCGAGGTCGAGGAGCTCTCCGTCGAGGAGACCGCCGCCCACCTCGGCATTCGGCCGGAGACGGTGAAGACCCGGCTGCACCGCGCCCGCCGGCGGCTTCGCGAGGCGCTCGACGCTCGGCTCGCCGATGTGATGGTGGGCGCCTATCCCTTCCTGGGCGCCCGCTGCGCGCGAATCACCGAGGCGGTGCTCCAGCGGCTGTCCTAGGACCGCTCAGCCCCGCGCGATCTCTGGGCGGTGCGGATCACCCAAGCGCGATCAACCGCGGATTGACGCCATCGCCGTTAACTCGGACTCCCATTCGCGGAACGGAGTTGTATGCTCGTCATGCGGGGCGTGGCGGCCCGGGATGGGATTTTGGGTCGCCAAGGCAACAAACCGGTCGCGCCGCTGTGATATCAGAACCCCGACGAGGGGCCTTGCGCCCTTCGCCGACTGTGAAGCCAAGGAGTGTTTTATGGCGAACGAGACCCCTAAAGAACCCACCACCGAACCGGAACAAGAAGTCAAACAAGCCCAGGTCAATCACAAGGACAAGGGCACGGTCGTCCGGACCGCATTCGGTGAACCGATGTCCGGCGGCATCGCCGACATTGCTGACGGCGACGACGAGTAGTTGCGACTCTGCGGCGGCCTAACGGCCGTCGTAGACCACCTGACCGTCGACGACGGTCAGCACCGCGTGACCCTTCGGGATGTCGGCGACCGGGGCGGTCATCAGGTCGACTGAGAAGGCCGAGAGATCGGCGCGCTTGCCGACGGTGAGCGTCCCCAAGTCGGCCTCCGCGAACCGCGCATAGGCCGCCGACACCGTGAACAGCTTCAGCGCCTCGGCGCGCGACAGGGTCTCCTCCGGATGCCAGTCGGCGTTGGAGAACCCCTGCAGGTCCTTGCGGGCCACCGCCGCGTAGAACTCGATCAGCGGCGCGCCGCGCTCGACCGGCGCATCTGAGCCCCCAACCACGACGGCGCCGCTCTCCAGCAGGCTCTTCCAGGCATAGGCGCCTTTCAGCCGATCCGGCCCCAGGCGAGCCGGCGCGAAGTGCAGGTCGCCGATCGCGTGGCTGGGCTGCATCGAGGCAATGACGTGGTCGGCGCCGAAGCGCGGGATGTCTGCCGGCCGGATGATCTGGGCATGCTCGATCCGCCAGCGGGCCTTGGCGCCCCTGTCCGGCGCGGCCTTGAACGCTTCTTCGAAGAGGTCGAGCGCCGTGGCGTTGCCCTTGTCGCCGATCGCGTGGGTCGAGACCTGGATGCCCGTCGCCAGCGCCTTGGCCAGCACCGGCCGCATCACCTCGGGCGGCGTCACGAACGTGCCGCTGATCGCGGGCGCATCGGAGTAGGGCGCGAACAGCGCCGCGCCGCGCGAGCCCAGGGCGCCGTCCATGTAGAGCTTGATCGCCCGCGTGGTGATCCGGCCGTCCCTCGTCGCCCGCGGCCCGCCCTCGAACAGCGGCCCCGCTTGGCGGAAATCGACGGCGTTATAGACCCGCAGGGTCGCCTGACCGTCCTTGTCCATCTTCTCCAGCAGCCCGACATCGGCCCAGTCGACGCTCATGCTGTGCACGCCGGTCCAGCCGTAGGCCGTCTCCACCCGGAAGGCGGCGCGGAAGGCGGCGAGCCGGTCGGCCTCGTTGGGTTGGTGACGCAGCTTGCCCACCAGTCCCATGGCGTTGTCGACAAGCACCCCGGTGGGCTTGCCGTCGCGACCTTTCAGGATCTGGCCGCCGGCCGGGGCGGACGTGGTCTCGTCGATGCGGGCCGCCTTCAGCGCCGCCGAGTTGGCGGTCAGCGCATGGCCGTCGGCGCGGCCCAGCAGCACGGGGACGTCGGGCGACACGGGGTCGATGTCGGAGGCTTGCAAGAAGCGGCCCTCCGGCCAGCCGGTCTCGATCCAGCCGCGCCCGTCGACGAGCCCGGTGGGCTTGTTGGCGGCGATGTAGCTCTTCAGCCGCTGGGCCACCTCGGCGGCCGACTTCGACCCTTCGAGGTTCAACGTCAGCTCCCGCTGGCCGATCTCGCGCAGGTGGGCATGGCTGTCGGTGAAGCCGGGGAAGAGCGCCGCGCCCCTCAGGTCGATGACCTTTGTCTTGGGCCCGATCAGCGCCTTCGCGCCCGCCCGGTCGCCGACGAAGGCGATCTTGCCGGCGGCCACCGCTACCGCCTCGACCTTCGGCCTGGCGTCGACGGCGGTGTAGATCGGCCCGCCCCAGATCACCATGTCGGCGGGGGCGGCGCTGGCGGAGCCGGCGGCAAGGGCGAAGGCGAGGGCGAAGACCGGGGTGCGCATAAGGCCTAGCTAGCCTTGCGCTGCGCCCCAAGCCAAGGCTCGATCAGCGCCTGGTGTGCGCCACGACCCAGTCGGCGATCGTTGTGAGCGCCACGGGCGCCATGGTCTCCTCGATCCGCGCATATTCGACCGGCGCCCCGGTGTCCGCCGTCTGGAAGAGGTGGTTCAGCCCCGCCAGCTCGACCACGGTCGCGTCGGGATTGTCCTTCAGCGCCTCGCGGATCGCCGGCAAGTTCTGGCTGGAGACCACCTGCACATCCTTGTCACCGTTCAGCGCCAGGACGGGCGCGCGCACCTTGGCCAGCGTCGGGCGGGGGTCGTAGGCGATGAACCACTTGTACCAGGGCGAGGCGAGCTGCCGGATGGTGGCGTTGGCGGTGTCGGCCGGCATGCCGGTGTCGGTCAGCACCCTGGCGGCGTCGGCCTGGCCCTGCGCCAAGTCCTTGGCGTCGGCCAGCGCCTGCTCGACGTGGCTGAAGACCACTTCATTGCTGGCCACGGCCTGCGGCGACAAGCCGGCCGTCCGGCCCACCGCCTCGCGCTGCGCCGCCATCAGTTCGCGGCTGGGGACGCCAGGCCCGGCCAGCATCACTACGAAAGCCACCTTCGGATCCTCGACGGCCGCCAGCGGCCCGATGATCCCGCCCTCGCTGTGCCCGATCAGGCCGATCCGCTTGGCGTCGATCTCCGGGCGGCCGCGCAGGTAGGCCACGGCGGCTTCGGCATCGGTGACGAAGTCCGGAGCGCTCGCCTTGGCGAAGTCGCCGGTGGACTTGCCGAAGCCGCGGTCGTCGTCGCGCAGCACCGCGATCCCGCGCCGGGTCAGGGCGTCGGCCAGCACCATGAACGGCTTGTGGCCCATGATGGCCTCGTCGCGATCCTGGGCCCCGGAGCCGGTGATCAGGACGGCGGCCGGGAAGGGGCCCTTGCCCTCAGGCAGGGTCAGCGTGCCCGCTAGCCGCACGCCCGGCGCGCTGTCGAAGCTCACGTCCTCGGCGCGATAGGGCAACGGCGGCGTCGGCGTCTGCGGCCGCAGCCTGGGCTCGGTCTTTCCCTTCAGCAGCACCAGCGGCATCACATAGCCCTGGGTCCATTGCCCAACCCAGGCCTGGTGTTCCGCGTCCCACTGCCCGTCGAACCGTCCGGCGATGCGCGTGCCGGCGATGACCAGCCGGCCGCCCTCGAGGGTGATCTTGTCGAGCGGCAGCCAGGCCGGCGACTGGTCGGGGCTGATCATGCGGCCTTCGTAGCCGCCCCCGGGCTTGGCGGTGATCTCAAGGCCCAGCCGCAGCTCGGCGGTCGCATTGGCGATCCTCCCGTGCCACTCGCCGACTGCGACCTGAGCGCGCGCCGCCCCGGCCAGCGCGAGGGCGATCCCCGCCACGACCAACGATCTCAGCCGCCCGCGCCCTGTCGCCATGATCGCTCCCGCCTTTGTCCGGCGCGCACTCTAGCGGTTCGTATGCGCCACGACCCAGTTGGAGATGGTGTCGAGCGCGATGGGCGATACGGTCTCCTCGATGTCGGCGTACTCGCCGGCCGCCCCGGTCGGCGCGGTCTGCAACAAGTGGTTCAGGCCCGCCAGCTCCACGGTGGTGACGTCCTTGGCTCCGCGGGTCGCCGTGCGGATCGCAGACAGGTTCTGCTGCGCGGGCACCTGCATGTCCTTCGACCCGTTCACCGCCAGGATGGGAACCCGAACCTTGGCCAGCGTCGGGCCCGGATCGTAGTCCATCAGCCCGCGAATCCAGCTCGAACTGTACTGCTTGGCGATGATGGCGAGTTGCTCAGGAGAGGCGCCGCCGAGCGCGGCTCCGTCGGCCTTGAGCACCGCAAGCGCGCGGGCTTCCGCGTCGGCGTCGTCCTTCGCGCCATGCATGGCGGCCATCATCTTGTCGATGACGGCCTGCTGTCGCGCGGTCGCGTCCGGAGCCTGGCCCATCGACGGTCCCAGCGCCGCGCGCTGCGCCCGCATAACCTCGCCGAGCGGCGCGCCGGGTCCCGCGATCATGACGATGAACGCCACCTTCGGGTCCTTCACCGCCACCATGGGCGCAACGATGCCGCCTTCGCTGTGGCCGATCAGGCCGACGCGCTTGGGGTCGATCCCCGGCTGCTTGCGCAGCCACGCCGAGGCCGCCTCCGCGTCGATGGCGAAATCGGGAACCGTCGCCTTGGCGAAGTCGCCTGTGGATTTGGCGAAGCCGCGGTCGTCGTAGCGCAGCACCGCGATGCCCGAGCGGGTCAGCCGGTCAGCGATCACTAGGAAAGGCTTGTGGCCCAGCAGCGTCTCATCGCGATCCTGGGCGCCGGAGCCGGTGATCATCACCGCGGCCGGGAACGGCCCGGGACCCGGCGGCAGAGTTAGCGTCCCGGCCAGCACCACGCCCGGCGCGCTCGGGATGGCCGCCTCGACCTCGCGATAGGGGTACGGCTTGGTCGGCGTCTGCGGCCGCTTGGCGACCGTCGCCGGCTTGAAGGCCAACACCAGCGGCCGAGCCACGCCCCGCTGGGTCCAGGCGCCGTCGATCGACTTGCCGTCGGCGCTCAGCGTGCCGGCATAGCTGCTGCCGGTGGACTTCTGCAGGAAGGTCACCGCCTGGCCATCGCGTTTCAGGTCGCTGGCCACCAAGCCATAGGTGAGCTGGTCGGGCACGTCGACCGCCGCGATCGTGCCATAAGGGCCCGTTTTCACGCGCAGCACGACGCGCAGCTTGGCGGTCGGAAGGGTGATGGCGCCCTCCCAGGAGCCGTCGAGACCGCTGACCACCGGTCCCGGCGCGATCTTGCCCTTCACCAGCGTCAGCGGCAGGCCGGCGCCTTGCGTGAAGGTCCCGACCCACGCTTGCTTCGTCGCGTCCCACTGGCCCTCGTAGCGTGCCTTGACCGCGGGGATCGCGAACGACAGGCGCTGGCCCTCCAGCTTGATGTCCGCCAGCGGCGAGCCGCTGCCGCCCTGGTCGACGCTGGTCGCCGTGCCTTCGAAGCCGCCGGTCGTCGCGGTCTTGATCGCCACCGCCAGCCGCAGGTCGCCGGTCGGAACCGTCAGCGTCCCATGCCAGTCGCCCGCCGCCTCCTGAGCCCGGGCGGCGCCCGCCAGGACCAGGGCCATCATCAGGCCGGAGAGCGCCAGCGCAACGATCCAGCGCGTGAGTTTCGAAGTCATCGGTCAGGTCCCCCGCGGGCAGCCCCGCTCAGTTGAACACACGATGGTAGTCGTCCCGTGGCCGGGCTCCTTACGGCGCGGCGGCCGGCGGCTGGTTAGCCGCCTGCACCAGCCCGAGCAGCCCGCCCGGGTTCATGGAATCCACCATGGCGCTCGGGATCAAGATCGTCGTGCCGCGCTCCTTGGTGGTCTCGTAGATGATGTTCATGGCGCGCAGCTGCATGGCGGCGGGCGAGCGGCCGTAGATGTCGGCGGCCTCGACGAACTTGATCGCCACCTCCTGCTCGGCCTGGGCCAGCGCGACCCGCGCCAGCCGCTCGCGCTCAGCCTGGGCCTGGCGGCTCATGGCGTCCTGCAGGGCGGCCGGCACGCCGATGTCGCGGATCTCGACGGAGATGACGCTGATGCCCCAATCGCCGGTCTTGCGCCCGATCACCTCACGCAGCGCTTCGTCGCTCTGCTTGCGCTCGGCCAGCAGGGTCGAGAGCATCGAGGACCCGACCATTTCCCTAAGGGACGTCTCGGCCACCTGGGTTATGGCGCGCCGATAGTCCATGATTTCCAGCGCCGCGCGCTCGGTGTCGTGCACCTGCCAGAAGATCACCGCGTCGATGTTCACCGGCACGGTGTCCTTGGAGAGCGCCTGCTGGGCGTTGAACTCGGTTGTCTGGATCCGCTGGTCGAGCCAGTAGGCGACCTGGTCGAACACCGGGACGATCCAGAACATGCCAGGTCCCGCGATGCTCTGCAGGCGGCCGAGGCGCAGGACTACCGCGCGCTCCCACTGGTTGGCCATCTTCAGCGCCGCCGGGATCAGGGCCCCGGTGATCGCGAGGATGCCGCCCAGGTAATAGAAGGCCGTTATCCCTGCGTTGGCCGCCCAGACGAAGGACAACAGGGCAGCTCCCAGGACCAGCAGGCTGAGCACCATGGCCGGGGCGTTGAAACCGGGCGCACGCCGGTACTCTGGAACGACGAAGACAGGACTCATCTCAGGGTCTCCTTCTCGGCGGCGAGCGCCGCGATGCGATCCGCCAAGGCCCGGGGATCGACCCCCAGGGCGGCGGCGGCGGCCAGGGTCTGGCGCGCCAGGTTGTCAGTCTCGGTTTCGTGGGCCGCGCCTTCCATGGCGGGCGGCGGCTGGGCGACGAAGCTGCCGCGCCCGCGGACCAGCTCGACGGCGCCCAGGCGCTCCAGTTCGTCGTAGGCCCGGCGCACCGTGTTCAGGTCGACCTTCAGCGCCACGGCCACCTGGCGCATGGTCGGCATCTGGTCGCCCGGGGTCAGCAGCCCGGCGCCCATCGCCCTCAGGAATTGCTCGCGCAGTTGCACGTAGATCGGGACCCCCGTGTCCCCAAGCCGCAAGGCGGCCACCGCCTGATCCTGTGTATGCATACACTCATACAATACGCCTAAGCGGGACTGTGTCAAATGCGCCTTCCTCCCAAGTGGGCAGGGACAGCTCTTCGTTGGCGAGCAGGGTCGGGAAATGTGGGCCGGAGTCCGGGCCCAGCGCTTGATCGAGAGTTCCCCAACCCAGGCCGCTTTGCAGCCCTGTCCCTCCCCACAAGGGAAGGGAAGAGACTTACCCCGCTGGGAAGTGGAGGTCGGTCTCGGAGCTCCAGGGGTTGGTCGCGGACCGCGGCGCGGCGACCACCAGCCGGGCGGAGAGGCTGGAGCGCTGGATGCCCTGGGCCTCGTAGAGCGCCTCGAAGCTGTCGCCCTTGCCCGCGGCCTTGATTAGGGCTTTCAGCGCCGGCGGGCTGGCTAGGGCCTCAGCGGCTTGCATCAGGCCGGTGTCGCGGACGCCAGCGATGATCAGGATGCGGTTGCCCTGCGGTCCCTTAAAGGCGGTGACGTAGCCATAGTCCCTGTGGCTCGCCTCGCCCCTGCTGGGGCCGCCCTCCTGGCTGACGTAGGTGGTCTTGGTGCGGCCGTCGTAGAGCTCGTCGTAGGTGTCGCCGATGCGGAAACGCGACCCGGAGAACACCGGCCCGCGCAAAACGCCAAGCCCGCTGATGTAGCCGAGGTAGACGATGTTGTTGCGCTTCAGCATCTCCGGCGTCAGGTCCGAGGCCATGATCACCCGCAAGTTCTCCGGCCGCGCAGCCCCGCCTGCCAGAATCGGCGTCACGCTTCGAAGCGCCGAGGCCGCGCCCACCGGCAGGTAGTAGAGGTCGAGGTCGCGGTAGCGCCCCATGGCCGTGGGGTTGTCCATCAGCCAGGCGTCGAGATCCTCGCGGGAGTTGATCGCATATTCGCGGACCAGCCGGTCGACGCCCTCGCGCTCGTCGGTCTCGCCGAAGATGTAGTAGTCGCCCAGCACCAGCAGGGTTGGGGCGTCGGCCTTGATGAGCTGCGACCAGGGCGGGCTCTTGCGGGCGGCGATCAGGTCGCGCTCGCCGCCGTGGGTGGTCCAGAACGCGGCCCAGGCGCCGGCATTGAGCGCCAGCAGGAGGACCACGGCGATCGCCAGCCAATGAACCTTGCGACGCGCGGTGGGGTTCGCCGACTGCGGGCCTGCTTCCGTGGCGACCACCCGGTACTCGCCCTTGGGGATGGTCAGCCGAACGCGCTCGTCGCGGCCCTCGCCGGCGTAGAATTCGTCGAGCTTCTTGCGCAGCCGGTGCACCGCCACCCGCACCGAAGCGTCCTGCGCGCCATCGAAGGCGGAGGAGCGGCCGAACACCGCCGCGGCGACTTCGAACTCCTTCGGCCGCGCGCCCCCGGCCGAGGTCTGGACCAGATAGTCGAACAGCCGGTTCAGGCCGTCGGAGCGGCCCAGCGCCTGGCGCGCGCGCAGCCCTTGCGCCAGTTCCGCTATGTCTTCGACCGACACCCTGTCCGTTCCCAAAACTCGCCCCGGCATGGCGCAAACAGCGACTGTAACGTCCTGTAACGCCCAGGAGACCGTACTTAACTGAGGCTACCCGCTTATTGCAAAGTATGTCGGGGTCTGAAGAATGTGGCGGACCTGACGTCCGGTTCCCTGGGGAAACTGCCTTGAAGCACATCGTCACCATGACGGCGCTCGCCGTCCTGCTCACTGCCTGCAACCAGCAGCCGGCGGCGCCGGTTGCCGGCGCGGCCAAGTTCGACACCAGTCTGGCCGTCACCGAGGTCATGGGCCACATGGTCGACCCGGGGGCCTTCATGTACTGGAAGGGCTCCGGCGAGGAGGTCACCGGGGCCGGCGCCAAGGACCTTTCGCCGACCACCGAGGAGGGCTGGGAGACCCTGGTCTCCGGCGCCACCATCGTCGCCCAGGCAGGCAACGTCTTGCAGCTTCCGGGCTACGTCCGCGCCCCCGAAGCCGACTGGAACAAGTACGCCCAGCAGCTCACGGCCCAGGCTCTCGTCGCCCGCGCCGCGGCGGAGAAGCACGATAAGAAGGCGGTCTTCGACGAGGGCGGGAAGCTCTACGAGGTCTGCGTCGCCTGCCACGCCCAGTACGTCATCGGCCCGATCGTGAGGGAACAGGACAAGCATGGCGGCGCTGTGCACGATCCGCTGCCTGACTGGCCGGCCGACGTGAAAAAGAAGCAGGAAGCGTTCGAGGCGTCCTCCGCCCCGGCGCCTGCCAAGCCCTGAGCTGATTTTCCAACTGAGCTGATTTCAAAATACCGGGGGATTTGATGCACGACGTTCAACGCCGCGCATGGCGAAAGCTTGCGCTTGCCTGCGGGGCTGCCGCCCTGGCGCTTTCGGCGCAGGCCGCTCACGCGGCTGAGGCCGCTTCGGTCTCCGAGGTGGTCGTTACCGGCGACCTGGAGCAGACCCTGCCGCAGGCGATCGCCAAGTCCGGCTCGCGGCTGACGGTGATCACGTCGGAGCAGATCGAGGCCGGCAACTACCTCGATGTCGGCCAGGCGTTGAACCTCGTGCCGGGCCTCAGCCTGATCCCGCAGAGCGGCCCGTTCTCCTACAATACCGCCTCGCTGCAGGGGTCGCGACCGAGCGAGATCGTCTACCTGATCGACGGCGTGCGGATTTCCAACCGGCTCTACAACACCACCCCGCCGCTCGACACGATCCCGGCCCACATGGTCGACAGGATCGAGATGCTCGAGGGCGGGCAAAGCCTCTTCTTCGGCACCCAGGCGGTGGCCGGCGCCATCAACATCGTCACCCGGCCGTTCACCGACCAGCTGACGGGGCGCTTGCAGGCCGGCGTCAACACCAACCGCGGGATCACCTTCAACGGCTACGCCTCGGGGGCGGCCGCCGGCAACCGGTTCGTGGTCTACGCCTCCCACGACGAGGCGCGCGGCTACCAGCCGTTCCCCGACGCCGACTACCAGCCCAGCGGCACCGACCATCACCGAGGCTACCGCCTCGACAGCGTGGGCGCCAAATACGCCTACGACTTCACCGACGACCTGCGGTTTTCCGCCAGCTACGAGCACATCGAAGGCTTCGTCGATTTCATCCTCCCTGTGCGGGCGGCCAAGGCCGTCAACCGTCGCAACGAGGAGATCGCCACCGCCAAGCTCGACTGGACGGTCAATGACCAGTTCCAGGTCTTCGTGAAGGGCTACTGGCACGACTGGGACAGCCATTACGACGAGGTCGACAACGTGCCCGGCGGCGGCTTCGATCACGTCGACGAGAACGAGTTCTGGGGCTTCTTCGACTATGGCGTGAACGCGGTCGGGAAGTTCACCCCGACGGCGGGCCTGGAGACCTATCTCGGCTACGACCTGCAAATCTACGGCGGCCGCGACGACGTCCTGCTGATCGCCGACCGCAAGGAAAAGACCCAGGCCGTCTTCGGCCAGATCGTGGTGACGCCCGAGCTCCTGGCGCGCACCCACCTGGCGCTGGGCGTCCGCTACAACCATCCCGATGTCGGCTCGTCCGCGACCGTCTGGAACCTCTCCGGGCTGTTCGACCTGACAGACACCTTCTTCATCCGCGGCAACGCCGGCACCGCGTTCCGGCTGCCTGACGCCGAGTCGCTGTTCGCCATCGACCCGATCAACAATGGCGAGATCGGCAATCCGAACCTGAAGCCGGAAACCAGCCAAAACTTCAACGCCTCGATCGGCGGCCACGGCCAGGGCTGGTCGCTAGAGCTGATCGGCTTCGCGCGCGACACCAAGAACCTGATCGACCTGTCGGGCGAGACGCCGGATCCGGACGTCTTCACCTTCATCAACCTGCCCGGAAAGGTGAAGGCGCGCGGCTTCGAGGTCGTCGGCAACGTGGACGTCTCACCGTCCTTGTCGCTGCAGGGCTCCTACACCCACGCGCGCACCAAGCCGGAAGGCACGGATCTGCAGCTCGCCCAGGTGCCCAAGGACACCGCCCAGGGCGTGGTCAGCTTCCACCCCGAAGGTCGTCCTTTCGGCGGCGACCTCATCGGCAACTATGTGGGCAGCGTCGTCGACAACGTTTCCAGCGGCTTCGGCCGGCGGCAGCGCGGCCACTACGCCGTGATCGACCTCAACACCTACCTGACCTTCGGCCCGGGCGACCGCCAGCGCCTCTCCGCCCGTCTCGAGAACGTCTTCGACGAGGACTACTCGACGCGGACCAGCCGAGCGACGCGTGACGCCGGGGGCGCGTACCTCACCCACTACCGCGGCGTCCCGCGCACCTTACATGTCGCCTACACCTACAGCTTCTAAGGCTCCGGCTGACGCCCGGGTCCGCAAGGCCTGGGCGCCGCGCTGGCTGGTGTTCGTGCACCGCTATGTGGGCGTGGTGGTCGGCGCGCTGATGCTGCTCTGGTGCCTGTCGGGCATCGTCATGCTGTTCGTCCACTATCCGGAGGTCAGCCGGGATGAGCGCCTGGCCCGGCTCGCGCCCATCGACTGGTCGCGCTGCTGCACCTTCGGCGGATCGGTGCAAGCGTCCGCGCAGGTTTCGAGCGCCGCCATTGAGGACCTCGCCGGAACCCCCGTGCTGCGGCTGCGGACAGCAGGCGGCGAGCACCAGGTCATCGACCTCGCCACCGGCCGCCCGCAGCAACGCGTCTCGCCGGAGACCGCCATGACCGTGGCTCTGGCCTTCGGCGGGCAGCACGGCGGCGGCGGCACGGTCACGCCCGTCGTCCGCGACCAGTGGACTGTCAGCGGCGAGTTCAACCGCGGCCGCCCGTTCTGGCGCATCCGCCTGGCCGACCCCGCCACCACCGACGTCTATGTCTCGCAAGGCGGCGGCGAGGTGATGCAGCGCACCACCCGCGCCTCGCGCGTGCTCAACTGGCTGGGTGCGGTGCCGCACTGGCTCTACCCGACGATCCTGCGCCAGGACGCCCGCCTGTGGGGCCAGGTGGTCATCTGGACCTCGCTGACCGGGACCTTCCTGACGCTGACCGGCCTCTACCTGGGGATCGTCGCCTGGCGGCCGTTCCACGACCGACGGCTCTCGCCCTTCCGCGGCCTGATGACCTGGCACCATCTGCTTGGGCTGGCGACCGGGGTCCTGACCCTGGCCTGGGTGTTCAGCGGTCTCGTCTCGATGAACCCCTGGGGCTTCCTGGAGAGCCCGCAGGATCCGGCCATCGAGCGCCTGGCCGGCGAGCCGCCCACCTTCGGCGAGGTGCAGGCCGCGCTGCTGGCGCTGGCCGAGCGCCATCCGGCCGCCGCCCAGGTCCGCATCGCGCCCTTCGCGGGCAAGCTGTTCGTCCTGGCGGGCGGCCAACGCTACGACGCTCAGGGCCGCCTTGCCCCGCTCACGCCCAGCGGTCTCGCCCTGGCCGGCGACAGCATAGGGCCCGTGGCGGCCCAGGGGATCATGACCGCCGAGGACGCCTACTACTTCGCCCACCACGAGCCGGTGACGCTGCCGGCCTGGCGGGTGGTCCGCAGGGACGCGACCCGGATCTACCTCGACCCCGCCACCGGCGAAGTGCTCTCCGTCGCCGACCCGGCCGCCCAGCAATACCGCTGGCTGCACAAGGGCCTGCACCGGCTGGACTTCGTGCCTGGCTTCGACCGCGGCCTGGGCTGGAGCATCGCCATGGTGCTTCTGCTCGGGGCCGTGAGCGTTGGCGTGGGCTCCGGGGTCTGGCTCGCCTGGCGCCGTGTGGTCAGCGAGCTCGGCCAGCTCTCCGCACGGCTGCGCAATCCACGCTGAGCGCCGTGGTTGTTCGCCGCGTCAGTGGTCGTGCCGGTGGTGCAGGTCCGGATAGTGCGCGTGCCGGTGCCGCAAGCGGCTGTGCTGATGCCGGTGCACATGGCGCTCGCCCGGCGGGTCGCCTGGACCGTGGACGTGGTCGTGATGCTCGTCGTGAACGTGGGCGTGCTCATGCTCCAGCGGCTCGTGGACGTGGTCGTGTTCGTGCCGCTCGACGAGGTGCAGGTAGAGTCCCACCGCCATCAGCCCCGCGGCGGTCAGAAGACGCCAGCCCACAGGCTCCCCGAACATCGCGATCGCCAGCACGGCCCCGATGAACGGCGCGGTGGAGAAATAGGCGCCGGTCCGCGCCGTCCCCAGGTATCGCAGCGCGAGCACGAACATCACCAGGCTCACCCCGTAGCCCAGCAGGCCGACCACGCCGGCGGCCGCTAGCAAGGGCAGGGCGGGGAGCCTCGCCCCCGCCGCCATGGCCAGCGCCAGGTTCACCGCGCCGGCGCCAAGGCCCTTCAGCATCGCGATCTGCACCGGGTCGGAGGCGCTGATCTTGCGGGTCAGGTTGTTGTCCACGCCCCAGGCCAGGCACGCGCCCGCGATGAAGAGCGAGCCCACGCCAAACCCGCCCAGCGCCTGGCCGCCCTGCCAGGACAAGATGAGCGCGCCGCCGAGGATCGCCGCCGCGCCGACCAACAGCCTGCGGTCGACGTTCTCCCGAAAGGCCACCCAGGCCAGCACCATGGTCGCGAGGCCCTCCAGATTGAGCAGCAGCGCCGCGCTCGATGCGGAGGTCGTGGAAAGGCCCAGCATCAGCAGCACCGGACCCGCGACGCCACCCGACAGCACCACCAGGACCATCCAGCCCCAGTCGGCCCGCGGCAGCTCAGGTTCCTCCGACGCGCGCCCGACCACGCGCCGTCCATGTCGCCAGAGCGCCAGGCCAAGCCCCGACCCAAGATAGAGCAGGCCGGCCAAGAGCCAGGGGCTCACGCCCTGGCCCAGCAGCCCCTTCGCCAGCGGCGTGCTCGCCCCGAACAGCGCCGCCGAGCCGATCGCCAACGGCGCGCCGGGCCAGGCGACGACGTCCTTCAGCGAAGCCAATCGCGTTCTCCCACTGCCCTATGAGGCGCCCGGCCTGGGGCGCTTGCAAGGCGCGCGCTCCGAGCTTAGCTCTCGGGAACGGGAAAAAGCGGTGTCCCGTTCAGGCTTCGGCCCAACGACCGCGCATCTCCGTTTGGGAGCCGCGCCATGGAACGTTGGAAGCACCCTGTCACCCCGCATCGCCGCAATGTCGCCAGGGCGGGCGCCATACTCACGGTGGCGCTGGTCTGCATGGCCGGCTGCAGGGCCAGGTCGGCATCGTCCGAACCCTCGGCTCTGGGCCTTGAGCGCACGATTCCGCTGCCGCAGGTCGTCGGCCGGATCGACCACCTGGCCTATGACGCCAGGCGCGGACGCGTGTTCGTCGCCGAGCTTGGCAACGGCACGGTGGAAGGCGTCGACCTGGCGACCGGCCGCGTCATCGGGCGCATCGGTGGCCTGAAGGAGCCCCAGGGCCTGGCCTTTCTGCCGGGCCGCGACGAGTTGGCGGTGGCCAGCGGCGGCGATGGCTCGGTGCGCTTCTATCGGGGCGCCGATCTTACCGCGTCGGGCGCGATGCAAATCGGCGCCGACGCGGACAATCTACGCATCGATCCGACCTCAGGGCGGCTCGTCGTGGGCTATGGGTCCGGCGTCCTGGGCGTCATCGACCCCGCCGCCCGGCGGCTGACGGCCGCGATCCCGCTGCCTGCCCATCCCGAAGGATTCCAGCTCGACGACGAGCGCGCCTACGTGAACCTGCCCGAGGCCGGCCAGATCGCTGTCGTGCACCTGTCCACGGGACGGGTGCTGGCGAGCTGGCGCAATCCCGGCCCGAAGTGGAACTTCCCGCTGGCGATCGATCCGAAGACCGGCGAGGTGGCGGTCGTCTACCGCCTCCCAGGCCGACTGGTGATCTGGCACGCCGCCTCAGGTCAGGTCCGCCAGACCCTCAGCGCATGCGGCGACGCCGACGACCTGTTCTTCGACAAGCCCCGGGCACGCCTCTACGTGATCTGTGGCCAGGGAGCTGTCGACGTCTTCGCCTCCACGCCGAATGGCTACACCCGCATGGCCCGGGTGCCGACGCGGAGCGGCGCCCGCACCGGATTGTTCGTGCCCAGCCTCGACCGACTTTTCGTAGCTGCCCGGGCCAGCTCCGGCGCTGAAGCCGCCCTGCTGGTCTTCCGTCCGCAGCCCTAGGTCAGCCCGGCGGGCGCGTGGCCAAGGCGAACCGTTTCGAGCCAGAGATCGAACATCGCCCGCTGGCGCGGCGCGGAAATTCGGCCGACCCCGAGCAGCACCTGCACGCCGATGCCATCCACCAGCGCCACCAGGCTCTCGGCCGCCTGCTGGACGTTCACTTCAGGAGCTACGGCCCCTTCGGCCTGGGCTCTCGCCAAAAGCGCGGCCAGGCGGCCCCGCCACTCGTCGTAGCGCAGCTGCATGACGCGCGAGACCTCGTCGTCGTAGCTCGACCGCTCCCAGTAGCCGACCCAGATGCGCCAATAGCCGCGGGTCTCCGCCGTCAGCGGCAGGGCGAGGGCCACGACCTTGCGGATCGCCTCCAGCGCGGGCCGGGTCTTCTCGGCCCGCTCCATGCGGGCGCGCACCAGCAGGGCGGAGTGCTCAGACGCCTCAATGAGCAGTTGGTCTTTCGAATGGAAATAGTGGGTCAGCGCCCCGGTGGTGAAACCGGCTTCCTTCGCCACCTCGCGGACGGTCAGGCCCGCGATCCCGTCGCGCATGATCACCCGCAGCGCCGCCGCGGCGAAGATCTCGCGCCTTTGCGCATGGTCGACGGATTTGCCCATCCCGATCGTTGCACCCCTTCGCCCGACCCGCGCCACGTCTGCCGGACTTTGCGCGCAGCTGACAAGCCCCGATGGCCGACATGACCTGAGGCAATCGCACCACAGTTATATAACGAACGTTACGGGATCACTTCCCCTTCGCAGAACGTGTGTTATGTTTTTTGACATAACGGCGTGAGGCGAGGGCGCTCAGCCCGGGATTTCCGCCGCAGACATAGGGGGAAACGATGGGCTGCCTGGCTCGAGCTTTCTTATTGTCCGCCTCCGCCCTGGCGGGCCTGGCCTTGGCCGGCCCCGGCCTCGCTCAGACCCGGACAGCCCCGCCCGCGGCCAACACCGTCGAAGAGCTCATCGTCACCGCCCAGAAGCGGGAGGAAAGCGCCCAGCAGGTGCCCATCGCCCTGACCGCGCTCTCCGGCGAAACGCTCGAGCGGCAGGGGGTGACCGGCTTCGAGGATCTCTCGACGCGCGTCCCATCCCTGCGTTTCGGGTCGGGAGTCACGGGCGGCGAGAACGTCATCACCCTGCGCGGCATCGGCAGCCAGAACACCACGAGCGGCGGGGACTCGCCGGTCGCCTACAACCTTGACGGCGTCTACCTGGCGCGGACGACTTCCGTGGATCCGGAGTTCTTCGACATCGACCGCATCGAGGTGCTGCGCGGCCCGCAGGGCACGCTCTATGGCCGAAACTCCGTCGGGGGCTCGGTCAACGTGATCACCAGGCACCCGACGCCGGAGCTTGGGGGCCACGTCGATGGCCTGCTCGGCAACTACGACGCCCACAACCTTCGCGGCTGGGCCAATGTGCCGTTCCTCGACAACGGCGACACCCAGGTGCTGGCGCGGCTGACCGGCGTGTGGGCCGAGCACGACGGCTACCAGGAGAACCTCTTCAATGGTCCGGGCGCCACCCACGACGCCGACGGCCAGGACTTCTGGATGGCGCGCGGCCAGCTCTACTTCAAATTCTCAAGCGCCATCGACTTCTTGCTCATCGCCTCGGCGTCCGAGAACAAGGACCCGGTGGCCACCAAGACCCAGTGGTATCTGATGCCGGCCCGTTATGTCGGCGCGCTGCCCTACCTGCCCGATCCACGGGATGTGCGGAAGAACACGCCCGAGAACTACTACCAGAGCAGCCGCTACCTCAGCGGGACCCTGAACGTCGATGTCGGGTTCGCCGTGCTGACGTCGGTCACGGGCTACACCGAAGGCAAGTGGAAGCAGTCCAACGACCCGGACGCTTCAGAGCTGACGCTGGCGACCAATCCCTACTGGACGCTCGACCAGTTCCAATGGTCGGAGGAGCTCCGGCTCGCCTCGAAGCCCTCGGATAGTCCGCTCTCCTGGATCGTGGGCGGCTACTTCTTCCGCGAGAAGGTGGGCCAGACCTTCCAGTTCATCGACACCGGGCTGAACTCGGCGTCGCCGTTCACGGACACCTTCATCTTCACCAACGGCGGCACCTACACGACCGAGTCCTATGCAGCGTTCGGCCAGGCGGACGTCGACCTCGGCAAGACCAGCGTCGGGGTGCCCGTCACCCTCACCGCGGGCATCCGCTACACCCACGACAACAAGCAGGGCTTCGACTTCCTCAACTTCACCCTGCCGCGGATCCCGTTCACGACAGAGCCGACCAAGAACTTCGACAAGAACTGGAGCCAGACCACCTTCAAGGTCGGGGCGAACTGGCGGCCGAACGAAAACCTTCTGGTCTACGGCAACTACTCGACTGGCTACCTGTCAGGGGGCGGCCTGGTCGGCAACTTCCCCGGCATCTACCAGCCCGAGAAGGTCAAGGCGATCGAGGCCGGCTTCAAGTCGACGCTGATGGAGAACCGGCTGCTGTTCAACGCCGCCGCCTACCACCAGAAGATCACCGACATGCAGGTGTTCGTGCAGGACATCACCGGGTCGCGCATCGACAACGCCGGCAAGGCGCACGTGAACGGCGTGGAGCTTGAAGCCATCGCCACCCCCGTGGACGGCCTGAGGCTCAATGCGGCGGCCGCCTTCACCAAGGCCGAGTACGACGAATACATCACGATCAACAACCGCTTCGCGGGGGCCGCGCCGGGCTGCGATCCGGTGACCCGGCTCTGCGATTTCTCCGGCAACCGCCTGGTCCAGACGCCGAAGTACACCTTCAACCTCGGCGCTCAGTACAGCTTCGCGACCGGCTACGGCGAGCTCACGCCGCGCATCGACGTCTTCTGGTCGGGCGACCTCTTCTTCCTCTCGGCGAACGGGCCGTTGGAACGGCAGGGCGCCTACAGCCTCCTCGACCTCAGCGTGCTGTGGAAGGCGCCGGGTGACCGGTGGACGGTGGAGGCCTTCGTCCGCAACGCCACAGACGAGGACGTCATCTCCAACGACGGCCTGCAGTCGAACACGCTCGGCAACGGCTTTGGGCTGGACAACTACACCTACTACCCGCCGCGCACCTACGGCGTGCGGGTGGGCGTGAACTTCTAGGGAGGTGCAGCCATGGCGGATGCGGGCTGGGCCCTGACGAGCCTCTACCACACGGTGGTGAATTGCCGGGACCTCGACGAGTCCGTCGCCTTCTACAAACTGCTAGGCTTCGATGTGCTGAACGACCGTCGCCAGGTGGTGTGGCCGGACTTCGTGGCCAGCATCTTCGGCATGCGGCGGGCCAAGGGACGCGGCGTGCTGATGGTGCTGCCGTCCGATCCGAACGGCCCGATGATCGACCTGATCGAGTGGGTGGAGCCGAAGGCGGTGTTTCCCGATCCGGCCCGGCAGGCCGACGAGGTCCCGCGGATCATCGCCTTCCGCACTCGCAACGTGCACCAGGCCCATGCCGAGCTGAGCGCCAAGGGGGTGCGGTTCGCCCGGGACGTGTACGTCCCTGAGGAGGACCTGGGGCTGGTGGGTTCCGTCTGCTGCTACGATCCGAACGGCAACCTCATCGAGCTCATCGAGCTGCAGGCGGGCGTGCGGCATAGCCGCGCCAACGAAGCCCTGGCGAAGGCCTGAGCATGAACGATATCGCCCTCATCGGCTGCGATTGCCTGGGCGGCGGCGTGATGGCCGATCCGCGCCAGGGCCAGCATCGCCAGGCGATGAGCGACGATGAGCTGAAAGCGCTCTTCGACCAGGTGTCGAACTGGGGCCGTTGGGGCGCGGACGACG
>Ga0207676_10001252_pt1 | contig 18907 bp, 16 predicted proteins | sample KBSSwiS72_FD_184307 | JGI IMG/M metagenome (GOLD analysis project Ga0207676, IMG submission 184307) | Switchgrass rhizosphere microbial communities from Kellogg Biological Station, Michigan, USA - KBS Switchgrass S7-2 (SPAdes) (version 2) | ecosystem: Host-associated > Plants > Roots >...
GAGGTTAGGTACAGTAAACCTTCCTTCTGTATTCGCGAGTACGTTGAGTTGAATACCCGCTTCGGAAAACTGGATGTTCACCGTCGCACCGGATAAACCTTCATTCTTTTTGTTTTTAACGATCCCGCTTAACGTGGCAGTTGTTACCTGGGAAAAGATAGCAGTAGTGCTGAAAATAATGAACAATGATGATAGTATCGACAGGCGTATAAGTCTTCTCATAGCTGTTGGTTTTGGATTAAAAAGGTAGGAAAAAATTGTTAATCGCAGATGGAGGAGTGAATTCTTAACATATGCCTTCTTGCCAAAAAAAATAATCGGGAAGCCCGATTATTTCGTGTATTCCATTTGAAGTATGGGAAACGGTTTTCCCAATCCATCTACCTCCGTTCGGCCAACAACGTTGTATCCTATTTTTTTATAAAAACTAACAGCCTGCTCGTTCTGCTCATTAACGTCGACTTTGTAAGTCTGCAATTGTTCTACTGCAAATTTATTTAGCAAACGTCCAATGCCCTGGCCTCTTTTAGCTGGATGAATGAACAGCATTTCTATTTTTTCTTCACTGACTCCGAGAAACCCGGTAATTATTTGATCGTCCTTGTCGAAATGAACGAACAATTTTACAGTGGGTAAGATCGATGGAAGCAAATTCTTGATTTTTTGTAAATAATCTTCCGGTAAAAAGAAATGAGATGCTCTGACCGAAAGCTCCCACAGCTCGATGATGGCCGGGTAATCCCTTTGGCTTGCACTATTGATCATAATAGGAATCGCCAAGATAGAATCATTTTCTATCTCAAGATCGTTAGGACAGCGCATATTTTACTGCTGCTTCAGCCAACAATTGCGCCGGATTTACAAGGTCGGTCGCGTCCATGTCCTTGCCAAGTAACAATGGAATCTCGGTACATCCCGGTATTATGCCATCTACTTTCTTATTTCGAACCTCCCTCACAGCCTCCAGCATTATTGACCTGTCAATTTCATCATCGCGCCCCTCCATTACTCTGAATATTGTTTTATCTATTTTCTTTTGTAATTCATCGCTAATCGTTTCAAACGCAATCCCCATTTCGGTAAGCCTTCGTGTAAATATTTCCAAGGTCATTAATCCAAGCACACCTACTTTTTTCCATTTTCTTTTTTTCACTTCTTCCATTGTGACGTCTATTATGCTTAAGAGCGTCCGGCCGGAGGCATTTTCAATCTCAGTTTGAAAACGATGAACTCCGTTGGTGGGCAAGACAAGAAAATCGGCCATTTTACCAAGATTCTTTGCTACGGCCAGCAATCGGGGATCAATTTGCAGGGGAAAAACCGGCTGGCCATTTTCATTCATCAAGATCGGCGGATGTCGATAATATTCTACGATCATCGGGGGATAACCACTATTTTGGATCGGTGGTAACAATTGTTGCGCAACTTTGTGAATTCGCATTTCAAGATCGAGGGTCGCTTGCGGTCCCATGCCGCCTATTACACCGATAGTTTTCATCGCAACTCCATTATTCTTTTTGGCGTTGTTCATTTTGGCTAATGATTTTTCAGTTGTTGAAACTGCATTGTAGTTAAAATTGTTTAAGTCGTGCAGGCTGAATAAACCTGTAGCGAGTAATCCGATGCTTTCTCTTCTGCTGATGGGATTTTCTGCTTTGGTATTCTTTTTCATTATTTAATTTTTTTAGCTATGAGAATTAATCTTGGAGAAGTTTGGGCATCGTAGGCATTCAAATAATAATCGCCGTACACTTTTTCGAGGTGAAGCCCGTTACAATCGAATAAATTTATAAAATCTGCGACGCTGAACTTTTTGACCCGTTCAGTATGCTCAACAGGATCTCCCATGTTTTCAATCCTGATCTTCTTAAAAAAATGAGTATCGTTTGTCCAACGTGCAATGTTATAAATGATCCCGTCAATTTCTTTTTGTTCAACCGGCACAAGTTTCTTTTCGGAATAGGTTGAATTGATGTAGTCCATCACAAGGATGCCCCCCGGCTTCAAAGCTGAATGAATGTTATTAACGACTTTGTGATCCTCAGAAGAATCATCGAAATAACCGAAGCTGGTAAAGAAGTTAAACACATAATCGAACGTGCTCTTTCCAAATGGCACCCGCATATCATGGCGATAAAAATGCAGCGAATCCGCTTCCCATCTTTTTGCCTGCCGTATGGAAGATGCAGCCAGGTCAATACCCGTTACATCAAATCCTTTCGATGCCAGGTATTTGCTGTGACGACCACTGCCGCAGCCAAGATCAAGCATCCTGGAGTTTGCTGTGGGTTGGAGTTCATTTACTAGTTCGTCAATGAATGCAGATGCTTCTTTTTCATCCCTGTTAGCGTATAGCTGGTGATAAAATGCGGAGTCAAACCAGCGCTTGAACCAGGCCCGATTGATATCGCTGGACTCGTTAATGATCGTTGCTGTATTTACATTTTTCATTTGACAATGTTTAATACAGCAAAGCTATTTGCGCACAAAGGCGTTTACATTGACATAGGTCAAGAAGCAAAAAGAGGAATTATTTTTTTGCAAGGGCTTTGCGCCGGATACGACTTACTGTTTCCGGCGTAATACCGAGATAGGAGGCAAGCATGTGTTGGGGCACGCGTTGCGCGATTGAAGGGTAAGTGTTGATAAACTCATTGTAACGTTCTTCAGCGGTGGAGGCGAGGGAATGTACAATCCGTTTTTCTTTAGCCTCACCCCGTTTCTGAATTCCTGCAAGAAATGAAGACGCATACAGCGGGACCCGTTGCATTAAAGAGATGTGCCCTGCCTTATCAACTAAAAGAAGATCTGAATCTTCAATAGCATCGATAAAAACCGAAGATGGCGCATCCTCACCTGCCCCAGGCTTCGCACTTATCCACCAATTTTCTGGCGCAAACTGAACCACGTGCTCCTTTCCTTTATTATCTACAAAATAACTCCGAAGAAATCCCCGGCACACAAATGCACCATAGCGTGTAATTTCTCCTTCCCGAATAAGAAACTCTCCTTTCTTCAGTTGTTTTGGCACAACCACCGATCTCATAAAGTTTATTTCTTCACTGGTCAAAGTGCCATTGCGTTCGAAATATGCTTGTAAGACTTCAAACATAGAATTGGACAACGAATTTAACGATTCTGTCGCTTTGCATTTTTTTGCATGTTAAACCCCGATCCGCTTCCTAATTTTGCCAAATTATGCCGATCAACTTCAGCGAACTGCTAACTGTTACGTTCACCTTATTTGCCGTGATAGATGTTATCGGTTCAGTTCCTATACTTATCTCTTTAAAAGAAAAGATGGGTGAGTTTAGCGAGTTGAAGGCCACCCTGATTTCCGGAGTACTCATGATCCTGTTCCTATATTTAGGAAAAGAATTTCTGAAATTGCTTGGTGTTGACATTCGTTCTTTCGCCGTCGGCGGCTCTATCGTGATATTTATTCTCGGACTGGAAATGGTACTCGGCCTGGAATTTTTTAAAAGTGAAAAGGATATAAAATCCGCCACAATAGTTCCCATCGCATTTCCCCTCATTGCCGGCTCTGGAACCCTGACCACGATCATGTCGCTCAAAGCAAATTATGGCGAGACAACCTTATTGATCGCTATCCTAATAAATCTGGTAATCGTGTATTTAGTTTTAAGGTCACTGAAATTCATTGAAAGATTATTAGGTCCCGCGGGACTTATTGCCGTAAGAAAGTTTTTTGGCGTAATACTGCTCGCCATCGCTGTAAAGATCTTTGCGACCAATGCCCATGGACTTATAAAGTGATATCTCATACCACCTTGCGATACAATTCCTTTAAAGGGTTACTGGTTACCGGATCGATAATAGTAATGACCTCATTTACCGTGTTGATCGGGACGTTTGCCAATTTCGCGTGTTCGCGAACTACCGCCTCACTTTCCGCTATATGCACGCAGTAGATCCTGTCGTTTGTGATGTATGATTGTATCCAATGATAAGGTTTTCCCAAGCGGGCAATCGCATCACAGGATGCTTCAGAAATAACTTGTAGTTCTTCGGGAGTGAGATTTCCTGCACCTGGCAGGTTCCGTTCAATAATAAATTTCTTCATACCAATATTTTAATTGGTCATAAAATTGAAAAGATTATAATTCCGTGATGACAGGGAATTTCCCTATTTATATCTGAAGAGTTCCCTATTTTATGATCCCAAGCTTCTCCGCTTCGTGTACCGCTTTTGTGCGGGAATTAACTTCCAACTTGTAAAGGATGGCTGAAATATGATGATCAACCGTCTTAGCGGAAATGAAAAGGCGAGCGGCAATTTCTTTATTGTGTAAACCTTCGTGTAACAGTCTTAAAACTTCCAATTCCCGGTCGGTTAAAAATTCGGGATTTGACTGAGTGGTCTTACGGATACCGCGCGGAATTTTTTTAATTCCGGATTTTCTCATTTCAAATTTCATTCTCTCGTACACTGCGGTAGCTCCCAGTTGTTGAACGATTTCGATCGCTCTTCGCTTATTGTCATCACTTGATTCAAACAAGGCAAGCGCCTCTTCATAGGGGTTTCCTGCTTTTTTCCAAAACGCTGCGTTTTTCAGAGCCGATGTTGTGCCGTCGATATCGTAACCGTCCCGCCGGTTTTTCAGCGTTAACTTTTCCTTCCTTGCTTTTTTCAGCCAAAAAACGAATTCAGCGCTTCCATAAACAGTTTCTGATCCTGCGATAGAACCCTTAACAGCATTAAGAATGTTATCTTCAATGACGATAGACCCGGTTATCCACTCATATTCCAATAGGGCGGATAACACAGGAAGAATTCTTTGTGATTCCATGTTTTCTGCCGCCATCGTTTTTGCATCCATTAACGGAGGAATTCCATTTTCCTCTCCTCTTCTCATCTTTACAGTGGCCACCACAACAAGTGCTGTGATCTTAACCATAGGGCTCTGGGCCTCATTTTTTAAAAGGGCTTCCGCAATATTGTAGGCTTCTTTCCAATGCCCGGTTTCCAGCTTCAGACTTGCTTTCCAGGATAACATGTAGGAAGCCCATGCATCCAGGTCTCTTTCTTCGCAATAGCGCAATCCTTCTTCGAAAAATCTTTCAGCTTCCGGATAATTCTTCAGTATAAGCCAGTTGCAACCGAGATTGGTGTAAGCGCGCGCCGCATGCTCATTATAAGAATTCTTCAGTGCAATTGTGAGACTCTGGCGCACGAGTTCATTGCCTTTTTCTTTCAATCCCTGTGTCATTTGAACCGTACCCACATTATTCAATGCGTGAGAAAGAGTTTCTTCATCATTCAGTTCCTTTGCGATTTTAATTGCTTTTTCTCCCCAGTAAAGGCATTCGTCAAGCTTTTCGGTTAGCATTTTCAACTGCGCCATATTACTGTATGCCATTGCCTTTGCGTTTGAGGTTGGCTGACCATCCAAAACTTCTATGGACTCTCTGGCAAAGCTTTCGGCGCGCTTCCAATTGCCGCTCCACCACCAAAGTCGCGATAAAAAGCGCATACAATTGCCGATCTTTTCAGTGTCGTTTTTCCTTTTCCAAATATCCAGGGCCCTGTTTGTATAAATGATCGCTTCTCTCGGCTGGTTGGTAAGGTAACATTCATAAGCATATGCTTCATAAAATCGTATCAGTGTATCATCATCATTGCCCTGGTAATATTCAATTGCTGTCAGGAATAAGCGAGCTGCTTCTATGTGAGCTCCGACAGATGCCGCCTCTTTCGCTGCAATGGGAGCATATTTTACTACAAGATCATATTCATTTGCATTTTTTGCATGATGGATGATCCGCTCCGTTGCGTGATTCTCTTCAAAACCTTCCAAGAGAAGGTTAAGAATCTTTTTATTAAGCACAATTCTTGCAAGCGGTGAAAGTGAAGATTCTACAGTTCTCCTGTACAGTTCATGCTTAAAAAATATCCGTCCGTTATCAACAACTAAAATTTTTGCATCAATGCAATCGTGGACAGCAGGTACATAAGATGCGTCCAATTTGTCAAGATAACTCAATTCAAAAGCAGCCGGAAGCACTGACAATATTTGCCATACCTGCTTTGTTTTTTCGTTCATCTTGTTATAAACCGACAATATAGAATCCTTAATATTGTCCGGTACACCCTGGCTATAACTCGCCAGGATTTCTGTAACGTAAAATGGATTGCCATTGGTGATGCGATAGACATCTTCACCATTGTATCCCCGCTCTTCAGCCATTTTTTCAACTGCTTGTTTTGACAACGGCAGCAATTCGATCCTTGTAAAGGAATCCGCATTTAATTGCCCCATTATACTTCGCAAAGGATGACCGGAATGAATTTCAGTATCGCGGTAAGTGAGTATGAACAGACATTTCAGTTGATTAATGCGCCTGGCCAGGAATTTTATAAAATCAAGAGTTGCTTCATCCGCCCAATGAATGTCTTCAAAGACAACCAGGTTTACTTTATCAGGATCGCTTAATTCATGTAAAAAATTTGTGAAAAAAGCCGTGCGGTTTGTCGTATCAATATTGCCTTGGGGGATCGTCTTTCCGAGCTGAAGGAGCACATCATATAATGGTGCCAGTGGTCGGGGAGTAAACAAAGCATCACAAATGCCCTGGTAGATATTGCCCTTGTTTTTTACTTCGTTACAAAAGGTCTTGATAAGCGAGGTTTTTCCAATGCCGGCTTCGCCACTTATGAAGACACAACGTCCTTCGCCGTTCGAAACATGCTCAAACTGAGACTGCATAGCGGCCAGGAAACTGTCTCTTTCTATTAATTCCATGACCTGAGCAAAGAGGCAAATCTTTCAATGAAGGGGGTTTTGAGGCTATTCATTGAATTTGTCATAGTACTATATTGCGCGGTTTAGTTGATGAATTGTTCAACGGATTAAAAGCGTATTCGGGCAGACGCTTATCCAAATCTATCAAACTGTAAATCTGAATCCTGTAAATTTTTGTTCAAAAACATGTAATTTTTATTCAGGCATGTTGTTTCTTCTACGCCTGACCCAGGTTTACGAGTTATCGAAAAATGCTACAACTCGACTAGTGGTGCAATACATGTATACATGAATACCCGTGAAGGGAAGCTGTAAAAATTTCTGTTTATAAAATAGGGAGCCATGTATTTTAAAATAGGGAGATTCTCTTACCGTTTGCACCAAAATTGAAGCGTGATTTGCATAGTAAATCATTAATCAAACATTAAATCATTTATCATGAAAATTTTAACAAAGTCAGTATTAGTTATCATGTTCAGTATGATGGGCTTTTGCTTATCGGCACAAACCGCTAAGATGTCTTCCGCCGGTTCAGGAGAAACGAAGCATCTTTTTCTTGACGTTCACCGTTTAACTCCGGGAATTAAACCAGAGGCAGTTGCCCAGGCTCACCAAAAAGACCTTGCTGTGGAAGGCAAGTACGGTGCTGATTTTATTAAATACTGGGTTGCCCCTGACGAAGGCCTTGTGTTTTGTCTCGCTTCCGCTGCCGATTCAGAAGCGCTTAGGAAAACTCATGCCGAGGCCCATGGATTATTGCCGGACAATATTTACCTCGTAGAAGAAGGAACGGAGGCTGCATTAACGGGTAAAACGAATTTATATCTTGATATCCATTATCTCGGAGCAGGAAAAGTGTCTGTGAAAGACGTTGCGGGAGCACACGAAAAAGACCTTGCTGTGGAAAAGAAATACGGTGCAAATTTTATTAATTATTGGGTCAACGAAAAAGAAGGCGTCGTGATGTGTCTTGTTGAAGCAAAGGATTCTTCTGCGCTCATCAATACCCACAAAGAAGCACACGGATTGTTACCGGACAAGATATACCGGGTTAAACAAGGACAATAATCATAACGCCATCACCTTAATCATTATGAATTTTAAGAAAACTACCCGGAACGCTCTCATGTCATGTTTTTTCCTGCTGCTGTTTGCTATTAGGCCCGGCTTCGGAAAGTTGAACCTGGAAAATTGTGATATAGAAAGAAATAGAGGATGGAACAGGCTGACGGAGGAAATTCAGCATTTCGAAAAAGTTAATTGCGGATTTGAACTGCATTGTGAAGAAACACCAGCAAAAGAAACGGTTAGGTACGCAGAAGAAAGCAAGGGACTTTTATCGAGGGACTTCCTTGAGTGAGCGCAATCGACTTTTTATTTTAAAGAGACTTCAGTAGATAATCTGGAGGTAGAGGTAAAACCCAGATATCGGCCCCGCACCACAGTGTGGCGGGGCTTTTTTATTTTCAATATAAGACAACACCCCTGGCAATTGACGAAATTCATCTGTTCGGCTGATCACAATCAGGATTTGCGCTGATATATCCACTGAACTTCGGGTAAATATCCTGACATGAGTACTAGTTTGCTTTTGGCAAAGAGCGAAAATCCAAAAGAGAGATCTGTGGCGAGGATAATTTCTATACAATTTATTCCGGCAAAAAAAATCAAAGAGAACGTAAAAACTACCGTCCGGGAAGAGACCGTTTTATTTTATACAAAGCCGATATTCAGAGCCAGGAAATATGAATTATTCTGATGAGATGGCTTGTCATGCTTCATAATCTTTGGCCAAAACCGGCTACGACTATTATTGAGGTTTGCCAAAAATCAACGTAATTGGGATGCTTTTCTGTTAACTCTGAGAGTGAATGAACTGGCATAATCTCGATATTAACAAGGTTTTTGCTCTAACAGGTTCATCTCCGTCAGGTCTTTCGGCTCAACTAGCCGAACAAAGAATTATTGAATATGGTTTCAATGAATTGTTGGAAAAGAAAAGAAAACCGGCCTGGCTTCTTTTTTTAAAACAGTTCAACGATTTTATGATCCTGCTTTTGATTGCTGCGGCAATCATCTCAGGCGTCATCGGCGATATTGGTGATACTATTGTGATCCTTGTGATCGTGCTCTTAAATGCGATGATTGGTTTCGTACAGGAGTATCGGGCAGGGAAGGCCATGGATGAATTAAAAAAATTGTCAACACCTCAGGTGGAGGTTTTGCGCAATGGCTCACCGGTAATGCTTTCATCTGTCAATCTTGTACCCGGAGACATTGTCTTTCTAGAAGCAGGTACTTTGCTTCCCGCAGACTTGAGACTTGTTGAAACAACTTCACTGTTCATTGATGAATCTTCCCTTACCGGTGAATCGGTTCCTGTCAATAAGACATCTGAGACATTAACAGAGGATGATTTGCCGATTGGCGACAGGTTTAACATGGCTTATAAGGGTACGCTCATAACAAATGGACGGGGTAGTGGTATAGTCGTGGCGACGGGAATGAGCACGGAAATTGGCCAGATTGCCCGTATGCTTCAAACCGAAGAAGCTATTACTCCTCTTCAAAAAAGGATGGCCGATTTTGGAAAGAAACTTTCTTACCTGGTCCTGATCATTTGCGCCCTCCTGTTCGTCACCGGTTTATTGAGAGGAGAGCCTGCGATTAAAATGTTATTGGTGGCTATTTCACTTGCAGTGGCCGCGATCCCTGAAGCTTTACCGGCGTTAATAACCATCGCATTGGCAAGAGGCGCAAAAAGACTGGTAAAAAAAAATGTTTTGATCCGCAAACTTCGTGCGGTTGAAACTCTGGGGTCTGTCACTTTTATTTGCTCGGACAAAACCGGAACGCTTACGCAAAACAAGATGAAAGTAGTAAAACTTATTCCGTATGCTTCCTCCATTGATTTGGATAATGAACTTTCATTTCTTGAGTGTGGCATGGCGCTCAATCAGAATGTAATGAGAACAAGCAATGGCACATGGCTGGGTGACCCTACTGAAATAGCTTTGATCGAATACATTCAGCAAAAAATTTCAGACAGCCGACTGAGTGAAATATTAGACCGCTACCATCGCGTTGCTGAATTGCCGTTTGATTCAGACAGAAAAACAATGACCACCATTCACAAATACGACGACAAATATATCGTGATCGCCAAGGGAGCAGTTGAATCGATCACCGCCATTTTAAAAACAACAGATTTAAACGGCCAGATCTTACAGGAGGCAAGCGAGCTTGCTGCGAGTGGAGTCAGGGTTTTGGCATATGGTTATAGGGTATTGGATAAAATACCAACTCCATTTAGTTATCCTGAAATTGAACGGGAGTTGCTTTTTGCGGGATTGACAGGGATGATCGATCCTCCAAGAGAGGAGGTAAAAGTTGCTATAAAGGAATGTAAAATGGCCGGTATACAGCCGGTCATGATTACCGGCGACCATCCTGAGACCGCGGCGGCTATTGCACGAGAAATAGATATACTTGACCGCAATGGTCTGATGGTGACAGGGAAGGAGTTGAACAGGCTGACAAGCGAAGAATTGGACATGAAAGTGGAAAGAGTGAGAGTATACGCAAGACTTTCGCCAGAGCAAAAATTAAATATTGTAAAGTCCCTTCAACGAAAAAAACATTTTGTGGCGATGACAGGTGACGGAGTGAACGATGCTCCTTCTCTAAAGGCTGCTAACATCGGGATCGCGATGGGGATCAACGGAACCGATGTAACAAAGGAAGCAGCACACATGATATTACTCGATGACAATTTTGCTACTATTGTAGGAGCAGTAAAGGAAGGCCGAAGAATCTATGACAATATCCGCAAGTTTGTAAAATATATCATGACCTGTAATAGTGCCGAGATCTGGACAATCTTCCTGGCTCCGCTCATTGGATTACCGATTCCGCTTCTGCCAATACATATTCTTTGGATCAATCTCGTAACGGATGGTCTCCCCGGCCTGGCACTGGCGGCAGAAAAGGAGGAGAAAGATGTGATGCAACGACCACCACGAGGTACGAATGAAAGTCTTTTTGCACATGGCATGGCTTACCATATTGCATGGGTTGGTTTATTAATGGCGGGCGTTACGCTAGGCACGCAGGCCTTCGCAACTCATCATGATAATAGCCGGTGGCAGACAATGGTGTTTACAGTCCTGTCTCTTGCTCAACTGGGACACGTGATGGCGATTCGAAGTGAAAAAGAATTTTTATTGAAACAGGGATTGTTTTCTAACCTCCCATTACTAATAACTGTGTCCCTGACCTTTCTGCTACAAGTGGCTGTCATTTACCTGCCCTTTGCAAACGAAATTTTAAAGACGGCTCCTTTAAGCTTAAAGGAATTATTATTCTGCATTGGAATATCAGCGATTGTATTTCATGCGGTCGAATTAGAAAAATGGGTTAAGAAAAAATTACGCGGTGTTCGAATTGCTTAGGTCCGAAACTAATTTAAAAGAGTAAATATGAAAGGACTGGATAATCAACTTTACGTTACCTTACTTATTATTGCCAATATTATTGCAATACTGCAACTTATCGCTGCAATAAAATGGCCGCGAATTGCAAGACTTTCATTCTTTTTATTGTTTGCCTGGGCAAGTTGGACCAACTGGAATGAATCACAACGAGCTCCCCAATTTTATCTTGAATATGGTGACCTGACCTGGAGTAGCTGGTACAGAAACTTTATCAGGGGATGGTTTGCTGATCATATCCAATTAGCCGTGGGTACAATTGCTGCCTGCCAGGGATTGATCGCGATCTCTATGTTGCTGAAAGGCTGGATATATAAAATCGGATCGGCCGCGGCTATCATTTTCTTATTATCCATATTACCATTTGGTGTAGGATCAGGCTTCCCATGCACTGCAACTATGGCGGCAGCGATTTTTATTCTGCTGAAAAGGAGTAATTATGATTTTATTTGGTCAACACGTAAATTGGCAGCAGCAAAAACAAGATGATCAAAAAGAGCAAGCTTACATTGATCAAATTGATCCATACTCTTGTATGGGCATTCTTTAATGTTGTGATCTTTTATTTATTTTACGCAGTTGTCACCGGGAAAATCGATAAATGGGTATGGATATGTCTTGGGCTGATCGGTTTGGAGACAATAATATTACTGAAGTTTAGAATGATGTGCCCTCTTACGGTCATGGCAAGGAGATATTCCAATTCCACAAAAGATAATTTTGATATTTATCTACCTAACTGGCTGGCCCGCCATAACAAACTTATCTACTCCGCCATCGTTAGTGTAATCCTTGTCATCCTCTTTTTTAGATTGATTCTTAACTAAGGAATTTCGCTTGTTATGACTGACCAAGATAAAATGCAAAGTATTTCACGCCAGGGCGCAAGGATGAAAATTCAAACGCGCTAAGGTTCTTTACGCTGAAAAATGAACAGAACGTACAAGTGAGTGACACCACGGAAGCTCAATAGTAGCAACCTCAATGAATACATAACCATCAACCAACTTCTTGAAGAAATGAGGCAAACAAGAGGAAATCTTCGACCTAAATCCTGCCTTTAGGGAGACAGGGCCTTCACTTCCGGCTGTAATTCGGCGCTTCTCTTGTGATCTCTATATCATGCGCGTGACTTTCCTTCATTCCTGCATTAGTGATCTTTATAAACGTAGCATTCTTGAGTTGCGCAATGTTTGATGCACCGCAATAGCCCATGCCTGCACGAAGTCCACCTGCATACTGGTACACGATCTCTTTTACTAAACCTTTATACGCAACACGACCTTCAATACCCTCGGGAACATATTTTTTTACGTCGTCTTCCACGTCCTGGAAATATCGATCACTGCTGCCCTGGTTCATTGCGCCAAGTGAACCCATGCCACGATATTCTTTAAATTTCCTTCCTTCATAAATAATAGTTTCGCCGGGACTTTCCTCAGTGCCGGCAAAGATGCTACCCATCATCACGCAATCCGCGCCTGCTGCAAGCGCTTTTACCATATCACCGGTGTATCGAATACCTCCATCGGCGATGATAGGAATGTTTGTTCCTTTTAATGCGGCAGCAACTTCCATCACGGCTGTTAATTGTGGTACACCTGCACCCGCCACAATGCGGGTAGTACAAATGGAGCCTGGCCCAATTCCGACTTTTACAGAGTCAGCACCGGCTTCGACTAAAGATTTTGCCCCCGCACCGGTACCCACATTTCCAGCGATCAGGTTTATTTTTTTGAAATTCTTTTTTACGTTCTTCAACGCATTGATCACTCCCTGGCTGTGACCATGTGCGCTGTCAAGCGCAATAATGTCGACACCTAAATTTTGCAATGCATCCACGCGATCAAGGATATCTCTGGTAATTCCAACACCTGCACCAACAAGCAATCGGCCGAATTTATCCTTTACTGCATTGGGGTGGCTGTATAGTTGCAGAATATCACGATAAGTAATGAGTCCAATTAATTTCCCTGACTTATCCACCACGGGGAGCTTTTCAATTTTGTATTGGCGTAAAATGGTTTCAGCTTTTTTCAGATCCGTTCCATCCGGTGCGGTGATCAAATTTTCTTTTGTCATTACTTCACTTACTCTTCTGTTCCCATCATCTTCAAACCGCAAATCACGATTGGTAAGGATGCCGACCAGCTTTCCTTTTTTGTCAATGATCGGTATACCGCCGATCTTATTTTCACGCATTAGTTTCATCGCATCACCGATGGTAGCGTTTTCCAAAAGGGTGACGGGGTCAATGATCAAACCACTTTCACTGCGCTTTACCTTTCTTACCTGTTCTGCCTGTTGCGAAATGCTCATGTTCTTATGTAAGATACCGAGACCGCCTTCCCTTGCTAAAGCAGCTGCAAGAGTAGCCTCTGTTACTGTGTCCATCGCGGCCGAAAGCATAGGAACGTTAAGCGTTATGTCCTTCGTGAGTCTCGATGTAATATCGACATCACGGGGAAGAACCTGGCTATAAGCCGGCATTAATAAAACATCATCGAACGTAAGGCCGTCACCAAAAAATTTAGAGGAATTGTTTTGAGAGGGAGCCCGCCCGAATGATTCGGTCGGATGGGTATTTCTTGTTGCCATGTGCAAAGATAGGAGAGCGGGTGTATATGGTCAAAATGGAATTTTTTATGGTGCCAGCTATGGAATTTCTGTTCATCACCCGTTGCGTCGCACACTTTTACGTTCGGTAATTCTATGCGGTATACGACGTAAAAGTATTTGTGATTGGCAAGATATTCATTGATCGTCCAGCCCAAACAAATGTTTCATTGAAAATACTTGTTGAAGGTAACATTTGCAGCTTAATTGTTAACGTCAAGCCCGAACTGTTGTTGAATAGAGATTTGTTGTCGATTGCTTTTCCGTCAAGCCCTGCTATTGCAAATACTTTTGTTGTGCGTTAGTGATTCCGAAGCAAGGCTATTACCTAATCAATGCTACTGTTCCTTTCATTACAATATTTTCCGGACTACTTGATTTTTTAAAATTGCAATACCAAACATAAACTCCACTGTTCTGCAATTGCCCTTTAACATCACCTGTCCAGCCTTTTCTATAATCATTGGTTTCAAAAACTTTTTGTCCATAGCGATTGTATACCGCAAGATGATAATCTTTTAAATTTTGTGCTCCCAGGATTTTGAACAAATCATTTTTCCCGTCATTATTCGGAGTAAAGGCCGAGGGAAAATAACTATCACAAATGCCTTCTTTTATAAGGATTTCATCACTTCCGGAACCGCAACTATTGCTAACAATAACGGAATATAGGCCAGGTTGAGTTACTGTGAAATGGTTTTGTGCAGAACCATCCTGCCAGGTGTATGTAGTAAACTGCCCGGGATAAAGCTGTATTGATTCTCCGGTACATAATGCAGTGTCGGCACCTAAATATGGAGCAGGCTTAGGCAGCACTGTCAATTGTAATGTTGTAATACTATCACAACCATTAGTTGCAACTAACGTATCGATATAATAAGTACCACTGCTGCCATGTCCATCATAAGTTTGCCCATCACAAATAGTTTCAGCAATAGTTGAAAATGATTTAGATAACACAGTTAATTGCAGTGTTCTTATACTATCACAACCATTAGTTGCAACTAATGTGTCAATATAAGTACCGCTGCTGCTATGTCCATTATAATTTTGCCCATTACAAATGGATTCGGTTATGGTTGAAAATAGTGGTGGGGTAATAGTAAGATGCAGTGTTATGATGCTATCACAGGTATTAGGTGTAATCACGGTATCTTTATATACACCACTACTGTTAAAAGTGAGGCACTGGGTGGTGCCACTACAGTTATTTTCGTAAGTACGACAATGCCAGGTATAAGCACTGCAAGCAGATACATATTCATCGGCATAATCAGCATTTATCGTGTTGTCGATTGTTAAATTCAGTGTAATGATGCTGTCGCAACCCCCCGAGTTTGTAATAGTTTGTGTATAAATTCCAGAATTTGTGTAAGTGTAGCCATTGAGCGTATAACCTTTGCAAGTAGTAACAGTAAGTGAATTTGATGTACTGCCTGTACATTTGCCCACCTTACGTACAAAAATATCATCATCTCCAAACGAAGTAAGATTGTAGATACCCGGCCCCGGATCAAAATCTACTGTATTCTGAAATCCTCCCGTAGTATAAATATTTTCTGCTGTGGAAAAAACTGAAGGGTCATAGAGGAAAGAGGCTCCGTAATAATCCATTTTTGCCCAAACAAAATCGCCATTCGTATTTAATTTGGATAGAAACAGGTGATTGCTAACCGGAGCGTTCCAGTCGCTCGTTGTGGTAAGATTGTAGATGCCCGGGCCCGGATCAAAATCAACTGTATAGCTAAAAAATCCTGAAGTATAAACATTTCCCGACTGGTCAACTGCTATACCAAAACCCTGGTCAAATCCCCTACCCCCAATTTGTTTAACCCAAACAAAATTGCCGTCATTAGTTAATTTCCACACAAAAATATCTCTATCGCCACATACCCATACTGAATCGAGCGTAAAAACACCTGCGCCCGGATCAAAATCTGCTGTTCCAGAAAAGTCACCTGTGCAATCAATATTTCCTGCTGCATCTAAAGCAATGTAACCTCCTTCAATAACATATGAGAGTGCATGATATGGCTCTGGCGCTTTAGCCCAAATAAAATTACCATCTGCATCAAATTTGGTAATATAGATATCACGATCACTACCACCATCAAGGTTAAAAATAGCTGGCCCCGGATCAAAATCTTGTACCCACTGAAAAACTCCCGAAGTATAAACATTTCCAGCAGCATCTGTTACAATAGACCTGCCACCTCCCCCTTCCGTTTCTCCACCTGTTTGCTTTGCCCAAATAAAATTACCATCCGCATCTAATTTTAATACAAAACTGGCACTGGTACGAAAATTACCAATAGCACTAAGGGTAAAAACACCCGGGGCGGGGTCAAAATCTACGGTGCCTTGAAATGTACCAGTGCTATAAATATTCCCTGCGGCATCCAAAGTAATAGAAGAAACCGATACATGATCCAAACTGCTATTTCCTCCCATTTGCTTTGCCCAAATAAAATTGCCAGACGAATCCAATTTAAATATAAACATGTCGTAAGTTCCAGCGGAGGTCAGATTATAAGTTCCCGGGCCTGGGTCAAAATCGGCTGTGCCACTAAAGCCTCCTGTTGTATAAACATTTCCGTCTGCATCAACTGCTATTGACGCACCAGCTGCATCAGCTCCTCTTCCACCCATTTGCTTTGCCCATTTAAAATTTGCACTTTGGGCGTGCAATATAGTTGCAGCAAGTGTGAAAAGAATTATGAAGATTATCCTTTTCATATTTTACCATCTAAGGTCTACTATGCAATTTCAAAGGCAATATGTAAAGCCTTCGCGTTAGTATAAAACTAATCTAATTTGAAGCAAAATGATTTTATGTTACCGCAGAGCCCCTGCGGAAGACGCTGCGTGGATTAAAAGTTAAGTTGTGCATCGGTAACCGATGTTAGTGGCAGTTTACAATTGAGCCTGATTTTTTTTCTTCTTATCAAATCTAACTATTGAACATTGCAATGAGGAATCACAGTCACCCTTACTCTGGTGTCAGCTACGGGAACACGGCTTGCGAGGAATGCTTTTAATTTGTCTTTTAACACTACTAAACTGTCTTTGGGTAATGATTTTTCAAAAATCTAATAAAGACCTTTGTTCCTGTAAACAATCGACTATGAAAAAAACAATTCGTGTAAGTCGTTTTATCGTGCTGATATTCGTACTATACGTAGTCGCCATTCTTTCTCCGATTATCTTATTAGATTCCTTCCAAAAAAACCCGGAGACTTTATTAGGTATGCTGGTCGGTTTGGTAACTGGCCTGCCTGTTCTTTATTTACTGCTTCGGGCAGTAAGAAAAACGATCCTTCCAAAACAAACGCCAACAGCAAAAGAGATAGAGATGTTTCAGAAAAATGAAGGGCATTCCGAAACAAAACATGTACGTATTGGATGGGTGCGGTTTGTTGCTTCAAGCTGGGCACATAGTTGAATTACCGCTAAGTTGTATTGACTTTGCTTCCTGGATAATCTTGCGCCGTTGTTGGTGTTTAAAATTCGGCTAATTTCTTGAGTAGTTCTCATCACCAAAAACACAATTTATATTACTTTATCAAAGTCGGTTGTTGTTGGTGCCATGGTTTATACTTGAAATATTCATAACCCTGAACACCAACAACGGCATCAAAAGAAAAAGCAATACAATTTTGTTTTTATTCACGTGAAAAACACTGACTTGTTTGAAGAAAAATAACATAAAAGTTGAATAGAATCACCGAACGTACAAGAGTGCGACGCAACCAAAGCTAAATAGTTATTCACAAGCTGGGCACATATTTGTATTACCATTAAGTTGTATTGATTTTGCTTCCTGAATAATCTTAACTTGCAACGTTAATAATTATTTACGTACGATTAAATTTGAGTACTATGATCAAGTTACAAGTTATCGGCAATTTGGGTAAAGACTGTATCGTGAATACAGTTAATGGAAAAAATGTGATCAATTTTACAGTGGCACACACTGAAAAGTATCGCGACAGCCAGGGCAATAACCAGGAAAGAACAACCTGGGTTGACTGCGCTTATTGGACAGATCGCACCGGCATTTCTCCCTATCTTACAAAAGGTAAACAGGTTTATGTAGAGGGCACTCCGGAAGTGAGAACTTTTACAAGAAATGATGGAACTGCAGGCGCATCCTTATCGTTGCGTGTTCGTGAAGTTCAATTGTTAGGTGGTCGCGGTGATAGCGTTCCTTCATCATCGATGCCAGGAACTGAGTCGTATTCCTCTTCGAAAACTTCGATTCCAAGTGCGGCTGACATTAACGAACCTGTTGATGATCTGCCGTTTTAATGTTAGATCTATGTAAAACGAAAGGCTCCGCTTAATGGCGGGGCTTTTTTGTTGAAGAATAAAAGGCCCAAGAAATTAGGGCACAAACACTTTTAAAAAAAGCGCACCGCTTTTTGATCCTTTTACCGTGAGCCCTGAACCTTGTTCCTTTCATACTTTTGTACATGCCCGAGCAATTATTTTCTTACCAGCAACTATTTGATTTTGCAAAGACCATTTTACAAAAGATCGGTTGTTCTGAAAATGATTCAGAAATAGCCGCCAGGGTTTTGTTGTCTGCTGATTTACGTGGCGTTGATTCACATGGTGTGGCAAGGCTAAGCGGTTACGTTCGCCTGTGGGAAATAAAAAGGATCAATACAAATCCCTCAATAAAAATTTTACATGAAACACCTTCCACGGCGGTGGTGGATGGAGATAGCGGATTGGGATTAGTGGTTGCGCCATATGCAATGAATGTTGCCATTGAAAAAGCAAAACGTGTTGGAACCGGGTGGGTAAGTGCTCAAAACAGTAATCATTTCGGAATTGCAGGTTATCACGCTATGATGGCTTTGGAACATGATATGATCGGCATAGCATTGACCAATGCAAGCCCCTTAGTAGCTCCCACGTTTTCTATTGAACGTTTGCTTGGAACAAATCCTATCTGCGTTGTCATTCCTGCAGGCGAAGAACCACCATTCGTTGGAGACATGGCAACAACAACGGCTGCCAATGGCAAACTAG
>Ga0207676_10001256_pt1 | contig 18864 bp, 13 predicted proteins | sample KBSSwiS72_FD_184307 | JGI IMG/M metagenome (GOLD analysis project Ga0207676, IMG submission 184307) | Switchgrass rhizosphere microbial communities from Kellogg Biological Station, Michigan, USA - KBS Switchgrass S7-2 (SPAdes) (version 2) | ecosystem: Host-associated > Plants > Roots >...
GCCCCCGCGCCCGCGCTGCCTTAGCCAGTTCGAGTGCTTCGGTAAGGCCGCCGGCCTTGTCGAGCTTGACGTTCACCACCTGATAGCGCCGCGCGACGCGATCGAGGTCGGCCGTGACGTGGAGCGATTCGTCGGCGCAGATCGGCACGCGCGGGCCGAAACCTTCCAGCCAGGCGTCGGCACCGGCCGGCACGGGTTGCTCCAGCAGGTCGACGCGCAGCTCGACCATCACATCCTGCATCGCGCCGACCAGCGCTTCGTCCCAGCTCTCATTGGGATCGACGATCAGCGCCGCATCGGGCGCGGCGGCGCGGACGGTGCGGAGGCGGGTCGCGGGATCGTCGGCGTTGACCTTGACCTTGAGCAGCGGCGCGTCGGCAATCTCAGCGGCGGCGGCGGCCATCGCCTCTGGCGTGTCGATGACGATGGTCAGCGCGCTGGCCAACCGGGTCGGTGCGGGTGCCCCGATCATCGTGGCGACGTCCCGACCCGAGAGTCGCGCCTCGAGATCCCACATGGCGCAGTCGACCGCATTGCGCGCGGCACCGGGCGGTAGCAGCGTCGCCAGCGCCGCGCGGTCGGCCCCGGCCTCGATCGCGGCCCTGACCGCCGCGATCTGGGCGAAGGCGCTCTCGATCGTCTCGTCATAGCGGGCATAGGGCGCGCCCTCGCCGCGCCCCCGCACCCCGCCCTCCTCCAGCGTCACCGTGATCACGTCGGCGGCGATCTTCTCGCCGCGCGCGATCCGGAACGGGCGGGTTAGTGCGAAGCGATCGTGCTGGATGTGGAGGGTGCGCGGCATAGCAGTTCGTCGAGGATCGCCTCGACGCCAAAGGCGATCGGATCGGTGCACGGCAGGCCGGTCTCCGCCTCGATCCTCGCACAAAGCTGGCGTGCGGCGAACGGCTCCATGCGCGAGCTGTTGAGGCAGATACCGACGGCGCGGACATGCGGGCTGGTCAACCGCGCGACCTGGAGGTTGGCGGCGAGGCACTGGACGAGGTCGGGCAAGGCGCGGCCGGGTATGCCGCGCATATATTGGCGCACCGGATCATGGCACATCACCAGCGCCTCGGGCTGGGCGCCGTGCAGCAGGCCGGTCGACACGCCGGCAAAGCTGGGATGGAACAGCGAGCCCTGCCCCTCGATCACGTCCCAGCCATCGTCGTCGCGCGCCGGGGCAAGCACCTCGATCGCACCCGAGATGAAATCGGCGACCACCGCATCGACCGGAATGCCCGCCCCGGCAACGAGGATGCCGGTCTGCCCGGTGGCGCGGAAGTCAGCCTTGATGCCACGGGCCCTGAGCCCCTCGACCAGCGCGAGCGACGCATACATCTTGCCGACCGAACAATCGGTGCCGACGGTCAGCAGCCGGTGGCCGGCACGGGGCTGGCCGTTACCGACCGGCAGGTCGGCCGGCGGCTCGCGCACGTCGAACAGTTGCAGGCCGCGCTCGCGCGCCAGATCGGCGAGGCGCGGCACGTCGCGCAGCCGCTGGTGCAGGCCGGCGGCGACGTTCATCCCCGCCTCCAGCGCAGCGACGGCGTCGTTGATCAGCGCATCACCCATCGTGCCGCCCTGGTTGGCGATGCCGAGCACCAGGGTGCACGCGCCGGCGGCTGCCGCCTCGGCGATGGTCAGGCGCGGCAGGCCGAGCGTCAGCGGGCAATCGTCATGGCGGAACTCGCCGACGCAGTCGGCGGGACGAAATGTCGCGAGACCGCGCGAGGTCTTGATGCCGGCAAAGTCGGTGCTGCTGCCGAGATAGAGGAGGAAGGGTGCGGGTATCATCGCGGCGATGGTACGCGCGCCCTCCCCGGTGCGAGGCATAGTGAGTGCGCGCGCGGCCATAGCCTCGATTTATGGCGTATCGATCACCTGGGCGAGCGTCTTGAGGAAGTCGGTCACCAGCGCGGTCGGTGGCCGGTTGAGCAGGAACATGGCGTGGACGTCGAAGGTGATCTGCGGCTTCAGCGGCCGCATCGCCATGCCCGGCGCCAGCGCCGCCTGCGCCGTGAAGCTGTCGACCACCGTCATGCCTACCCCTAGCCGCACCAAAGTCGCCGCGATATGGAAAGTGCGCGCCGACACCACTTCGTCGAGCTCGATCCCGAGGCGATCCAGCTCCTGGGTGAACAATTGCCCGATCGGCCCGCTCGCCGCGACCGTGATGAAGCGCTGGCCGCGCAGGCAGTCCAGCTCCAGCCGCGCCGGCGCGTCGGGCATGTCCTGTTCGCGGTAGAGCGCGACCAGTTCGCCCTCCCCCAGCCAGCGATGGCCGAGCGGGGCCGCCGGCGGCACCTCATAGGCGATCGCGACATCGGTCTCGCGCTCGTAGAGCTTGCGTAGCAGGTCGTCGTGATGAACCGTCTGGAGATCGAACTTGACGTTGGGATGGGCGCGCAGGAAACGCGACACCGCCACCGGGACGGCGTCGAGCGTCAGCGACGGCAAGGCCGACAGCCGCAGCGTGCCGCCGGTCCCGCGCCGCAAGTTCCGCCCCGCCTCGCGCAACGCATAGACGCGGTCCTGGATCTCCCGCACCTCGGTGAACAGGATATGGGCATCCTCGGTCGGCACGAGGCCGCCGGCGGTGCGCTCGAACAGCGGGAAGCCGAGCAGCGATTCGGCATGGCGCAGCGTCTTCGACACCGAGGGTTGCGAGATGTTGAGCGTCCGCGCCGCGCCGCTGACCGACCCGTTGACATAGACGGCGTGGAAGATCTCGATGTGCCGCAGGTTCATTTCGTGCCCCTTGCGAGCATTTCCTCGGTGGGCGAATAAGCCGATTGCGCGGCGCGCGGCTGCGCCGGGACGTCGGTGGCGAAATAGGCGACGCCGCTGCGCGTCGCGAGATCGATCCACAGCCCGGACTTCAGGCCATAGGCATCGCCGGCATGGCCGAAGCGGCGATGGCCGTCGCCGAACGGATCGTCGCGGCACCCTTCCGCCTGGGTGGCGAGGAAGGTCACCGCCAGGCCATAGCTGCAGGTGAACCCATTATCGGTATCGCCATTGGCCCCCGCTCCGCCCTGCCCGTTGGAAATCCATAGCGGCGATTCGAGCAGCGCGATCGACTGCGGTGTCAGCAACCGCACACCGTCGACCTGGCCCTCGCCGAGAAACAGCCGCCCGATCCTCGCCAGTCCACGCATCGAAATGCGCAAGCCGCCTTGCGGCGCGAAGATCGCCCCGTTCATGCCCGGCTGCCAGCGCGCCAGGTCGCAGCCGCCGTCGCTCGCCGGCGTCACCGGACAGGCCGGCGCCATACCCTTGTTGTCGTCGCGCACCGCCTTGCCGTCGCGATACAGCACCACCGCGCGCGCCGCCGTCGCCGGCGTACAATTCGCCCAGTTGAAACAGGCATCGAGCTTGAGCGGCGCCAGCACCAGTCGCTGCATCAGCCGGTCGAAGCGCTCGCCGGTGACGCGCTCCATCACCGCGGCGATGACCGGGAAATTGAAGTTGGTATAATGGAACCAGCTGCCCGGCGCATGCGCGGCATCCCAGGCCCTGGGATCTTCCAGAATCCTGCGCATATCGGCATCGAGCGGCAGCACATAGTCGATAGTGTCGGTCAGGCTCGACCGGTGCGACAATAGCAGCCGCAGCGTGATCGGCGTGTCGGGAAAGGCCGGGTTGCGCAGTTTCCAGCCCAGCAGCGTCGAGACATCGGCATCAAGGTCGAGCTTGTGCTGCTCGACCAGCCGCAACACGGCGATGGCGGTGACCAGCTTGGAGATCGAGGCGACGCGCACCGGATCATCGACGCTGACCGGGCGGCTGGCGGCAATGTCGGCGAGTCCGGCAGCGTGGGCCGAGGTCTCGCCACGGCGATCGAAGGTGACGCGGACGGTCGCGAGCGGCTGCGCCGCGAGGGCGAGCGCGAGGATGGGGAGGGGCATGGCCATTACCTAGCCCTATGGCCCGGCACCGCACAATGGCTGGCGCAACCCGCCCGCAACGCAGAATCTGCTTGCCATTCGGCGCGATAGCCGTTCGCTTGTCATCATCAACCGGGGGATCGCATGTCGCAGGCCACACGCATCTTGTTGTCGCTGATCGCCGGCCTGCTGATGGGCGCGGCCGCAGCGGCCTATATGCCCGACCGGGCGATTGATATCGCCAAGGTCACTGACCTTGTCGGGCACGCCTGGATGCACGGACTGCAGATGGTCATCGTGCCGCTGATCGTCGGACTGCTCGTGACGGGCGTCGGCGCCACCGCCGCCGCGGCGCGGGCCGGACGCATCACCGCGATCGCGGTGGGAAGCTTCGTCGTCATCCTGTGGGTCAACACGATCATGTCGGCCTTCGTCACGCCGCTGCTGCTCAAGCTATGGCCGCTGTCGGATTCGCTGGCGCAATCGCTGCGCCACTCGCTGGTCGGCGCCAAGCCGGTCGGCGCGCCGCCGAGCCTGTTCGATTTCTTCGATACGGTGGTGCCGTCCAACGTCGTCTCGGCGGCGGCATCGGATGCCTATCTGCCGCTGACGATCTTCGCCCTGGCGCTGGCCTTTGCCGTCACCAGGCTCGAGCCGGCGCAACGCAAGCTGCTGTCCGACGTGATCAGGGCGTTCACCGACGCGATGATCATCATCATCGGCTGGGTCTTGAAACTCGCACCGATCGGCGTGTTCGCGCTGGCTTACGGGGTCGGCGCCAAGACCGGCGTCGCGGCGATCGGCGCGCTGCTGCACTATATCATCATCGTCTCGTCGGTCGGCTTCATCGTGCTGCTGTCCGCCTATCCGGTGGCGATGATCTATGGGCGCGTCTCGCCGCTGCGTTTCGCCCGCGAGGTCGCGCCGGCGCAAGCGATGGCGCTCAGCACGCAATCCTCGCTCGCCACCCTGCCGGCCATGCTCGCCGCGTCGGAGAAACTCGGCGCGTCGCCCGCCACGTCGGGCATCGTGCTGCCGATCGCGGTGGCGATCTTTCGCGCCACCAGCCCGGCGATGAATCTGGCCGTCGCGCTCTATGTCGCGCATCTGCTGGGCGTGCCGATCGGCCCGGGCGCGCTGTTCTTCGGCATCGTCACCGCCGCGATCACGACGATGGGCTCAATCAGCCTGCCAGGCACGGTCAGCTATATCGCCTCGGTCGCGCCCGTCGCGGCGGCGATGCACATACCGCTCGAGCCGCTCGGCCTGCTGATCGCGGTCGAGACGATCCCGGATCTGTTCCGGACGATCGGCAATGTGACGATGGATGTCGCGGTGACGCTCGGTGTGGCGCGGCGCGCGGGCGGCGCCGTCGATTCGGACGAGCTGCGGTCGGTGGTGCTGGACTGACAGGCGCCACAAAAACAAACCCCCGCCAGGTCGATGACCCAAGCGGGGGATGTTGGCGCGCCCGGAACGATTCGAACGTCCGACCCTCAGATTCGTAGTCTGATGCTCTATCCAGCTGAGCTACGGGCGCGCGGGAAGTGGGTCCATAGAGGCGACATTCGGCGGGCGCAAGTCCGTTGCTTGTCTCTTTCGCGCGCAATAGACGGGTCGGCGATGAAGCAAACCATTCCCCTCGCCGTCCTGACGCTGCTGATCGGCGGCTGCGCCGGTGCCGATACAGCGCATTATCCCTCATTGCTGCCGCGCCCGATCGAGGCGCGCAGCGATGCGGAGCCGGTGACGCCGCCGCCCGCACCCGTTGCCGCCGACCCGGCGATCGACGCGAAGCTGGCCAGCTGGGCGGCGAGTCTCGACAAGACCGACAAGGCGTTCGGCCCCGCGGCGGATCGCGCCGAGGCGGCGGCACGCGCGGCGCAGGGCGGCGCGGTCGGCAGCGACCCCTGGCTCGACGCCCAGACCGCGCTGGCCGAACTCGACACCTACCGCTCCGACCTGTCGGCGATCATGACCGATATCGAGCAGCTGGCGATCGACCGCGCCGCGGCGGGGCAGCCCGATTATCCCGGGCTGGAGACGCTGCGCGACAAGGTGAAGGCGGCGCTCGATGGCGAAACCACGCGAATCGCCGCGATCCAGGCGATGCTGCCGGCGGCGTGAGGTTGGTCGTGACTAAGCGCCTTTTAAGCCCCTCCCTTTCAGGGGATCGTTGCGAAATTCGATGTGCTCCTGCGAAAGCAGGAGCCCAGGGCTCAAAACGTAACGGTTGTGGCTCTGGGTTCCTGCGTTCGCAGGAACACGGTTTCTTGTGGTCGGGTATGTCCAACAAGTTCAGATTGACCGGGGCGCACACCAGCCTTTTGCGGCGACCCCTGAAAGGAAGGGATCGAGAAGAGACCGCTACCCTCAGTGCAGCGCCTTGATCAGCGGCAGGATGGTCGAATAATCGTCGCTCCACGGCGTGAAGCCGGGATAGCGCGGCAGCGGTGCCCAGGCGGCGTTGCGCGCGCGTAGCGCTGCGATCTTGCCGGCGTCGTGCGACAAGGCGATCCACAGCGACGGGGTGCCGCCCGGCGGCCCGCCGGGCGCGGGGTGATAGAGCAGCCGCGCCGCGTGCCAGTCGCCCGCCACCGCCGCCGAGGAGACGACCGGCTCCAGATCGAGGAAGCGGTTGGAAATATGAACCAGCAGCAGGCCATTGGGTGCCAGCACGCGGGCATAGGAGGCGAAGGCCTCACGCGTCATCAGGTGCATCGGCACCGAGTCGGACGAAAAGGCATCGAGCGCGAGCAGGTCGAGCGATCCGCCACGCTCGGCCAGCAGGTTCAGCCGTGCGTCACCGATCTCGATGCGCGGATCGGGCAGGCAACGCCTGAGGAAGGTGAACTGGCCGGTATCGCGCGCGATGCGTACCACCGCCGGATCGATCTCGTAGAAGCGCCACGCCTGGCCGGCCCGCGCGTAGCAAGCCAGCGTGCCCGAGCCGAGCCCGACGACGCCGATGCGCGCATGGTCGCCATAGAGCGCCGGCACCGCCTGCATCGCCTGCCCCACGCCCGACAAGGGGACGTAATAAGCGGTCGGCGTGCGCTCGCGTTCGGCGCTGCCGAGCAATTGCGTGCCGTGGACGGTGGTGCCGTGCTTGAGCTGGCGGACGCCGACCGCCTCGCCGCCGAGCACGGTATAGATGCCAAAATAGCTGCGCGTCCGCGCGTTGGGCTGCATCGACAGGACGATCGAACGATAGCCACCGAGCGCGATGAGCGCGCCGGCGAGCGCAATGACGAAGGCGGGTCGGGCGCCGATCACCAGCACGCCAACGGTAACGAGCGCGGCAAAGACCACGGCCTGCACCGGGCTGATCGCCTCCGACGCGGTGCCCGGGAAGGTCAGCGCCAGCACGATGATCATCAGGACGACCAGCGCCGTCGCCATGACGACGACTCGCCGCTGCTGCGCCGAGCCATCCCACAATCCCGGAACCCAGCGGAACAGCGGGCTTTGCGGCACCAGCGCGCCGGCGGCGAGCACCAGGATGGGATATTCATAGGTCCAGTCGAACACCAACGGCGCGACCAGCGCCGCGAAGACGCCGCCGAGCGCGCCGCCGATCGACATGGCGAGATAGAAGCTGGTCAGCCGGTCGGGCGCCGGCCGGATGCGGTACATCGCGGTGTGGAGCGCGACCGCGACGACGAACAGCAGCACCAGTGCCAGCCCGGCATTGAGATAGGGCATGCCCTGATTGCCGGTGACGAGCACCCCGCCGAACAGCAGGATGACGATCGGCGCGAGACGGGTCAGCAGATCCGCTGCGCCGCGCCGCGCGGAAAAGGCGATGGTGAAGCTTAGCAGGTAGAGGCCGAGCGGCAGCACCCATAGCAGCGGCATCGCGACGATGTCCGTCGTGATGTAGGTCGAGGTGGCGAGCATCAACCCCGACGGCACCAGTGCCAGCACGATCCAGTGCGCGACCCGCCGCGCGGTCGGTGCGGGGCTGGTCGGTCGAGGCTCGGCCACCACCGTGAGCGGGGCGCGGCGCAAGGTCAGCGCGCAGGCCGCGACGAGCAAGGCAACGAGGACGTAGCCGCCGGTCCACAGCCAGCGCTGGCCCCATAGGGCGAGGCCGGGCTCGACGATCAGCGGATAGGCGATCAGGCCGGCGAAGCTGCCGAAATTGGACGCGGCGTAGAGCGCATAGGGGTCCTGCCCCTCGCTCGAGATGCTGAACCAGCGCTGCAGCAGGGGCGCCTGGGCCGAGACCGCGAAGAACAGCGGCCCGATCGACAGGCCGAGCAGCCAGGGCACCCAGATCGCCGGCTGGGCATCGGCCGGCAATTGCATCGCCATGAGCCCGATCGGCAGCCACAGCGCCGCCAGCAACAGCACGGCGAGATGGACGACGGCCTGCCAGCGCGGCGCGATCCGGCCGAGCCAATGGGCATAGGCGTAGCCGCCGAGCAGCAGCGCCTGATAGACCAGCATCGCCGAGTTCCACACAGCCGGCGCGCCGCCGAGCCGGGGCAGCGCCATGCGCGCGACCATCGGCTGGACGAGGAACAGCAGGAACGATCCGGTCAGGATCGTCACGACGAACAGCGGCCGGGCGAGGCGCGCGGGCATGGCGGGGGATGTCATCAGGCGGGGCGACCGATCCGATAGAGAATGTGCGGGTTGAGCGGCGGCGCGGCCAGCGGATGGTCGAACTCGCCACCCGCGACGCGCGTCATGCCGAGCCGTTCCATCAACCCCCAGCTGGCGGTGTTTGCCTGTACCGTGATCGCCGAGATCATCGGCGCAGCGGTGTTGGCCCAGCCCCAGGCGAGGCTGGCCTGCGCCGCCTCGCGGGCATAGCCCTGGCCCCAATGGTCGCGGCCGAGACGCCAGCCGATCTCGATATCCTGCTCGATGGGCGTGTCGGGCGCGCCCGGCTTGATCCCGCAAAAGCCGAGCAGCGCGCCGTCCGCGCGCCGTTCGACCGCCCAGAAGCAGTAACCGACTTTGTCGAGATGGTCGTTCTGCCGCGCGATCGCGACGGCGGTCTGCGCGCGGCTTTCCGGCGGACCGAGATAGCGCATTACCTCCGCATCGCGGCATATCGCGTTGAACGGCTCCACATCGCTGTCGCGCCAACCGCGCAGGATGAGACGTTCGGTTTCGATCATGGTCGCGCGATCCGATAGGTTACCGTGTCGCGCAATGGATCACCTATGGTAAACAAGGGGTGTTCGAAATCGAGCGCGGGCACATGCGCCATGCCGAGGCGCGCCATCAGCGCGCGGCTCTTCGCGTTCTGCCGCGACGTGATCGCGACGATCGCCGCATCGTCACGGTTGCGCCAGGCCCAAACGATGCAGGCAGCAGCCGCCTCGCGAGCGAAGCCCTGTTTCCAGAATGGTACCGCCAGCATCCAGCCGATTTCGAGCGCGCCGGCGATCGGCGTGTCGGGGGCGCCCGGCTTGAACCCGACAAAGCCCATCACCGCGCCGTCCCCACGGTGCTCGACGACCCAGAAGCCCAGGCCCTCGCCATGGTAGGAGCGGTGCTTGGCCAGCGCGGCGTCGCTGGCGTCGGCCGATTTGACCGGGCCGAGATCGGCCATCACGCGCGGATCGGCCCACATGGCGTGCAGCGCGGCGCGATCGGCCGGCGTATCGCGGCGCAGGATCAGCCGCGCGGTCTCGATCACCGCGCGAGCAGCCTCGCCGCGTGCAGCGCGTGATAGGTCAGCACGCCAGAGCAACCGGCGCGCTTGAACGCCATCAGCGTCTCCAGCACCATCGCGTCGCGCTCGGCGGCACCGACCGCGACCGCCGCCTCGATCATCGCATATTCGCCCGACACCTGATAGGCGAAGACCGGCACCTGGAACTCCGACTTCACGCGCAGGATGATGTCGAGATAGGGCAGGCCCGGCTTGACCATCACACTGTCGGCACCCTCGGCCAGGTCGAGCGCGACCTCGCGCAGCGCCTCCTCGGCATTGGCCGAGTCCATCTGATAGGTCTTCTTGTCGCCCTTGAGCAGGCCGCGCGAGCCGACCGCGTCGCGGAACGGGCCATAGAACGCGCTGGCGTACTTGGCGGCGTAGGACATGATCTGGACGTTGACGTGCCCCGCCTCTTCCAGCGCGGTGCGGATCAGCCCGACGCGACCGTCCATCATGTCGGACGGGGCGATGATGTCGGCACCGGCGGCCGCCTGGTTGAGCGCCTGGCCGACCAGTATCTCGGCGGTGGCGTCGTTCATCACGTAACCGGCGGCGTCGATCAGGCCGTCATGGCCATGCGCGGTATAGGGATCGAGCGCGACGTCGGTCAGCACGCCGACCTCGGGCACCGCATCCTTGAGCGCGCGGATCGCACGGCACATCAGATTGTCGGGGTTGAGCGCTTCCTCGCCGCCGTCGCTGCGCAGAGCGTGCGGGGTGTTGGGGAACAGCGCGATGCAGGCGATGCCGGCGTCGCGCGCTTCCCTCGCACGCGCGACGATACCGTCAACCGACCAGCGCGACACACCGGGCAGGCTGGCGATCGGCTCCTCCACCCCCTGCCCTTCGGCGATGAACAGCGGCCAGATCAGGTCCGCCGGCGTCAGCACGGTCTCGGCATGGAGCTTGCGGCTCCACGCGGTGGTACGGGTGCGACGCAGGCGGAGCGCGGGATAGTGACTCATAGCGTGTGCTATTGAGCCTGCGACATTGGCTGCGCAAGGGTTTGCTCCGCCCCCTCTCCGTTCGTGCTGAGATTGTCGAAGCACCGTTCTTCCTCTTGGGCGAAAGAAAGAACAGCCCTTCGACAAGCTCAGGGCGAACGGAATTTGAAAGTCAGCCGGTCGGCTGCAAGCGACCGGCAGGCTCACAGTCGGCATGGGCTTGCTCCTCGCCTTCTTCCGGATCGGGCGGCACGACGAGCAGTTGCGTGCGCCATGTGCCGCGGCGATAGAACCATGTCGCCATCGCCAGCGACACGGCCGAGCCGATCGGGAAGGCCCACCACAAGGCATCCGTACCGATCAAGGCCGGGCCGAACAGCGCGATGCCGAGGCGGATCGGGTAGAGCGAGACGATCAGGATGATCAACGGCGCGACGGTCGACCCGTTGGAGCGCACGGTCGAGAACAGCACCATGGTCGCGCCGAACATCACGAAGGTCCAGCTGGAGATCAGCTGGATGTGGCGCGCGATCGGGATCGCCGGGCTCTCGCTGCCGACGAACAGCGACATCACCGGCCGGTCGAACAGAATGATCGCGGTGATCACGACGAGCGTGATGATGGTGTTGTAGAGCAGCCCGGCGCGGGTGATCGCATCGACCCGGTCCCAGCGGCCGGCACCGATATTCTGTGCCACCATCGAGCTGACCGCCACGCCGATCGCCATCGCCGGCATCTGGATATAGGTCCACAGCTGCTGCGACACGGCATAGGCCGCCGCGGTATCGACGCCGAGCCGGTTGACCAGCCCGACCATGGTCAGGCCGGCGGTCGACATGACCAGCATCTGCGCGCCCATCGGCAGGCCCTTGGCGACGATCACGCGCACCAGCTTGGCCTCGGGGATGAGCCATTTCAGCTCATGCCCGCGCAGCCGGATCGGCAGGTCGCGGACATAGACATAGATGACCAGCCCAAGCGACGAGACCGCTGCTGCGAGCAGCGTCGCGGTGGCCGAACCGGCAATACCCATGGCGGGGAACGGCCCGAGGCCGCGGATCAGCACCGGGTTCATCGCGCTGTCGATCACCACGCTCAGCACCATGAACCACATCGGGGTGATCGAATCACCGGTGCCGCGCAGCCCCATCTGGATCAGCACGCCGAGCATGCTCAGCGGCAGGCCAAGAAAGATGACCCGAAGGTAGATCAGCGCCAGCGCCTGTGCGTCGCCCGGCGTGGCGAGTAGCCGGAGGATATTGGGCGCGAAGATCCAGCCAAGGATCGCGATGACAACGGCGCCGCCCACGACCAGGCCGACCGCCGACCCGAAGGCGCGGCGCGCCGCCTCGACGTCGCGCCGGCCGATCGACTGGCCGACCAGCACCGTCGCCGCCATGCCGAAGCCGAACACCGCGCTGAACATCAGGAACATGATGATGTTGGCGTTGGACGTCGCAGCGAGCGCGCCTTCGCCGAGGAAGCGGCCAACCCAGATCGAATTGATCGAGCCGTTGAGCGACTGGAGCACGTTGGAGGCGAGCGTCGGCAAGGCGAAGCTCAGCAGCGTCGCACCGATCGGACCGACCGTCAGGTCGCGTTGGCCGGGACGCGCCATCAGCCGAGCCGCGCCAGCGCGGCGGCGAGCCGCTCGACTTCGGCAGCCTTTTCGGCATGGTCGGCGCGCGCCTTTTCAACCGCTTCCGGTTTGGCACGTTCGACGAAGCTCGGGTTGTTGAGCCGGCCGGCGAGGCCGTCGCGCTCCTTCGTCACAGCCTCGATTTCTTTCTTCAAGCCCGCGATGCGCGCATCGCGATCGAAATATCCCTCCGTGCGGAGATAGATCGTCGAGTCCCCTGCAATTACTTCGATGTGATTGTTGCCGTCGATCGGCGCCCCTGCCTCTTCCAGCCCGGTGAGGCGCGCCATCCTTTTGAGCGTATCCAAGTGGCGCGCGAACAGCGTGCGGGAATCTGTAGATCCGGAGCGGACGATCGCGGGCAACTGCGCGCCCGGGGCAATACCCAACTCGACGCGTTGCGCACGAACTTCGCCAATGACGGAAATCAGCCAGTCAATCTCCCGGCTCGCCTCCGGGTCGATGGCGCGGGCGTCGGCCATGGGCCATTTCGCGACGATCAGGTCGTTCTCGCGGGGGTGGGCGGGATCGGCCAAAGCATGCCACAGTTCCTCGGTGATGAACGGCATGAACGGGTGGAGCAGCACGAGGATCTGGTCGAGCACCCAGCCGGCGACCTTCTTGCTCTCGTCGTCGATCGAACCGCGCTCCTCGCCGCTGAACACCGGCTTGATCAGTTCGAGATACCAGTCGCAGAAACGGCTCCAGGCGAACTGGTAGATCGCGTTGGCCGCGCCGTCGAAGCGGTAATCGGCCAGCGCGAGATCGACCGCCTGCACCGTGGCGATGGTCTCGGCGATGATCCATTTGTTGACCGCGAGCGTCGCGTCCGGCGCCTCGAGCCGGTCGCTCGCGCCGATGCCGTTCGACTGGCAGAAGCGCGCCGCGTTCCACAGCTTGGTGGCGAAGTTGCGGTAACCCTCGACCCGCTTCTCATCCATCTTGATGTCGCGGCCCTGGCTCTCCATCGCCGCCATGAAGAAACGCAGCGCGTCGGCGCCATATTGGTCGATCAGCCCGAGCGGATTGACGACATTGCCCTTCGACTTGGACATCTTCTGCCCGTCGGCGGCGCGCACCAAACCGTGCAGATAGAGCGTGCGGAACGGCACGTCCTTCATGAAGTGCATGCCCTGCATCATCATCCGCGCGTCCCAGAAGAACAGGATATCGAAACCGGAGATCAGCACGTCATTGGGATAGCGGCCGTGGAGCTTGGGGTCGGTTTCCTCGGGCCAGCCCATCGTCGCGAAGGGCCAGAGCGCGGAGGAGAACCAGGTGTCGAGGACGTCGGGGTCCTGCGTGAGCGCGACGCCAGCGCCGGCCTGGGCCTGCGCTTCCTGCTCGCTCAGCGCGACGAAGATCCGGCCATCCTCGGCGAACCACGCCGGAATGCGATGCCCCCACCACAATTGCCGGCTGACGCACCAGGGCTGGATATTCTCCATCCAGTTGAAGAAGGTCTTCTCCCAGCTCTTGGGCACGATCTTGATCGCACCCGACTGCACCGCCTCGATCGGCCCCTTGGCCAAGGTCGCGGCGTCGACATACCATTGGTCGGTCAGCCACGGTTCGATCACATCACCCGAGCGATCGCCATAGGGCGTCTGGATCGTGCGTGGCTCGGCGTCATGCTCGACGCCGTCCTTGTCGAGATGGGGAACGAGGAAGCCGCCTTCCTTCAGCCGGTCGACCACCTGCTTGCGCGCCCAGAAGCGGTCGATGCCGAGCAAATCGTCGGGGATCAGACCATCGGCGGTCTGCGTCACCTTGGCGGTCGCATCGAGCATGTTGAGCATCTCGCCGGCCTTGAACCCGGCGCGCTTGCCCACCTCGAAGTCGTTGAAGTCGTGCCCGGGCGTGATCTTCACCGCGCCGGTACCGAGCGTCGGATCGGCATGCTCGTCGGCGATGACCGGGATCAGGCGACTGGTGATCGGCAGCCGGACCTGCTTGCCGATCATCGCCTTGTAGCGCTCGTCCTCTGGATGCACCGCGACCGCCATGTCGGCGAGCATCGTCTCCGGCCGCGTCGTCGCGACCGTGATCGATCCCGAGCCATCGGCCAGCGGGTAGCGGATCTGCCAGAAACTGCCCTTGGTCTCGCGCGTCTCGACCTCGAGGTCGCTGATCGCGGTGCCGAGGCCCGGGTCCCAGTTCACCAGCCGCTTGTCGCGGTAGATCAAGCCCTGATTGTAGAGATCGACGAACACCTTCAGCACGGCGCTGCTGAAGCCTTCGTCCATGGTGAAGCGCTCGTTCGCCCAGTCCATCGAGCAGCCGAGCCGGCGCAGCTGGCTGGTGATCTCGCCGCCGCTTTCCGCTTTCCATTCCCACACCTTGGCGACGAAGTCGTCACGGGTGAAATCGGTGCGCTTCTGCTGGCGCTCGGCCATCTGCCGCTCGACCACCATCTGCGTGGCGATGCCGGCATGATCGGTACCGACCACCCACAAGGCGTCCTTGCCCTTGAGCCGCGCATGACGCGTCAGGATATCCTGCAGCGTGTTGTCGAGCGCATGCCCGATATGCAGCGAGCCGGTGACGTTGGGCGGCGGATTGACGATCGTCCACGGCTCGGCGCCGGGCCGCTCTGGGCGGAACAGGCCTTCGCTTTCCCAATGGCTGTACCAGCGGGATTCGATTTCGGCGGGGTCGAAGGTCTTGGGAAGTTCGGTCATGGCGACCCGCCTTTAGACAGAACGCCCCCCATCCGTCACCCCAAGAACAATGTGCTCCTGCGAACGCAGGAGCCCCGGGCCGCAGGCGGAAGCGCTCATGGCTCTGGGTTCCTGCGTTCGCAGGAACACGAGGGGGTTATTGACCCGCCTTCCCCGTCCACTTGCCCATCCAGCCGAGCACCTCATGATACCATTGCCGGCTGTTCTTCGGCTTGAGCACCCAGTGGTTCTCGTTCGGGTTGACGAGCAGCCGTGACGGAATGCCGCGCCGCTGCAACGCGGTGAACGCCGCCAGGCCTTGCGTGTAGGGGATGCGGAAGTCGCGCTCGCCGGTGATGACGAGCATCGGCGTCTTCCAGTTCTGAACGAAATTGACCGGGTTCCATTTCTCGAACGCGGCGGGGTCTTCGTAATAGGCCTTGCCGCCATGTTCCCATTCATCGAACCACAGCTCCTCGGTCTCGTACGCCATGGCGCGCGCGTCGAACACGCCGTCATGCTGGACGATGCATTTGAAGCGATCGGGCCACTGGCCCTCGATCCAGTTCATCATGTAACCGCCATACGAGGCGCCCAGCGCACAGGCATTGTCGGCGTCGAGCCAGTCGAATTTGGTCGTCGCCGCCTTTAGGCCTTTTTGCAAATCCTCGAGCGGCCAGCCGCCCCAATTGTTGCGGATCGCGTCGCTGAAGGCCTGGCCGTAGCCGGTCGAGCCATGGAAATCGACCGCCACCAGGCCATAGCCCGCGCCGGCGAACAGCGCCGGGTTCCAACGATACGACCAGCTGTTGTTGCTCGTGCCCTGCGGCCCGCCATGGACCATGAAGGCGATCGGCACCTTGCCCGTCGCACCATAGGGCTTCACCGCATAGCCCCACACCGTGTCGTTGTTGGCGCCGGTGAAACTGAAGCGGGTGACGGTCGGCACGTCGATACCGGCGAGCTTTTCGGCATTGACCGAGGTGAGACGCGACACTTTCCTGCCGCTGAGCAGGTAGAAATCGTCGGGTGAGAGCAGGCTGTTCATCGCGAACACCGCGCCCCTCGCGGTCGGCACGACGGCGGTGACATTGCCCTCGCCGGTCAGTCGGGTGACCTTGCCGCTCGCCGGATCGACCGACCAGATCGGGTTCTCCTGCGTGTCCTCGGCGGTGACCAGGATGCGCTTCGAATCGGGCGACCAGGCGATCGAGCCGACCGAGCGATCCCAGTTGGCGGTCAGCGCGCGGACCTGGCCGGTGGCGAGATCGCGCAGCATCAGCACCTGGCGATCGGCCTCGTAGCCGGCGCGCGCCATGGCGAACCAGGCGAGGCTGCGGCCGTCGGGAGAGACGGTCGGGAGATTGTCCGTGCCCTTATTGTCCGCGGTCAGGTTGACCGGCGCGGCCGAGCCGTCGGCGGGTGCCGCGAAGATGTCGAGATTGGTCGATAGCGGCTCGATCCGCCCGGCCTCGCGCAACGCGAAATAGACCGTCTTGCCATCGGCGGCCCAGGACACTTCCTCGCCCCCGCCGAACGGCTTGGACGGCGTGTCGCCGATCAGCCCATGCTCGATCGCGACACCGTCGCCGGGCGCGCCATCCGCGGTCAGCGGCAGGACGAACAATTGCGAGCGCGTGCCGTCCGCCCAGCTGTCCCAATGGCGCACGAACATCTGGTCATAGGTCCGCCCCGCCCCGGCGTCCGCGGCCTTCTTGACCATCGCCGGCGCGAGGCTCGGCGCGCCGGGCAGGCGGTCGGCCCAGACGAGGATCCTGTCGCCGGTCGGCGCGACCTTGAAACCGCCCAGGCCGCCCTGAAAGCCGGTCAGCTTCTTCGGCGCGCCGCCGGTGATGGCAACCGACCAGATCGCGTCGTCACCGCCCTTGTCGGACTGGAAATACACCGTGCGGCCATCGGCGGAGAATTGCGGCGCACTTTCGTTCACATCGGCCTCGGCGACCAGCTTTTCGGGCTTCGCGCCCTTTTTCGACAGGTCGAGTCGCCACAGATCGAGGCGCCCCTTGTCAGCAGCGAGGTCGGTTTCGCGTTGTTGCCAGACGAGCCAGTGGCCGTCGGCCGACACCGTCGGCGCGGCGACGCGCGACAACATGGTGACGTCTTCGATGGTGAGTTGACGAGCGGCGACCGGAGTCGCGACGGCGATGGCGAGCAGGCTCGCGAGCGACAGATTCTTCATGACGCGAGATAGAGCAGATGCCGCGCATGGCGGCAATCCGCGCGCGGCTCAGCGCGGCTGGCCGGTAATCCGCGAAATCTCGCGCGCGACCATCGCCTCGACCAGTTGCGGCAGGTTGGCATCGAGCCAGTCGCGCAGCATCGGGCGAATCATCTCGCGCACCATGCCTTCGAGCGTATCGCTGCCGGCGACCTCCGGCTTCACCACCATGCGCGACAACGCGTCGAGCGGCCCGCGCGTCGCCTCGGCGGTGCGCGGCGAGAGCAGTGACGAAACCGGCGTGGCGGCGACCGGTGCCGGCTCGGCCGGCGCGAAACGCGGCTCGGCCGGCGCGAAACGCGGCTCGGGCGCCTCGGGCTCGCGTGGCACCTCGGCGGCGACCTGGTCGCTCAGTTCGAGGACTTCCTCGTCATCATTGCGTTCGGACTCAGGCAACGGCGTTGGCGCGGGGCGCGCCTGGCGCCGGGCACGTGCCGCCGCCATCGCGCCATCACCCTCTTCGGCAATGATACGTTTGATCGACGAGAGGATTTCCTCCATCGACGGTTCGGCGCTGATGTCCCCCATCGGCAAACCCTTAAAGCCAAAGCCCGGCCGAAATACGGCCTACTTTGGGGCAACTGGCGGATTTGGTGGGTCCGTGTCAACCGGCGTGGTTAGCAAAGGGTCAAGTTTCGTCGTCACCGCAGCGTTCTGCGCCGGCGTTCCGACGGTACTGGTGCCGACCGCCCGGGGCGTCTGGCCGTCGCCCCAATCGGAAATGCGGTGCCGGACGCGGTTGTAGTTGACCATCGGATCGTAGAGCGCCCCGCCATCCAGTCCGAGGTCGCGCGCCTCGGCATGGCCCATCGCGGCCAGCAGCGCGAAGCCGGCGACATAGGCGTCGCGCTGCGCCGTCACCAGGGTGACCTGCGAATTGAGCAGTTCCTGCTCGGCGTTGAGAATGTCGAGGATCGTGCGGTTGCCGACGCTGTTCTCGGCGCGCACGCCCTCCAGTGACAGCCTGTTCGCGGCGACCGCGGTCTGCGACGAGGCGATCACCTCGCGCGAGGACTGCCACACGGCATAGGCCGAGCGGGTGTCGGAGATCACCGTACGCTCGGCATCGGTCGCCCGCTCGATCGCCTCACCGCGCAACGCCTGCGCCCGGCGGACCTCCGCGGCCGGCCGGCCGCCCTGGAACAGCGGCACGGTCAAGGCGAGCCCGGCCGTGGCAGCGGTGCCCGTCTGCCCGACGCGAACGCCAGTGCCGGCACCGAGCGAGCCGAGATAATTGTAATAATTGCCGCCGACCACCACGCTGAGCTTCGGCAGGCGCTGCGACCTGGCGACATCGACATCGAAGCGCGTCGCGTCGCGCTGCTTCTGCGCGGCGAGCAGCGACGGATTGTCCTTCAGCGCGACATCGACCGCGGTGTCGGGCGAACTGGGCAGGTTGGGCAAGGCCGGCGGCGTTTCGAGACCAATCGGCGGCGAACCGACCAGCCGGATATAATTTTCGCGGCTCGAGATCAGCCGCGACTGGGCGGTCTGCAACTGGCTGCGCGCCACGGCGAGCCGCGCGTCCGACTGGGCGACATCGGTCCGCGTCAGGTCGCCGACCTGGAAACGGTCCTTCGACGCCTGGAGGTTGACGTCGAGCACATGCACGTTCTGCTCGTTGAGGCTGACGATCGCCTCGTCGCGGATCACGTCCATATAGGCGCCGACCACCGCGGTGAACAAATCGCCCTCGGTGCCGCGCAGCGTGTCACGGATCGCGAGCCCGAACGGGATGCACGTGACGAGGGACATCACGATCGCCGAGGTGGGGATCCGCATCGCTCGTGACGCTATCACGGGCACTCGCTCGCGGCG
>Ga0207676_10001264_pt1 | contig 18812 bp, 13 predicted proteins | sample KBSSwiS72_FD_184307 | JGI IMG/M metagenome (GOLD analysis project Ga0207676, IMG submission 184307) | Switchgrass rhizosphere microbial communities from Kellogg Biological Station, Michigan, USA - KBS Switchgrass S7-2 (SPAdes) (version 2) | ecosystem: Host-associated > Plants > Roots >...
AAATGCCAAGGGCCTGCGCGTGATCATCTTGGGTTCGGTGGTGTCAGCGGGCTATGCGCTGCTCGCGGCGATGAAGCTGGTCGCGCCGGAAGCCGCGAAGAACTTCCGTGTCGGCGGCACCGCCACCGGATTCTCCGCCAGTTATTCGATGTTGCTGATAGGCGTCGGACATCTCGTCGGTATTTCGGTCGGTGCCGCGATGTTCGTCGGGATGCTCATCGCCTGGGTCGGGCTGGTGCCCTATCTCGCCTCTTTCCACGCTGCCGCCGAGCCGGTCGACGCGCTGATCAAGACGGTGTTTCGCGACCAGGTGCGCTTCGTCGGTGCAGGCGTGATCGGCGTCGCGGCGCTATGGTCGCTGCTGCGCATCATCGGTCCGATCGTCGCGGGTCTGCGTTCGGCGATGGCCGCCTCGCGCACGCGCGCCAGCGGTGCCGTGCTGGAACTGACGGAGCGCGACCTGCCGATCGGCATCGTCGCCGCGGCGACGCTCCTGACGCTACTGCCGATCGCCTGGTTGCTATGGAGTTTCTCGGCCGGCGGGCCGGTTCATGAGCATCCCTTCGCGGTGATCGGCGGAACCCTGATCTATATCCTGATCGTCGGCATCATGATCGCGGCGGTATGCGGCTATATGGCCGGGCTGATCGGCGCGTCGAACTCGCCGGTTTCGGGCGTCGGCATCCTCGCCGTGCTCGGCGCCTCGCTGCTGCTGGTCGCGATCTTCGGCCTTAGCGTCGACCCCTCACGGACCAACGCGCTGATCGCCTATGCGCTGTTCACCACGGCGATCATCTTCTCGATCGCGACGATCTCCAACGACAACCTCCAGGACCTGAAAACCGGCCAGCTGGTCGGCGCGACGCCGTGGAAACAGCAGGTCGCGCTGGTGATGGGCGTGGTTTTCGGGTCGCTGGTCATTCCGATCGTGCTCGACCTGCTCAAGAATACGCTCGGTTTCGTGGGCATGCCCAATGCCGGTCCCAACGCCCTTTCGGCGCCACAGGCCGCGCTGATCTCGTCGATCGCAAAGGGCGTGCTGGGCGGCAGTCTCAACTGGAATCTGATCGGTTCCGGCGCGCTGCTCGGCGTCGTGGTGATCGTCATCGACGAACTGCTCGGCCGCTCGGGCAAGATGCGCCTGCCACCACTGGCGGTTGGCATGGGCATCTACCTGCCGATGTCGCTCACCTTGCTGATCCCGGTCGGCGCGGTGATCGGCTATTATTACGACCGCTGGGCAAAGCGGTCTGCGAACCCGGCCTTTGCCGAACGCATGGGCGTGCTGGCCGCCACCGGCCTGATCGTCGGGGAGAGCCTGTTCGGCGTCGCCTTCGCCGGGGTACTCGCCTGGGCGAATCGCAACACGCCGGTCCCCCCCAACGATGCGCCGCTGGCCATCATGAGGGAGAGCTTCGAAAACGTGGCGATGTACGCGGCACCTTTCGTGTTCGCCGGGCTGATCTACGGGCTATACCGTCGGACCAAAGCCAAATCGCAATAAGCGGCGAACGTTACTTCAGCGCGCTGAGCAGGTTGTCGATATTGAAGAAGGCGAATGCCACCGAGCTGTCCGCCACGCCGTAAGGCACGAACAGCGTCTTGCCATGGCGCAGCGCGCCGCAGGTATAAACGACGTTGGGCACATAGCCCTCGCGGTCCTGGTCGGCGGCGGCGAGGATCGGTTCGTGCGTGCGGCCGATCACCTTCGATGGATCGTCCTTGTCGAGCAGCACCGCGCCGATCGAATATTTACGCATTGCGCCGACGCCGTGGGTCAGCAGCAACCAGCCCTCGTCGAGCTCGATCGGCGGGCCGCAATTGCCGATCTGCACCAGTTCCCAGGGATATTTGGGCGTGAGGAGCTTCTCGCCCTCCTCCCAGTGCAGCAGCGTGTCCGACTGCAGCAGGAAGAGGTTCTCCCCGTCCTGCCGCCCGATCATCAAATATTGCCCGTTCACCTTGCGCGGGAACAGCGCCATGCCCTTGTTGCGCGCCGCCGGCCCGGTCATCGGCACGAGATCGAAGGCGCGGAAATCGCGTGTGCGCAGCAGCTCCGACTGGATCATCGAGCCGTTATAGGCGGTGTAGGTGCCAAGCCACTCGATGCTGCCGTCGTCATGGGTGAATTGCACGAGGCGGAGATCCTCGAGCCCCTTGGATTGCGCCTTGGTGATCGGGAAGATCACCGTGCCCGACAGGGTCGAATCGCGGTGGCGATAGACGGTGATCGCGCCTTCCGGCGCCTCCTCCTCGTCGATATCGGTCGCATCGGTCGCGGTGGCGAAGGGAGGTTCCGGCGCGAGTCGCAGCTGGTTGCTCTCGGTGATGATGCCCTCGCGAAAGGCGACCGAGGAGATGTGCCCCTCGCCCACCGAGCGCAGCGACATCAGGATACGCATCGAGCCCGGCGGCATGCCCGACTGGTCGAAATGCGGCACCGCGCTGGGATTCATCAACGCGGCGGCGGCGTAGCTGTACTCGTGGCAGAAATAGGCGCCGATCAGCTGGCGCTTCTCGTCGCCGATCTCGCTGCCGTCGAGCTTGAGCTGCGCCTCGATCTCATCGTAGCGCGTCATGAACACGCGCCGCGTCTGCCAGTGCCGTGCCTCGAAATCCTTGAGCACGATCTCGAGCTGGGCGCGGGTATCGGCCGCACTCATCGCCAGGACCTCGGCGACGAGCCGCTCGGTGCGGTTGCCGCCGTTGCCGGCCCAGGCAAGGTGGAACGGTCGCACCACGACACGCGACGGATCCGCGTGGAGACGCAGGCTGTGTTGGAAAAACTCGATCAACGGCCTGGCCTCGCTTGGGTATCGCATCTCGGCGACGTTCCGAGCGAGGCTAGGCAACGGCGCGCGACGTCCCTGCCACGCCTGCCGCCCGGTTTGAAAGCCCCGAAATGGCGACAGAGGCCAATTGCAGTGCCAAAATCGACTCGGCGCCCTGATTTCGGTTGAGTCCGATCGGCGTGAGCCCGTCGAAACAGCCCCCATCCTGCGCGGTGGCGAGTGGCAGATCGAGATCGTTGCGGCCGAGATACCAGCGATAGGCGCGCATCGCCTCGCTGACCCAGCGCTGGTCGCCAGTGGCATCGAACGCGGCCTCGCACGCATCGATCGTCGCTTGCGCCTCCAGCGGCTGCTGGTCGAACGGTAGCGGTTCGGCATAGGGCCGGCCGAAGCTCTCGGTGCCGACCGCCCGGAAACGGCCATCCGGCGCGGTCTGCTGCACGGTGATCCAGTCGAGCGTATCGAGCCCGCAGGCGATCAGGTCCTGCCGGTCCAGCGCCCGCCCGGCGCGGATCAGCGCCTCGGGCAATCGGGCATTGTCATAGGCCAGGACGATTTCGAACCAGCGCCATTCCGGACGGCGGGCGCGCTCGAGCAACATCATCAGATCGGCCGAGAAGCGCGTCAGGATATGCGTCGCCAGCGTGTGGCCGGGATGCGCCGTGAGCATCGCCGCGGCCCCGAGCATCGCAAAGGCCTGAGCCCGTGGCGAGCCGAGATCGTGCGCAAGGCTCGCCGTCTCGTCGAACAAGCGTCGTGCCCATTCGCGATGCTTGGCGAGACCGGTTTCGCGCGCGGTAACGCCCAACGACCACAAGGCGCGCCCGTTGGAATCCTCGGACCCCTTATCCTCACACCAGGTGCGGTCGAAGTTCATGAAATTGCGGAAACGCCGCGTGTCTGGGTTCCAGGCATATTGCACGAAGGCGCCGTAAATCGTCATCCATTTGTCACGCGCGGCCTCGTCCATGCCGACAAGACGCGCCGTCAGCATCAGCGCGCGGGCATTGTCGTCGATGCAATAGCCGTGGCGGCGATCGGGGATCGACAGGATGGCGTGCTGAAACATACCGGTCGCATCGCTCATCCGCTCGACCGCGGCGAAGTCGGGGGCGAGCGCGCGGAACGACGACGCCGTGGCGATGCGGCGCGGCTTGGCCGCGACCATTGCCACGATCTCGTCCATCGCGGTGTCGGCGAGACGCGACCATATCATTGTCCGGCCGCGCGCATAAGCGCGCCGCGACAGCGCCAGGCGGGCCTCATCATCGCCGAGCAGGGTGTTGATGGCGCGCGCGAAGGCGGCGCTGTCGCCAAAATCGACCAGCACGCCATGCCCGTCGGCAAGGATCTCGGTCGCGTGGACATAGGGTGTCGAGACCACCGCCTTGCCCAGCCCCACCGCATAGGACAAGGTTCCCGAGGTGATCTGCGCCGGGTTGGTATAGGGCGTGGCGTAGATGTCGGCGGCCTGGAGATAATCGAGCAGATCCTCATGCTCGACAAAAGCATCGACGAACGCGACATGCTCGGCGACGCCGAGCGCCTCGGCCTGCGCCTCGAGACGGTCGCGATAGGCCTCGCCCTCATGCGCGATGAGATTGGGATGGGTGGCGCCAAGTACCACGTAGAGCGCGTCGGGATTTTCGGCAACGACCGCGGGCATCGCGTCGATCATCGTCTCGATCCCCTTGCCGGGGGCGAGCAAGCCGAAGGTCAGGATGGTCTTGCGCCCCGCCCAGCCGAAGCGCTGCTTGAAACCGGCGGTGTCGAGCAGCGGGCGATCGGGTACGCCGTGCGGGATGGTCAGGACGATGCGCGGATTGGCGCTGTAGACGCGCTGGAGAATCTCGCGGCCGCGCTCGGCCATGACGATGACGCGCGAGGCGCGACGCAGCAGCGCCTCCATCACGCGCCGTTGATCGGCGTCGGGGCGCTCCAGCACGGTATGCAGCGTGACGATCAGCGGCAGCGAGATACGATCGAGCAGCGCGAGGATATGCTCGCCGGCCGCGCCGCCGAAAATGCCATATTCGTGCTGCATCCACACCGCCTGCGCACCACTTGCCTCGATCGCGCGCGCCGCATCGATGTAAGCGAGCCGGTCCTGCTCGGGGATGGCGCGCGTCACCGCGGGCGGATAATCATAGCGGCCGGGATGATCGTCCATCGCATAGACGTCGACCGTCATGTCGGGGAAGCGCTCGCGCAGGGCGGTGAATGTATCGGTCGTATATGTTGCAAGGCCGCATTTCCGGGGGAGGAAATTGCCGATCAGTACGAGGTGATCGATGGCATTGGTTGCCCGCGTCAAACGCGTCATGGCCTTTTCCTTGCATATTCCGTGGCCTGGGCGGCCGAATCTTCTCTCCCTGAACGGATTGACAGGAATATGGTTGCGTGCTTGCTGCACCGCAACAAAAAAATCATGTTAAACTCGATCAATCGTGCCCCGGGCCCGGCACATCATCCCCTCCGCCTCATTTCGGCAACGTCTCGACGCCATCGTGCGCGATGGCTAGGACAGGAGCGATGAGGAGATCGTGATGGACTCGCTGGTTACGACGGCATGGCTGGCAGGCGAACTCGGGGCCAATGACCTGCGCGTGGTCGACGCGAGTTATTTCACCGGCTTGCCCGGCGAAGCGCCGCGTGACGCCGCCGCCGAATATGAAGCGGTGCACATCCCCGGTGCGGTGTTCATGGATCTCGCCGAGCTGCGCGACACCGACTCCGACCTGCCGATGATGATGCCGAGTGCGGCGAAGTTCGCCAGCCGGATGCAGTCGCTCGGGCTGGGCGATGGCAGCCGCATCGTGCTGTATGACAATTCCCCGCTGCACACCGCGGCGCGCGCATGGTGGATGCTGCGCACGTTCGGCGCGCATGACGTCGCGATCCTCGACGGCGGACTCGCCAAATGGCAGGCCGAGGGGCGCGAGACCGCCAGCGGCAAGGAGAGCCTGCGCCACCGTCACTTCACGGTGTGGGCCGATGACGGCGGCATCCGCACGCTCGACCAGATGAAGGCCAATATCGACAGCGGCGCCGAGCAGGTGCTCGACGCCCGCTCCGCCGTGCGCTTCACCGGCGAGGAGCCCGATCCACGCCCGGCGACGCATGCCGGCCACATTCCGGGCTCGAAGAACCTGCCTTATGGCGCGCTGTTCAATGCCGATGGCAGCTGGAAACAGGGTGAGGCGCTGAAGGCGGCGTTCGAGGGCGCGGGGATCGACCTCGCCAGGCCGGTCGTGACGACCTGCGGATCCGGCATCACCGCCGCAGTGCTGGCGTTCGGGCTTCATCTGCTCGGCAACGACGCCGCGCTCTATGACGGCAGCTGGTCCGAATGGGGCGCCGACCGCACCACGCCCAAGGCGATGGGCGGCGCCTGAGCCGATGAGCGAGAGCGACCGCCCGCGCGCCGACGCGACCCGCGTCGTCTCCGCTGGACGACGCAAGGAATGGACCGCCGGCGTGGTCAACACGCCGGTGTGGCGCGCCTCGACCATCCTCTACGATACGGTCGCCGACATGCGCGAGCGCGGCAGCGAGACGCATCACCGCCTGTTCTACGGGCGGCGCGGCACCCCGACGCAATGGTCACTGGCCGAGGCGCTGACCGAACTCGAGCCGGGCGCCGAGGGCACCTTCCTCTATCCCTCGGGGGTCGCGGCGATCGCCGCCGCGCTGCTCGCCACCCTGTCGCCGGGCGACGAATTACTGCTGGTCGACAGCGCCTATGACCCGACGCGGTCGATGGCGAGCGGCCTGCTCAAGCGCATGGGGATCAAGACCCGCTTCTACGATCCGCTGATCGGCGCGGACATCGCCGGGCTGATCGGCGACGATACCAGGGCGATCTTCCTCGAAAGCCCCGGCAGCCTGACCTTCGAGGTGCAGGATGTGCCGGCGATCGTCGCGGCGGCGAAAGCGCGCGGCGTGACGACGATCCTCGACAATACCTGGGCGACGCCGCTGCTGTTCCCGGCGATCGCGCACGGCGTGGACCTCACGATCCTCGCCTGCACCAAATATGTCGTCGGCCATAGCGACGTGATGCTCGGCTCGGTCACCGCCGCGCCGGGACATTTCGCGCGCTTGCGTGACACCAGCTTCCAGCTCGGCCAGGTCGCCAGCCCCGACGACGCCTGGCTCGGCGCGCGCGGCCTCCGGACGATGGCGCTCAGGCTGCGCCAGCATCAGGCCAGCGCACTCAGGATCGCGCACTGGCTGAAGGAGCAGCCCGAGGTCGCGGCGGTCCTCCACCCGGCGCTGCCCGACTGTCCGGGTCATGAGCATTTCATGCGTGATTTCAAAGGCTCGTCGGGCTTGTTTTCGTTCGTGTTGCAAGGCGGCAGCGATGCGGCGCGATCGGCATTGATCGACGGTCTCGAGTTGTTCGGCATCGGATACAGCTGGGGTGGCTTCGAAAGCCTCGCCATCCCGACCGACCCGCAACGCTATCGCAGCGCCACGCGACGCGCCGATGCCGGGCCCGTGGTACGGCTGCAGATCGGGCTCGAGGATGCCGACGACCTGATCGCCGATCTCGCCGCCGGGCTGGCGCGCTTCCGCGCCGCGTCATGAACCCGTTGTTCGCCTGGCTGCGCAGCCAGGGCCTGAGCGGCATTCCGCGCGAGCACTGGATCGCGGCGGCGATCGCCGGCTCGCTGGTACTGATCGCGCTGATCGCCGGCGCCGTGGCGCAGCATTTCGTCGGGCAGCCGCTGTCGCGTGCCTGGAAGGGCCGGCTGACCGGCCAGGCCGAGGGTCTGGGCGCGCGGCTGCCCGGGATCGTGCGGCACGGTACCGTCGCGCTGATCCTCGTCGTGCTGATCAACGCGGACGACTGGCCGGCGCTTGCCGCGGCGCCGATCGGACTGGCGCTGGGCGCGGCGACGGCGCTGGTGGCGCTAGCCACATTGCGTGGCCTCGGCATTCCGCGCTGGATGGCGTGGCTGGTGGCGGTCGCGCTGTTCGTCGCGTTGTTCAGCCACGCGGTCGGCGGACTCCGCCCGATCACCGCGACGCTGGAACGAATCGGCTTCGATGTCGGCCGGCGGCGTTTCTCGATGCTGTCGTTGCTCACGATCCTGATCACGGTAATCGCGCTCTACGCGCTGGTGCGGCTGGCCAATCGCATCGTCGCGCACTGGATCGGCCAGTCGCGTGGGCTCGACGCGACGCAAAAGCTGCTGTCGCAGAAACTCGCCGCGATCGCGGTGGTGGTGGTCGCCTTCTTCGTCGGCGTCGATGTCCTGGACATCGACCTGACCACCTTCGCGGTGTTCTCCGGCGCGCTTGGGCTGGCGATCGGCTTCGGCCTGCAAAAGACCGTCGGCAATCTGATCGCCGGCATCATCCTGCTGATGGACCGCTCGATCAAACCGGGCGACGTCATCGTGGTCGGCGACAAGGATGTCGGCTGGGTCAACAAGATCGGCGTGCGTGCCGTCTCGGTGATCACCCGCGACGGCAAGGAGCATTTGATTCCGAACGAGAATCTGATGACCCAACCGGTCGAGAACTGGTCCTATACCGACCGCAACGTGCGCGTCCGCGTGCCGGTCGGGATCAGCTATGCCTCGGACCTCAAGCTGGCGCAGGAGCTGATGCTGCGCGCGGCGACGGAAAGCCCCCGCGTGCTCAACTCGCCCAAGCCCAATGTCTGGCTGACCGCGTTCGGCGACAGCGCGATCGAACACGAGATCCTGGTGTGGATCAGCGACCCCGAAGGCGGCGTCGGCAATGTCCGTTCGGACGTGCTCAACCGACTGTGGTGGCTGTTCAAGGAGCACGGCATCGCCCTGCCCTTTCCGCAGCGCGACGTGTATCTGCACACGGTGCCACCGGGGGGCGATCACTGACTCGCGACTGTTGCGCAATCGCAACAGCTATCGACCCGTTTCGGCCCGGAGCGCCGAATTTTGTTGTGCGATGCAGCGCGTTTCGGCAATCTTGCGTCGTCATCGGGAACATCGTGCGGGAGGGAAACCTTCGACAGACACGACCTCCGACGCGCGCAGGCGGGGACGACGCATTCACTCGGAAGGAAACCGATGCGCTTCTCCACTCTCTCGCTCGGCGCGCTCATGCTCGCCGCTACCGCCACTCCCGCGTTCGCTGATGATGCAGCGCCTCCTCCCGCCATCACCATCTCCGGTGGTGCGACCGTCGTCAGCGACTACCGCTTCCGCGGCATCTCGCAGACCGACAAGAACTTCGCCGTCCAGGGCACCTTCACGATTGCCCATGAATCCGGCGTGTATTTTACGGTCTGGGGCTCTTCGGTCGACAGCTATGTGATCGCTTCCAGCGTCAGCCACCAGGAAATCGACATCATCGGCGGCTACAAGAAGACGTTCAGCGGCACGACGCTCGATGTCGGTGTGCTGTACTACTTCTACCCGAAGACCAAGCTCTTCGGCGACACGGCTTCGTCGGACTTCTTCGAGCCCTATGCCTCGGTGGCACACACCTTCGGTCCGGTGACGGCCAAGGCGACCGTCAACTACGCCTTCAAGCAGAAGGCCACGGGCGCTACGCAGGGCCTTGTTCCTGAACCCAAGAAGGACAACGTCTATCTCGCCGGCGACCTGTCGGCGGCGATCCCGAACACCCCGCTCAGCCTGACCGGCCATCTCGGCCACACCTTCGGCTCGGGTTGGCTGGCGGTCGATGCCTTCGGCAAGAAGGGTTATACCGACTGGGCGCTCGGCGCGGCAGTGACGTACAAGGCGCTCACACTGGGCGTCAGCTATGTCGATACCGATGCCGATTTCCGTAATCCCTTTACCAACCACAAGATCAGCAACAGCGGCGTCGTCGCCTCGCTCGGCGTAGCTTTCTGATCAGACATCGCGGGCGGGGCTGATCCCTCGCCCGCGACGAACAAAAAAAGCGCGCCGCGATCGACCCGATCGCGGCGCGCTTTTTCTTGCCCAAAGGGGAAGGATCAGGGCGTCGGCGTCGAGGCGCGAGCGCTCTGGCCATCGCCTTCCGGCGCCGCGATGACGTCGCGGGTCGTCGTGCCCTTGTCGACCACATTGGTGCCGGGGTCGCCGACCGACGAGCGGATGCCGGGATCGGCATCGGCGCCGACCGCGCCGAGCGTGGCGTTCTCGCCGCTGCTGCGCTGTGCCGGGCCGCCGAACAGCGCGTCGAGCGCCTGTGCCTGGGCACCGGTATCGTTGGTGCGCGCCGCGCCCGGCTTGGGCGGGACGAGCGCAAAATCGGGAGGAATGACCAGCGGCGCCTGGCGCGCGACGGCGAATTCGTCGGGGCCGCCCTTGCCGAAGCCACGATGGCCGCAGCCGGACAACAGAACGACGAGGCCGAGCCCCGCGGCGATCGATACAAGCTTACGCATTGGAATTCTCCACAGATGCCCGTGCCCGCGACTTGTCGCGCACGAGGAGAGCGCGGACGAGCAGGACGAGCACCCCCATGGTAATGAAGGCGTCGCCGAGATTGAAGACCAAAAACGGTCGCCACTCGCCGAAGTGCAGATCGGCATAGTCGATGACATAGCCGAGCCGGATACGATCGATGATATTGCCCAGCGCGCCGCCCAGCACCATGCCCAGCGCGAACTGGTCCTGGCGGTTCTTTTCGTTGAACATCCAGTAGAGCACCCCCGCGGCGATCACGCCGGTCAGCGCGACCAGGCCCCAGCGCGTCATTTCGTCGTCAGCGCGGAACAGGCCGAGCGAAACGCCGTGATTCGGCACGAACGACAGGTTGAAGATCGGCAGCAGGTAGCGCGTATCCCCCAGCGCGCTGATCCCCAGCGACCCGGTGACAAACTGTTTCACCGCCTGATCGACGATCACGAACAGCACCGCGATGACGAGGCCGAGTTTGGGCAGGCGGTTCATGCGGCAACGACCTTCGCGCAGCGGGCATCAAGCGCGCCATCTTCCGCCACATCGGGCAGATGGCGCCAGCAACGGCCGCATTTGTGAAACCGGGTGCGGGTGACGGCGATCTCGTCGCCTTCCGTCACCTTGGCGACGATGAAGATCTCGGCCAGTGCTTCGGGCGGCAGCGGCGAATGCGGCACTACCACCTCGGCCTCGAGGCTGGAGCGCACGATCTTGTCGCGGCGCAACGGTTCGATCGCCTCGGTGACCTGCTGGCGCAGTGCGCGAACATCATCCCAGGCGGTCGAGATCGCATCGTCGCCGGGCAGCGCCGGCAGCTCGGGCCAGGTCAGGAAATGCACCGAGCCATCCTCGCTCGGATAACGCGCCTGCCATACCTCCTCCGCCGTGAAGCACAGGATCGGCGCGGCATAGCGCACCAGCGCATGGAACAGCAGGTCGAGCACCGTGCGATAGGCGCGGCGCTTCATGTCGCCGGGCGCGTCGCAATAGAGCGAGTCCTTGCGGATATCGAAGAAGAAGGCCGACAGGTCTTCCTGCGCGAAATCGGTCAGCAGGCGGAGATAGCGGTTGAACTCGTAATTCTCGGTCGCGGTCTTGAGCTCGACATCGAGCTTGCCGAGCAGATGCAGCACATACAGCTCCAGCTCGGGCATGTGATGCGTGTCGACCTTTTCCGCATCGGTGAAGCCGTCGAGCGCGCCGAGCAGGTAACGGAAGGTGTTCCTGAGCTTGCGATAGGCATCGGAGGTCGTGCCGAGCACTTCCTTGCCGATCTTCACATCCTCGAAATAATCGGTCTGCGCGACCCACATGCGAAGGATGTCCGCGCCGCTCTCGTTGATGATCTTGAGCGGATCGACGACATTGCCGAGCGACTTGGACATCTTGCGCCCCTGCCCGTCCAGCGCGAAGCCATGCGTCAGTACCGCATCGTATGGTGCGCGGCCGCGCGTGCCGGCGCTTTCCAGCAGCGACGACTGGAACCAGCCGCGATGCTGGTCGGAGCCTTCGAGATAGAGATTGGCGCGCGTGCCCTCGCCGTACCGTTGCTCGATCACAAAGGCATGGGTCGAGCCGCTGTCGAACCACACATCGAGGATGTCGTTGATCACCTCATAATCGGCGAGGTCGTATTTGTCGCCGAGCAGCGCCTGATGGTCGGCCGCGAACCAGGCGTCCGCACCGGCCGCCTCGAACGCCGCGACGATGCGATCATTCACGGCTTTATCATTGAGATAACGGCCAGTCTTGCGATCGACATAGAGCGCGATCGGCACGCCCCAGGCGCGCTGGCGGCTGATCACCCAGTCGGGGCGCTGCTCGACCATCGCGCGGATACGGTTGCGGCTGCGCTCGGGCACCCAGCGCGTGCGCTCGATCGCATCGAGCGCGATCTCGCGCAGCGTCGGCGCATTGCCGGCGGCGAAGCCGGGCGTACCGACGCCGGCATCGGTGGGAAGCTGCGGCGCGGGGATGCTCTCGCCGGCATTGTGCTGGTCCATCGGGATGAACCATTGCGGCGTGGCGCGGAAGATCACCTTGGCCTTGGAGCGCCAGCTGTGCGGATAGCTGTGCGCGAAATCGTCCGACGCGGCGAGCAGCGCACCGGCTGCGCGCAGGTCGCTGCAGATCGGCCCGTCCGAGGCGACGAACTTCTTGTTGATGACGCTGCCCTGCCCGCCCAGCCACAGCCAGTCGGCACGGAACATGCCGCCGCCATCGACCGCGAACACCGGATCGATGCCGTGCGCCTTGCACAGCGCGAAATCGTCCTCGCCATGGTCCGGCGCCATATGGACGAGGCCGGTGCCGGCGTCGGTGGTGACGAAGTCGCCGGGCAGGAACGGACGCGGCTTGGCGAAGAAGCCGCCGAGCGCGTGCATCGGGTGGCGGGCGACGGCGCCGGCGAGATCGGAGCCGGAAAACGTGTCAAGCACTGTCGCCTCAACATTCGCGACCCGGCGCCCGTCGTCGAATCCGCTCTTGCTGAAGCGCGCTACCAAACCATCGAGGAGGGGCGCCGCAACGACATAATAGTTGCCGTACTGAATTTGGCGCGGATCGTCCTCAGCTGACCACGTCCAGTTGATGATCGCGCGCACATACTCAATCTCAGGCCCATAGCTCAGCGCCTGGTTCACCGGGATCGTCCACGGCGTGGTCGTCCAGATCACCGCATAGGCGCCGACCAGTTCCGGCGCATTCGGCGCCTCCATGATCTCGAACGCGACGTCGATCTGGGTCGACACCACATCCTCATATTCGACCTCGGCCTCGGCCAGCGCGGTCTTTTCGACCGGCGACCACATCACCGGCTTGGCGCCGCGATAGAGCTGGCCGCTCTCGGCGAACTTCAAAAGTTCGCCGACGATCGCCGCCTCGGCCTCGAACTTCATGGTGAGGTACGGGTCTTCCCAGTCGCCCATCACCCCGAGCCGCTCGAACTGCGCGCGCTGCACCGCGACCCATTTCTCGGCATAGGCGCGGCACTCGGCGCGGAACTGGGCGACCGGCACCTGGTCCTTGTCGAGCTTCTTCGCGCGGTACGCTTCCTCGACCTTCCACTCGATCGGCAGGCCGTGGCAGTCCCAGCCGGGCACGTAGGGCGCGTCCTTGCCGAGCAGCGACTGGCTGCGGACGATGATGTCCTTCAGCACCTTGTTCATCGCATGGCCCATATGGATGTCGCCATTGGCGTAGGGCGGGCCGTCATGGAGGATGAAACGCTCGGCGCCGGCGCGCTGCTCGCGCAGCCGGTCGTACACGCCGATCTTGCCCCAGCGCGCCAGAATCGCCGGCTCCTTGGCGGCGAGACCGGCTTTCATCGGAAAGTCGGTCACCGGCAGGAACACGGTGTCGCGGTAATCGGCGGCGGGAGCGGTGGTGTCGGTCATAAGTGGGCGGGGCTTAGACGAGAGATGGCGGGACTAAAACCCCTCTCCCGGTGGGAGAGGGGCAAGGCGCGAAGCGCCGCGGGGTGAGGGCAGCGCGTTAGGTGAGAAAACTGCCCTCACCCTTCCGCGCCTTCGGCGCTCCCTCCCTCTCCCAAGGGGAGAGGGAGTTTATCACCAGTTCCACACCATGCCGACTTCGCTGAACGGCTTGGGCTCGCGCGGCGGGATGGTGGCGTCGTTGAGCTTGCATTGCCAGAAGCCGACATCGACCCAGCGGCCGGCCTTGTAGCCCGCCTCGCGCAGCACGCCGGTACGCTGGAAGCCGACCGACTCATGCAGCCGGATCATATGGTCGTTGGGCAAAGCGAGCACGCTGATCGCATGGGTGAAGCCCTGCGCGCGCACGGTGTCGATCAGCGCGTCGTAGAGCTGGCGGCCATTGCCGCGCCCCTGCGTCCCCTGTGCGAGATAGATGCCGGTCTCGATCGTGTACTGATAGGCCGGCCGGTCGCGGAACTTGGTCGCATAGGCATAGCCCAGCACCGCGCCACCCTCGCCTTCGGTCACCACCAGCCAGGGATAATAGCCGTCCGATGCGGCCATGCGCGCACGCATCGTGCGCTCGTCGGGCGCCTTCAATTCGAACGACACCGTCGCGCCTTCGACATAGGGCTTGTAGATCGCCGCGACCGCCGCGGCGTCATCCGGCGTCGCCGGGCGGACCGCGATCACCATCCGAAGCGCGCCAGCAGGACGTCCATCAGCCGGACATCGGCGTTGCTCGGCGCCGCGCCGCCCAGCCCGCCGCATTCGAGGCAGCGTGCCTGCACCGCCGCGCCGGTGCCGATGCGCCGCATCTCGCCCAAAGCGGTCGCGAACATCGCGCGGCGCTCGGCGGCGACGCGGGTAAAGGCGTCCTCGGCCGGTGCGGCGCTGTCGTCATCGTCATTGTCGCGCGCCAGGCCGGCGAGCAAGCGCGCCAGCCGGTTCGGCTTCTTCTCGAGATATTCGATGTGCGTGTCCTCGACCTTGAGCCCGGCGCGCTTCGCCGCCTCGGCGACCGCGTCGGACAGGCCGCCGAAACGGTCGACCAGCCCGAGCTGGTGCGCTGTCCCGCCATCCCACACCCGGCCCTGGCCGATCTGGTCGACGCGCGCCGGGGTCATGTGTCGCGCCTGCGACACGCGGGTAACGAACTGGCGATAGCCATTCTCGATTCCCGCCTGGAAGATCGCGTCGGTCGCGGGATTGGTGCCGGCCAGCAGATCGGGCTGACCCGAAATCGGCGTGGTTCGCACCCCATCGGTGGTGAGGCCGACCTTCTTCAGCGTGCCCTCGAAGGTCGGGATGATGCCGAAGATGCCGATCGAGCCGGTGATCGTGGTCGGCTCGGCGAAGATCACGTCGCCGGCGGTCGACACCCAATAGCCGCCCGAGGCGGCGAGGCCGCCCATCGACACGACGATCGGCAGCTTCTGCGCGCGCGCCTCGAGGATCGCCATGCGCATATCCTCCGAGGCGAGCGCCGATCCGCCCGGCGAATCGACCCGCACCACCAGCGCCTTGAGCTTCTTCTTGCCGAGCGCGTCGAGCACCGCCTTGGCGACGGTATCCGAGCCGGCATTGCCGCCCGTCGACTTGCCGTCGATGATATCGCCGGCGATGGTCAGCACGCCGATCGCGTCGCCACCGGTCGGCAGCGGATTGGCCGCGACATAGGCGTCATATTTGATTGTGTGGAAGGTGCCGGGCGCCTTGTTGTCGTCATGCCCGGCGATCTCGGCGACACGCTTGCCGAAGGCCAGGCGCGTGCCGAGCTTGTCGACGATACCGGCATCGAGATTGGCCCGGGCGATATCGCCCTGCGCGGCGAGCACCACCTTGTCCGGCTGGGTCAGGAAATCGGCGATATGCGCCTTGGGCCGCGCCTTGCCGATCGCTTCCTTCCACTGGCCGAACAGCACATTGTAGAGGACCTGGACCTCTTCCTTGGCCTCGGGCGAGGCCTCGGTGCGGGTATAGGGCTCGACATAGGATTTATACTTGCCGACGCGGTAGACGTGCGCGTTGACGCCGAGCTTGTCGATCAGCCCCTTGTAATAAAGCTGCGACCCGCCCGGCCCCATGAACAGGGTGCCGGCCATCGGGCTTTCCCACACCTCGCTGGCATTGGCGGCGAGGCGATAGGCCGAATCGGTATAGGTCGTGGCATAGGACAGCACCGGCTTGCCGGCGGCGCGGACGCGGCCGATCGCGTCGGCCACCTCGTTGAGCGCGGCGGGATAGCCGCCGCCGAACGAATCCAGGTCGAGCACGACCGCCTTGACCTGCTTGTCGTCCTTCGCCTTGTCGAGCGCGCGCACCACGTCGCGCAGGCGGAACTCATGATTGTCGTCGCCGCCACCGGACAGCGCGGCGAAGGGATTCACCTCGGCCGGCTGCTCGACGATGCGGCCGTCGAGCTTGAGCAGCAGCGCGCCGTCGCGGATCGACGACGGGCCGGGCTTGGACGAGAGCGCCGCGAACAGCACCCCGAAAAAGATCAGCATCGCGATCAGCACCAGGCCATCCTTGATGCCGACAAGGACCTTCCATGCGCCCCGAACCAGATTCACTATCTATCCCCTGCTCTCGCGGATGAGCTCCACCGCTAGAGCAAGCGGCAGCGCGAGTAAATGTCTGTACTAGGCAGGCAATACAGGTCGTGAGCGGACATGTGGCACTTTGGCACGCCGGGGCTATAGCGCCGCGCATGGCCCCTCTCGCCGCCCCCACCCCATTGACCGGCCCGATCGCGCCCAGCCACCGGCTCGAGCTGGCCGCGCTGCTGCGCCTCGCCGCGCCGCTGGTCGGCGCGAACCTGCTACAGATGGCGGTCTATGCGATCGACGTGGTGTTCGTCGCGCGCCTGACGACGGTCGAACTGGCGGCATCGACGCTCGGCGTGTTCCTGTACGGCCTGATGCTGTGGGCCCTGCTCGGCCTGGCCACGGCCTGCGCACCGATCATCGCGGCCGAGCTCGGCGCGCGGCGCCATGCGGTACGCGAGGTTCGGCGCTCGTTCCGCATGGCGATGTGGCTCGCCGCACTCGCCGCGCTGCCGGCGATGCTGCTGCTCGCGCAGGGCGAGGCGATCCTGCGCTTCAGCGGGCAAAATGCCGATGTCGCGCGCCGTGCCGGCGCTTTCCTCGATATCCTGTTGTTCGCGCTGATCCCGGCGACCTTCGCCGGCGTCATGCGCACCGCCGCGGCCGCGCTCGGCCGACCGGGCTGGGCGATCGGCGTGACCGCGATGGCGCTGGGATTCGGCGCGCTGGGCAACTGGCTGCTGGTGTTCGGCCATGGCGGCTTCCCGGCGCTCGGCCTGGAAGGTTCGGCGATCGCCAGCGTGGTCACGACCGCCGCGATGATGCTGGCCTATGTCGCCATCCTGCTGCTCGACCCCAAGCTGCGGCGTTATCGCCTGTTCGGGCGCTGGTGGCGGCCGGAGTGGTCGCGGCTGCGCGAGATCGTCAGGCTCGGCGTGCCGATCGCCTCCACCTTCGTGCTGGAGGGCGCGCTGTTCGGCGGCGCCGCGATCCTGATGGGGCTGATCGGCGTCGACCAGGTCGCCGCCCATGCCATCGCGCTCAACATCGCCGCGCTCACCTTTCAGATCCCGCTCGGCGTGGCGCAGGCCGCGACGATCCGAGTCGGCATGGCGTTCGGCGCCCGCGACCGCGGCGCCGTCGGTCGCGCCGGCCGCGTCGCCCTTGGCGTCGGCATCGGCATCATGGGGGTTACCGCCTTGCTGATCTTCAGCATGCCGCGCCTGTTCGTCGGCATCTATCTCGACGTCGAGGCGCCGGCCAATGCGGCCGTGGTCGCGCTGGCGCTGCAATATCTCGTCGTGGCGGCGGTGTTCCAGCTGGTCGATGGCGCCCAGGCGGTCGCCGCCGGCGTGCTGCGCGGCGTGCAGGATACGCGCGTGCCGATGCTGATTGCCGCCTTCGGTTACTGGGTGGCGGGTTTCGGCACGGCGATCTTTCTCGGCTTCCGGGCCGGCTGGCAGGGTGTCGGCATCTGGATCGGCCTGGCGGTCGGTTTGCTCGTCGTCTCGGCGCTGCTGCTGTGGCGGTGGAGCGCGCGTGAGCGGATCGGGCTGCTCCGCTGGCCAACCGCCTGACCCGTTAACCGGTAAATTTGTCGCGCCAACGGTTGACGACTCACTTCGTCCTCCACATATGCACGCCGCTGGCACTCACCACGCGTGAGTGCTAACAACGCATTCTATCAAGAGAGCAGAAGGGCAAACGCGCATGAACTTTCGTCCGTTGCACGACCGCGTCCTCGTCCGCCGCATCGAGGCTGACGAGAAGACCGCGGGTGGGATCATCATCCCCGACACCGCCAAGGAAAAGCCGCAGGAAGGCGAGATCGTCGCCGCCGGCTCGGGCGCCAAGGCCGAGGACGGCACCGTGACGCCGCTCGACGTCAAGGCGGGCGACAAGGTCCTGTTCGGCAAATGGTCCGGCACCGAGGTCAAGATCGACGGTGAAGACCTGCTGATCATGAAGGAATCCGACATCCTTGGGATCGTCGGCTGAGCCTGCGAATCTGCTGAGCCGTGCTCCTGCGAAAGCAGGAGCCCAGAGCCAGACAACGCAACGCATTTAACCCTGGATTCCTGCTTCCGCAGGAATACGAGAACAGAAAGGTAGCCAGCATGGCAGCCAAGGACGTAAAATTTTCGCGTGACGCGCGTGAGCGCATTCTCCGCGGCGTGGACATTCTCGCCGACGCGGTGAAGGTCACGCTTGGCCCCAAGGGCCGCAACGTGGTGATCGACAAGTCGTTCGGCGCACCGCGCATTACCAAGGACGGCGTGACCGTCGCCAAGGAAATCGAGCTCAAGGACAAGTTCGAGAACATGGGTGCGCAGATGCTGCGCGAGGTCGCGTCGAAGACCAACGACGTCGCCGGTGACGGCACCACCACCGCCACCGTGCTTGCCCAGGCGATTGTCCGTGAGGGCATGAAGTCGGTTGCCGCCGGGATGAACCCGATGGATCTGAAGCGCGGCATCGATCTCGCCGTGACCAAGGTCGTCGAGGACATCAAGTCGCGCTCGCGTCCGGTCTCGGGCTCGAAGGAAGTCGCCCAGGTCGGCATCATCTCGGCCAATGGCGACACCGTCGTCGGCGAGAAGATCGCCGAGGCGATGGACCGGGTCGGCAAGGAAGGCGTGATCACCGTCG
>Ga0207676_10001273_pt1 | contig 18747 bp, 13 predicted proteins | sample KBSSwiS72_FD_184307 | JGI IMG/M metagenome (GOLD analysis project Ga0207676, IMG submission 184307) | Switchgrass rhizosphere microbial communities from Kellogg Biological Station, Michigan, USA - KBS Switchgrass S7-2 (SPAdes) (version 2) | ecosystem: Host-associated > Plants > Roots >...
GCAGCATCGACGAAACGCAAATCGCTCTCCACCCGATCACATGCAAGCGCAAAAGATGACAAGTTAATACGCGTCTTAGCTTCCATCATTTTGGTGGTGGTAATAGCTGGTGCAGCTCAGGCTGCAACCATCGTAGTTCCAGCCGGCGGCGATCTCCAGGCAGCACTCAATGCTGCTCAGTTTGGAGATACGATCGTTTTGCAGGCAGGTGCGACGTATTTCGCGCCACCTATCAGTCAAGGTGCGCCATTTATTTTGCCCGCGAAGACCGGAGGCACCGGCACTGATGCGGACTACATCACGGTGCGCACTTCGGCAATCAGTGAACTTCCTTCGGGACGCATCTCTCCAGCAGATAAAAGCAAGCTGGCCAAAATCGTGGCCCTGGGTCCTCCAGGCGCAATATCCGCTGCCAAAAGCGCCAGCTACTGGAAATTGATCGGTCTGGAAATCACTAATCAATCTGATGGCACGGCAGGACGCCACTGCAACTCACTAATTTCCTTTGGCGCCTCAGCCGATCCCATGCAATCGGGGGACAAGATCGTCTTTGACCGTTGTTACATACACAGTCAAGAAGACGGTACAACCAATTATTATCGGACCGCCTCGCGAGGATTTTTTGCAAATTCGGGATCACTAACGATTACAAACTCCTATGTTTCCGGATTCACCGGTTTCTATGCCCATGACCCCAGTCAAATAATAGACAGCGAGGCGTTCGCTTCCGTCGTCGGCGGGCCTTTCAATCTGGATAACAATTTTCTTCAGGCTACATTCAATCCAATCTTTCTTGGAGGAGGCGACCCGGGTGTCCCCGCTGCTCATACGGCGACGATATCGTCAGGTGCGACATTGAATCAGGCAACTCTGTCGAGCGTTTCAGATCTTCGAGTTGGGGACAAGATTGCACTGGAGAATCCTTATCCCAGTGGTGGCGATCAGTTCTCGTGTGGAACCATAACGGCTATCAGTGGTAATACGATTACCTACACAACTCTCGTTCGCAATGAAGGTGGTGAACGGTATGTGACTTCCTCCGTGACTCCAAAGGCTGGAGGACAGGCACGTTGGCGCGGTTATACTTTGTCCAATTTCAATCTCACTCATTCAACAATTGATATCGATACTGCTGCCGCGCAATTTATTCTTTCGAAATCGGGCAGCAAGCCCAAGGCCTACGCTGAAATAAAACTGCTCGAAGGTAGTTTGTGGGAAGGCAATATTTTCCAGGGCTGGCCTACTGGCATCGCTATTACGCTGAGAAACCAGAATGGATATTCGCCGTGGTCTAATGTAAGGGATGTAACAATCCGCAATAACCTGTTTTCCGCTTTCTCATCACTCCTTATTTGTCAGCTCTTTAGCGGTGACCGACTAAGTGAGACGGGCTCGAATATTAAACTCATCAATAATCTGGCATACGGCGGCATTTCAAACTCACTGTCAGGAACATTTCCCTCAGTGATGATGACGACCGGTCCGGGTCAAAACAATCCCGTTACAGTTCAACATAACACTGTAATCAACCGTCAGGATCAGCCAGGTGGTTCGATGATGGTCGGTACTGCGCAGATGAGTGGCGTAGTAATGAAGGACAACGTGATGTACTTCAATAACTACGGCGCAGGTTGTGGAGAAGCTCCCAATACATTTTCACAGTGTTGGCCCAGCTTCGCAGAAAGCAAGAATTTGATTGTTGACAACGTCAACGTGGGGTCTCAGTACATAACAGGCTCGGGTGGCCATTTCCCATCCAGCTATTATGCTGCAACGGAAGCGGCTGTCGGTTTTGTTGATATGGCCAATAACAATTATCGGCTTGCGAGCAGTAGTCCATATCGAAACGCTGCCAGTGATGGAACCGACATTGGAGTGAACATTGATGCCTTAACCGCTGCGCTTCAGGGTCAAACCCCAAGTCCAACGCCTACGCCTACACCTACGCCGACTCCGAGTTCAACGCCCACACCAACAGCAACGCCCACACCGACCCCGACACCAACGCCAACTCCGACACCCACACCGACTCCACCAATAACAGTCAAACTTACGAATCCGTCGACTAGTACGACGTACAGCCTTGGCACCAGCCCGGCGCTTGCCGCGACAGCATCGACGACCAGTGGCGTCATAACCAAAGTTGTCTTTAAGGCCAACACACAAGTGCTCAGCACGTTGACCGTAGCGCCATATAGCATGATTTGGAATAGCCCTGCGGCCGGCACTTATACGATGACCGCGTCCGCAACGGATGATCAGGGCGGTATGGTCACGTCGAGCGCGATCACCGTCAAGATCAGTAAGGCTCTAAAGGCTGTTCGTAACGGTAAGAGCAGCGCGACGAGTCTTCAGAGTTCGTTCACTTCGTCCAACACATCGACACCCACAGGCGAATCGGTAAAGAGCAGTGATATCGATACCTTAGTCGATATACTCAATGATGCGTACGTCGACTTTTCAACTGAACGAGCGATGTTTAGTGCTGCGTCAGATATCGATAGATACCTCTTCGCGGCGTTGTTCCTCGCTAAGTCGAGTTCCGGACTTGCAAAGCAGCCGCAGACGCCCGCTTCGGGAGTAGTCGATCGCTTAACTAAGGTTGACGTCTATCTGACGTTCATCGAGGACTTGATGACTGACGGTGTTATCTCCAACCAGAGTCTCACCGCAGCCGGCAAAGCCAACGCACGCGTTGATATCTCGATCAATCGTCCCGATGTGCTTCCGCTCGGAAACAACAGCAGCAATCTGCTTCAGAATACTACTGCCGCGCTCTCGTGTGCGCCGTCCAACCCGATGACTACGGTCACGGATGTTGCACCTGCAAACGGAACGTATGAACTTGGAGGTGTCAGCGTTATGGTTGGCGGCACCGCAGTTTCTCTGATCTCTGTTTCACCCACCGCGATCACTTTCAATGTACCGTCTGATCTGCCCGGCGGTATTGCTGATGTTATCGTTACCAGCCGCGACGGTTATATCGTCCACACTACGGCGAGTGTCACTGGACTTAATCCGACGATCTTCACTCAGCAGGGTGATGCGAATTTGACCGGGGCAATCGTCAATTCATTTGCCTTCTCTCAGGGAGCGTTTTCACCGTTCTCGCTGGGGTGGTTTGGTGATGGCGGCGCCACTCGCTTGACGATTCTGGCTTCGGGCATCAGCACCGGCCTGACGAATGCGAATGTCAGCAACGACGTTTGGTTAGGTAACGGCAAGTTCATTGAGAATTATGCAGATGCAGTCGCGGTCGAGGCGCGTCTTGCCGACGGCAGGGTGATCAGTTTGCCAGTCGAGTTTGCTGGTTCAACTGGCATGATGCGCGGAATGGATCAGGTGACCATCAGACTGACGCCCGATCTAGCCGGCGCCGGCAGCGTCCAAATCACAGTCATTGCCGGTGGACGGCGCAGCAACACCACCCGCATTCTCGTCAACTAGCCAACCAGAAATTTCAGCCACAGATTGCACGGATGAAACTGTGTAATCTGTGGCTGAATCAGGAACCAGCCCGCCTTTAATCATTTCATAAATGTGTTGAGATTAGCCCTGGGTGATTGTCACCCAGTGTTGAATTAAGCTAAGCTTCCGTCGCGTTAACAAATTCGGGTGAAAGTAGGTTGATTCACCTCCGGTTTTCGTAAGAAAACTTGCCCTTTTCTTATGAAATCCATCAAGGAATTAGGAATGAGTGTCGCAGCCATAAGGAAACTGTGGCAAGGTACCGCCATCAGTTTTGCCATCGTCTTTGCCTACTCCACTGTCCTGGTCAAGCTTTTCTACGACTGGTGGAACGACGAAAACTATTCCCACGGCCTCTTAATCCCCTTCATTATCGGCTATATCCTCTGGACGCAGCGTGACAAGCTTGCGCGCGTGCCGGCCCGGCCGTCAGTTCTGCTTGGCGCCGCCGGTGTGGTGTGTGGCTTATTTGCACTTTGGGCTGGTGTGGCCGGGGCAGAACTCTACACGCAGAGGCTGTCCCTCATCCTACTCCTGGGCGGAACGGTGGTCTATTTCTGGGGTACGAGTCTGTTACGACTGCTGTTTGTCCCGTTCCTGCTGCTGTTTCTCGCGATGCCGATTCCCGCAATCGTCTTCAACAAAATCGCTTTTCCGCTGCAATTGTTTGCTTCGCGATGCGCCGTGCGGTCCATGGGCATGCTCGGGATTCCTGTCTTACGGCAAGGCAACATCATCGAGCTGAAACCTCTCAATTCCTTTGACACTAAAAAGCTCGAAGTAGTCGAGGCATGCAGCGGCATTCGCTCGCTCATGACTCTGTTGACGCTGGCCGTCGTGTTCGCCTATTTCACGCATGCTCCCGAGAAGAATGGACCAGGTTCCGGTAAGCGTTTTGACTTTCTGAGGAGCTACTGGTTTTGGAGAGCCGTCATCATTGTGGCTTCCGCCGTCCCGATTGCCATTTTGACCAATGCATTCAGAGTGAGCGGTACGGGTGTGCTGGCGCACTATTATGGAACAGAAGTCGCCGATGGGTTTTTCCACTCGTTCTCGGGATGGGCCATATACATCGTTGCCTTTATCCTGTTATTCGGTATTGGCATGATACTTGATCGCTTCAAGCCGGCTCAGGCCGGGACTGACCAGGTGGAAAGGAAATCGCCCGGGCCTGACACTGCCGTTTCGATCGGTCCAGTAGTCTCGGCCGAAGGCTCAGAACTATGAAATCTTCTTTGCGTTTCGGCGTGCTATTCGCGTTGATTCTTGGATTCGGCGTGCTTGTCAACGGGTGGGCCTATCTGGGCGAAGCGCACGTAGAGCGTAAGGAACTAAAAGAGTTTCCCCAAACTGTGGGTGCGTGGCAAAAAATAGGGCCGGATCAAATACTCGACGACGCCACTCTGAAAGTATTGCGGGCAAGTGATTACTTACTGCGTAACTTTCGTAAATCAGAAGGGCCCATTGCCAATCTCTATGTGGGTTACTACGCCACGCAACGCACCGGCGCCAGTTATCACAGTCCGCTGAACTGCCTGCCAGGATCAGGATGGATTCTGAGTGAACCCGGCAAAGCAACGATCACGCTGCCCGATGGTTCAAGCTTTGTCGCTAACAAGTATGTAATCCAAAGCGGCGACTATAAGAATCTGATGGTCTATTGGTACCAGGGAAGAGGACGAAACGTCGCCAGCGAATACTGGGGCAAGGTTTACACGGTTTTTGATAGCGTTCGCCTGCGCCGGTCTGACGGCGCGATGGTCCGTGTCACGGTCCCAGTCGGGACTTCGGAAGCGGATGCCGAAAAGGCAGCAATCGATTTTGCCTCGGCTGCATCCGCAGTTATGCCCGAGTTTGTACCGTAACGTACGGGCATTGAGTGAAGGAAGCTTTATAGTTGGGAGCAATCCCGAACAAACTATTGGAAGTGATCACTAATTGATCTTTTTTGAGAATTGTCTCAGGTTGTGGGGACATCCGGCAGTTGCCCGCCGGTGTTTTTAAGAACCTGAAACAACATTATGCCGCCGATTACGATGCAGGCGGTCAACTGACGGAGTAACGTAATGAAAAGCGAGTGCCGCGGTCTTATCTATCAGATAAGCTTTTTCTGTCTTGTCTTCGCAGCAGCCATCTTTCTTGCCGGCTGTACTGCTAATCCCGAAAAAGCAAAAGCTCAACACCTGCAGCGGGGCGAAGCCTACCTGACTGATTCAAAGTTTCAGGAAGCGTCGCTCGAGTTTCGCAACGCGATTCAGATCGACGACAAACTGGCTGCGGCGCACTGGGGCCTGGCGCGGGCGTTTGAGGGAATGGAGCGCTATCAGGAAATGATCGATGAGTTGCGCAGAGTCGTTGCTCTCGATCAGAACAATCTCGACGCGCGTATCAAACTCGGTAATTACTACATTCGCGGCAGTGCAGGCCGGGCTGACGTCATCGCGGAAGCAGAAAAACTGGCGAAAGAGGTGCTTCAGAAGGAGCCCAATAACATTGAAGGCCACATTCTGATGGGCAGCGTGTTCTTTGCGCAGAAACAGAAAGATAAAGCCTTCGAAGAACTGAATCACGCTATTCAACTGGACCCGAACAGAGTTGAATCGTATTTGAGTTTGGCCGTCTTTCATCTCGCCAACCGGGAACCCGAAAAGGCTGAGGTTCTTTATAAGAAGGCGATTTCGGTAAACAACAATTCACCTCTGGCCCACACCGAATACGGGAAGTTTCTCGCTCAGTCCAACCGATCGAATGAGGCCGAAGCGGAGTTGCGCAAGGGTGTCGAAGTTGGACCAAAGGAAAAGGGTTCGTGGTTCGCGCTGGCGGGTTATTACCTCGTCAACCGGCAGAATGACAAAGCCGAGGAATCCTTCAAAAACCTGGCTGCACTCGAGCCGGACAGACCTGAAAGTCAGGCTGTGCTCGGCGATTTTTACGCCGCCGTCAATCGCCTCGATGATGCAGTTCGAATCTATCAGGACATCGTGAATAAGTCTCCCGACTACATGAGGGGTCGTTATCGTTTGACGGCGATTCTGATGGCCAAAGGCGACATGCAAAACGCCAACGCCCAGATCGCGGAGGCGCTCAAGAAGGACTCGCACGACCGGGAGGCGCTTTTGCTGAGGGCGCAGTTGAAGGGCCAGAACAGCCAGCCGGACAGTTTGAAGAGCGCCATCGAAGATCTGAAAGAAGTGTTGCGGCAGGAGCCAAACTCGAAACGGGGCTTGTACTTAATGGCCCAATACACTTTCAACCTCGGATATTTCGAGCAGGCCCGCGCCTTCGCTGCGGATCTCGAAAAGAATCATCCTGACTACTTGCCGGCTAAGTTGATGCAACTTCAGTTGACTCTCAACAATCAAGAATACAGAGCCGCAGTAACACTAGCCAACGATCTTCTCGCACGATTGGACAAGACTGTTCCCGAAGGCGAGAACTCGGCCGAGTTGCTCAGGGAGATTCGCGAGAAGTCTTACCTGTCCAGAGGTACGGCGCAACTGCAACTCAAGAATAATGCTGAAGCGCGAAAAGATTTTGAACTCGCCCGCGACACCAATCCCAACGATCCGGTTGTTTACAACAGTCTGGCCCTGATGGCAGTGGCTGAAAACAAGCCGCAAGACGCGGTCAGCTCGTTCGAAACAGCGCTCAAAATCGATGCTACCAATTTCGATGCGCTCAACGGTCTTGTCAATCTTTACGCCAGAACCCAGGAAGTGGATAAAGCACACGCGCACATCGATCAGGCCATCGCCGCGTATCCGAACAATGCTTCGTTGCACTATCTGAAGGCGCAGGCGTTTGGCTCGCAGCGGAATTCACAAAGTGCGGAAGCGGAACTAAACAAGGCACTTGAAATCGATCCGAATTACCTGCCGGCCTATTCTTCGCTTGGTTCTCTGTACGTCAACACAAGCCAGGAAGACCGCGCCATCGCCGAATATCAAAAGATCATCGCTTTACGTCCGGAGAATCCGACACCTTACACGTTGATCGGAATGCTCGAGGATCGCAGAAAGAACTACGACGCGGCGGCTGAGAATTACCGCAAAGCCCTCGAGAAAGATCCAAATTCAATCATCGCGGCGAATAATCTCGCCTGGCTTTATGCGACGACTGGAAAAGGCAATCTCGACGAAGCAGTCAGGTTGGCCCAGGGCGTAGTGCAGAAGAATCCAAACGTGGCCGGGTTTATCGACACGCTGGGATGGGTCTACTACAAGAAAAATCTTCAAACCGCGGCCGTCGAGCAACTGCGCAAGGCCGTGTTGCTGAATGAGGCTGATGCTCGGAGATTGAATGTCGCACCCAGCGCCAGCTATCACTACCATCTCGGTTTGGCGCTAAAAGCACAGGGTGCCAGGGATGAAGCGAAGCGTGAATTCGAGAACGCGGTACGGCTCGCGGACAAATCTCCTTTTCCAGCTCTTGACGAAGCGAAGAAGGAATTGGGTTCACTGTGACATCTTTCGACAACCAGATAGGAGCGCGTTATGAGCGTTGAGTTCAGACAACGAAAACCGAGTGAATACTTAAAGATTTTGCAGCGCCGGAAATGGCTCGTCATTCTCCCGATTATCGCCATCACCACCGCTGTCGCTTACGTCGTCTATCGGCTCCCCGATGTCTATGAGTCAACGACGCTCATCGTCGTCAGACCTTCAAATTTGCCTAATTCGGTTGTACCGACGGTTACCGAGGACAGCATCACGCGCCAGTTGGCGAGTATCACGCAGGTCGTTACGAGCCGCAGTTCACTCGAGCCGCTAGTAACCAAGTACGACCTTTACAAATCCGAGCGAACACGTGGCGAGGCGATGGAAAATATCATCGACAAACTGCGCAAGGACATCCGCGTCGACGTAAACACCAGCCGCAACGACATCACCAACGGCTTTATCATCGGCTTCAGATATCGCGATCCGAAACTTGCTCAGGCGATTACCTCGGATCTCGCGAGTAAGTACATCGACGTTCAGACTTCCGACCTCGTCAATTCAAACACGGCCGCAAAAACCTTCATTGATAACCAGGTGAACCAGGCGAAGGAGGCGTTGGATGCGGTCGACAAGCAGCGCCTCGACTTCATGAGTTCGCACGTCGGCAATCTGCCGACTGAAGCCACTTCGCTCTTCGCTCAGCTCACCGGATTGCGTGAAGAACAGAAAGCGCGCATGACGGAAATCGGACGGCTGCAGGATAGGCGCGCTGCGGCTGCCAACCAATTGATTCTGCTGAAACAGCAGAATGAACAGCAAATTGAGGATGCCGCCACCAATCTTACCGACCCGAAAACAACGCTCGCCTGGTCAAATCTTGTTGCTCGCAAAGCCGCGCTTGAGGGTGAACTAACCCGCATGAAGCAGGAGTTGCGAGACAAGCATCCGGACGTGCTCGCAAAGCAGAAAGAGATCGATCAGGTCGTGAGTGAAATGAATCAGCAGATCAGTGAATGGAAAGATAAGATCAAGGAGAAACAGGAGAAATTAACAAAACGACCAAATCTTGGTGCGGGTGCCGTGGAACAAGAATTAAAGCTTGCCGACAGCGAGATCAAACGACAGCAGGATTTATTGGCCCAGAACGAGAAGCAGATCGGGACCCTTGTGGATCGCATCAATGGTGTTCCCGGTGTCGAAGTAGAGTTGGGTTCCCTCGAGCGCGATTATCAAACTAAGAAAGCCGCCCTCGATCAGCTCATGCAGCAACAGCAGAGAATTACGCTGGGCAAAGAAGCTGCAACTCAGCGACAAGGCGAAGGAATCGACGTAATTGACGCTGCGAACTTGCCGTCGCAACCCGTTGCTCCAAAACGGTTGCTGCTCTCCAGCGTCGGATTTGTAGCGGGCATCGGTTTGGGACTCTTGTTGGTGGGAATCATCGAAGGCCCGGCCTTGCTGACCATTCAAAACAGTGAAGACGCAAGACACTATACCGGCCTGCCAGTGCTTCTCTCGGTGCCCGAACTGCTGACACCGCACGAAGCCCGTGCTTTGCCACGCCGTCGCCGCCTGTTACTTGCCGCAGGCGTAGCGGTAACCCTCGTGAGCATTCCGATGTTGGCATTGGCGCTCAAACTTACGCACGTTTTCGAATACCTCATGCAAGCATCGTCAGGACGTTCGTAGGAGTTTGTTCGCTGTAACTGGAGGTTCAAGAGAGTGTACACAGAATTTTACGGTCTCAAAGAGTTGCCATTCGCGCTGACTCCCGACCCGCGTTTTATCTACTTCACTCCGTCGCATACGGAAGTGATGGCCAATCTCCACTACGGGATTGAGAGCGGCAAGGGACTCGTGGTCGTGACTGGCGAAGTGGGTACCGGCAAGACGACGATCCTGCGCTGGATGATGGAGCGCCTGGATCGGACCGTGCTCGTTGCTTACATCTTCAATCCACGTTTGTCAGTGCCGGAGTTTTACCAGCATGTGGCGACACTGCTCGACGTGCAGAAGTGGGAAACGAAGTCGGAGTTGTTGCTCGAACTGGGACGAGCGCTGGAATCGCGTCACTCGCGTGGACTGCGCACTGTGCTGATTGTCGACGAAGCGCAGGGCTTGTCTCCGCACGTGCTGGAAGAGATTCGCTTGCTTTCGAATTTTGAGTCAAACACGGCGAAGCAGTTGCAGATCGTGTTAACTGGTCAGCCGGAGTTGCGAGAAGTTTTGAATAATCCGGATCTGCGGCAATTGAAACAACGCATCGCGCTGCGCTGCGTGATTAAGCCGCTGCCGAATGTTGAAGAAACTGATCGCTACATCACTTCACGTTTGCTGGTCGCTGGTGCGGAGCGAACAGACATTTTCACACCCGAATCGGTTGATTACATCTTTCGTTGTTCCGACGGTATTCCGCGAAACATCAACAACCTTTGTGACAACGCGTTACTCGCCGGTTATGCCGCCGGCGACACAACCGTTGGGCGCTCGGTCATTGAAGAAGTGGCGGACACGTTCGACATGTTGCCACGCGCCGATCGCGGCAGAGGTCAGGCCGGTGAAGAACGCGAAGCGCCCGCCAGAATTTTCACTTCGGCGGGACGAGCCGAGTTGTGGAACGCGGGAAAAATAACCGGCGACACGGAATAAGTTCCGAAGTTCACTTAAGTGCACCACTACCAGTGAGGTGAATCGATGGGAAGAGTTTTTGATGCCATGAGAAAACACAGCGCCACGGACAACAGTGGTGCTGCTGCGAAGCCAACAGAAAAATCAGAGCACCGTAGCGAGAGCCCGCGTGGTTCCGGGCTGCCTTCGTCGCAACAGATCGAGGAGCAATTGTTGAGTAGTTCCTCGATCATGTCAGCTTCGACCAAACCGGTGCAAAGTTCAGCGCCCACTGCGCACACTGCGGATGTACCCGGCGGGTCGGCACTCCCCGGCGGTTTGTCTTCGCGTGATGCTGGGGCAACTTTGGGCGCTGCCGAGGCGACGCGCGCAGGGGGATTCGTCACTTACGACGTTTCCCCAGCGCGCGTCGAGCCTCACCTGATTGCTGTGAGCCAGCCTCGTTCCGCTTACACCGAACAATTTCGCGCCTTGCGAACGAGGATTCTCGAGGCCGGTGAGCGTTTGCAGATGCGCGCCATCGTCATCACCAGCGCCGGCGTTGCCGAAGGCAAGACGCTGACGGCGCTCAATCTCGCGTGGCTGTTGGCCCAAACTGAAGGTATTCGCACGCTCGTGATCGATAGCGATCTGCGACGCCCGTGCGCCACCGACTATCTCGGCATCGATGCCCAGGTTGGATTATCCGAAGTGCTTGGCGGCCAGATCGATCTTGCAGATGCAATCGTTCGTCTCGAACCAGCGGGGCTGCACGTGCTGCCCGGCGGACGTCCTCGCGACGACGTTGCCGAGTTGCTTTCCGGACCGAGCTACGCGCGACTGCTGACCGAAGTGCGTCGCATGTTTGACTACATCATCATCGATGCGCCGCCTTTAGGAATCTTTACCGATGCAAATGTGTTGATGTCTCGCGCTGACGGCGGACTGCTCGTCGTACGTGCCGGCAAGACTCGTTATGCGGCAGTCGACAAGCTTTTAGAGCAGATGCCAAAAGAGCGTCTGCTGGGAGTGATCCTGAACCGCACTGACGAACAGCCGGATGCGAATTCCTATTATTACGGGCACCGTTATTACGCCCGTGAACGAACAACTGACGTGCCGGGTGTACCACCGCCGGCCGAAAGACTCGAAGAGGAGGTAGCGATCGTCAATTGAGAGTCCTGCGACTCAACGGACGAACCCTCCTGTTGATCCTCGCGGAGGCAGGATTGGTCTACGGCGCGATCATTGGTGCCGTCTACCTGCGCGTGGGTGTCGACGCCGCGCCCTTCGAACTGATCGAAAGGAATGGCTATTGGAAAGCTGCGCTCGCGGGTTTCTTCTGTCTCGCTGCTTTCTATCTGTTCGATCTTTACGACTTTCTCGTCATGCACGACCGGCGCGAGTTGGTGCTGCGGTTGGTCCAGGCACTGGGCCTGGCGTGGATTGCGCTCGCGTTTTCGTTTTACATGTTTCCCGAGTTGATGCTCGGCCGCGGCATCGCGCTCATCGCGTTACCACTCGCGCTGGGACTGATGGTGTTGTGGCGAGTCTCGATTCACTGGTTTCTCGGTCATCCTGACATCGGTGAGCGCATCCTGATCGTCGGTTCGGGAAATCTTGCAGTTGAGCTGGCGCGTGAAGTTTTGAATCGACCTGACGCCGGGTATCGCATCGTCGGTTTCGTAGGCAACGACGCCGAGCTCCTGGGGAAGAGCCTGATCAATCCGCGCGTGATTGGACTGACCGAGCAACTCGACGACATCGTCAAGAAAGAAAACATCGATCGCATTGTAGTGGCGATGGGAGAACGACGCGGGCAACTGCCGACGAACAAACTGTTGCAGTTGAGCCTGGCGGGACAGGTAAACATCGAAGAAGGCTCGGCCTTTTACGAGCGGGTCACTGGACGCGTTTCCTTGAACATGCTGCGCCCTTCGTGGCTCATCTTCGCGGGTCGTGGACGTCAGGCGAAGATTGCGGAGCTTTCGCGCAGCATGGTCCATTGGCTGGTCGCGCTCGTCGGCGCAATTCTTTCGTTGCCCATCGTTCTGCTCACGGCCGTGCTCATCAAGCTGGATTCACGCGGTCCTGTTTTTTACAAGCAGGAACGGGTCGGCAAGAACGGCCGCACGTTTGTATTGACCAAGTTTCGCTCGATGAAGGTTGATGCCGAAGAGGCGGGGCCGGTTTGGGCGAGTAAAGACGACGCTCGCACGACGCGCGTGGGCCGCATCATTCGCAAGATTCGAGTCGATGAGATTCCGCAGTTCTGGAATATTTTGAAAGGCGAGATGAGCTTCGTTGGACCACGTCCCGAACGGCCTCATTTCGTGGCCCAACTGGCTGAAGAGATTCCATTCTACGAACAAAGGCACCTGATTGCGCCGGGACTTACGGGTTGGGCCCAGATTAAGTATACCTATGGTGCTTCGATTGAGGACGCGCGCCAGAAGCTTCAGTACGACCTGTTCTACATCAAGAACCACGGTCTGCTGCTCGACGGCGTCATCATGTTTGAGACGATTAAGATAATTCTCTTTGGGCGCGGCGCTCAATGAGAGGGTTAGGGTTGGAGGTTGATATGACAAAGAGACGTATGGCGACGGCAATCGTTATGTTGTTTGCCCTCACCATCAGCATCGCTGCTCAGACACAAACGGAAAGCGATCCGCAAAAGGTACGACCGCGGACCACGACCACCGATCAGGACAAAGACAAGAAGCCTCAGAAATCGGCTGCCGGCGATCGGCTCGAGCCTGACGACCCATCGCGCACGCCTGCAGACGTTCCTGACAATATGCAGGCCAACCGGCAGGAACAGATTTCCGAAGAAGCAGCCATCAATCCCTACTACAACAACTTCTTCAGCACGTACCGGCTCGGACCTGAGGACGTCATTTCAGTGGACGTGTTCAACCAGGATCGTTACTCGCGTAAGAACATCATCATCCCGCCCAGCGGCCGCATCGCGCTTTCGCTGATCCCGGGTGGTGTTTTCGTCAATGGAAAAACAGTCGACGAAGTGGCCGAGATCATCACGAAGCGTTACGACGAATACATTATCAATCCACAGGTAACAGTGTCATTGGATAAAGCATCGTCTTATCGTTACAGCATTCTTGGCGACGTGGGCCAACCCGGCATTCGTCTCATGAATCACCGCATGACGGTTTCCGAAGCGATTGCGGAAGCGGGTGGCGTTTTGAATACCGGCAACAAGAGCAAGATCGTCGTGTTGCGACGGCAGTCGACGGGTGTGCTGGCTCAGATTCCAGTCAATCTGTCCAAGATCTACAAAGGTGAGGCAGCGGATAGCACGTATCTCGTGCCCGGAGATCAGATCTTCGTGCCCGGAAACAAACTCAAGCTTCTGCAAACGATCATGAGCTTAACGCCAATTGTGAGCTTCGCCCGCATCTTTGGTGCGCCGGTGCCGTAATCGTAAGCGGATCTGCCGCCTCAAAAAGTATGAACGCCACCAAAAGGCACAAAAGCTATCAACGGTTCTTCCTCAGCTTTTGTGCTTTTTTGTGGCTAGCCCTTCCGGCATCGGCCCAAACCGGCACGTGGGCGCGCCAACCCGCCGGAACGATGGCGTGGCTGCATTCAGTCTTCTTCATCGATCAAAACAAGGGCTGGGCCGCCGGCAGCAAAGGCACACTCTTACAAACTCTCGACGGAGGCAAGACCTGGAAACCTCGCGGCGCTTCCACCGACGACGTCGTGCGCGACATCTTTTTCACTGACGAAAACAACGGCTGGCTGGTTTGTGAAGTAAACGCTTATCAGCTCAAGACTGTCGACGAGCCTCGCGCTTACATCATGAAGACAACCGATGGCGGAAGTAGTTGGAAACGCATCGAGATCAAAGGATTCAATATCGACTCCATTCTCGTGCGCGCCGTCTTCAACCGCAATGGACGCGGCTGGACCTTTGGTGAAGGCGGAGCGATCTACACGACACACGACGCCGGCGACACCTGGACCAAGCTGCGTTCGCCGACACGTCGCTTGCTGCTGGGTGGAATCTTCGTCGACGACGATCGCGGTTGGATAGTCGGAGCCGGCGCCACGATCATTCAAACGTCGGATGGTGGCGATACCTGGTATGAATCAACGTTGCCACAGGTCGAAAAGTCAATTCGCTTCACGGCGACGACGTTTGTCGACAATCGTAACGGTTGGGCAGTCGGCAGCGGCGGCAACGTATTTCAAACAGTCAATGGCGGCCGCACGTGGCAGCGACAGGAATCTACGGTTGACGTCGATCTGTTTGATGTGAAGTTTGTCGACGCGCTGGAAGGTTGGGCGGTAGGCGCCGAAGGAACCATCATTCATACGAGCGATGGCGGTGCGCATTGGACCAGCGAACGGAGCGGCACCGGACATCCGCTCGAACGCGTTTTCTTCTCAAATCGAAACCGCGGCTGGGCAGTCGGTTTCGGCGGCACTGTCGTCGCTTATCTGCGCCAGTCATAATCTTGTTCATTTTTTTAATCCTGTAATCCTGTCTAACTACTTTCAAAGCCATGAACCAAAAATTCTTCCTGCTAATTCTTATCTCACTGGTGAGCTTGCCCTCAACTCAGGCTTTCGCCCAACAACCTGCGCCGTCGGCGTCGCCAACCGCCTCACCCACGAAAACACCCGAGCACGCGGTTGAGAAAGACGTCGACAACACCGTCGATCCCGTCGTTGCTTTGCGCGAGCAGATCGACGCCGCGCCGAGTGCTTCCGAGGGCAATCGACTCCGTTTGAAACTCGCGGACCTGCTGCTCAACTCGGGAAAGCAGACCGAGGCGCTCGCGGAGTTGAACGGGATCGCAAACTCGGGTTCGTTCGATCCAGTGGGTTTCTACAATCTCGGAAACTTCTTTGCGCGGCTCGGTGAATCCGAGGCTGCGATCTCGGCTTACAAGACGGCCATCGAACAACGCAAGGGTTACTATTCTCGCGCGTACAACAATCTCGGTGTCATGCTGTTGCGCGCCGGCAGGTGGGACGAGGCCCACGATGCATTGTTGTCAGCTTTGAAGATCGAGAGCTTTCACTACGCAGAAGCCAGCTACAACCTCGGCAGGGTTTATGCAGCGCGTGGACAACACGATCTCGCGGTGCGCGAGTGGCAGCGGGCGTTGACTGTCGATCCGAAGCACGATGCCGCGAAGCAGGCGCTGGCTCATGTCGGAACTGAAGAAACAATCGTGGTGCGCAAGGCCAGCAATCGATCTGCTGAACCGCGACCAGCGAAAATGCCGGCCGCTGCACCAAAGACTGCTCCAGCGGTTGCGCCGGCTTCGAAGGCGCTGGTACTCGATCCGGCGAGTTATAACTATTTGCAGCGCGCTCGCAGCGCGTCAGAACGCGGCAAGACGCAGGAAGCAGTGGAAAACTATCAACGCGTGCTCAAGCTCGAAGATGGTTACTTTCCGCCCGCGAACCTCGAGTTGAGTTACGTATTGCTTAGTCTGAAGCGTTATGACGAAGCGCTGAATAACCTGCTCGAGGTCTCAAAGCGCGACGGCGCCAAGTATCCCATCAGCTACTTTCACCTGGCCCGCTTGTATGAGTTGAAGGGCGAACTAAAACTTGCCGAAGCCTCATTCTCGCAGGCAGCCAACTCCTCGGTCACGAACAACGGACAGTTTCTTCTCGACCTGAGTCGCGTGCGTGAAAAGCTCGGCGACTTCAAAGGCTCGCTCGAAGCCATGGAACGTTACCTCAAAGTCATGCAGCAACAGGGACTGAAGCCGGTCTGGTCCGACGAACGCATGGCCGAGCTGCGCACCAAAGCCGCCAAGCAATAATCCGTCTTTTTCCGTGGTAATCCGTGGCTTACTTTGCCGGGGTTTCCTGATGTGAGATGGCTAACCACTTCCCGCTTCTCATCACATACGCACTGCTGGCCCATACGGCTGGCGGAACCTGTGTCCCACCGCAGGTTGCGTCCTGTGTCGACTTGTAAGTCAGAAGCGCGGCACTGCTGTTGAGAAACACGACTTTCAAATCACTCAACTCATAAGATTTCACTTCGCACGGCATGCCCTCGAGATCTTTGAGCGCCATGGTCTTGTTGGCAACGCCGCCATCACCAATCATGACGGCATCGGCAGCGAGACTGGCTTTGAACGGCTTAATGTCCTTGTTCTTCCACGCTTCCCAGAGCTTCTTCTCGGTGGCAATAATCGCGCGTTGGCTCTGGGCCTTACTCATGCCGGGCTTCGGACTTGGTGACGGAGAGGGTGTCGCATTCTGGGCGTAAGCAATCGAAGTGACGAAAAGGATCAGAACGATGACCAGCGGGAGTCGTGTAGTCATGGTTGTACTCCTGACGGGGGATGTTGAAGCGCGCCAATCTTACTCTTTGGGACGCATGTGAGGGAAGAGAATCACGTCGCGGATTGACTGCTTGTTGGTTAGAAACATCACCAGCCGATCGATGCCGATGCCGATGCCCGCCGCGGGCGGCATGCCATACGAAAGCGCGCGAATGTAATCCTCGTCCATCAACATCGCCTCTTCATCGCCGCGCTCGCGCTGTTTCATTTGCTCACGAAAGCGTTCGTATTGCTCCGCTGGATCGTTCAACTCGGAAAACCCATTCGCGAGCTCCATCCCCGCAACGTACAACTCGAAACGCTCGGCCACGTGTGGATCCGCAGGTGAAGCTTTCGATAACGGTGAGATTGGTTTCGGAAACTTCGTGATGAACGTCGGTTGTATCAAGCCTGGTTCGACATGCGTCTCAAACAACTCGACCACATCCTCGTTCGCGATGTCGCCGTCGACGTAGCCGGCTAGACTCTCCTTCATCCCGACACGTCGAAATGGTCCACCGAAATCGAGCACGTGTTCACCAAACTGAGCGTGCGTGTGGCCCAGCACTGTGAACACCACTGACTGTATGAGCTGTTCGGCGAAATCCATCATCTGGTTCACGTCCGCGTAAGCCCAGTAAAACTCGAGCATCGTGAACTCAGGATTGTGGCGCGTCGAGATGCCTTCGTTGCGGAAGTTGCGATTGAGCTCGAAAACTTTCTCGAAACCACCAACTAACAAACGCTTCAGGTACAACTCGGGCGCGATGCGCGCGTAGAGATCGATGTCGAGTGTTTTGTGATGCGTCTTGAAAGGACGCGCGGCGGCGCCTGTTGCGAGCGGCGTCAGCATCGGCGTCTCGACTTCGATGTAGCCATGCTCTTCGAGAATGCGGCGTAGCTCTCGCACAGCAGCGGCGCGTCGTTCAAACACTTCGCGCGGTGTCAACGTATCGTCCTGCTCGATCTTCAGACTGCCGGCGATTAGATCCGCGTAGCGTTGGCGCTGTCGAATCTCGGGATCGTTAATGCCGTGCATCTTGTCCGGCAACGGCAGCAGTGCTTTCGAGAGAAACTGAAGCTTCTGAACGTGGACCGAGAGTTCGCCAGTTTTAGTTACAAACAGGTAACCCTCCACGCCGATAAAGTCGCCGTGGTCCAACAACTGAAACATCGCCCAACCATCGGCCTCGCCGCCTTCAGCATCGTTGCGCACACCAACCACGTCAGCTTTGCGAACGTAGATCTGAAGTCGCGACACGCCGTCTGACAAATGCACGAACGCAGCTTTGCCCATCACGCGCGGCGGCGTGGCCATGCGTCCCGCGAGCCGCACGACAAACTTGTTCAGCTCTTCCTTCGGTTCGAAGTCGCGAAACTTCTCGACGATGGCCGTAATCGTGTCTTCTCTGCCGGGCTCGACGATGTCGCTGCGCTCGAATTTATTTGGGTAGGCGTTGCCGACGAGTTCGCGCAACGCGGCGAGATGCTCGCCGCGCGCAATCGTTTGGTCATTCTCTTCAAGAAACGGTATCGACATAAAAGGGCTGATTATACAGACATCCACTAATCCTGTAATCTTGACTCCTGTGATACAGAAAATTTTTAGCCCGGAGAAGATGCTCGGGGAGCGCCAAGGTCTGCGCGCCGCCGGCAAACGTCTCGTTTTTACGAACGGCGTTTTTGATCTTTTGCACGTCGGTCACGTGCGTTATTTGACTCGGGCGCGCGAACTGGGCGACGCGCTGCTGGTCGCTATCAACAGTGATAGAACAGTCCGGGAGTTGAAGGGTCCGGATCGGCCTGTGTTCAATGAAGCGGAACGGGCAGAGATCCTCGCAGCGCTGCGGTGCGTCGATTTTGTGACGATCTTCGACGATGTCTCGCCGCGTACTTTGATCGCGAAACTCTTG